>JAANCK010115105.1_pt1 | contig 29725 bp, 29 predicted proteins | sample 7277841 | NCBI WGS metagenome assembly JAANCK01 (sample SAMN14222788, study PRJNA588281) | permafrost metagenome | isolation source: Arctic cryosol methane SIP | place: Canada:Nunavut | collected 2015-07 | reverse complement strand
CGTGGATATCGGCGGCGGCACCACGAAGCTCGCCCTGGTGGAGAACGGGCAGGTCGTGCACACCGCGGCGATCCACATCGGCGGCCGGCTCGCGGTGGTCGACGGCGAAGGCCGCCTCACGCGGCTCGAGCCCGCGGGACGCCGGATCGCGGGCCATGCCGGGTGCGATTGGTCCCTGGGAGCGAAGGTCGCGCCGGAAGACCTGGACCGGGTCGCCGCGTGGATGGCCGATGCCATCGTGGCCGCGCTCACCGCCATGCCCGCTCCCGCGCCGGTCGAGGCGCTGTGGCTCACGGCACCCCTGGAGCCCGTGGAAGGAATCTCGGGCGCGATGTTCTCCGGCGGCGTGGCCGAATACGTGTACGGCCGCGAGGAGCGCGATTTCGGCGACCTCGGGCGCCGCCTCGGGCACGCGCTGCGATCGCGCATCGAGGCGGGGAAGCTGCCCTATGGAATGTTGCCGGCCGGGGAATGCATACGCGCCACCGCCATCGGCGCCTCCGAATACAGCGTGCAGCTCTCGGGCAACACGGTCTACGTCTCCAACCCGGGGAGCCTGCTGCCGCGCAAGAACCTGCAGGTGCTCCAACCCGATGTCTCGCTCGCGGGGGACATCGACGCCGCGCGCGTGACCCAGGCCATCGGGCGCCATTTCGCGGCCTTCGACCTGGTGGAAGGCGAGGCGGAAGTGGCGCTCGCGTTCCGCTGGGAAGGCGTGCCCTCGTTCCCGCGCCTCGCGGGACTCGCCCGCGGCATCGTGGAGGCCCTGCCGATGACGCTGCTCGACGGCAAGCCCCTCTACCTCGTGCTCGACGGCGACGTGGCCCATTCCCTGGGCGCGCTGCTCAAGGAGGAATGGACGCTCGCCTCCGAGGTGCTCGTCATCGACGGCGTATCGCTGCGGGACTTCGATTACGTGGACCTGGGGCGCGTGCGCATGCCTTCCTACACGGTGCCCGTGACGATCAAGTCGCTGCTCTTCAGCGCGGATCCGCGCGGGCCGCAGCCGCGCACCCGCGAGGGCGGACAGCACCACGGCCACGGCCACGAGCACGGCCGCGGCCATCACCATCATCACGCCAGGGGGTGAGCGCGATCATGAGCCCGCTTGAATTGCGCCAGCAGCTCGCCGATGCGTTGGGCATGCTGGAACGCGCCGAAGTGATCGACTTCAACGGCCACATGAGCTGCCGCCTGCCGGGCAGCGCCCACATCCTCATCAATTCCGGCAAGTCGGTGCGAAGCGCGCTCACTGCGCAGGACATCATCGCCATCGACATGGACGGCAAGCCCGTCGAGGGCGACGTGGTGCCGCCGATGGAGTTCCACATCCACACCGAGATCTACCGCCGCCGTCCCGACGTGCACGCCGTGGCCCACACCCATCCGCTCTGGTCCACGCTCTTCAGCATGACGGGCGTGCCCGTGGAGCCGGTCACCATGCAGGCGGCGGTGATGGGCCCGATCCGTCGCTTCGACAAGACCGCCTCCATCAACCAGAAGCCGCTCGCGGAGGAGCTCGCCGCGGCGCTGGGAGAAGATCGCGTGGTGATGCTCCGCTCCCACGGCGCGGTGGTGGCGGGCGCGGACGTGGTCGAGGCGTTCGTGCTCGCGATCTACCTCGAGGAGACCGCGCGGCGGCAATACCTGGCGCGCGCCCTCGGCACACCCTATGCGCTCGCCGCCGAAGAGATGCGCACCATCGGCGCGAACCTGCGCAAGCCGCACCTGCTGCGCAAGGTGTGGGATTACCACCACGCGAAGCTCTCGCGCTAGGCGCTCGCGGCCGCACTTCCCTGTGATAGATTCCACCGTATTCCTATGCAGACCGATGTTCTACATGAAGGAACGCCCGTGACGGCCGTGGCGTCCGCCGGGGAAGGACGGCGCTTCGAGTGGGGGTGGGTGGTGATCGGCCTGTGCGTCGCGGTCACGTGCTACCTCGCGCTCATGCCGCTCGGATTCCTCGTCTGGCAGAGCTTCTTCACGCCGCAGACGGCGGGGAAGGCGGCGAGCTTCACCTTCGGCAACTACCTCGAGGCCTACGGCAGCAGCGAGACATGGCGGCTCTTCCGCAACTCGATCCTCTACGCGATCGGCACGTCGTGCTTCTCGTTTTCCGTGGGCACCGCGCTCGCCTGGATGAACGAGCGCACCAACACGCCCTTCAAGAGCCTCTTCTACGGGCTGTCCATCATCCCGCTCATCATCCCCGGCATCCTCTTCACCGTGGCGTGGATCCTGCTCGCGAGCCCGAAGATCGGCATCCTGAACCTCGTGCTGAAGGACCTCCTGGGCCTCGACCACCACGTCTTCGACATCTACTCGATGTGGGGAATGATCTGGGTCGACGGGCTGCACTACTCGCCCATGGCGTTCCTGCTCATGTCGGCGGCCTTCCGCGCCATGGACCCGGCGCTCGAGGAGTCGGCCATGATGAGCGGTGCGAACGTCTTCCAGGTGGCGTGGCGCGTGACGCTGCGCCTGTCGTGGCCGGCCATCTTCGCCACCATCCTCATCCTCTTCGTGCGGGCGATCGAGTCCTTCGAGGTGCCGGCGCTCCTGGGCCTGCCCGTGGGGATCCAGGTCTTCACCTCGTCGATCTACCAGGCCGTGCACCGCTATCCGAGCCAGGTGGGGCTCGCCTCGGCCTACGCGGTGACGCTGCTGCTCATCACCACGGTCGGCGTGTACTTCCAGTCGCGCCTGTCCAGCCGCGGCTCGAAGTACGCGACGATGACGGGCAAGGGCTTCCGGCCACGCCAGATCGACCTGGGCGGCTGGCGCTGGTTCACCGCCGGCATCTTCACGGTGTACTTCCTGTTCATCGTGGTGCTGCCGTTCCTGGTGCTGCTGTGGTCCTCGTTCCAGCGCTTCTATTCCGTGCCCTCGATGAAGGCGCTGCACAACCTCACGCTCGACCCGTACCGCTTCATCGTCACCTATCCGAACCTGGTGCGCGCGGTGTGGAACAGCCTGATACTCGCCTTCGGCACCGCGACCATCATCATGCTGATGACCTCGGTGATCTGCTGGATCGTGGTGAAGACGAAGCTCCGGGGACGCTGGCTGCTGGACAACGTGGCCTCGCTCCCGCTCGTGTTCCCGGGACTCGTGCTGGGCCTGGCGATCATGATCTTCTATCTCAACGTGGACATCGGCGTGTACGGGACGATGTGGATCATGTTCATCGCCTACGTGACCCGCTTCATGCCCTACGGCCTGCGCTACAACACCACCTCGATGCTGCAGATCCACAGGGAGCTGGAGGAATCGGCGGCGATGAGCGGGGCGTCGTGGGGCACGACCTTCGTGCGCATCATCCTGCCTTTGCTGAAACCCGGCCTCGTGGCGGGCTGGATCTACATCATGATCGTGTCGATCCGGGAGCTGTCCAGCTCGATCCTGCTCTACAGCCCCGGCACCGAGGTGGTCTCGATCGTGATCTGGGAGCTCTGGGAGAACGGCCAGTACGTGGAGCTTTCCGCCCTGGGGGTGATGCTGATCCTCGCCCTGCTGGCGCTGGTCATGGCGGCGCAATGGATCGGGCGGAAGTTCGGCATCCGGGAATGAGGCGCGACATGAGAGGAAGGAGGAAGCCGTGCTGAGAGTCGAGGGCCTCTATACGGAGTACCCCAACGAGCGCGGCGAGATCGTGAAGGCCGCCCAGGACATCACCTTCTCGGTGCCCGAGGGGCGCCTCTTTACCCTGCTCGGCCCCAGCGGCTGCGGCAAGACCACGACGCTGCGCTCCATCGCGGGGCTCGAGCGCCCGCGGGTGGGCGAGATCGCGGTGAAAGACCGCGTGGTCTATTCCTCCGCCAAGGGCGTCTTCGTGGCGCCCAACCGCCGCGGCTTCGGCATGGTGTTCCAGTCCTACGCGATCTGGCCCCACATGAGCGTCTACCAGAACGCGGCGTTCCCGCTCCAGGTGGGCGAGCGCCGGCTCTCGCGCCAGGAAGCGCGCGACAAGGTGATGCGCGTGCTCGCCGCCACGCAACTGGACCACTTGGCCGAGCGCGAGGCGACGAAGCTCTCCGGCGGACAGCAGCAGCGCCTGGCCCTTGCCCGCGCCCTGGTGATGGAGCCGCAGCTCCTGCTCCTCGACGAGCCGCTGTCGAACCTGGACGCGAAGCTGCGCGAGAAGATGCGCTTCGAGCTGAAGCGGCTGCAGCGGGAGCTGCGCATCACCACGGTCTACGTGACCCACGACCAGAGCGAGGCGCTGGCGCTCTCCCACGAGATCGCCGTGATGAAGGACGGCCGCATCCTGCAGGTCGGCAGCCCGCGGGACATCTACGAACGGCCCCGGAACGAGTTCGTGGCGGATTTCGTGGGCAGCACCAATTTCCTCGACGGCTCGGTGCTCGGCCCCGACGGCGACGAGGGGCGCTACCGCGTGCGCACCGAGATCGGGGACGTGAGCGTGCTCGGCACGGAGCCGCTGCGCGCCGACGACAAGGTGCTGCTCTCGGTGCGTCCCGAGGACGTGGCGCTCGCGGAGGCGAAGCCCGCGGGCGCCAACGTTTGGGAAGGCCGGGTGGACCAGAAGGTCTTCCTCGGCGAGTGCGTCGACTTCCAGGTGAAGCTGGGCGAGCGCGTGCTGCTTTCGCGCCGGCATCCGTCGCTGCGCACGCCGATCGGGCATGCCATCTTCGTCCAGCTCGATCCCGAGAAATGCATCGCCCTCAGGGCCGCGTGAAGGCATCCGGAGAACCCATGCAGAAGAAGCACGACAAGCACCCGGTGAAGGCCGCGCCCCGCGCCTCGAAATACGCCGTGGCCCCGACCCGTGATCGCTGGGCCTCGGATGTGATCGTGGACCTGCTGCACGCCTACGACCTGCCCCATGCCGCGTTGAACCCGGGCGCCAGCTACCGTGGCCTGCACGACTCCATCGTCAACTACGGGCAGAACCGGCCGACGATGATGCTCTGCCAGCACGAGGAGACCGCGGTGCAGGTGGCCCACGGCTACGCCAAGGCGATCGGCAAGCCCATGGTCGCGATCCTGCACAACCTGGTGGGCCTGCTGCACGCCAACATGGCGATCTACTACGCCTACATCGACCGCGCGCCGGTCTTCATCGTCGGCGCCACGGGCCCGATGGACGAGACCAAGCGCCGCCCGCGCATCGACTGGATCCACACCGCGCAAGGCCAGGGCGAAGCCGTGCGCCAATACACGAAATGGGACTACCAGCCCCATACCATCGACGGCGTTCCGGAATCGTTCGCGCGCGCCTACGGCGTGATGATGACCCAGCCCCAGGGCCCCGTTTACATGATCTACGACGCGTGGCTGCAGGAGCAGAAGCTCGAGCATGAGGTCAAGCTTCCGCCCGCCGGCGCCGTCAAGGTGCCGTCGCGCCTGGGGCCCGATCCCGAGGCGCTCGCGCGCGCCGCCGACATGATCGCCGCGGCCGAGCATCCGGTGATCATCACCGAGTACACCGGCCGCGACCACGAGGCCTTCCACTCGCTGGTGGAGCTGGCCGAGGCGGGCGGCATCCCGGTGTACGACATCAACGCGCGCCTGTCCTTCCCCAGCCGGCACCCGTTGAACGCGAGCCTCACGAAGGACCACTTCCGCGACGCCGACCTCGTGGTGTGCCTCGACGCGCGCGATTGGGAAAAGCCCACCACGGAGCTCGTGAGCACCACCCGCGAGCTCGCCTCCGTGGTGCCGGCGAGCGCGAAGTGGATCGAGATCGGCTTCGGCGACCTGGAGCTGTCGAGCTGGGCGATGGACTACCAGCGCATGAACCACGCGGACCTGCGCGTGATGGCCGACACGACGCTCGCGATCCCGATGCTGACCGGGCTCCTCAAGGCGCGCCTCGCGAAGGACGCGAAGTACCGCGCGCGCGTGAAGGCGCGCGCCGCGCAAGTCGCCGCGAAGACCAATGCGCGCCGCGAGAAATGGGCGGCGCAGGCGAAGGAAGGCTGGGACGCGAGCCCGATCACGCTCCCGCGCCTGGCGAGCGAGGTGTGGAACGCGATCCGGGGCGAGGACTGGGTGCTCACGGCGGGCACGCTCGAGGAGTGGACGCGCAAGCTCTGGGACTTCGACCGGCCCTACCGTCACGCGGGGCGCTCGCTCGGCACCGCAACACAGCTCGGCATCTCCCTCGGCGTGGCCCTCGCGCACCGGGAGGAAAAGCGCCTGGTGGTGGACCTGCAGCCCGACGGCGACCTCATGTTCGACGCGGGCGCCCTGTGGGTCGCGGCCAAGCATCGCATCCCCATGCTCGTCGTGATGTACAACAACCGCGCGTACTACAACGACTGGGAGCACCAGATCCGCATGGCGAAGCTGCGCGGCACCCCGGTCGAACGCGCCCACATCGGCATGGACATGACCGATCCGGACCCGGACTTCGGCCGGCTCGCGCAATCCATGGGCTGGTACGGCGAGGGTCCCATCGACGATCCCAAGAAGGTGGCCGCGGCCTTGAAGAGGGCGATCGCGAAGGTGAAGGCCGGGCAGCCGGCCCTCATCGACACGATCACGCAGAAAAGATGACGACTCCCGTGAAGAAAATCGGAATGATCGGCGCCGGGCGCATGGGGCAGCCCATGATCGGACACCTCGCGCGCAAGGGCTTCGAGGTCTCGGTGTACGACATCGATCCCGCGAAGCGCGCCGCCGTCGAGAAGCTGGGCGGCCGGTGGCAGGCCGATGCGGCGGCGCTCGCGGGATCGTGCGAGGTGATCCTGGTGTGCGTGGGCTTCGACCGCGAGCTGCGCGAGCTCCTCGCCGCGACGGGTCCCCTCCGCGGCGCGGCGCGCGGCACGATCATCGCGGTGCTCGCCACCGTGCACCCGAAGACCATGGTGGAGCTCGCCGGTTCCGCCGCCGAGCGCGGCGTGATCGTGGTCGATTCCCCGGTGTGCCGCGGCGGCAAGGCGGCGGACGAGGGCACGCTCCTGTCGTTCGTCGGCGGCGAGGCCGACGTTTTCGCGCGCCTCTCGCAGGTCCTGTCCGCCTTCTGCGCGGACATCGTGAACACCGGCGGCGTGGGCACCGGGCACGTGGCCAAGGCCGCGAACAACATGGTGATGTGGTCCTGCCTCATCGCCGACCACGAGGCCCTGGCGCTCGCCCAGCGCTTCGGCATGGACGTGGAGCGGCTGCGCGAGGCGCTCCTGAAGTCGAGCGCGGACAATTACGTGCTCCGCAACTGGCGCGTGAACACCATGGCCTGGGCCGAGGACGACATGGAGATCGTCCAGCAGATGGCCGCCGAGGCGGGCATCGCGCTGCCCCAGGCGGGACTGAACCGGGAGCTGTGCCGCTCGCTCAAACCCAAGCGTTTCAAACTCGAGGACTACGGCACCTAGCCGCGGTTCCCATCGGAGGTCAGCCATGGACACACCCGTGAAGAAACCCGCCCCGGACGTCGCCACGCCCGACGCGGCCGCGCCCAACGAATCCCACTACCACAGCAAGAAGGACCGGGTCTTCGTGCGCGGCATCCAGGGCCAGTACAGCCTGAAGGAGGAGCTCGCGCGCCTGCGTTCGATGCCGCGGGTGCGCAAGGGCGCCGAGATCCGGTTCCGCGACGGGCCCCAGACCTGGAGCCGCCATTACGTGGAGCCCAAGGACGGCATCACCCAGACGTTCCACCTCCACCTGGAGGAGTACGGCCCGGGCGGCCGCTCCCAGAAGCACGGCCACGTGAACGAGGCCGCGTTCTACATCCTGGACGGCGAGGGCTACGAGGTCCACGACGGCGTGAGGTACGACTGGAAGGCGGGTGACATCGCCATCGTGCACAACAACTGCGTGCACCAGCACTTCAACGCGAGCCCCACGAAGCCCGCGCGGGCGCTCGTGATCAAGAGCAAGCCCATGTACATGTTCATGAACATGCTGTTCCAGAAGCAGGTGGAACCGCGCCCGAGCGTGCCCGCCCCCGGGGGCGAGAGTTTCGCCGCGCGCGAGGGCGAGACCGACTACAACCACGACGTGAAATGAGATAGGAGCCGACCATGGCCTGGGGTGAATCGAAGTCCTGGAGGAAGGGCACCGCCAACCAAGCGCTGTACCAGGCGCTGCTCGACGACGCGCAGGCCGCGCCCGCGCGCAACGCCAAGCGCAGGAAGATCGTGCATCCGGAGGACATGCCGTGGGAGCTCTCGCGCCACGGCCTGCTCAAGCACCTGATGAACGAGGGGATGAACACGCGCATGGAGACGGTGGACGCCTACATGCTGATCATTCCGCCGGGCAGCCGCTCGGGCAAGCACCGCCAGCTCGCCGAGGAGTGCCTCTACGTGCTCGAGGGCCGCGGCTACGACCTGCACCAGGACTGCGACGTGGAGATCACCGACACGTACCACTGGACGCCGCAGAAGGAAGTGAAGCGCTACGAATGGGAGGCGGGCGACGTGATCTACGTCCCGCCCAACACCATCAGCCAGCACTTCAACGCCGACCCGAAGCAGCCCGTGCGGCTCATCTCCGCGGTGAACCGCATCTTCAAGCACGCGGGCCTGAACGACCTGGAGCAGATCGAGGACGCGCCCGAGTACCGCGCCGGGGTCACGGTGACCCCCGAGCTGGTGGAGGATTTCCTCCGGGGCAAGGTGAGGGTCGAGGCCTAGGGGGCGGCGATGGCAACCAACGAGCTCATGACGGCGGCGGTCTCCGAGGAGATGGCGAAGAAGTTCGCCACCGAGAAGGAGACGCCGTACACGCGCTGGGTCAAGTCCGAGGGACTGGACATCGAAAGCGCGATCTACCAGCCGAACCTGCACGCGATCGAGCTGAAGTCCTGGGCGCGCCGGGGCGGGCGCGGGGTGTTCCTCAACCACGACGCCTCGCGCACCTCCAACGACGCCTACGTCTGCGAGATACCCCCGGGCGGCGAGCTTGCGCCCCAGCGCCAGCTTTTCGAGGAGATGGTGTATGTCCTGGACGGGCGCGGCTCCACGACGGTCTGGAACGACGCGGGCGCGCGCATCACCTTCGAATGGAAGGCGGGCGCGATATTCGCCGTCCCGCTGAACGCCACGCACCGGCACTTCAATACTTCGGGCAAGGACGCGGCCCGGTTCGTCTCCGTGACCAACGCCCCGTCCATCATCAACGCCTTCGGCGACCTGGACTTCGTCTTCGGCACGAAGCACGACTTCCGGGACCGCTTCAGCGGCGAGCCGGATTATTTCGCCAACAAGGGCGAGCAGAAGGGCCTGCTGCTGGACACCAATTTCGTCGCCGACGCGGTGAACCTGCCGCTCATCGCCGCGAAGGAGCGCGGCGCCGGCGGGGGCCACATCCGCTTCAACATGGCCAAGGGCTCGATGAACAGCCACATTTCACAATTTCCCGTGGGGACCTACAAGAAGGCCCACGCTCACGGGCCGGGCGCGTACGTGATCGTGATGGGCGGGGAGGGCTTCAGCCTCATGTGGCCCGAGGGCGAGAAGCCGCGCCGCTACGACTGGCGCGAAGGCACGCTGATCACCCCGCCCAACATGTGGTTCCACCAGCACTTCAACACGGGCACCACGCCCGCCCGCTACCTCGCCTTCAAACAGGAAGGGGTCGCCATCCGCAACGCCCAGGGCGTGCCCAAGGCCTGGATCAGCAGGCGGCTCGGGGGCGACCAGATCGACTACGCCGACGAGGCGGCCGAGGTGCGCCAGATGTTCGCGCAGGCCCTGGAGCAGCACGGCCTGCAGTCGCGCATGGACGAGGCGTACCGCGCGGAGCTCGCGGAATTGCCACCGAAGTCCTCCCGGGCCGCGTGAGCGTTGCGTTTATGACGCACCTCCCGGTTTTTTTTCTTGACGTATCCGGGGCGTGCCATTACTCTTTTGCAACTCGTTCCACTTTAAACACATCCGTTCCTGATAGAGGAACAGCGTTGAAAAAACGATAACGGGAGCAGGAGGATAAAAATGCACAAGAAAGCGCTGATCGTCGCCGTGGCGGCCGCCCTTGCGGTACCCGCCGCGTTCGCCAAGGGCGATTCGGATTCGTCGGTGGAGCTCTACGGCAAGGTCTACCCGGAACTGGTGTTTCCCAGCGGGTCGGGCGCCACCGCCGCGGGTTCCGCCGTGTCGACCATCGCCGGCACTCCCTCGGGCACCGATTCCATCGTGAAGCGCACCGAGATGTCGTCGAGCAACACGCGCTTCGGCATACGGGGCCACGAAAAGCTGGGGCGCAGCCTGCAGGCGATCTTCCAGCTCGAGACCGCGTTCGCCGTCGATTCCAACAACACGAAGTTCGCCCAGCGCAACTCGTTCGTCGGGCTGGCCGACAAGGGCTGGGGCACCATCAAGTTCGGGCGCATGGATACGCCGTTCAAGAAGACCGGCGACCATCTGTCCTTCCTGGGCGTTTCCAGCGGCAACTTCGTTTCCACGAGCTCGCTGCTGCGCAAGACCGGCTTCGGCACCAACTCGGCGTCGAGCTTTCACCTGCGCCGCCAGAACGCGGTCCAGTACGAATCCCCCAACTGGGGAGGGATCAAGCTCGCGCTGCAGTATTCGACCGACGAGACCAAGACCGCGACGCGGGATCCCCACGTCATATCCGCCGGGCTCGCCTGGGCGCGCGGCCCTTGGTACGCGGGCCTCGCCTTCGAGCAACACTGGGACCTCTTCGGCGGATCGCGCAACGTGCATTCGAACCAGTCGAACTTCGGCGACCAGCACGTGAACTCCAAGGACAAGGCGGTGCAGGGCACGATCAAGTACAAGTTCGGCGTGCACACCTTGGAGGCCGACTACATCACCAAGAAATACGACGAGAACGCCTCGACCGCGGGCCGCTTCAGCTCCTACAAGAATAACGCGTGGCTCCTCAACTGGAACGCGCGCTGGTCCAAGAGCTGGGCCACGCAGATCTATTACCTGCACGCCGACAAGGGCTCCTGCTCCCTCGTCGACGCCGTCTGCTCCACCGATGGACTCGATGGAACGACGATCGCCCTGGGTGGCGCGTACTACTTCTCGAAGAAGACATATCTGTTCTTCCTCGCAAGCTGGCTGAAGAACGGCTCCTCGGCGCGGTTCAACAACAGCGACCTTCAGGACCCCAGCGTAGGGGAGGACATCCGGCAATACGCGGTGGGCCTGAGCACCGCGTTCTAGGGTCTCGGAGCCAAGCCCCGGGGGGGGCGGCAAGTAGGCCGACTCGGCGGGCGCTTTCGGCGCCCGTCTTTTTTGGAGGGCCCTCCAGAGAGCCCATTTCGGAGGAATACGACGATGAAATCACGACCGGAAGGTGGTCACCGGCCCGGCCGCAGGGCGTTCCACCGCGCCGCACTCGCCACACTCATGTTCCCGATCCTCGCGCGCGCCCAGCGCGGCGGCGCCGACTCGCCGCTGCGCGCGATCTACATGTACCAGGGCGCCGACCGCGATGCGAAGCTGCTGTCCGAGGCGAAGAAGGAGGGCCAGGTGGTGATGTACACCTCCCTCAACCTCAAGGACTCGGTGCCCATCACCGAAGCGTTCGAGAAGCGCACCGGGCTCAAGGTGGAGCTGTGGCGCGCGAGCAGCGAGAAGGTGCTGCAGCGCGGTGTCACCGAGGCGCGGGCCGGGCACTACGCCCCGGACGTCTTCGAGACCAACGGCCCCGAGATGGAGGCGCTCTACCGCGAGCAGCTCCTGGAGGAGTTCTACAGTCCCCATTTCAAGGACCTGCCTCCCTCGGCGTTTCCGAAGCATCGCCATTACGTGGCCGACCGATTCAACTTCTTCACCATCGGCTACAACACGAACCTCGTGAAGCCGGACCAGGTGCCGGCCTCGTACGCCGACCTGCTGAAGCCGTTCTGGGCCGGCAAGGTGGGCCTCGAGGACGGCGACGTCGACTGGTTCGGCGCGATGGTGAAGTCCATGGGCGATGAGAAGGGCCTCGCGTACTTCCGCCAGCTGGCCTCCATGAAGCCGCAGATCCGCCACGGGCACACGCTCATGGCGGAGCTCGTCGCCTCGGGCGAGATCCCGCTCGTGGCCGACATCTACAACCACAACATCGAGCGGCTGAAGGTGAAGGGCGCTCCCGTGGACTGGAAGGCGCTCGACCCCACGTTCGGCCGTCCGAACGCCATCGGGGTCGCGAAGCACGCCCCCCATCCCCACGCCGCCCTCGTGTTCACGGATTTCATGCTCTCGCCCGAAGGCCAGGAGCTCATCAAGAAGCGCCACCGAGTGCCGTCGAGCCGCGCCGTGCACACGAAGCTCAACGACTTCCCGTTCCAGATGATCGACCCGGTGATCACCCTCGACGAGGACGAGAAGTGGGATAAGACCTGGACCGACATGTTCCTGAACGGACGGAAACCCAGCAAGAAAGGAAAGAAGAAATGAACCCGAGCCGAAGAGCAGCTCTCGCCGCCGCCGTGCTGGCGGCATTCGCCGCACCCGCGTGGGCGCAGGCCACCGCGGCCGACGTGGCCACCTACGACAAGCCGGACCGCCAGCAGATGCTGGAGCAGGGCGCGAAGAAGGAAGGCGAGCTCCAGATCTACACCTCGGCCCAGGGCAAGGACATGGGCCCGCTGGTCGCCGCCTACGAGAAGAAGTACGGCGTCAAGGTGACCATGTGGCGCGCGAGCAGCGAGAAGGTGCTGCAGCGCGCGGTGCAGGAAGCCCGCGCCAACCGCTTCACCGTGGACGTGATGGAGACCAACGGCCCCGAGCTCGAGTCCCTGCACCGGGAGAAGATCCTCCAGGCGGTGAAGTCGCCCTACCTCGCCGACATCCTGCCGGAAGCGATCCGGCCCCACGGCGAATGGGTGGGCACGAGGCTCAACGTCTTCGTGCAGGCCTACAACACGAACCTCGTGAAGAAGGAGGAGTTGCCGAAGAGCTGGGACGACCTCACGAACCCGAAATGGAAGGGCAGGCTCGGCATCGAGCAGGAGGATTCCGACTGGCTCGCCGGCGAATTCCAGATCCTGGGCGAGGACAAGGGCACGAAGGTGATGAAGCAGATCGTGACCACCAACGGCGTGTCCGTGCGCAAGGGGCACACGCTGCTCACCCAGCTCGTGGTCTCCGGCGAGATCCCGCTCGCCCTCACCGTGTACAACTACAAGGCCGAGCAGCTGAAGCGCAAGGGCGCGCCCATCGACTGGTTCTCCATCGGACCGGCCATCGCCCGGCCCAACGGCGTCGGCGTGGCGAGGAAGGCTCCCCATCCCCACGCGGCGGTGCTGTTCTACGATTTCGAGATCAGCCCCGAGGGCCAGAAGCTGCTCGCCAAGCGCGACTTCGTGCCCACCAACCGCAAGGTGAAGACGGCCCTCAGCGAGATTCCCATGAAGTTCGTCGACGCGCGCGTGACCCTCGACGAGTACGAGAAGTGGGCCAAGCTGTACGAGCACCTGTTCGTCGACCAGGGCCGGTAGGCGCCGCCGTGGGCAAGGAATCGCACTACAGCAGCAAGAAGGACCGCGTCTTCGTGCGCGGCGTCCAGGGCCAGTACAGCCTGAAGGAGGAGCTCGCGCGCCTGCGCGCCATGCCGCGCGTGGTGAAGGGCAAGGACCTGCTCTTCAACGACGGCCCGCAGTCGTTCAGCAAGCACTTCATCGAGCCCGCCGACGGCATGACGCAGGTGTTGCACATCCACCTCGAGGAGTACGGCCCGGGAGGGCGCACCCAGAAGCACGGCCACGTGAACGAGGCCGCGTTCTACATCCTCGACGGCAAGGGCTACGAGGTCCACGACGGCGTCCGGTACGACTGGAGCGCCGGGGACGTGGCGATCGTGCACATGAACTGCGTGCACCAGCATTTCAACGCCGACCCGGTGAAGCCGGCGCGCGCCCTCGTGCTCAAGCCCAAGCCGATGATCATGTTCATGAACCTGCTGTTCCAGAAATCCGTCATCCCGCGCCCGACGGAACCCACGCAGGAGGGCCGTGGATTCGTGCCGCGGCATTTCGAGGAAGACTTCAACCATCCGGAGTGAAGCCATGAACGCCCATCGCAGACTGCTGTTCCTCGCCGCCGCTTTGGCGCTCGCCGTTCCCGCCGCCGCGCAAAGCCTCTTCGAATACCACGGCGCGGACCGCATGGAGCGCATCGTGGCGGCCGCGAAGCGCGAAGGCGCGCTCACCCTCTACACGACGATCGCCGAGAAGGACCTGGCGACCATCATCAAGCCCTTCGAGGATCGCTACGGCATCAAGGTGACGGTGTGGCGGGCCGGCACCGACAAGGTACTGCAGCGCACCGTCGCCGAGACCCGGGCGGGAAGGTACGACGTGGACGTGATCCACTTCGGCTCCCCGGAGATGGAGGCGCTCGCCCGCGAGAAGATCCTGGCCCCCATCGATTCCCCGGTGCAAGCGGACCTGCGGCCGGGCTCGGTCCCGGCCCACAAGCAATGGGCGGCGACGATCCTTTCGGTTTGGGTGCAGGCCTACAACACGAACCTGGTGAAGAAGCAGGACCTGCCGAAGACCTACCAGGACCTCCTCGACCCGAAGTGGAAGGGCAAGCTCGGCATCGAGGCCAAGGACGAGGACTGGTTCGCGACCGTGGTGCAGGAGCTGGGCGGGGAGGAGAAGGGCCTCGCCTTCTTCCGCGAGCTGGTGGCGAAGAATGGCATCTCGGTGCGCAAGGGCCACACGCTCCTCGACAACATGGTGGTCTCGGGCGAGGTGCCGCTCGCCCTCACGGTGTACAACTACATGCCGGCGCAGGCGAAGAAGAAGGGCGCTCCCATCGACTGGTTCGCGATCGAGCCGGCCATCGCGCGGTCCAACGCCGTGGGCGTGGCGCGCAAGGCGCCTCACCCCGATGCGGGGCTGCTATTCTACGAATACCTCCTCGGGCCCGAAGGGCAGAAGGCGATGGCGAGCATCAAGTACGTGCCGACCAACACCAAGGTGAAGTCCCCGGTGGAGGGGATAAAGATCGTCACGACCGATCCGATCCGCAGCCTTGACGAGGCGGACAAGTGGAGCAAGCTCTACGACGACGTCGTCGTGAACGCATCCCGATAGCCGGTCCGCCCCCGGAGAATCCATGAGCGCCGCGGTCGCCGTTTCGGAGAAGTCCCCCCCGAAGTCCTTCCGGGAGGTGTGGCTCATCTCCCTCGGGCACGCGCTCACCCACTGGTATCCGTCGACGTTCTACCTGCTGCTGCCGATCATCGGCAAGGAGATGGGCCTCTCCTACAGCCAGATCGGCCTCATCATGACCTGCCAGTACGTGGCCGGGGCGATCGCCAACGTGCCGGGCGGGATCCTGGTGGATACCGTGGGACGCAAGGGCGTGCTGATGGCGATCTCGCTCTTCTGGGTCGGGTTCCCGTACCTGCTCATGGGATTCAGCCATGGCTACCTGATGCTTCTGGGTTGCGTGGCGCTGGTGGGCTTCGGCAACAGCCTGTGGCACCCGACCGCGATCTCCACGCTCGCGCGGCGCTTTCCCGATCGCAAGGGCCTCGTGCTTTCGCTGCACGGCATGGGCGGCAACGTGGGCGACGCACTGGCCCCTCTCGCGGTGGGCTCGCTCCTCGCGGTGCTCACGTGGCGGCAGGTGGTGGTGCTCAACGTGGTGCCGGGGCTGCTGGTGTCGCTGCTGCTGCTGGTGTTCCTCGGCACACTGCGCGGGGGACCGAAGGCCCGGGCGAAGGCGGAGGAGGGCAAGGGGCAGTCGCTCGCGAGCTATTTCCGCGGCGTGCCGGAGCTCTTCCGCAATCGGGCCCTCATCACGCTCACCGCGAGCTCCGCGTTCCGCTCGATGACGCAGAACGCGCTCCTCACGTTCCTTCCGGTGTACCTCGCCTACCAGATGGGCTATCCGCCGTTCTGGGTGGGTGCGGGCATGTTCGCGCTGCAGGCCGCGGGCTTCGCCGCCTCTCCCGTCGCCGGCTATCTTTCCGACCGCATGGGCAGGCGCAGCATCATGATGACCAGCATGGCGATGACGGCCGTGGTGCTCGCGTTCATGGCGCTCGCGGGCCGGTCTCCGGCGTTCATCGTCTTCATCGCGGTGCTGGGGTTCTTCCTCTACGCGATCCGCCCGGTGCTGCAGGCGTGGCTGCTGGAGTCGACGCCGAAGCACATGGGCGGCACGAGCATCGGGATCCTCTTCGGCGCGCAGTCCCTCGGGTCTTCGGTGGCACCCCTGCTGGGCGGCATGATCGCGGACCGCTACGGGCTCATCGCCACGTTCTGGTTCCTCGCCTTCACGATCGTCGTGGCCAACCTCTTCATCTTCGCGATGCCGAAGACGGTCGAAGCGAAGTCGTGACGCCCGCGGGGCGCGCGCGCCGTTGGCTGGCGAGCACCTCGAACCGCACCTTCGTCGCCTGGCCGCTCGCGGTGTACGCGCTGGAGGCGCTGCTGCAGCGCGGAGCGCCCGCGATCCATCCCTGGGCGCTTGCGTTGCTCGCGTGGGGCTACCTCCAGTATCGCTGGGTCGGCACGTACCGCATGCGCGAAGGCGGAGGGGGACCCGGCATCTCGGTGCCGCCGCAACGTCTGGCCACCGACGGCCCTTACCGGTGGCTGCGCAACCCCATGTACGCGGGCCACCTCGTCTTCCTTGCCGGCGTGGCGCTCGCCCTGGGCTCCTGGATCGGGGCCGCGCTCCTCGTGGTCCACATGGTGTGGTTCGACCGGCGGGTGAGGGAGGACGAGCGGCGCCTGGATGCGCTCTTCGGCGCGCCTTATCGCAAGTACTGCCGCCGCGTGAAGCGCTGGATCCCGGGGATCCTGTAATGGAACTGGATTGCTTTACTATCGGGGCAGGTATCATTCAGCAAATCGTCATACCCCCTACTTTAGGTGCGCAATTTGATCGGTTCTCCGAAGGCTCTATGGGTAAGAAGGAGTGCCGCGGTGCTTTTGCTCGTCGTCGGGGCAGGAATTGTGATCTTCCGTTCGTATTTGATTTCCGAATACGTAAGCACACGCCCTAGACAGCCGGATCAGCAAGCAGGACGCACACACCCTCGTTATGAACACGGAGCCGTCATATTTCTGACAAAGTCAGAAGATGACGACTTAATGTGGATGTTTGGTGCGGGCCTCGGGTTAATGGCCATAGGGGGCTTCCTGTTCAAAGACATGTTTGGTCGCCGCCGGTAACTTGTCCCTCCCTCGGACCTCAATTCTTCATTTAACGCTAAATGAAAAGGCAGCTGATGATACTGGGGCGCTGAGTTCGACCAAGGCCGGGTGCAGATTGAGTTGACGCTCGTCACGCATGGCGATCAGTGGCAAATTCTGGGATTCAGAGTGAATTCGCGAGCGTTGTTACCGAAGTAGGCGCTCGTCCCGGATAAATTTCTACCCGAGAAAATCCCCGACGAGTGCCGCGAATTCCGCGGGCTTCTCCACCGCCGACAGGTGCGCGGCACCCGCGATGATCGCGAGGCGGGCGCCGGGAATGCGCTCCGCCATCGCCCGGGACATGGCCACGGGCGTGCCGGTATCGACCTCGCCCGCCACGACGAGGGTCGGCGCCCGGATGCGTGATAGCGCCTGGGTGAATTCCAGCTCGGCGATCGCATCGCAGCACCCGAGGTAGCCTTCCGCCGGCGTGCGTGCGAAGCGCTCCATCACCGTCGCCACGATGTCGGGGTGTTGCTCGCGGAACGCGCCGGAAAAATACCGCGCCGAGACCATGTCGAGGATGGCTTCCATGCCGCCTTCGGCCACGAGCTTCCTGCGCGCCGTCCACATCGCGGGGCCCTCCGGCCCATACGAGCTCGTGGTGTTCGCCAGCACGAGCTTGCCGAGGCGATCCCCATGGGCGAGGGCGAACGCCTGGCCGACCATGCCGCCCATGGACAGTCCCACCCAGTGGGTCCGCTCGATGCCGAGCCGGTCGAGTACGGAGCGCGCATCGTCGGCCATCGCGGCGAGGGTGTAGGGACGCGGGGGGACGGGACTGCGGCCATGGCCGCGCGCGTCGATGCGGATCACGCGGTGGCGCGGCGCGAGTGCCGCCGCGAGCGCATCCCACATGCGGTGGTCGCAGCCGATCGCGTGGGCGAGGAGCACGGGTGGACCCGGGCCCCCGGAATCGACGAAGAAGGAATCCCGCACCGGGCCCGGGTTCACGGGAGGTAGCCCGCCAGCCGGGCGAGCAGCTCGTCGGCCGCCGCGCTCGAGGCGCCCGCCGCCTCGCCGGGGGCCGTGCCGCCATGGGCCTCGAGGTTCGAACGCATGCGCGCTGCATCGACGACGAGGCCGCCGGCGATCGTGTCGAGGAAGTCGAGGCTGGTACCGAGCGCGCCCGCGATCTCGGGGACGAGCGCCAGCTCCGCCTGCCAGCCGCCCAGCGCGCGCTCGTGCTCGGCGAGGCCGCAGGCGTGCAGAGTGGCGAGGAGTCCCGGCATGCGCAGCGCCGCCGCGAGTCCGTGGGCGCATGCCACGGGGTTGTGCTTGTGGGGCATCGAGCTCGACGCTCCGACGCCATCGCGCGCCGGCGCTTCGAGCATCTCGCCCACCTCGGGCTGGGAGAGCAGCGATACGTCGCGCGCGATCTTGCCCGCGGTGAGCACGGCCTGGGCCACGCGGCCGAGGAGGTCGATCCACGGGTTGCGATGCACATGCCACGACGGCGCGTCGGCGAGTCCGAGCGCCAGCGCCACGCGATGGCGCACCGCGGGACCTCGATCGCCCAATGCCTCGAGCGCCCCCACGGGGCCACCCAGCTGCACGGCGAGACCCGTCGACTGCGCCTCGGCGATGCGTTCGCGGTCGGCGGCGAGGGCAAGCGCCCAGCGCGCGATCTTGAGCCCCGCGGTGATCGGCAGCGCGGGTTGCATCAGCGTGCGGCCCAGCATGGGAGTGGCGCGGTGCTCGCGCGCGCGTGCGGCGAGGGCGCGCACCGCCGCTTCGAGCGCGCGATCGGCTTCCTCGAGGCAGGGCTTGAGGCACAGCGCCATCGCGGTGTCGAGCACGTCCTGGCTGGTGGCGCCGAAATGCACGTGCTTCGCGGCCGCGGGAGAGATCGCGGACACCGCCGCGGTGAGCCGCTTCACGAACGGCACGGCGAGGGAGGCCGAACGCTTGCCCTCGGCCACGAGGGATTCGACGTCCAGGCCGAGTCTCGAGCAGGCCTCGCCGATGGCGCGCGCGCTTTCGGCGGGGATCACGCCTTCCGCGGCCTCGGCATTCGCGAACGCCGATTCGAATGCGAGCATCGAGCGCAGGTACGCGGGAGCCTCGAAGGCGGCCGCGAAGGAGGCGCGCTCGAGGGTACGCGCGGCGAGGCTGCCGGCCATCGCGCGTCAGGCGGCGAAGAAGACGGTCTCGCCGTCGCCTTGCAGCCGCACGTCCCAGCGATAGGCGTTGTCGCCTGCGGACAGCGCGACCAGGGTCTTGATGCGCGGCGAGGCGGCGATCGCCGCGAGCGCGGGATCCGCGCGAACCATTTCCTCCCGCGCGAGGTAGGCGCGGGTGCGCAGGGGCTTCAGCAGCCCGCGGGCGAAGATCGCGACATCCAGGAAAGGCGCGGGCCCTCCGGGAAGCAGGGTTTCGATGCGGAAGCTTCCATCCTTCGCCGTCTCGACGCGCGCGAAGCCATGGGGACGGGAAGCGCCCGCGGCGGCGGCCGGCGCCCGGCCCCGGGGCGAGAGCTGCCACGTCTCGATCATCGCGTCTCCCACGGGTTCTCCCGCGCCATCGAGGACGCGGCCGGTGAGCACGATGGCCTGGCCGGTCTCGGCGAAGGCCACCTTTTCCGCGTCCTTCCATCGCAGGCCTTCGTGGAAGAAGGGGCCGATGGTCTGGGACGGCGTGCGTTGCGCGGCCATGGTCAGGGCCCCAGCGGCGTGGCTTTCGCCCCCGCCAGCACGATGTCGAATCGATAACCCAATGCGATGCCCTCGATGCCCGTCTCCAGCGCGAGGGTGGAGATCATGCGCAGGCGGGCCGCCGCGTCGGGCACGCTGTTGTACACCGGGTCGATCGCGAGCAGCGGATCGCCCGGAAAGTACATCTGGGTCACGAGCCGTTGCACCGGTGCGCTGCCCAGCAGCGAAAAATGGATGTGCTGCGGGCGCCACGCGAAGGGATGGTTCTTCCACGGGTACGCGCCGGGCTTCACGGTGACGAAGCGGTACCAGCCCTCATCGTCGGTGAGCGCGCGGCCGACGCCGTGGAAGTTCGGGTCGAGCGGGGCTTCATGCACGTCCGCGGGATGGTGGTAGCGCCCCGAGGCATTGGCCTGCCAGATCTCCACCAGCGAGCGGCGCACCGGGCGGCCGTCGGCGTCCAGCAGCCGGCCCGCGAGGATCATCTTTTCTCCCAGGGGCGCCGAGCGCCCTTGGGCTGTGAGGTCGCTTTCCCCGTCGCGCACGAAGCCCTTCGGCACGAAGGGCCCCGGAATGTCGAGCGCGTTCGGGGGCAGCGCCACCAGCGGTTCCCGCGGGGCGCGCAGCACGGTGCTGCGGTATTCCGGGTACCGGTAGGGCGGATCGACGGGATCCTGACGCGTCATGTCGTTCATCGCGGGACTCTCCTCGACCTCAATCGCCGAGCGCGGAAATCATGGCCGGCACGTAGCTTTCATCGGACACCACCACCAGCATCTCGACGCTCGCGCGCAGGGTGCGCAGCGATTCGTCGTTCGCCGCGCCCACTTCGCCCTCCGCGACCACGTAGAGCGCGGTCACCGGATGGTTGCGGCCGTGGGCGATGCCGCTCACCACGGGGGCGAGCCCCACGTCGTCGCCGCGGCAGGCGACGATGAAGATCATGTCGGCGTTGCCCAGGTCGCGCTGCAGGTCCCCGCCTCCGGCCTGGATCGCCGCGAGGGCGCCGGCCGCCGCACTCTTCGCGAGCACGTGCACTTCCAGGTTCGCGTGCCCCTCGGCCGCGATCCTGCGCGCGATCGCGGCACCACCGTCGCCCAGGCCCACGAGCGCGATGGCGCGGGGCTTCGAGTTGGGCGCCTGGATGCGTCCCGGCAGTCCGAACGCCGGGCGACTGCGTCCGGCCATGGCGACCACGGTCGAATCCGCCGGGGTAGTGCCCGGCACGCTCATAGCGTCTCGCCCTGCTTCAGCACGCCGGCCGCCCGCAGGGTCGCCTCGAGCCACGCGGGGCTCAGGTTGCGTCCCGCGGCGATGTCCGCGAGGCGCGAGCGCTCGTCGTCGACCTTCTTCTGCGCGAGGTCCAGGAGCGAGCCCGCCTTCTCGCGCTCGATCACCACGACGCCGTCGGCGTCACCCACGACGAGGTCACCTGGCTGCACCGCGGTGCCGCCGCAGGAGATGGGCCAGTTGATGCGGCCGGGAACGGACTTCGTCGGCCCGTTGGGATTGGCCGCGACCGCGTACACCGGGAAGCCCAGGGCGCGCAGCTCCTCGGTGTCGCGCACCGCGCCGTCGAGGACCACGCCGCCCAGCCCCAGCTTCTTGCAGGCGGAGAGCATGATCGAGCCCATGAGCGCGCAGGTGCGGTCGCCCTTGCCGTCCACCACGAGGATGTCGCCGGGACGCGCCATGGTCATCGCGGCATGGATCATGAGGTTGTCGCCGGCGCGCACCTCGACGGTGAACGCCGGGCCCGCGAGGCGCATCGAGGGCGAGAGGGGTGCCACGCGGCCGTCGAGCGTGCCGCGTCGTCCCGCCACGTCGGCGAGGATGGATGCGGCGAAGGCCGAGGCCCTGCGCACCACCTCGGGCGTGACGCGCTCGAACTCGCGGCGGATGTCCGAAAGCGGGGGAGAGGCCTTGTCGTTCATGGCGATGTCCTCGGGTGTTGCCTAGCGCGGGGGATGCCCGCGACGGGTGAGCAGCGCATCCAGGCGCGGGTAGACGCGCCGGGCGTTGGCTTCGTAGATCTTGTGGCGATCCGCATCGGTGAGCCCCGCGACCTGGTCGACGTAGCGCCGGGTATCGTCGTAATGATGCCCGGTCTCGGGATCGATCCCCTTCACCGCGCCCAGCATCTCGGAGGCGAACAGGATGTTGTCGACCGGGATCACCTTCGCCATCAGCTCGATGCCCGGCAGGTGGTAGACGCAGGTGTCGAAGTACACGTTCTTCAGCAGGTGGTCGCCCAGCAGCGGCTTCTTCATGTCCTGGGCGAGCCCGCGGTAGCGGCCCCAGTGGAACGGCACCGCGCCGCCGCCGTGGGGTATCACGAACCTGAGCTTGGGGAAGTCCCGGAAAAGATCTCCCTGCAGCAGCTGCATGAAGGCGGTGGTGTCGCCGTTGAGATAGTGGGCGCCCGTGTGGTGGACCGCGGGGTTGCACGACGACGTCACGTGGATCATCGCGGGCACCTCGAGCTCGCAGAGCTTCTCGTAGAGGGGATACCACGAGCGGTCCGTGAGCGGCGGCGTCTTCCAGTAGCCTCCCGACGGATCCGGGTTCAGGTTCACGCCCACGAAGCCGCATTCGTTCACGATGCGCTCCAGCTCGGGAATGCAGTTCGCGGGCGGCGCTCCGGGAAACTGGGGAAGCTGGCCCACGGGCGCGAAGTTGTCGGGAAGCAGCGTGCAGATGCGGTGGATCAAGTCGTTGCTCACCCGGCTCCATTGGCGGCCCACTTCCTCGGTGCCCACGTGGTGCGCCATGCCGGCCGCACGCGGGGAGAAGATCGTGAGGTCGCTGCCGCGCCGGCGCTGGAAGGCGAGCTGCGGCTCCACGCTCTTCAGCAGCGCCTCGTCGCTGATGCCCAGGTCCGTGGAGCCCGGCCGGCGCGCGGGATCGGCGATCGCGGCGAGCTGCTTGTCGCGGAATGCGTGCAGCGCCGCGGGCTCGGTCGTGTAGTGGCCGTGGATGTCGATGATCACCGGCCGGCGGCCTCGAGGAAGGCGAGCACGCGCCCGGGCGCGGTCTCGCCCGTCTGGCCCTCGACGGGCACATCCCAGTACTCCGATCGCGGCAGGCACTCCTCGAGATAGCGCGCCGCGGAGGTGGCGTGGGAATCGTCGTGGCCGGGCACCACGAGCGCCGGGATGTCGAGCCCCATCAGGTCCTCGGGCTCGGCGCCCGGTGCGGTGTCGCGGTCGAGGAGGGAGGCCGCCATCGCCGCGACGGCAAGCTGGTACTTCTCGCGGTCGAGCTTCCCGTAGGCCTCGGCGAATGCGCGGTCGTTCCGGAGCACCGAGGCCCACGGCCCGCCCCTGGGATCGGCGCCGAAGGGCTTGCCTTCCTTCGCGGCGAGCGCCGCCACCGCTTGCATCCCGTGCTCGCTCACGTACGCCAGGTGCTCGGCGAAACGCTGCCGTCCCTTGATCCGGTACTTCGGCCCGCCCACCGGCCACCACAGCACCATGCTCGCTACGCGCTCGGGATGGGCCACGGCGAACGCCGCCACGGGACAGCAGCCCATGCAACCGCCCATGAGGTGCGCGCGCTCGATGCCGAGGTGGTCGAGCAGGCCCCGGCCCTGGGCTACGTAGTGGGACCACGTTACGTGCTCCACGCGCCCGCCCGACTGCCCGCACTCGCGCCGGTCGAACAGGATGCAGGTGTACTTGCGCGGCAAGTGGTCCATCAGCTTCACGCGCGCGTAGACGCCCATCGTGCTCCACTTCTCGACGGTCGCGTCGAAGCCGCCCGGCGCGTACATGAGCAGCGCGGGGCCCGAGCCGACCACTTCGTAGCGGGTCGCGATGCCGTCGATGAGCGCGCTGCCCATGGCGCTCAGGACGCGGGCTTCACGCGGATGCCGCCCTTGATCTGGCGCGCGGCGCGCACGTCCTCGACGTATGCGGTGATGGCGTCGAGCGCCACGCGCGCCACGTTGGCATAGCTCTCCGCCTTCGAGTCGATGGCACCGGCCCCGTAGCCGATGGCCGCGTGGGCCATGCGCATGCGCCCGTCGAGCCAGGGTCCGCCGCCGAGGCCGCCGATCACGGGAATGGCGACCGCGCGCGCCACTTCCGGCCCCACGATGGGACCGGAGTTCGTGAAGTCGATGAGCGCGGCTCCGGCCTCCTCCAGGGTCTTCGCCTCGGCGACCAGGCGCGCGGTCATCGACGCCGTCGCCTGGGTCGTACCCTGGAGCATCGTCTGGTAGTCGATGCCGTAGGCGAGTGCGGTCTGCGGCGTGATGCCCATCTGCGCGAAGACAGGAATTCCCGCCCGTGAGATCGCGCGCACGGCTTCGGGAAACTCCGCCGCGCCGTCGAGCTTCACCATGTCCGCGCCCGCTTCCTTCACCAGGCGGATGGCGGCGGCGAGGGCACTTTGCGTGCCCGCCTGCAGCGGCCCGAACGGAAAGTCGCAGCTCACGAGGGCGCGCGCCACGCCCCGGCGCACCGCCTTGCAGACCACCACCATCTCGTCCATGGTGACCTCGAGGGGGCTCGCGTGGCCCCAGAGGTTCACGCCCACGGAATCGCCCACGGAGACGATGTCCACGCCCGCCCGATCGACGATGCGCGCGATCTGGTAGTCCCAGGCCACCACGCCGGCGATCTTGCGCCCGTCGCGCTTCATCCGGTGCAGCGCCGGCAGCGTCACGGGCTCGCGCTCGCGATCCATGGCTCGCCTATTCCCAGGCGCGGTTGTCGACGGTGTTCTCGAAGGTGGCGCCCGGCACCACCATGTTCCATTTCACCGTCCAGTTGTAGGTGTCGTCGAATCGTTCCCGCGTATACGGCTGGGGTGCCGCGTGCAGCAGGCGCCAGGTCTGCAGCTCGTGGGGCTCCAGCAGTCCGCCGGTCTCCGCGATGAGGTAATGGATGTAGGGGCGCGGATCCTTCTCCAAGAGCTCGACCGCGCGCGCCTGGGCGCGGAACATCTTCGCGAGCGTCGGCCCATCGAGGTCGTCGCCGGCGGCCTCGCTGCGGGTCGAGTGGGACTCGATGAGGATCCGGAAGCCCTGCTTCTGGGCGACGCTGATCCACGGCTCCATCAGGCTCACGGCCGCCACCTTGCCCTGGCGCAGCGCTTCCAGCCGCTTGGGCATGGAGCCCGCGCCCGTGGTCTTCACGTGCTCGGGAGCGAGGAAGCCTTCCATCATCTTGAGCGTGGTGAAATGGGAACCGTTGTTGGGCGTGACCGCGATCGGCTGGTCCTTCAACATCTCCGGCTCGTAGAACTTCGAGTCGCGGTTGACCGCGATCGCGAACATCGACATGGAGGCGCCCAGGGCCACGATCTTGCGGTGGCGAAGTCCTTCCGCCTCGGCCTCGACCGCGCGCTTCATGATGCCCCACTCGCACATGCGGAACTGGTCGATGCCGCCCTCGTTGTACGCCGAATCGAGCGGGCGGTCGAAGACGGAGTCGAACTTCACGAAGTGCTTGGTGGTGACCTGCGCCATGCCGGGCGTGGTCACGAAATCGATGTCCAGCCCCTCGTCCTTGAAGAACCCTTCGTCCCGGGCGACCAGGACGGGCAGGTCGTGGACCGCGTTCATCACGGCGACCTGGGGTTTCTTCGCGACCTGCGGCTTGCGTGTGGCTTCCTCGACGGTCATGGCGCTTCTCCTGTCGTGAGAGGGCTGCGACTACGCCCGATGTCCCTTTGTGTCGGTCCCTTGCATCATCCCACCAGATCCAGCGTCTCGGGCGGGAAGAGCTCCTCCAGCTCGAACGCGCTCGCGATGATTCCCTGCTCCTTCGCCGAGCCGACCAGCTCCGACAGCGCCCCGCGATTGGGCGCGATGCCGTAGGGCAGGGGGTCGGCGCCGGTGATCTGCATCACGCGCCGGTGCATCTCGTCCACGGGCGTGGGCTTTTCGATCCCGCCGGACTTGAGCAGCTCCACGTAGCGGCGCTTGGATTCGGCGAAAGCGCGGAAGGCATCGGCGGCGAGCCCCGGATGGGCGGCGAGGAGCTCGTCCTTCACCACGATCGCGTGGTTGATCGGATAGTGGCCGCGGGTGCGCAAGGCCTCGAACCCGGCTTCCTTCGCGTTCGCGATGAGCGGCTCCACGTCGGGGTGGTCCGCCTCGACCCCGATCGCCGCGGCCAGCTCCCCGCTTGCCACGAGGTCGGCCATCTTGCGGCCCTTCTCCATCGGGACCACGTTGGCCGGCGGGCGGAATTCCGCCACGTGCTCGTCGCCCGAGAGCACCCACGTGATCTTCCCGAGATCGACGCCGTACTGGTGCTGCAGGACGCTGCGCGCCCAGACGCCGGTGGTCACGGTATAGCCGCGGTTCACGCCCACGCGCTTGCCTTCCAGGTCCCGGGGCGTGCGGATGCCCGACTTCGTGTTCGCCACGATGGCGCCGTGGTGGAACGCGCGCACCAGGAAGACCGGCAGCGCGGTGAAGTGCTTGCCGTGCTCCTTTGCGCTCAGGTACGTGGTCATCGCCATCTCGCAGATGTCGAACTCGAGGCCGCGCACCATGCGGCGGAACGCATCGATGAGCGGGTCGACCTCGACGAAGTCGAAATCGAACGTGCCCGCGGCGACGCTGCCATCCTTGAGCGCCCGGTTGTTCCCCTGGGTGCGCGTGACGGTCTTCAGCCTCGGTTTCGCCATGGCATGGGCCTTCGTGCGCTCAACAGCAATCGCATTCGTAGCCTTCGGGCATCGCGAGCGCGTCCTTCAGCCACCGGGGCGGGAGGTCGTCCTCGACCACCGCGGCGAGCGCCTTGAACACCTTGAAGTGGTGGCGCAGGCCGTCCGCGGTCCAGAACTCGACCACCGTCTCGAGGGGAGGGCCGCCGGGGATCCGCCCTTCGGCCTCGGACACCGCGACCGCCCCGTCGCTGTCGAGGGCGAAACGCTCCCGCGTCCATCCCTTCACCCGCGCACGGGCATCGAAGTATCCGGCGCCGCGGCGCAGCGATGCGAGGAACGCGTCGTCGGTGGCCGGCTCGCGCGCGCCGCCGCCGGCCGTGCGCTGCATCCGTGCCCAGTTGCCCGACGCAGCCATGGGGACCTCCCGTCCTATTTCCACGGCATGAGCGAGGCGTGGATCACGTCCGGGACACCCTCGCCGCCGACGGAGCGGATCGCGAGGTCCACCTCCTTCAGGCCGAAGGCGTGGGTCGTGATCTTTTCGAGCGGGTAGCGGCGCGAGGCGAGCTGCTGGAGTGCCAGCTCGCAGGCCTTGTAGCTGTGGCCTCGAGCACTCTTCAGCGTGATCGCCTTCACCGTGACGCGCCCCACGGGGAAATTGGGAAACTCCGCGATCTCGCCCTGGATCACCATCGTGCCCGCCTTGCGCTTGAGGGCCTCCACGCCGAACAGGATCGGCATCGTCCCGCCGCCCGCCGTGCAATCGAGGACGACGTCCACGCCCTTGCCGCCGGTGATCTCGCGGATGCGGGCGAGCGGATCCTCCTTTTGCACATCGATCACGTGGTCCGCCCCGAGCGTGCGCGCGACGTCCAGGCGCGCTCCGTCCTTCGAGGTGCCCGTCACGATGATGAGCGAGGCGCCGGCCTGCTTGCAGATCACCGTCTGCGAAAGCCCCTGCTGGCCGGGCCCCTGGATCAGGACCGTGGAGTTGTAGCCCACCCCGCCGTCGAAGAGCGACCACTCGACCCCGTTGGCCATGGGAGTCACGAGGCCCGCGAGCTCCGGGGTCACCCCGCGTGGCACATGGTGCAGGACCGCGTTCCACGGCAGGTACACGTATTGCGCGAAGCCGCCCCAGAGGTGGGGCGCCCGTTCCGCGGACGTATAGCCGTAGCGGATCGCGTCGGGGTTCGAGCGCCAGTCGGTGTTCTCGCAGTGGCGGTATTGTCCCAGGTGGCACCATTCGCACTTGCCGCACGAGACGTAGTGCTCGACGAAAACGAGGTCGCCTTCCCGGAAGCCCTTGCGCCGGGTGAACTCGCGGCCCGCCTTGGCGATGTAGCCGATGTTCTCGTGGCCCATGATCACCGGCGTGCCGGACGGCGGATGCTGGTAGAGCTTCACGTCGGTGCCGCAGATCCCGGCCACCTCCATCTTCATCAACGCGCTGTCCTCCGGAATTTCCGGCATGGGAAATTCCCGGATTTCGGTCTTGCCCGGGCCTACGCGAACGGCCGCCAATACGTCTTCCAACGCTGCAATCCTCCAACGGTAAGGGCCGCCGCCGCGGCCCGGATGCGCCTGCCTAGACGGAAGTCTGAGCGACGCCTGCGCGCGCCGTGAGCGCCTCGCCGGCGCCCTCCTTGAACGGCGTGCCCGAGGGCAGCACCACCGCGACCGAGCGCACCTTCTGGTGCGCGGGCTCCCTGCCCGGCGGCAGCGTGCCTTTCGCCGCGAGCTCCTTGGCAGCCTTCATCAGCCGATGGCGCGCCATGATGATGCCGTTGTCGGTGGAGACGAGGTTCTCCTTCGTGCGGTCCTGGATCGGCCCCATGCTTTCCTGCAGCGACGCGTCCTGCATGCCGATGCCCTCCACGCCGCTGAAGGAGTGGCCCGCCTTCTGCGCCGCGCGGTCGATCAGGTAGTCGTTGTCCCGGTTCGCGAGCGGACGGAACGTGACCGGGTCGACCTTCACGTGCACGCCCTTGCCGTCGCGCATCGCCTGGCGCTCCCCGGCGGTGAGCGCGCGCACCGGATGATAGTCGAAGCTCCACGCCATGCAGTGCTCGTCGTCCATGGGCACCCAGAAGTGCCCGTGCATCGGGTGGTCACCCCGGGGAGGGACCATCGTGAAGCACGGCATGACCCACGGCGTGATGCGCCAGTAATACTGGCCGTCCTCGGCGTTGCGGCGCGCGCCGATGTACAGCCCGCCTTCGCTTTCCACCACCTCGAACACGGGCTTCTTGTCGCCCAGGTTGTACTGGTTGCCCTTGGAGCCCTTGAACAGCGGATCGGTGTTGAGCGCCCCGCTGTGCAGGAACGACACGTGGCTCGAGTCGATGCCGCCTTCCATCGCCTGCAGCCAGTTGCATTCCTGGAGCCGCTTGGAGATGTAGCTGCGCTCGGCCGGCACGGTGGCGAATTCCCACTCGGGCAGCGCCGGCTGCTGCTCGGCCGGCCCCATGTATACCCAGATCACTCCGCCGCGCTCGGCGAGCGGATAGGACCTGAGCTTTATCTTCGCGCAGAAGCCGCTCTCGGCGGGCTCCGAGGGCACGTCCACGCATTGCCCGGTCACGTCGTACTTCCAGCCGTGGTACGGGCAGCGCAGGCCGTTGTCCTCGTTGCGGCCGAACCAGAGGGACACGCCCCGGTGCGCGCAGAACTCGTCCACCAGCCCCAGCCGTCCCTGGGTGTCGCGGAACGCGACCATGCGCTCGCCCAGGCAGCGCACTCGCACCGGCGGGCAGTCGGCCCCAGGGAGCTCCCCGGCGAGGAGGATGGGCTGCCAATAGCGACGGAAGAGCTCGCCCATGGGCGTGCCCGGTCCGGTGCGCACCAGCAGTTCGTTCTGTTCGGCCTTCATCGGCTGCCCTCTCCGGGGATGCGCCGCGGCGCGCACCCCCTTCGTTCTTGTATAAGGAACGTCGTTCCAGTGTATGGTTTCCACGTTAACATCGCGCTAGAATGCGGTCAACGCCGGAGCCGCGATTTCCCTCTGGGAATGGCACGCGCGCTGACCTTCGTCAAACCCCGTACTGTCTCCCATGGCCGGATCCGACACGCTGCCCCTTTGTTCGACGAGCGAGGTCCCCGAAGGCGCAGCGCTCAGGGTGGAGAACCACGGCCTCGTGCTCGCGGTGTTCAACCTGGGGGGGCGCTACTTCGTGACCGACGACGCCTGCACTCACGGTCCCGGTTCCCGCTCGGAAGGGGAGATCGAGGGCGAGATCGTCGAATGCAACTTCCACAACGGGGCGTTCCACATTCCCACCGGGCGCGTCGAGGCTCCGCCGTGCATGGTCCCGCTTCGTACGTACGAGGTGAGCATCGTCGACGGAATGGT
>JAANCK010659130.1_pt1 | contig 30018 bp, 31 predicted proteins | sample 7277841 | NCBI WGS metagenome assembly JAANCK01 (sample SAMN14222788, study PRJNA588281) | permafrost metagenome | isolation source: Arctic cryosol methane SIP | place: Canada:Nunavut | collected 2015-07 | reverse complement strand
TGGTGGAAGTGGAAGATCGACCCGATGACGATCGACTGCGTGCTGATCTACGCCCAGGCCGGCCACGGCCGCCGGGCGTCGGTCTACACCGACTACACCTTCGCGGTGTGGAACCGCCCGCCGGAAGGCAAGGAGGAGGCCGACGCGGTGCTCGAGGCCATCGCCGCGCGCGAGCCTCCGCAGCCGGGCGCGCTGCAGCTGGTGGCCTTTGCCAAGGCCTATTCGGGCCTGACCGACGAGGAGTTCCGCCAGGTCGACGCGATCATCCGCAAGACCACGCTGGAAAAGTTCGGGCCGGTGCGCAGCGTCAAGCCGACCATGATGTTCGAGCTGGGCTTCGAGGGCATCAACCGCAGCCCCCGCCACAAGAGCGGCATCGCCGTGCGCTTCCCGCGCATGCTGCGCATGCGCCTGGACAAGCCGCTGCACGAGGCCAACAGCCTGCAGGACCTCGAGGCGCTCCTGAACCTGTAGCGCGGCCTGCCGCCCCCCGGCTCGCACGGCCTTGGACGCGGGGGGAAACGGCCCCGACCGCCCGGTGTTACGATTTCGAATGCTCATGAAAGCCCAACCCGCCATGAACGCAGCCGACGCAGACGCCGGGACTCCGGTCTCGGTGAAGATTCGCGAGCGCATCCTGGCCGCCCGCAAGCGCTTCCATTCCAACGACAACATCGCGGCTTTCATCGAGCCCGGCGAGCTGGAGCGGCTGCAGGATGAAGTCGAAGCCAAGATGCAGGGGGTGCTCGACAGCCTGGTAATCGACACCACCAGCGACCACAACACCAGCGAGACCGCGCGCCGGGTCGCCAAGATGTATGTCAACGAGGTTTTCAAGGGCCGTTACGTGAAGGCCCCGGCCATCACCGAATTTCCCAACGTCGAGCACCTGAACGAGCTGATGATCGTCGGCCCGATCACCGTGCGCAGCGCCTGCAGCCACCATTTCTGTCCGGTAATCGGCAAGGTCTGGATCGGGGTGATGCCCAACGAGCACACCAACGTGATCGGCCTGTCCAAGTACGCCCGGCTGGCCGAGTGGGTGATGGGGCGGCCGCAGATCCAGGAAGAAGCGGTGGTCCAGCTGGCCGACCTGATCATGGAAAAGACCCAGCCTGACGGCCTGGCCATCGTCATGGAGGCCAGCCACTATTGCATGGCCTGGCGCGGCGTCAAGGACATCGATGCCAGGATGCTCAATTCGGTGATGCGCGGCGTGTTCCTCAAGGATTCGACGCTGCGGCGCGAGTTCCTCGCACTCATTCCGCGGAAGGACTAGCATGCTCGTCCGACTTCTGTACGCCAGCCGGGCGGTGGACGCCAGCCCGGACGCGATCGAATCCATCCTGGCCCAATCGCGCCAGCACAACCCGGTGAGCGGCATCACCGGCATCCTCTGCTATGGCGGCGGCATCTTCCTGCAGGCCATCGAAGGCGGGCGCATGCAGGTGAGCGAGCTGTTCGGCCATATTCAGGCCGACAAACGCCATCGCGAGGTCGTGCTGCTGCATTACGAGGAAATCCTGGAACGGCGCTTTGGTGGCTGGAGCATGGGCCAGGTCAACATCTCCAAGGCCAACCACGCCCTGCTGCTGAAATATTCCGAGAAACCCGAACTCGATCCCTATTCGGTGTCGGGTCAGGTGTCGCTGGCACTGCTCGAGGACCTGATGGCCACCGCGGCCATCTGCGGCCGGGCTTAGCACCGCCGGCTGCGGTCCTCGCGGGCCGCCCATCGCCCGCCGTGTATTTTGTTCTGGGGTGATTGCCATGCAAGCTGCTTTCTACGAGACCACCGGCGCTGCGCGCGATGTCCTGCAAGTCGGGCCCATGGAGCGGCCGGAACCGGGCCCCGGCGAGGTGCGGGTGCGGGTGGTGTGCTCCGGGGTGAACCCCTCGGACGTCAAGTCGCGGGCCGGGCTGCGCAACAAGACCTTGCCCTATCCACGGATCGTGCCGCACAGCGACGGTGCCGGCATCGTCGATGCGGTCGGCGAGGGCGTCACGACGCTGCGCGCCGGTGACCGGGTGTGGCTCTGGAACGCCGCCTGGAAGCGGGCCTGGGGCAGCGCCGCAGAGTTTGTGGTCTTGCCGGCCCGGCAGGCGGTCGCCTTGCCCGAAACCGCCTCGTTCGCGGCCGGCGCCTGCCTGGGCATTCCGGCGCTCACCGCGTACCATGCGGCCGCCGTCGATGGTGGAGTCGCCGGCAAGACCGTGCTGGTAGCGGGTGGCGCCGGGGCCGTCGGTCACTATGCGGTGCAGTGCGCACGGCTGCTCGGCGCGCGGCAGGTGCTCGCGACCGTGAGCAGTCCGGCCAAGGCGGAACTCGCGTTGCAGGCCGGCGCCGACCGCGCGATCAACTATCGCAGCGACGACGTCGTCGCCACGGTTCGAGCGGCCACCGGCGGCGAGGGCGTCGACCGCGTGATCGAAGTCGACATCGCGGCCAACGCGGACCTGGACCTGCAATTGCTGCGGCAGGGCGGGGACCTGGTGGTCTACGGCAGCGGGGCGGGCGAATTCAAATTGCCGTTCTTCCCGCTCATCGTCCAGCACGTGCGGCTGCGATTCTTCATCGTGTACGAGCTGGCCAGCGCCGACCGCGCGCAGGCCTTGGCGCATCTGGGCGCCTGGTTGCGCCGGAACGAGCTGCGGCACAACGTGGCCGCGCATTTTCCGTTGGCACGTGTTGCCGAAGCGCACGAGCGGGTGGAGTCGGGACTGGCCCTGGGCAACGTCGTTGTCGACTGTGGCGCAGCCTGAGGAGCGCTCGCCGCCGTTGCTGGGTTGCGATCTTTCCAGCAGCCCGTCGCGCCGCAAGGCCATCGTGCTGGCGCTCGGGCACGAGGCGGGTGGCTGCGTGGTTCTGGCGAACCTGGAACGATTCGAGAGCTTGCGGGCTTTCGGTGAGTGGCTGGTCGAGCCGCGCGAGTGGGTGGGCGGCTTCGACTTTCCGTTCGGTTTGCCGCGGGAACTGGTCGAGCACCTGGGCTGGCCGCTGCAATGGCGTGACTGCATCACGCATTACGCGCAACTGACGCGGGCCGACATCCGCTCGACTTTTGCGCGCTTTTGCGACGCCCGGCCGGTGGGCGGCAAGTTCGCCCACCGTGCCTTCGACAAGCTGGCCGGGTCAAGCCCCTCCATGAAATGGGTCAATCCCCCGGTGGCCTACATGTTGCACGCGGCCGTGCCGCTGTTGCTGGCGGCAGGCGTGCACATTCCGGGCCTGCACGCCGGCGACCAGCGGCGGGTGGCGCTCGAGGCCTATCCGGGTCTGTTGGCGCGCGAGCTGATCGGCCGGCGCAGCTACAAGAGCGACGAGAAGGCCCGGCAGAACGCGGATCGGCTGATCGCGCGCAAGGACCTGATTACGGCCCTCGAGAAAGGCCGGACCCGGCTCGGGCTGCGGCTCAAGCTCACCAACGCGCAGCACGATGTGCTGGCGCAGGATGCCAGCGGCGACAGCCTGGACGCGGTGCTGTGCCTGGTGCAAGCCGCCTGGGCACAGCGGCAGGGCGCGCCGCGCTACGGCTTGCCGGAACAGGTCGACGCCCTGGAGGGCTGGATCATCACGGCTTGAGCGCGGCGGCCAACTGCTCGGGCGGTTGCGGCTGCGCCATCAGGCGCTGGAACGCGACCATGGCTTCGGCATCAGTGCGGTAGACGCTCAGCAAGGGTCCCTCGGCCAGCACACCCGCCTTGCGCAGCACGCGCTCCACCGGCAGCTTCAGGCCGCTGATGTGCAGATGGATGCCCCGCGCCTCCAGCATTTCGCGCACACGTCCGAACACTTCGACGCCGGTGGCGTCGATCCGGTTGATCGGATGCGCGAACAGGCACAGGTGGCGAATGTCGGCAACGCCGCCCAGGTACTCGCCGACGGTGCGTTCGAACGCGCTGGCCGAGGCGAAATCGAGTTCGGCGTCCATGCGCAGCGCGCACAATCCCGGCGCCAGCGCTGTCAGGTTCCATAGCTGGCGATCGCGCAGGCTGCCGTCCGGGTGCAGGCCGACCTCGATGATGCGCGGATGCAGCCGCAGGAACAGGAAGTGGGCCAGGCCCATCAGGACGCCGGCCATCACGCCCCAGTAAATGCGCGGCGCGGTGAGGATCGTGACGGCAAAGGTCAGCAGCGCCGTGAACGCCTCGACGCGATCGATGCGCCACAGGCCCAGCAGCGTTTTGGGCCGGAACAGACTGGACACCGCTGCCACGACGACCGCCGCGAGGACCGCGCGCGGCACGTGCGACAGGGCCGGCGTGAGGAACAGCAGCACGATCAGCACCACGCCCGTGGCGAACACCGTGGCCCAGCCGGTGCGGGCGCCGGCGTACAAGGTGATGGCCGAGCGCGAGAACGAGGTGCTGGTGGGAAAGCTGCCGGAGAACGCCGAGGCGAGTTTGCCCATGCCCTGTCCGATCAGGTCCTGCGCGGAATTCCAGCGTTTGCCGTCGCGCTGGCTTTCGATCTTGGCGCTGGCAGCCATCTCCAGCGAGCTCACCAGGGTGATGACCAGCGCCGGCACCACCAGCGCGCCCAGCACCTCCCACTGCGGCAGCCCCGGCAGGTAAAGGGCCGGCAGCCCGACCGGCAAAGTGCCGATGACGGCACCGTGCGCCGAATACCCGGTCCACAGGCTGAGGCCGGCGGCGACCGCAATCACCAGCAGCACGATCGGCAATTGCGGCAGATAGCGCTTGGCCAGGATGAATAGAAGCAGGCTGGCAATGCCATAGCCCAGCGCCATGAGGTCGAAACCAGGGTGGGACCACAGGCTGGACAACGGCCCCTGCAGTCCGACCAGCGCGGGGATCTGCGACGCGATGATGAGCAGGGCTGCACCCTGGCCGAAGCCGGCCAGGACCGGCGAACTCACCAGGTTGAGCACCCAGGAGGCCCGGGCCGCGCCCAGCCCCAGCTGGATGCCGCCGGACAGCAAAGCCAGCCACACCACCAGCATGATCCACTGCTCGCTGCCGGGTTGTGCCAGGCCGGCCAGCGATGCCCCGACCAGTACGCTGGTCAGGGCGGTTGGTCCCACCGACAACCGGGTCGAGCCGCTGAACAGAACCGCGGCCAGGGCCGGCAGGAAGGTCGCATACAGGCCGGTCACCAACGGCATGCCGGCGAGTTCGGCATAGGCCACCGATTGCGGCACCATGACCACCGCCACCGTGAGCGCGGCCCCCAGCTCGCCGCGCAGCAGCGCCGCGCCGGGGCGCGGCCAATTCAGGAACGGCAACCAGCGGGAAAGTTTCGGCATGGCGAAAGTATGCCTGTGCTTGAACCGGGCACGTTGGCGTGCCGATGTCGCGCCACAAGCGCCCACCCCCAGTCGGACGACGGGCCACACACCATCACCGCTGCGGCATGTCCTTGGCCGAATAGCCCACGCTGACGGTGGCGTCCGCCGGGATCGGCGGCATCGTCGCGTTCCACGCCTCCCAGGCCTGGCGCATGGCCGCCAGCCGCTGCGGCTCGCGCGGCGCCCGGTTGGCGCGCTCGCGCTCGTCGGCGGGGATGTTGAACAGGTAGTCGTTGCCGTCGACCCGCAGGTACTTCCAGTCGCCGTCGCGATGGGCGCACTGGCCGCGGTGGTTCATGCGCCAGTGCAGCGGCCGGCGGAAGACATGGCCGGCATCGCGCAGCACCGGCATCAGCGAGATACCGTCCAGCGGGTAATCGGGGTGGGGCGATGCGCCGCCCGCTTCCAGCAGCGTCGCCGACCAGTCCATGGTCATGCAGTGCTGGTGGCTCACGCCCCCGGCTGCGATCGCCGCCGGCCAATGCGCGATCCAGGGCACGCGAATGCCGCCCTCGGTCAGGTCCATCTTGCCGCCCACCAGCGGCCAGTTGTCGGAGAAGCGCTCGCCGCCGTTGTCGCTGGTGAAGACCACCAGCGTGTCGTCCGCAATGCCCCGGTCGTGCAACGCCCTCATCACCCAGCCGATGCCCTCGTCCATGTGATGGATCATGCGGTGGTAACCATGGATGTTGCCGCCGTCCAGATGGAACAGGTTGCTCTTCACCTCCTGGGCCAGCGCCTCGTCGTCGCGCGTTTCCCAGGGCCAGTGCGGCGCCGTGTAGTGCAGGCTGAGGAAGAACGGCGCCTGCTGGCCGGCCATGCGGTTCACGTAATCGACGGCCCGGCGCGAGATCAGGTCGGTGAGGTAGCCGACCTCCTGCTGCTCTTCCTCGCCGGACCACAGGTCGTGCGCGCCGGTGAACGCGCAGTGCGTGAAATAGTCGACGCCGCCGGACATCGGCCCGAAGAACTCCTCATAGCCCGAGCGCAAGGGGCTGAAAGAGGGCGGGTAACCCAGGTGCCATTTGCCGATGAGCGCCGTGCGATAGCCGCTGCCCTTGAGCAAGGACGGCAGCGTGGGGTGTTCGGGCGGCAGGCCCAGCGTGGTGCTGCCGCGGCTCTTGCTGTTGATCGGCTCTTCCGCCGCGCCGCGCAGGCGGTACTGGTAGCGCCCGGTCATCAGGGCGAAGCGGGTCGGCGAGCACACCGGCGCATTGGCGTAGCCCTGGGTGAACTTCAAGCCATCGGCGGCCAACTGGTCGAGCACTGGCGACACGGCACCGAACTGCGCCGGGCGGCCGCCGTAGCACCCGAGGTCGGCAAAGCCCAGGTCATCGGCGACGATGAAGATGATGTTGGGACGGCTCATTGAAATCCGCTCAAGGTTGGGAGCCCGACGGCGATCTGAAAGGGTGGCGAAGCGGCGGACCAGTTTACACGCCGGGCCGGGATTGCCGCGACAATCGGGCGGTTGAAATCCACCCACCCTGGCGTTCAATCCGCACCCGCTTCGGCGGTCGAAACCTGGCTGGGCGAGCGCGGCTGGCAGCCCTTCGATTTCCAGCGCGAGGTCTGGCATGCCGTGGCGCAGGGCCGCAGCGGGCTGTTGCACGCAACCACCGGTTCCGGCAAGACCTATGCGGTCTGGCTGGGCATGCTCGCGGAATTGTTGCGCCGCCATCGGCAACCGGAGTCGAGCGATGCGCCCGGCAGGATCGCGGCCCAACCGCTGCGTGCGATCTGGTTGACGCCGATGCGGGCACTGGCATCGGACACCACCCGGGCCCTCACGGAGCCGCTGCGCGACCTGGCGCCCGCATGGAGCATCGGCCAGCGCACCGGCGACACGCCCAGCGCGGAGCGGGCCCGGCAGGACCGGCGTTTTCCCACAGTCCTGGTGACCACCCCCGAGTCGCTCAGCCTGATGCTCACACGTGAGCATTCCCGCGAAGAATTGCGCGGCGTCGAGTTCGTCGTCATCGACGAGTGGCATGAACTGATCGGCAGCAAGCGCGGGGTCCAGGCGCAACTGGCGATCGCGCGGCTGCGGCGGTTCAATCCGCAACTGGTGGTGTGGGCGCTCTCGGCGACGCTGGGGAACCTGCAGCAGGCCATGGAGGTGCTGTGTCAACCGGGCCCGATTGGAAGCGCGGCCGCATCCGCGCTGGTGCGCGGCAAGGTCGACAAGAGCCTGGTGATCGACACGCTGATCCCGCCCGATCCCGGCAAGTACTCCTGGGCCGGACATCTCGGCGCGCGGATGCAACAGCCGGTGGTCGACGAGATTGCGCGGTCGGGCACCACGCTGGTCTTCACCAACGTGCGCTCGCAGGCCGAGATCTGGTATCAGCTGCTGCTCGAGGCGAAACCGGAATGGGCCGGCGAGATCGCGCTGCACCACGGCTCGATGGACAAGGCCACCCGGGAATGGGTGGAGCAGGGGCTGAAGCAAGGCAGCCTGCGGGCGGTGGTCGCCACCTCGTCGCTGGACCTCGGTGTCGACTTTCTGCCGGTGGAGCGGGTGCTGCAGATCGGGTCGGCCAAGGGCGTGGCGCGGATGATGCAGCGCGCTGGCCGCAGCGGACATGCGCCGGGCCGGCCCAGCCGGCTCACCCTGGTGCCCACCAACACCATGGAAATTATCGAGGCCGCCGCGGCACGGCACGCGGCCCAGGCCGGCCGCGTGGAGGCGCGCCAGCCGCCGGACAAACCGCTGGACGTGCTGGTCCAGCACCTGGTGACCGTGGCGCTGGGTGGCGGGTTCCGGGCCGATGAACTCTTTGAAGAGGTGCGCGGCGCCTGGTCGTACCGCGAGCTCACCCGCGCCGAGTTCGATTGGGCGCTGGCATTTTGCGAACGTGGCGGCACCAGCCTGACGGCCTATCCGGATTACCACCGCATCGCGTTGGGCGAAGACGGCGTCTACCGGGTGCCCGACCGCGGCATTGCCAGGCGTCATCGCCTGGGCATAGGAACCATCGTCAGCGACGCGGCGATGCAGGTGAAGTACCTGAGCGGCGCCAATATCGGCACCATCGAGGAAGGCTTCATCGCCCGGCTGCGCCAGGGCGACTGCTTCTACTTTGCCGGCAAGCTGCTGGAGTTCATCCGGGTGCGCGAAATGGCGGCCTACGTGAAGAAAGCCGCGCGCAACAAGGGCACGGTCCCGACCTGGCAAGGCAGCAAGATGGCGCTTTCCACCGAAATGGGCGACGCGGTGCTCGAGATGATGCAGCGCGCATCCCAGGGCGACTTCTTCGAGCCCGAGCTGGAGGCGGCGCGGCCGATGTTGCAGACGCAGGGCCGGCTTTCGCGCATTCCGAGGCCCGGGGTGCTGCTGGTTGAAACCTTCCGCTCGCGCGAAGGCCGCCACCTCTACCTGTATCCCTTCGCCGGCCGCCATGTGCACCTGGGGCTGGCCAGCCTGCTGGCCTGGCGGCTGGCGCGCGACCGTCCCAACACCTTCAGCATGTCGGTCAACGACTACGGCTTCGAGCTGGTCAGCGCGGAGGACTTCGACCTTTCGCTGGTGACCGGCCAGCAGGTGTTTTCGACGGCCAACCTGTTGCACGACGTGCTGGCCTCGCTCAACTCCACCGAGCTGGCGCAGCGGCGGTTTCGCGAGATCGCGCGGGTGGCCGGCCTGGTGTTCTCGGGCTATCCGGGACAGCCCAAGAGCGCCCGCCAATTGCAGGCCTCGAGCGGACTTTTCTTCGAGGTGTTCCGCAAGTACGATCCGGCCAACCTGCTGCTGACCCAGGCGCAGCAGGAGGTGCTGAGCCAGGAGCTGGAGCTCGCGCGGCTGCGGGCGACGCTGGTCCGGCTGCTGCGCATGAAGGTCGACTGGGTCGAACTGCGCCATCCCAGCCCGATGAGCCTGCCCTTGATGGTCGAACGATTTCGCGAGCAGCTCTCCACCGAGCAGCTCTCCAGCCGGCTGGATCGCATTCTCAGGGACATGGAAGGCGACAGCCTGGCACAGGCCGAACGCTAACTTCTCCTACAGCCGTTTCGGCGCTCTCCGACTGTGGCGCAGGCACGCCTTCCCTAGACTGAAGGCGTATCAAGGGGCCGCGGAGCCTCCCCCATCAACGCCGAGGCAAGGAAACATCATGACACCCGTTCAACGCAATAGCCTGACGATTGTTTCGTTGCTGGCCATCCTGCTCGCTTTGGGCGCCTGCGACCGTGTCGGAGATCGCACGGCGGGGGAGCGAATCGACTCGGCCACGGCCAAGACCGAAAGCGCCGCCAAAGCGCTGCAGCGCGATGCCAAAGACGCGACAGCGGGCGCCGGCGCCGCCCTGGACAACGCGGTTGACAAGACCAAGGCCATGGGGGCCTCCGCGGGCGACAAGATCGACGATGCCCTGATCACGACCAAGGTGAAGGCCGCGATCGCGTCCGACAAGGACCTGAGCGCGATCAAGATCGACGTGGACACCCAGAACGGCGTCGTGACCCTGAGCGGCCCGGCGCCAACGGCAGCGGCCAAGGAACGTGCGAGCGAGATTGCGCGCAATGTCAAGGGCGTGAACTCGGTGGACAACCAGCTGACCGACAAGGCCGGCTGAGCGGTCCGACCACCGCCCCTGCGGCGGAGCGGGTCAGGTCGTCGTTGTCGCTGGCGCCCTGTCCACGGCGGACCCGCTCTGGCAAGACCGCGGCGCGGCCGCCTGGGGCGCTTGCGTGCCCGGCGCCCGGATCACATCGTGCACGAAGCGCAGCTTGGCGAGGGCGCCACTGGCTGGCGCGAACGGGTAGGCATCGTCCTGGCCCAGGCTGCGGTTCAGGCTGTTGAGCAGCAGCGTCAGCGGAATCCACTGCTCCACCAGCTGATCGAAGTCGCCCGCGTCGCTCTCGAAGGGATTGGTGACCTCGTCGACTTCTTCGGTCGGGTTGCCGGGAACCACGACCCGGGTGTTGTAGGACGAGGCGGTCTCCAGCAAGTCCACCATGTGCAGGTAATGCGCCCAGGTCTCGGCCCAGTCTTCCCATGGGTGCGAAGTTGCATAGGCACTGACATGGTTGGCCTGCCAGCCGCCCGCCGCGCCGCCCGCCGCGTAGTAGGCATCGAGGGCCTGGCTGTAGCCGGCGCGCTCGTCGCCAAACTGCGAGCGGAAAGCCTCGATCAGGCCGCCGGCCGCGATCAGTCGGTCCCAGTAGTAATGACCGGACTCATGCCGCAGGTGGCCCAGCAACGTGCGGTAGGGCTCGTGCAAGGCGACGCGCCGGCGCACGCGCTCGGTGTCGTCCGCCTCCGCGACGTTGAGCGTGATCACACCTGCGCGGTGGCCCGTCAGCACCTGCTGGCCCGGCGCATCGGCGAGGAACTCGAAAACCGGGCCATCGCGCTGGCCATCGTCAGGCGCGGGCGACACCAGCCGCAGCTGGGCCAGCGTGTAGAAAAGTCGCCGCTTGGCCACTTCGATCCGGTACCAGCGCTCCCGGCTTTGCGGCAGCGACAGGTCCGGCAGTACGCGGGTCAGCCGGCAGGATACGCACAGGCCATTCGGGTCCCGCTCGGCCACCGCGAAATTGCAGGCCTGGTGCTCGATGTTGTTGCGGCACAGCCGGTAGGCGCGCGCAAGGTCCGGCCCACGCCGGACCTTGCGCCGCCACAGCCCGGAGCCCGCCGGCGGTACCGGCTCGATGGCGCACAGGGCCAGCCGGTCCGGCAGGAACGCCAGCGCGCTGCCGCAATGCAGGCACTGCACGTTCTCGAAGAACAGGGCGTGGCCGCAGTGATCACAGCGAAAGGTCTTCACGGCGTTCGCATTTCCAATAGAAAAGGCAGGCTCGGCCCGAGCCGGTTGCCTGCCTGGGAACTCCGGCGCAACGGCCGGCACCCGTTCATGCCACGCGTCTTACGGCCGCACGGCGAGGTTGTTGCGCACTTCCCGAACGCCCTTTGTGTTGCGGGCGAGGAATTCCGCCTGGGCCTTTTCCGCAGGCGATTTTGCGAAGCCGGACAGGGCCACGGTGCCGTTCAGCGTCTCCACCTTGACAGCGCCGGCGTCAACGGTCTTGTCTTCCACGAATTTCGCTTTCACCGCGGTGGTGATGGCGGCGTCGTCGATGTAGGCGCCGGGCGTTTCCTGATTGCGGATGACGGAGCAACCGGTGCCGAGGAAGGTGGCGCCGGTGAGGACGGCGATGGCAAGGACTCGTGTGTATTTCATGGCTTTCTCCTGGAGTTGATGGATGGTTACGGTGCCGCAGCTTTCCTTGAAACTACCCGGACGACGGCACCACGCGCTCCGGCTCGCTCTCTTTCACATGGATCGACCGTCTTTCCCGTAATCGGAAGCCGACATCGCAGAGAACACCAGGCCGGACAGTTGCGACGACTTCAGCAGGGCCACCAGCAGGCCCGTCACCGAGACCAGCCGCCAGGGCCGCACGATGACGAAAGCTGCTCCCACCAGCGCCGACATGCCGAGGTAGGCCACTGGACTGCGTGCGGCGAAGGACGACAGCACGGGCGTCGCCAGTTCCAGCCCGGCATGGGCGGGGTGATGGCGCCACCAGGCGCTGCCCATCCGCCGGGCACGCTGGTACCAGTCCCGCACCCGCCCATGCGGCTCTTCTTCCGGGTCCTGTTCCCAATCGGAATCGCTCTCGCTTCCCATGTCGGCAGCAGTGCGTTCGTGCCGGCCGGCTGGGCCGCTGGACCGCTGCTCGCGGCGCTGGATGTGGGCGATGATCGCCAAACGGGTTCGCGCCAGCTTGTCGGCCGCGTCGCTCACTGGGTAACCTCCGCCCTGCGGGCTGCGGTGCTATGAGCCTCCGGAACGGCCGAGCGGCTCATGAGCCGGCCCCGAGCGTGCGCAAGGCCTGGGCGTCTGCATCGAGCTGGGCCTTCAGTTCCGTGAACGCTTTGTGCGGCAGGCGCTGCTGCGCAATGCGCCAGGCCACCACTGATATCAGCAGGGCCACTGCCGGCGCGAGCACCAGGGCCCAGTGGAACTCGTGGATCGCGCCCAGCATGACCGCGACGCCGGCCAGGATCAGGAACACCAGCAGGCCCAGCGCCGCGACGGCCCAGGCGACGACGCGCTTGGCCACCTCCAGTCCGACGCTCGACGCCTCTTCCTGTACCAACGCCGCATAACCGGCGACATGCTCGACGACCAGTTCCGGACGGCTGATCAGAACCGAAAAGATGGGATGAACCATGGCCATGGCGAAACTCGGCGCGCGGGTCGATGCTGGTTAGTAGTAGTAGCGCCGGTTGCGGCGCATCGCCAGCACCAGGGCGGCCACCGCGGCGCCCACCGCGGCTGCGATCAGCGCCGACTTGACCGGTTGCTCGGACACGTAGCGGCCGGTCGCCTGGGCGTATCCTCCGACCCTGCTGGCCCCCTTGCTGGCCAGGTCCTGAACGCCGTAGCGCAGGTCGCGGACCTTTTCGCCGGCCTTGCCGATGGCCTGGCTGGCCAGTTCCCTGGTGGATTCGAGCGCCTGGCCGGCAATGCCCATGGCCTCGTCGCCGTAGCCCGAAGTGTTCGCGCGCAACGACCTGTTGTTGGTGTTCGTCATGTTGGTGGTCCTCTGTGGTTGGAGTGAGAGTGGATAACCGGATGGCCTCAGCCCTTGCGCCCGATGCTGGCGATGAACGCGACGACCGCCATGATCACGAAGACGAAAAAGAGGATCTTCGCGATACCGACCGCGCCTGCCGCTATTCCGCCGAAGCCGAACAGGGCCGCGATCAGCGCGATCACCAGGAACACGATGGCGTAGTGCAACATTTCGACTTCCTTGCGGCGCGCGGCCGGGGTTGTGGCGGCTTTTGGACTGCAAATGCAGGGGCCAAGGTTAGGGCCCGCTGTCGGCCAGCGCTGATCAGCGGCAGGCGTGACTGCTTGTCGGCAGGGAAGAGAGGCCCTCGTAGGACCGGGCCGACGCCCGCGCGTGGGATTTCCACGCGCCGGCCGACCCGACTCGCGGCGGCTAAACCTCGGCCAAGACCTTGGGCAGCACCGCCGAAATCCGGCTGCCTTTGCCGATGGTGGAGATCACCGCCAGCCGGCCGCCCGCCGCTTCCACGCGATGGCGCATGCCGGCCAGGCCGTGGGTCGAGGGCCGGCTGTCGGCGACGTCGAAGCCCTTGCCGTCGTCGGAGATGTCGACCTCGACATGGTTGCCGTGGTTCTGCACGGTGATTTCGACATGTTGCGCGTCGGCGTACTTGCCGACGTTGGTGAGCGACTCCTGGACCACGCGGTACACGGTGAGCTGGCTCGATTCGTCGAGCTCCACCGGTTCCAGCTCGGTCATGATCTCGACGCCGGAGCGATCGGAGAATTCGCGGGCCAGGATCTCGAGGGATGCCGTCAGCCCGAGGTTGGACAGCGAGGACGGGCGCAAGTCCTCGATGATGCGGCGCTTGAGCGCGATGCCGCTGTTCAGGGTGTCGGTCAGATGTTCCAGCCGCTGCGCGATTTCCGGGGTGGGCTGCGGACCGAGCCTCGACTTCAAACGCGCCACGTCGAGTTTGGCGGCCGTCAGGAGCGCCCCGAGCTCGTCGTGCAGTTCGCGCGCGAGGTGGCCGCGCTCTTCCTCGCGCACCCGTTGCAGGTGGGTCGCGAGCTCGGCCAGAGTGGCGGTGCGCTCCCGAACCTGGCGCTCGAACAGGTCGCGTTCCTGTTGCAGCACCTTCTGCTGCTGCTCGCCGGCGCGTTCCAGCGCGGTGGTCTGGCGCAGGTAAAGGTAAAAGGCCAGCAGGCCGGCCATGGCGACCGCCGCGATCCCGATCCGCGACAGCACGAGCGATCGGCGCACCTGGACCTGGCTCACCTCCATTTTCGCGGCGGCAGCGTTGATGAGCCGGGCGGCCTGTTCGCGGATCGCGTCCATCTGCTGCTTGCCCACGTCGGTCATCAGCACGAATTTCCAGGCATCCTCGTTGCCCTGCTGGCGCATGCGCACCGACAGGTCCATCTCGGCCAGCTTGCGCTGAACGTTACGGGTGAGCTGCGCCAGGATCGCGTACTCCTCGGCGCTGGGCACATAGATCTGGCGCAGCGCATCGAGCTGCGCTCCGATCTCGGCCACCGCCGCGTTGTACGGCTCGAGGTAGCGCGGCTCGCCGGTGAGCAGGTAGCCGCGCGAGCCGGTCTCGGCGTCGAGCACGTGCTGCAGTACGCGGTTGAGCGATGCGCGGGTGCGCGATGCCTCGGCAATATCGTCGAGCGCCGTGGTGGATTGGCTGAATCCGGTCTCGTTGATTCCGATCAGGATCAAGGCCGCCAGCAGCGCTAGCGCGAGGCTGATCGCCATCTTGGAAAGGGAAATGGAGCGCAGGACCCTCACTCGCAATTTCCCTCGATGTGCATGGAATCGGGATTCATCATGACTGAAGGTTAAGACTTTTTAGCGGAAAGTTGGGCACAATCGGTTTGCAGCTTGGCATCGAAAGAGGACAGACATGATCAAAGTCGGGATTGTGGACGACCACGCCATTGTGCGGTCGGGACTCAAGCAGTTCTTCTCCGAACAAGTCGATCTGCGCGTAGTGGGCGAGGCCGCCAGCGGGCGTGAAGCGATCGACCTGGTGCGCACCACCGAACTCGACGTCCTGGTCATGGATCTTTCGATGCCGGGGCAAAGCGGCATCGACGCGCTGGGGATGATCCGCGCCAAGGCGCCCGATGTCGGTATTCTGATCCTCTCCGGCTATCCGGAAGAACACTATGCGATGAACCTGATCCGTCAGGGCGCGAGCGGCTACCTGAACAAGGAATGCGAGCCAATGGAAATCGTCAACGCGATTCGGACCATCGCCCTCGGCCGCCGCTACATCTCGCCGGCCGTGGCCGAACTGCTGGCGCAGCAGCTCAATCGCAAGGAGGGCGGAGCGCCTCACGAGCAGCTCTCCGAGCGCGAGTTCCAGGTGTTCCTCAAGCTCGCCAAGGGCGAGACCGCCGGCGACATCGCAAAGGCGCTGTCACTGAGCGTGAAGACCGTCAGCACTTACCGGACCCGCCTCATGGAAAAGATGAGCCTGTCCTCGAACAGCGACCTGACCTATTACGCGCTGAAGAACAAGCTGATCGACTGACCGGGCGCCAATCCTCAGGCATTCGGACGCGCCGTCTCCGATTGCAGGATGCAGTATTCCACCAGCGCGTCGATTTCATTGGATTTGTCGAACACCGCATCGGCACCCAGCTGGGTGCAGCGCTTGCGCATGTCGGCTGTGGCGTAATTGCTCAGCACCACCACCCGCTGTCCGGTGGCGCGACCGCGGCAAGCTTCGAGCACTCCCAGGCCACTGCCTTGCTTCAGGAACAGGTCGACAATGGCGAGATCCCAGCCTCGATCGTGCTGGGCGAGCCAGTTGCGGGCCTGGCTCTCGGTCTCGGCCCAGTCAAGCGCCTTGACGCTCGCCAGTTCTTCCAGCGCACCTATCAGGTTCTCGCGAATGGTCGCGTTGTCTTCGACGATGTATGTTCTTAATTCCACAGCAGCTATAGGTGCGGGCGGACGCGCTCCGGCTCGGTGAGCCGTCATGACCGTGCAGCTGTGTCCCCCGCCGTTGTGCGCCCATTCTGCCAGTCACACTGCGTCCACGCAGTAGGATGTCTCCTACATGCGGCCTGTAGGCAGTCACCGACAGGACGTGCCGCTGGCAACTGACCGTACTCGATCCTCGCATTACGCACACTGCGGCAGCGGGCGAAGGGGCCGTCCCGCGAGGGATGTCCAGATGAAACTGCTGATCGAAACAGCGCTCATTTTTTTCGGCACGCTGCTCGCCGCGGCATTGCTGGCGCTCGGCGACCCGGGCAGGCTGGAGCCGTCAACGCCGCATGGCGAGTCCGCTCACCCGGCGCCGGACACCAACGTTGCGTTGATCGAGTGGCGGCAAGTCACGCAGCCGGCACGGCCGGCACGATGATTGGACTGCCCCGGGGGCGGTCAGGACGCCAATTGCGGTCCGGCCTTGCGCGAGGCGGCCTCGTCCTATGCCGCAGCCCGTATCGCCATCATGTCGCGGCCTCCGGGCGAAAACAAGAACGAGAAGGCGACCTTGGGCGGGCCGCCCGAGCCTGCGGGCGATCGAAAGTCGAAGCCCGACGCCAAACGGGGACGCGATGCACAGGCGCCGCACGACCAGGCAGGCCGGCGGCACGCGCCGATGCCGGCGTGTCAGCCGTACGGCAACTGACGGGTGCTCAGCGAGCCATGCGGCCGCGGCAGACGGGGCATGACGGGTTGCGCGGCACCCGCACCTCGTTCCATTCCATGGCCCTGCCGTCCAGCATCAGCAGCCGTCCCGCCAACGACGTGCCGGCGCCGCTCAGCAGCTTGAGGGCTTCGGCGGCTTGCATGGCTCCGATGATCCCAACCAGCGGCGCGAACACGCCCATCGTCGCGCAGCGAGTCTCCTCGAAGTCGTCCGATGGGGCGAACAGGCACGCATAGCACGGCGACTCCTGCTCACGGGTGTCGTAGACGGTGATCTGCCCGTCGAAGCGGATGGCCGCACCCGAGACCAGGGGCCTGGCGTGTTTCACGCAGGCGGCGTTGACCGCATGGCGCGTGGCGAAATTGTCGCAGCAATCGATCACCACGTCGGCCTGGCGCACCCATTGATCGAGCGACGCCGCATCGGCACGGGCCGCGATGGCCCTCACTTCCGGCTCCGGGTTGATGGCTGCGATCGCCTGCCGCGCCGATTCCGCTTTCGGCATGCCCAGGCGTGCCATCGAGTGCGCGAGTTGGCGCTGCAGGTTGGTCAGGTCCACCGTGTCGTGATCGACCAGCGTGATATGGCCCACGCCGCCCGTGCCCAGGTACAGCGCCACCGGTGAACCCAGGCCGCCGGCGCCGATCACCAGCGCGTGAGCCGCCAGCAGGCGTTCCTGGCCCTCGACGCCGATCTCCTCGAGCAGGATGTGGCGTGAATAACGCAGCAACTGATCGTCTGTCATCGGCGCATTGTGGCGGAAACGAGAATCGCCGTAAGCGACGGTGTATAGAAACGGATCCTCTGCCTGCGCTGGCGCAAGTTGTTGATTGCAAAAGAAATATTACGCGGGGCCGGGAGGCGGTGCACAAAACGAATGTACTTCGAGCTCGCATCGACCGGCTGGCGGCGCCCGAGCGCTGCGACCTAACTCGTTGATTGCAAAAGCGAAGTTGCGCGTGACCCGGGTGTGGCACGGCTAATGCTTTATCCAGCTCGCATACCAACCGAGTGGCCTCATGAACACCAAAGCCAAGATCCTGATCGTCGACGACGAAGAAGTGGTCCGCCTCAGCTACACGCGGATCCTTGCGGGGACGAACTGCAACGTGAAGGCGGTCTCGACCTGGACCCAAGTTGCCCAATTGATGCAACAGGATCCATTCGACGTCGTGCTGCTCGATCTGCGCATGCCCGAAATGGACGGCATCACCGTTCTGCGCGCCCTCAAGCAGCGCTGGCCGGAGAGCGAGGTGATCATCATCACCGGCTATCCGACGCTCGAATCCGCCAAGGAGGCGGTCGCGCTGGGTGCCTATGACTATCTGACCAAGCCCGTCGGTCCCGAGCAGGTGATCGAAGCCTCCAACGCCGCCATGCAGCACAAGCGGTGGGCCCTGCACAACGACACCGGGGCCCGCGGCGGGAACGCCATGGCCCAAGGTTCCTAAACCCGAATTTTCAAGGAGTTCATCATGAGTGCACTGCGCAAAGTATTGGTTGTCGATGACGACCCGGTGGTTGGCAAGAGTTTCAACCGTGTTCTTTCCGGCAAGGGCTACGTCGTGGTCACAGCCGAGGACGGCTACGACGCGCTGCAGAAGCTCCAGTCCGAGACCTACGATGCCGTCTTCACCGACCTGCGGATGCCCGGCATGAACGGGCTTGAGGTGGCCGAGCGCATCAAGGCGCGGCAACCTTGGGTACCGGTCGTCATCGTGACCGGCTACGGCAGCAAGACCAGCGAGGAGCGGGCTCGCGCCGCCGGCGTGACGGACTTCCTGCACAAACCGCTGTCGCCCGAGATGATCGAGGACAGCGCGGCGAAGGCCATGTTGTGGAAAGTGCCCGCGGCCGCCGCGCCGGCTGAACAGGCCGCGCCGGCCGCGACTGCCGCCGAAGAGGAAGCACCCGGACGGTTCGCCGTGCTGAAGAACATGGCGCTCTTCCTGTCGGCGCCCTTCGTCGGCCTGGTGTACGCGGTGCTGCTGCCCTTCGTCGGCATGTTCATGCTGGCCCGCATCGGGGGCAAGGCGCTGATGCAACGGCCGGCTGCCCGTGAAGCGCTGAGCTACGGGAAGTTCGTACTCAAGATGGTGGCAGCGCCCTTCGTCGGCCTCGCCTACATCCTCGCCTTCCCATTCGTCGGGCTGGCCATGCTGATCTGGAACGGTGGCAAGGCGCTGATCGGGGCCAGGACCTCGGAGTGAAAGAGCCTGTGACTGCCGATTGAGAAATTCGACGAGGATCCCATGAAACGCTTCTTCATCCCGGGCCTCACCGTGAAAGCGCCACGCTGCAGCGGCACCCTGATGGGTATCGTGGCGGCGCTGGCGATTTCGCTGGGGGGCATTACCGCTCACGCCGCCAATCCGAAAGACGCCAGCTTGTCGAAAGAGGATCTGGCGTGTCTTGAATGCCACGCCAAGCCCAATCTCGAAAAGACGCTGGCCAACGGCGAGAAGCTGTCGCTGGTGATTGCGGCCAAGGGCTTTGCCCAGTCGGTGCACGCCTCGGGTGGCTGCGAAGGCTGCCACTCCGAGATCGACCTCGCGACACACAGCAAGGAACCCAAACAGATCGCCAGCAAGCGCGCCAATTCGCTCGAGCGCATGGAAACCTGCCGCGACTGCCACAAGAAGACCGTCACGCAGTACGAAGACAGCGTGCACTCGGCGCTGGTGCGCAGCGGCAGCGAAAAGGCACCCCTGTGCGCCGACTGCCACAACCCGCACGCGACCCTGTCCGCCAAGGAAAGACCGGCCGGCAATGCCCAACCCGTGGTCTGCCAGAAATGCCACCAGGGCATCGCCACTGCTTTCGCCGAAAGCGTGCACGGTCGCTCCGGCGACGAGGCGCTGGAGTGCAAGGATTGCCACCAGACCCATGGCATCAAGGCGGCATCGCTGGGCCAGAACATGAAAGGCCAGTGCGTGTCGTGCCACAAAGAGACCGTCACCAGCCATGCGGTCTGGCTGCCCAACACCGAACGGCACCTGGAAGCCATCTCCTGCCCGGCCTGCCACTCGCCGGGAACGACTCGCCGCGTCAACCTGAGGCTGTATGAGGGCGCCGCCGCGCGCCAGTCCTCCGAAAAAGTCGGCGTTCCGCAGTTTGTCAAGCTGACCAACTGGGCCGATGCCACCGGCGCCGGCCTGGACGGCCGCGCGCTGTGGAGCCTGCTGCAGGAATTCAATCGCGGCAATGGCGAGGGCAAGACCGTGCTGCGTGGCCGGCTCGAAGTGCAGACCGGTGTGCAGGCCCACCAGCTGGGCGAGAAGGCGCTGGCCGTGAAGGCCTGCGACACCTGCCACAAGGAGGGCGCCGCCTCGTTCCAGTCGGTCTCGGTCACCATGGCCGGACCGGACGGCAGGCCGCTGCGGCATGACGCCAGCCTGGGCGTGCTCAACTCCATCGAATCGGTCGGATCGGTGGGCGGCTTCTACGCCATCGGCAGCACCCGCATCAAGCTGCTCGACGTGCTGCTGCTGATGGCGCTGGGCGCCGGCATCCTGCTGCCGCTGGCCCACCTGAGCGTCAAGTTGATGAGCGAGCGCAAGCGGGCGCGCGACGCCGCCGCCGACAGTGCCGAATCCGGCAAGAACCCGAGCTGAAGGAAACGACCATGAGCAAGATCTATGTGAACCCGCTGCCGGTGCGCATCTGGCACTGGGCCAATGCCTTCCTGTTCATCGTGCTGATCGCGACCGGGGTGCAGATCCGCTACCTGGACCTGTTCAGCCTGATGTCGTTCCGCACCGCGGTGGTGGTGCACAACTGGGTGGCCTTTGCCCTGATCGCCAACTTCTTCCTGTGGCTGCTGTTCTACCTGTTCTCCGACAAGAACAAGGCCTACCAGCCCGAGCTCAACATCGTGAAGCTGTTCAACGAATCGTTTCGGCAGGCGATGTACTACGGCTACGGGATCTTTCGGGGCGAACCCAATCCGCATCGAGTCGATCCGTACTACAAGTTCAACCCGCTGCAGCGCATGCTCTACCAGATCCTGATGCTGTTCCTGCTGCCGCTGCAGTTCTTCACGGGCCTGCTGATGTGGGACGTCAAGCGCTTCTCCAGCGTGATCGACATGGTGGGCGGGCTGCGGGTGGTGGACACGATGCACGTGCTGATCTTCATCTTCTTCGTCTTCTACATCTGCTTCCATCCCTACCTGGCGACCCTGGGCCACACGCCCACCGCGCACATCAAGGCCATGATCACCGGCTACGAGGATGTGCACGAGGAGGGCGCGGAGGCGGTGCCGATGCCGGCGGTCCCGCAATCGGCCTGATGCAACTGGTTCTCGCTGTCACACATGCCCCGGCGGGCCGGAAACAGCCCGCCGGCACTGTCATTTCAAGGAGGTCAATCATGAAGAGTTGTTCCGAGACGTTCATTGCCGCTCTGTGCGGCAGCCTGCTGATAGGTACGGTCGTGCTCGCGACCAGCCCGGCATACGCAGCCGACGAAACGGTGCCCGGGGCCGTCCAGGTCAAACCCAACTGGTATCCCGTGCGGGCCGACCTGGCCCTGGTCAAGCAATATGCGGTGTTGCCCAAGCCCGAAGGCGTGACGATCGTCGATGCGCGGCCAACAGCCCGTAAATACGACATCGGTCACATTCCGACCGCTGTCAACATTCCCGATCCACAGTTCGACAAACTGGCGCCCGCGCTGCTGCCGCAGGACAAGGCGCAGCTGGTCATCTTCTACTGCGACGGGCCCGAGTGCGTGCTCAGCCACAACTCGGCCTTCAAGGCCGAAAAGCTGGGCTACACCAATGTCCGGGTGTATGCCGAGGGCTTTCCCGACTGGATCAAGAACGGCAATCTGCATGCCGTGAGCGTCGCCCGGGTCAAGCAATTGATGGATGAAAAGGCGGCCTTCACGCTGGTCGATGCGCGACCCAAGGACCGCAAGTTCGACAAGGGGCACATTCCCGGCGCGATCAGCCTTCCGGATTCGCAGTTCGACAAGCTTGCGGCCGAGCGGCTGCCGGCCGACAAAGCCGCTCCCGTCTACTTCTATTGCGACGGACTGGCCTGCAAATTGAGCAACGACTCGGCCGAAAAGGCGATCAAGGCCGGCTATAGCAACGTCAAGGTCGTGCCCGAGGGCTATCCCGGCTGGGAAAAGGCATACGGCCCGGGCCCGGGCGCCGTGACGGCCGACGCGCAGTCCAGCGCGCCGGCGATCGTGGCCGGCAAGGAGCCCGGCACGATCTCGGTCGCATCGTTCGAGCGGATCTACCGCGAGGCGCCCGGGACGGTGCACCTGATCGACGTGCGCGAGCCGCGCGAATTTGCCGGCGGCACGTTCAAGGGGGCGATCAACATGCCCGTCAACGACATCGAGAAGAGCCTGGACAAGTTGCCCACCGACAAGCCGATCGTGTTCTTCTGTGGCGCTGGCGGGCGCAGTGGCGAGGCCCATGACCTGGTGCGGGCGCAGCGGCCCGCGCTCAAGACCCTGTTCATCGACGCAACGATCAAGTGGAGCGCGGACGGCAGCTACACGATCGCCGCCAACTGAAGGTGTTCCTGCGGTCCCGGGCCGCGGCGGCAGGGCAGGGCGGCGAAATCGTTCAGCCGGTCTCGGCCGCCGGCTCGCGGCCCATCAACTCGGAGACGGCCGCCAGCGGCTGCAGCTGGCCGGCCAGCAGCGCGACCACGGCGCGCGAGATCGGCATGTCAACGCCCAGGTGCTCGGCCCGCTGTACCACCGCGCGGGCGCAGTAGACCCCCTCGGCAACGTGGCCGAGCGAATCGAGGATCTGTTGCAGCGACTGGCCTTGGGCCAGCAGCAGGCCCACCTTGCGGTTGCGGCTGAGATCGCCGGTTGCAGTGAGCACCAGGTCGCCCAGGCCGGACAGGCCCATGAAGGTGTCGACCCGCGCTCCGAGCGCGACGCCCAGGCGCGTCATCTCGGCGAGCCCGCGGGTGATCAGCGCCGCCCTGGCGTTCAGGCCCAGGTTCAGTCCGTCACAAAGGCCCGTGGCAATGGCCAGCACGTTCTTCACTGCGCCGCCGACCTCGACCCCGGCCACGTCGTCGTTGGCGTAGACGCGCAGCGAGGGGCCATGAAACGCCGCCACCAGGACCTGACGGACCCGCTCCTGCTCGCTCGCCGCGACCAGCGCCGTGGGCTGGCCGCGCGCCACTTCCAGGGCGAAGCTCGGGCCGCTCAGGATGCCGGCCTGCAGGGCCGGCGCCACCTGCACCCTGATCTCATGCCCGAGCAGGCCATCCCGGCTGCCGGCGGCCGCTTCAAAGCCCTTGCACAGCCAAGCCATCGGACCGCGGTGATCGCGCAGGAGCTCCAGCATTTCGCGCAGCCCCGCCATCGGCGTGGCGATGACGGCGAGGTCGCTCGCGGCCGCCAAGCCGGCTAACGCGGCGAGCGGGTCGGCGCGAATCGCGAGCTGCGGCGGCAGGGCGATGCCGGGCAGGTAGCGTCGGTTCTCCCGCTGGGCTGCCAGCAGCCGAGCCTGGGCCGGGTCGCGGGCCCAAAGCTGCACGGTGTGGCGTCCGGCAGCCGAGGCCGCCAGAGCGGTGCCCCAGGCGCCGGCGCCGAACACCGTGACCTTCATGAACGCAGCCGCAGCGCGGCGATGTTGCCGGCAACCATGGGCCCCCGCCTGGGGCTTACGCCGTGATGATGCGCGGTGGCTCGGCGGCTTCCTGCTGGGCCTGCTGCTGCTCGTACATGGCCTGGAAGTTGATTTCCGCCAGGTGCACCGGCGGAAAACCGGCCCGTGTCACCAGGTCGGCCACTGTGGCGCGCAGATAGGGGTAGACGATCTGCGGGCAGGCAATACCCATGATCGGGCCCATCTGCTCGGGTGGCAGGTTGCGGATTTCGAAGATGCCGGCCTGCTTGGCCTCCACCAGGAACACGGTCTTGTCCTTGACCTTGGTGGTCACGGTGGCGGTGACGCAAACCTCGAACACCCCCTCGGCGGCCGGCTGGGCCTCGACTGCCAGTTGGATATCCACGGAGGGCTGTTCCTGCTCCAGCAGGATGGCGGGGGAATTGGGTTGTTCGAGCGAGGCTTCCTTCAGATAGACGCGCTGGATCTGGAACACGGGATCGGCTTGCTGGTCGGCCATGGGGTTTTCCTGTCAATACAAAATCGAAAAGCCCGCCGGCGAAGACCGAAGCGGGCCGAATTCGGACCAGCCGCGATTATCTCAGGCCGGCGGGCGGTCCTGGTGCGACTGCTGCACGGGTCGGGGAGGCTGCCTTGTCGAGGCTCAGCCGTTGAGCAGCGGCATCAACCCGCCGCGACCGTCCAGCGCCATCAGGTCGTCGCAGCCGCCGACATGGGTGTCGCCGATGAAGATCTGCGGGACGGTGCGCCGGCCGGTGAGCTCCATCATCTTCATTCTTTCACCGGGTTGCATGTCGACCCGGATCTCGGCGATGACTTCGACGCCGCGGGCCTTGAGGATTTGCTTGGCGCGAATGCAATAAGGGCAGACGGCCGTGGTGTACATGGTGACAGGTTGCATTGGATCTGGAAGGGGTCCCGGGAATCGCCAGGTAGTCAGGCGCGACGGGAGCTTAGTTTTTCTCGACCGGGAGGTTAGCTTCTTTCCAGGCTTTCATCCCGCCGGCCAGAACTTGGGCCTTTTCGTAACCCAGTTTCTTGGCCGTGCCCAGCGCGCGGTGGGCCCGGGCACCGCTGGCGCACACCAGGATCAGCGGCACCGTCTTGTTCTTCACCACCTCGGGCAGTCGCTGCTCGAAGTTGCTCGCCGGCACGTTCCGGGCGCCGCCCACATGGCCTGCGGCAAATTCCCCGGGCTCGCAAACATCCACCACCATGGCGCGCTCCCGGTTGATGAGCTGGACGGCGTTGGCGGCCGTTAGCCCTCCGCCGCTGGCCGCACCCTGGAGCGTGGGCCACAGCAGCATTGCGCCGGAGGCCAGGGCCACGGAGATCAGCATCCAGTTGTCGAAGAAGAATTGCACGGGTTTCCTTGAGTTGTGACGCAGGGTCAACCCGCGATTCTAAAATGCCAGCTTTCCGCACGCGCATCGCAAGGCCTTCCCCCATGTACAAACTCGTCCTGATCCGCCACGGCGAATCGACCTGGAACCAGGAAAATCGCTTCACCGGATGGACCGACGTCGACCTGACGCCCACTGGCATCGAGCAGGCCAAGACCTCCGGCCGGCTGCTCAAGGAAGGCGGCTGGGAGTTCGATCTCTGCTACACCAGCGTCCTGAAGCGCGCCACCCGCACCCTGTGGCATTGCCTGGACGAGATGGACCGGACCTGGCTGCCGGTCGCCCATTCCTGGCGTCTGAACGAGCGCCACTACGGCGCGCTGCAGGGGCTGAACAAGGCGGAAACCGCCCGCAAATATGGCGACGAGCAGGTGCTGCTCTGGCGCCGCAGCTACGACGTGCCGCCGCCGGCCTTGGACCCGTCGGATCCGCGCTGCGAACGCGGCGACATCCGTTACGCCAAGCTCACCGCGGGCGAAGTGCCGCTGACAGAATGCCTGAAGGACGTGGTGGCGCGGGTGCTGCCGTACTGGAACGACACCATGGCGCCGGCGATCCGTGCGGGGCGCCAGGTGCTGGTCGCAGCCCACGGCAATTCGATCCGTGCACTGGTGAAGTACCTGGACCAGATTCCGGACAGCGAGATCGTCGGCCTGAACATCCCCAACGGCATTCCGCTGGTCTACGAGCTCGACGCCGCCTTGCGGCCCCTGCGCCACTACTACCTGGGCGACCCCGAGGCAGCAGCCCGGGCCGCCGCCGCCGTCGCCAGCCAGGGCAGGGGCTGATACCCTTGTCAGCGCATCGCGCCTGACGCGGATAACATACGGCTGTGCCGTGGCCGGTCGCCAATCGCGGGACTTTTTGGTGGCTCTTTTGCCACCGGGCTGGAACCCTGGCGTCACCTTTGCATCAGAGCAGTGTCGCAGGTGTATATTTTCGTCTCCCCGAAGAGGACTGGATCTTTTGAAATGAGCCAAAAACTCAAGATTGCCGGCTGGATTTCCGTAGGCGCCCTGGCCGGCGCGCTGACCACCGTGTCGTTGCAGACCGTTGCGCGTGGCTCGCTGGCACCATTGCCACTCGAAGAGCTGCAGCAGCTGGCGGCCGTCTTCGGGATGATCAAGACCGACTATGTCGAGCCGGTCGACGAGAAGAAGCTGATCACCGATGCCATCTCCGGCATGGTGTCCAGCCTCGACCCCCATTCGCAGTACTTCGACAAGAAGTCCTTCAAGGAATTCCGTGAGGGCACCTCGGGCCGGTTCGTGGGCGTGGGCATCGAGATTTCCCAGGAAGACGGCCTGGTCAAGGTGGTTTCGCCGATCGAGGGCTCGCCCGCGTTCCGTGCCGGCTTGAAGCCCAACGACCTGATCACCAAGATCGACGACACACTGGTCAAGGGGCTGTCGCTCAATGATGCCGTCAAGCGCATGCGCGGCGAGCCCAATACCAAGGTCATGCTGACCATCTTCCGCAAGGACGAAAACCGCAGCTTCCCGGTGACGATCACCCGTGAGGAAATCCGCACCCTGTCGGTGCGCGGCAAGATGATGGAGCCGGGCTACGGCTGGATCCGCCTGTCGCAGTTCCAGGACCGCACGGTCGACGATTTCGTCAAGAAGGTGGAGGAGCTTTACAAGGCCGATCCCAACCTCAAGGGCATGGTGCTGGACCTGCGCAACGACCCAGGCGGCCTGCTGGATTCCGCAGTGGCGATTTCGGCGGCCTTCCTGCCCGAGAACGTGACCGTCGTGTCCACCAACGGCCAGCTGGCCGAGAGCAAATTCGTCTACAAGGCGGCGCCTGAGTTCTACCAGCGCCGGGCCGGCTCCGACCCGCTGCGCAAGCTGCCGGCTGCCCTGAAGACGGTGCCTCTGGTGGTGCTGGTCAACGAAGGCTCGGCCTCGGCCAGCGAAATCGTGGCCGGCGCCCTGCAGGATCACAAGCGCGCCACCATCCTGGGCAGCCAGACCTTCGGCAAGGGCTCCGTGCAGACGGTGCGTCCACTCGGACCCGATACCGGGCTGAAGCTGACCACCGCGCGCTACTACACGCCGAGCGGCCGGTCGATCCAGGCCAAGGGGATCGTGCCCGACGTCATGGTCGACGAGACCGAAGAAGGCAATTTGTTCTCGGCCCTGCGCACCCGCGAAGCCGACTTGGAGCACCACCTGACCAGCGGCCAGGGAGCTGAAGTCAAGAACGCGATCCAGGAGAAAGCCCGCGAGGAAGCCCGCAAGAAGGCCGAGGAAGAGGCCCGCAAGATGCCGATCGATCGCAAGATCCCGGAATACGGGACCGACAAGGATTTCCCGCTCCTTCAGGCGCTGAATCAGCTCAAGGGCCGGACGGTGCTGGTCAGCAAGACCATGGTCGAGCGCAAGGAAGAAAAGAAGGAAAACTAGGCCCTGGGCTCCCGGCCCGGCCCTTTTTCATTCTTTTGCGGCCCTGACGGCTTTTCGCCACCCCCGCGGGGTGCGGCCAGCGGCTTTTCCCGGCTCTGTTGCTGGTGATCAAAGCAATGGGGGTTGCTCAAGCGCACACTGAGCTTGAGCGCTTCCGCGGCATTGATCGTCCCTCGGCAACATGGCCCATGGCTAGCCGGTGAACGATCCTGGTCCCCGGACGCGCACGCAGTACCTGTCGCACTGCCGAAGCCGGGAATGTCGCCGAGAAGCCTCAAGTTCAAAGTCAGCCTCTACCTGTCCACCGTCCTGGTGGCGGTCATGCTGCTGTTCGTCGTGCTGCTGGTCCAGCAGGAGCGCGGCGAGCAACTGAGGACGCTGGTCACCCACATGACCCAGCTGTCGCAGGTGATCGCCCGCAGCACCCGCTACGCGATGCTGTTGGACGAGCCCGAGATCGTGGAAAAGATCGTCGAGGACATCGGCAAGCAGGACGGGATCCAGCGGGTACGGGTGCTGCGCAAGAGCGGCGTCATCGCGCATTCCAACTTCCCGGCCGAAATCGGCCAGAACGTCGACAAGGAAGCCGAACACTGCTCGCTCTGCCATGAGGGCGAGAGGCCCCTCACAGATATCCCGAACCACAAGAAATGGCGGCTGTTCGAAACCGCCGACCACCGCCAGATGCTGGGCAACATGGAGGTGATCCGCAACGAGCCGTCCTGCTCGAGCGCTTCGTGCCACCGGCATCCGGCGAGCCAGTCGGTGCTGGGCGTGGTGGACATCACCTATTCGCTGGATGAGGTGAACCGGACCATGCGGGCCCATGTCGTCAACATGATCCTGGTGTCGATCGGGTTCATCCTGCTGGTTTCGGTCAGCGCCGGGGCGCTGCTTCACAAACTGATCTATGAGCCGCTGCGCGACCTGGAAAAGGGCGCCAAGCGGCTCGCTTCAGGCAACTTCGACAAGCCCATCCCGGTCCGCGGCGAGGACGAATTCGGCAGCCTTGCGCGTTCCTCCAACGCCATGATGGGCGCACTGAAGAAGTCCCGGCAGGAGTTGGAAGAGTGGGTGGCGACGCTCAACGAAAAGGTCAAGGAGCGGACCCAGGAGCTGCAGCTGGCCGAGGCCGAGGTGGCCCGTGGCGAAAAGCTGGCATCCATCGGGCAACTGGCGGCGGGTATCGCGCATGAGCTGAACAATCCGCTGACCGGGGTGCTGACTTTCACCAGCCTGATGCGAAAGAAGATGCCTGAAGGCAGCGAGGACGCCGAGGACCTGGACCTGGTGATCCGCGAAACCAAGCGCTGCGCCAGCATCATCCGGCGGCTACTGGACTTCGCGCGGGAAAAGACGCCGGAAAAGGCGCTGGTCAACCTCAACCAGCTGATCGCCGAGACCGTCCAGTTCGTCGAGCGCTCGGCCGCCCTGCAGCACATCGAAATCACGGTGGACCTGGACCCCGACCTGCCGCAGCTGTTCGTCGACGCCGACCTCATCAAGCAGGTGCTGATGAACATCCTGGTCAATGCCCAGCAGGCGATCGAGGAGAGCGGAAGGATCACGGTCCGCAGCCGACTGCACGCGAACTGGAAGCTGCCGGGATCCAGCGAACCCATGCCGGCGATCGAGATCGCGATCAACGACACCGGTTGCGGCATTCCCGAAGCCAACCTGCAGCGCATCTTCGACCCATTCTTTACCTCCAAGGAGGTGGGTAAAGGCACCGGCCTGGGCCTTTCCGTGAGCTACGGGATCGTGCGCGCGCATGGTGGCGAAATCGAGGTCGAAAGCACCGTGGGCGAGGGCAGCACGTTCCGCATCTGCCTGCCGGTCAAGCTGCCCCTGGCCGAGCACGCCAGAACACTCTCAGAGAGCATTTCATGAAAGCCAGGATCCTGATCGTCGACGACGAGGAAATCGTCATCCGCAGCTGTCGTCGCATCCTGACGGGCGAGCAATACGACGTCGAGTCGGTGCAGGACGGCTGGGAGGCGCTGCGCAAGATCGACGAGAACAATTACGACGTGGTCGTGCTGGACATCATGATGCCCAAGGTCGACGGACTGGAGGTGCTGCAGCACGTCAAGGAACGGCACCCCGAAGTCGACGTCATCATGATGACCGGGTTGTCGCAGATCCAGACAGCGGTCAAGGCGATGAAGCTCGGCGCCTTCGACTACCTGTCCAAGCCGTTCGATCCCGACGAGCTGAAGCTGGTGGTGGACCGCGCGCTCGAAAAGCGCCGCCTGCTGCTGGAAAACCGCTCGCTCAAGAGCGAAGTCAGCTCGAAATACCGGTTCGAGAACATCGTCGGTTTCAGCCCGCAGATGCAGAGCGTCTACGGCCTGATCGCCAAGTGCGCGCCGACCAACTGCACCGTGCTGATCACCGGCGAGAGCGGCACCGGCAAGGAAATGGTGGCGCGGGCCATTCACTACAACAGTCTGCGCAAGGACCAGCAGTTTGTGACCGTGGATTGCACGACGCTGAGCGAAAACCTGCTCGAAAGCGAACTGTTCGGCCATGTGAAGGGCGCTTTCACCGGCGCGATAGCCAACAAGCGCGGGATGTTTGAAATCGCCAACAACGGCACCCTGTTCCTGGACGAGCTGGGCAACATCCCCCTGTCGACCCAGGCCAAGCTGCTGCGTGTACTGCAGGAGCACGAATTCAGGGCCGTGGGCGACACCAAGACCCACACCACCAACGTCAGGATATTGGCCGCGACCAACAAGGACCCCAAGGCCATGGTCGCGGAAGGCACTTTCCGGGAAGACCTGTTCTACCGCATCAACGTGTTTCCGATCCACATTCCGCCGCTGCGCGAGCGGCGCGACGACATCCCGGCGCTGGCCGTGCACTTTCTCAAGCAATTCAGTGAAGAGCTGGAGCGTCCGATGCCGCAGTTCTCCGAAGGGGCGATGAGCCTGCTGATGAATTACGAATGGCCCGGCAATGTGCGCGAACTCCAGAACGCGGTGCACCGGGCGGTGATCCTGTCGACCGACAACGTGATCCGGCAGGCGCACCTGGCCAATATCCTCGACACGGCGCCGCGCTCCGACCTCGAAGTGCCCCGAACCAG
>JAANCK010247938.1_pt1 | contig 30099 bp, 31 predicted proteins | sample 7277841 | NCBI WGS metagenome assembly JAANCK01 (sample SAMN14222788, study PRJNA588281) | permafrost metagenome | isolation source: Arctic cryosol methane SIP | place: Canada:Nunavut | collected 2015-07 | reverse complement strand
GGTCCTGCAGGTGACGGCGCCATGGGGCCAGTACGACGACACCCGGGTGGTCAACCTCGGCACCAACCGCTGGTCGTTCAAGCCGGAGGTTGCCGTGTCCAAAGCCGTTGGGCCGTGGACGCTGGAGGTCGCGGCGGCGGCGACGCTGTTCACCGACAACGATGATTTCTACGGCGGCAACACGCGCTCGCAGGATCCGATCTATGCGCTGCAGGGGCATCTGATCTATGGCTTTCGCTCGGGCATGTGGGCTTCGGCCGATCTCAATTATTTCACCGGTGGACGAACGACCGTGAACGACACACTGAACAGCGATCTGCAGCAGAACTGGCGCGTGGGCGGTACGCTGGCGTTGCCCGTCGACCGCCTGAACTCGATCAAGCTCTATGCGAGCAGCGGCGTGTCGGCACGCACCGGGAACAATTTCGATCTACTGGGGATTGCCTGGCAGCGCCGCTGGGGCGGTGGGCTTTGAGGCCCGCGTGCTCCCGTGGCAAGCATCACTTGGGTCGGCTTGAATTGACCCCACGTTCCCTTAACCCACATGCCTTTGGGCGCCACGCTCTCGCACCATCATGACCCACACGCAACTCACTCAGCTCGACGCCGCACATTTCGACAGCAAGGCCCGCCAATGGGACGACAACCCGGTATTCCAGGAACGCGCGCTGAAAATTGCCGAAGCCGTCCGCAAGGCCGTGCCCTTGCGTCGCGACATGAACGCCCTCGATTACGGCTGCGGCACCGGCCTGCTTTCGTTTCCGCTCAAGGATGAACTTGGCGCGATCCTGCTGGCGGACAGTTCGGGCGGCATGCTCGATGTGGTGACCGGGAAAATCGCCGCGCAGGGCGTGGCCAACATGACGCCGCTGAAGCTGGACCTGCTCACCGATCCGCCGCCGGCGCAGCGCTTCGATCTGATCGTCACCTCGATGACGCTGCACCATGTGCCCGACACCGACCACATCCTGCGCACCTTCCACGACCTGCTGCAGCCCGGTGGTTATCTCTGCATCGCCGACCTGGACCAGGAGGATGGTTCGTTTCACGGCCCGGAGGTCGACGTGCACCACGGCTTCGACCGCGCCGAGCTGAGCCAGCGCGCCGCACAGGCAGGGTTGGCCGACATCCAGTTCCAGACGGTGTTCAGCATTGCCAAGGAACGCGAGAGCGGGGCGCAGGACTACCCGGTGTTTTTGATGACTGCGCGGCGCGCAGGCGCATAGCAGCTTGCCAGGCAACCAGGCGGAAAGGATGACAGAATGGGTTCCGAATACATCATATTCGACGAGGCGCTGCGCGACCGTTTCGTGGCTTTTGCTTCGAGCCACGGCATCGCCTGCACGGTGCGGCCGGACGCGATCGCGGGTTTTATTGTCGAGCTGCCGGACGGGCTTGCCGATGAGCTGCAGAACGCAATCGAGGCCGAGTACGAGTCGATCATGAACGAACAGATGCTACTCGCCGAGGCGGACGAGGAACTGGTCAGCCTCCACGCGGTCAGCGTCTCGGTGACGCTGACGGATGGCACGACCCGCGCCATTCGGATTCCCCCGCCAATCGCGCGCCGCCTCCTCGAGCATTTCACACCCGACGAAGTCCACGAGATCGTCACCGCCATTGCGCACAGCGTCGAAAACCCGATCGACGGGCCGCTCTGCCGCAAGGCCATTTGACCAGGAAGCAATACAGCATGGAATTTTTTCGGGAAGTTCATCACGCCGGCCTGGACATCGTTCATCTCAAGAACGTGCTGACGCTTAACAACCTCACCAGGCTGTGCGCGTCCATCAGCACGACATCCCCAACGAATGAAAATGAAGGCGACATTTACTGCTTGTGGGGTACGTTTAATGTGAGGCGCGAAGAAATCAGATTCGGCGTCCGCTACGCATTAATCAACTGCCCGCATGCGCTGGCATGGACGGTTACGTTTGATGAAGCGAGTCAAAACGTGATCATTCACTGCACGATTGACAAGGCTGATCAGGACCCTGAATTCATTGACTCGATTCATGCGTTTGTTTCAGACTGGTCAACCGGCATGACCCAGGCTTTACAGGGACATGGGGGCAGCCCTGTCCGCCGACCTGGCTGCCTGACAGGCCGCTATTGCACGCTGGGTTAGACTGCGCCCCCGAAAACCGTACAAACAGCACACACGTACCCACAATGACCCCGCCGGTAATCACCCTCATTATTTCGTTTTTCGTGGCAATGGCCATGAGCGCGATTTTGCTGATCATTGCGCAGACTTACCCCAAAACCATTCGGGGCCTGCGCGAATGGAGCCTGGCCGCGCTCGCCATCGCACTGTGCTTTCCGCTATTCATCGCCCGGGACCATATCCCGGACCTGTTCAGCATTGTGCTGGCCAACCTGATGCTGCTGGTTGCTTTCATGATGATGAACATCGGCACCCGGAAGTTTTCAGGAACGCCCCTGAAACTCGACCGGAAACTGCTGTTCCTGTTTGTGCTTGCGTATGTCGTCTTGTTTACCTGGTTCACTTACGTCCAGCCCAATATCCGGGTGCGCGTTGCAACCCAGGTTTTGTTCACGCTTGTCGTGATTCTGGACCAGCTCTTTCTTGTCCTGAGGGCATTACCCAGAACGATGGGGCGTCATGTCCTGGTCTTTGCACTGGCGATGATGATCGGGTCGAGAGTCATTCGTCTGGGCGCGCTGATGCTCGGCTTTGATCTACCTGTCAGTCTTGTTGACGCCTCGGCCTCGCAGCTTGTCTATTTCGCGATACCTGCCATCACGATTCCGATCGCAACGATCAGTTTCATCATGCTCGCTTCTGAGAAATTGCGGCTGGATCTGGAGTTCATCAGCCGTCATGATGGCTTGACCCAGTGCCTCAACAAGAATGCGGCGCTTGAAGAGCTCAAACGGGAAATTGCCCATGCCGCACGCCATGGCAACAAGCTGTCAATCATGCTGTCCGATCTGGACAACTTCAAGGAGATCAATGAAACCCATGGCCATCTCGGGGGCGACAAAATCCTGGTCGACTTTTCAGAAAGGGTAAAAGCCACGCTCCGGGGATCGGATCAACTCACGCGCTTTGGAGGAGATGAATTCATGACCATTCTCCCTGACACGGATATTGAACAAGCCTTGCTGGTTGCGCATCGCTTTCATGAAGCGGGAAGCACCAGCCACCCTGTAGCCTGGTCTGTCAGCATTGGCATTTCAACATGGCAGGGCAAGGATGACTCCCTGGATGCCTTATTGACGAGGGCAGACCAGGCCCTTTACAGGTCCAAAGCGCATGGCCGGAATCAAACCCATGCCATATAAGCGCCGTTCGCCCTTCACCCCCAGCCACGCATGAGCCAGGGGAATTATCAGCTACTTGCAGACGCGGTGCTGTTTGTGCACCTCGCCATCGTCGTGTTTATCGTGGGTGGTTTTGCCTTCATCGTCGTGGGCAACTTGCGCGACTGGCGCTGGGTCAACGCTCTGTGGTTCCGTCTCGCGCACCTGGCCGCCATCGCGGTGGTTGTCGCCCAGGGCTGGCTCGGTGCAGCGTGCCCACTGACTACGCTCGAAATGTGGCTGCGCGCAAGGGCACGGGAAACCACCTACTCAGGGAGCTTCATTGAGCATTGGCTGCAGAACGTGCTGTACTACGAAGCGCCGACCTGGGTGTTCTCACTTGTCTACACGCTGTTTGGACTGATCGTCGCAGCCTCATGGTGGTACTTCCCGCCAAGCGTCAATCGACGCCGCCGTAAAGAAAAAGCATAGCGAGCGAGCTGCGCCCTGTCCTACGACCACTCTCCCGGTCGCGGCGAAAAGCTGTCCAGCACGCGCAGGTAGCTGGCGCGCGCCATGGCGGCGGGGTCGGACAGATTCTTCTGGCTCATGCTGCCCTTGAGCTGGGCGGCCGACTCGTATTCGCGCTCGCTCATCCAGCGCTCCATGTCGCGCAGGATCTGCGTGAGCCGGGCCGGGCCATGCTCCAGCAGGCAGGACGCCAGATGCACGACATCGGCCCCGACCAGCAGCAGTTTCAGCGCCTCCTCATGGCTATGGACGCCGCCGGTGGCGGCCAGTGTCAGATGCGTGCGGCCGTGCAGGATGGATAGCCACCTTATTCGCAGCAGCGCCTCTTCGGGAAGCGAGAGGTGCAGCCGATCCACCACGCACAACTTTTCCAGATCGATGTCCGGCTGATAGAAGCGATTGAACAGGGCGACGCCGCTCGCTCCAGCCAGCTCCAGCTGCTTGACGAAGTTCGGCAGCGAGGAAAAGAACGGCGACAGCTTCATGACGATGGGCAGGCTCACCGCGCTGCGCAACTCGCGCAGCAGGCTGAGATAGCGCGCCTCCACTGCCGCGCCGGACTCCAGCATCTCCGCCGCGACGTGATAGACGTTGAGTTCCAGTGCGTCGGCACCCGCCTCCTGCAGCGCGCGGCCGAGTTCCACCCAGCCGGACGGGGTGACGCCGTTGAGGCTGGCCACCACCGGGATCTCCAGGCGGCGCTTGAGCAGGTGCAGATGCGCCAGGTAGTGGTCGAGGCTGTTGCGGAAGCCGCCGTGATCAGGCAAAAATCCGTCCGCCTCGCCATGTCCGATGCTGCCATGCAGCAGGAAGCGGTCCATCATCGCGTCTTCCGCCCGCAACTCTTCTTCGAACAGGGAATACATCACCAGCGCAGCGGCGCCGGCGTCTTCCAGACGCAGCGCAGTGTCGATATTGCGCGACAGCGGCGAGGCAGACGGCACCAATGGGTTCTTGAGCTTGAGGCCTAGGTAGTTCGTGGAGAGGTCGATCATGTCAGGCTCCCGGTTTGGGTTCGTCGGCATGGCTCTGTGCCATGTCCTGGTACATCTTGAAGCGCCGCTCGGCGTCCTGCTGCGCCTGTTGCAGGAAACCTTGCGCGTCTTCGGGATGGCTGCGCTGCAGCATCGCGAAGCGGGTTTCCGATTCCATGAAGGCCTTGATCGGCTGGCTGGGCGCAGCGGAGTCGAGCTTGAATGGATTACCGCCCGCCTCTGCCAGCCGCGGGTCGTAGCGAATGAGCGGCCAGTGCCCGCTCTTCACTGCCAGATCCTGCTGGCGCTGGTTGTAGAGCATGTCGTAGCCGTGCGCGATACAGGGGCTGTAGGCGACGATGAGTGAGGGACCGGCATACGACTCGGCTTCGTGGAACACGCGCAGGGTCTGCACATCCTTGGCGCCGTAGGCTGCGGTGGCGACGTAGACGTGACCATAGTCGCTGGCGATTTTGGCAAGATCTTTCTTGGCGGTGGCCTTGCCGCCGGCGGAGAACTTGGCGACGGCGCCAAGCGGCGTGGCCTTGGAGGTCTGGCCGCCAGTATTGGAATACACCTCGGTGTCGAGCACCAGGATGTTGACGTCGTACGGCAGCGCCAGCACGTGGTCGAGGCCACCGTAGCCGATGTCGTAGGCCCAGCCGTCGCCGCCGATGATCCACACCGAACGGCGAATCAGCCATTCGGCGACGCTGGCGAGTTCCCTGGCGCGCGGGTGGCTGGATGCCGCTAAATTTTCCAGCAGCACGGCAACACGGCCGCGCTGTTCGACGATCCCCGCCTCCTCGCGCTGGTCGGCGCTGACCAGCGCGTCGGCCAGATCGCCGCCGATGTCGCTGGCCAGCTCCTTCACCAGTTGCTGCGCGTAAGCCATCAACTGGTCGGCCGCGAGCCGCATGCCGAGGCCGAATTCGGCGTTGTCCTCGAACAGCGAGTTGCTCCAGGCCGGACCGCGCCCGGAACCGTTCACCGTGTAGGGCGTGGACGGCAGGTTGCCGCCATAGATCGACGAACATCCGGTGGCGTTGGCGACCAGCATGCGGTCGCCGAACAGCTGGGTGGCAAGGCGGATGTAGGGCGTCTCGCCGCAGCCGGCGCAGGCGCCGGAAAACTCGAACAGCGGGTCGAGCAGCATCGATCCGGGAATGGTGCCGTGCTTGATCAAGCTGCGGTCGAACTCGGGCAGGCGCAGGAAGAAGGCAAGGTTGTCGCGCTCGGCATCCCTGAGTGGCGCAACCGGCGCCATGTTCACCGCCCTTCGAGAAATGTTCGACTTGTCGTGGATCGGGCAGGCCTCGACGCAGTCGCCGCAGCCAGTGCAATCCTCCGCTGCCACCTGATAGCTGATGTGGGTGCCGGCGGGCAGGTCCTTGCTCTTCGTCGCCACGTGCTTGAAGGTCGGCGGCGCATTGGCTGCGGCTTCTTCGCTGAAGGCGCGCGCGCGGATCGCGGTATGCGGGCAGACGAACACGCACTTGCCGCACTGGGTGCATAGATCGGCCTCCCACACCGGTATTTCCAGCGCGATGTTGCGCTTTTCGTATTGCGCGGTGCCGAGCGGATAGGTGCCGTCGGCCGGCAGCCGCGACACCGGCAGGCGGTCGCCGAGGCCCTGGTAGATCGGCAGGGTGAGGTCGCGGACGAAGTCGGGTACGTCCGTATCGTCATGCCGGCGCATACCCTGAAGGGCACGGGCACCGGCATCCGGTTCAATTTTTTCGGCTGGACTCCGGTCTGCGCCAGCATGGCGAGCCACATCGGCCTGCTGCAGGTGCGCCAGCGTCGCGTCGATGGCACGGTAATTCAGTTCCACCAGCCGCTTGCTCTTCCGTCCATAAGTCTTGTCGACCGCGTACTTGATTGCTGCGATCGACTCCTCCTTCGGCAGGATGCCGGAGATGGCGAAGAAGCAGGTCTGCATGATGGTGTTGATGCGCCGCCCCATGCCGGCTTCTGCGGCGACGGCGTAGGCATCGATCACCCACAGCTGCAGGCGCTTCTCAAGGATCTGCGCGCGCATTGCCTGCGGCAGCGTGTCCCACACCTGATCCGGCGGCGCCGGGGTGTTGAGCAGAAAAACGCCATCGGGCGCGGCATGCGCCAGCAAGTCGTAGCGTTCGACGAACACCGGCTGGTGGCAGGCGACGAAGCCGGCCATGCCCGCTTCCACCAGATAGGTGGAACGGATCGGCGCCGGGCCGAAGCGCAGGTGCGATACCGTCACCGCGCCGGACTTCTTCGAGTCGTAGACGAAGTAGCCCTGCGCCTGCAGGTCGGTGGCTTCGCCGAGAATCTTGATCGAGTTCTTGTTGGCCGACACCGTGCCGTCGGCGCCGAGGCCCCAGAACACGGCATGCTGCAGTTGCCGTGATGCATCGGTGCGGAAAGCTTCGTCCCACGGCAGCGAGAGATGGGTGAGGTCGTCGTGGATGCCGATGGTGAACTGGCGACTCGCTCCATCCCTGCGCTGCGCATTCACCCTCTCCCCAACCCCTCCCCCCTCAAGGGGGAGGGGCTTGATGTCCCCTCTCCCTTGAGGGGAGAGGGTGGCCTGCAGGGCCGGGAGAGGGTGAATGCGCAGCCCCGGAATAGATTGATCCCGCAGCGCATCGAACACCGCCACCACCATGCCCGGCGTGAACTCCTTGCTCGCCAGGCCGTAGCGGCCACCGATGACACGCGGCATGCTGCGTGCACCGTCCGCCGCCGCCTGCGCCAGCGCGGTCACCGCGTCCTTGTAAAGCGGTTCGCCGTCGGCGCCGGGTTCCTTGCAACGGTCGAGCACGGCGATGGATGTTGCGGTGTGCGGCAGTGCGTCAAGCAACGCAGCCGGCGCAAACGGCCGGTACAGCCGCACCTTCAGCACACCCACCTTCTCGCCGCGCGCGAGCAGATGCTCGACCGTCTCGTGCACGGTCTCGGCGCCGGAGCCCATCAGCACGATCACCCGTTCGGCATCCACCGCGCCGACATAATCGAACAACGTGTAATGGCGGCCGGTCAGCTCGCCGAAGCGGTCCATCGCGTCCTGAACGATCTGTGGAAACGCGTCGTAGAAGGGATTGGCTCGCTCGCGCGACTGGAAGAACACGTCGGGATTCTGCGAGGTGCCGCGCAGCACCGGATGCTCCGGCGACAGCGCGCGGGCGCGATGCGCCGCGATCAAGTCCGGGTCGAGCATGGCGCGCACGCTGTCGGCTTCCACCGCCGTGATCTTCGCCACCTCGTGCGAGGTGCGGAAGCCGTCGAAAAAATGGATCACCGGGATGCGTCCGGCCAGCGTCGCCGCCTGCGCGATGACCGCGAAATCCTGCGCCTCCTGCGGCGAATTGGCCGCGAGCATGGCGCAGCCGGTGGCGCGGCAGGCCATCACGTCCGACTGGTCGCCGAAGATCGACAGCGCGTGGGTGGCCAGCGTGCGCGCCGCGACGTGCAGCACGAACGGCGTCAGTTCGCCGGCGATCTTGTACAGGTTGGGAATCATCAGCAGCAGGCCCTGGCTGGCAGTGAAGCTGGTGGCAAGCGCGCCGGAGGTGAGCGCACCATGCAATGCACCCGCCACGCCGCCTTCCGATTGCATCTCGATGATTTTCGGCACCGCGCCCCACAGGTTGGGCCGGCCCTGCGATGCCCATTCGTCCGCCCACTCGCCCATGTTGGATGACGGCGTGATGGGATAGATCGCGATTACCTCGTTGCCGAGGTAAGCCATGCGGGCAACGGCTTCGTTGCCATCAATGGTGAGCGTGGTTCTTGACGCGACAGCGTCTTTAGAACCCCGGCCTACCCCTTGCGGGTGGTGCGTGGTGGTCATGGCAGATTCTTCCAGGACAAATCTGTCTTTTATTCTAGACCCGAGTTACGAATGCGTCTTGCACGCGCTGCTGCCTGGGTGCAGCAAATCGTCCTTTTTCCTTCGAACCCGACTGGCGCAGCCGCCCATGGCCGCCGCGGAACAAATACAAACACAGCGCGAGCGATGCGAACTGGGCTTGTGAACGCGCCTAGCTGAACACGTATTTCATCCCCACCACGTTCCAGTGCGCGGCTTCTTCTTGCAACGCGCGCTGGGTGAGCGGGCGGCTTTCCAGCCAGCCTTCGGGCAGGGTCAGGCGATAACGCCTGGCGCCGGCTTCGACCTTCACTTCGGGCAGGCGCGGTTCGGCGCGGCTGCGGCAGAGGATGACGGCCTGGCGCAACAGCCACACCAGCAGGCGATCATTGTCGGACAGAGCCGCGTCGAGGGCGAATTCCGGCAGCTTGGCCAGCGCGCCGCGCTGGGCGCGCGCCAGTAGCGCCAGGCGGGCCTGTTCGGAGCGCGAGAAACCCGGCATGTCGGCGTTTTGCAGGATGTAGCCGGAATGCCGGTTATAGCCGCTGTGCGACACCATCAGGCCGATTTCGTGCAGCCGCGCGGCCCACTCCAGAAAACGCACATCGTTGTCGGTTCCCTGCCCGGTTGCATGCAGCAGCCTCAGCGCCACTTTGTTGACCTGTGCCGCCTGCTGGTTGTCGACGTGATAGCGGCGCATGAATTCGTCCACCGTCGCTTCGCGCATGTCCTGCTTGTGGAAGCGTCCCAGCAGGTCGTACAGGATGCCTTCGCGCATGGCGGTTTCGGCAACCTCCATCTGCTCGATGCCCAATTCGGCAAACAGGCCGGACATGATGGCGAAGCCGCCGGCAATCACCGGCCGGCGGTCACGGGTCAGCCCGGCAAGATCGAGCGCATCGATATGGCCTGCCCTGATCATCAGGCTGCGCAGGCGGGCCAGGCCATCGGCGGTGATGCCCCGTTCCGCCAAGCCGTTCTGCTCAAGGATTTCGCGCAGCGCACGCGCGGTGCCGCTGGAACCGATGGCCTGCTGCCAGTTGTTGCGGGAAACCTCGCGGGCGATGCGCTCGACTTCGGCGCACGCCGTCATCTCGGCGGCTTTGAGCGCGGCCTTGTCGATGATGCCGTCGGCGAAAAAGCGCCGCGAAAAGTTGACGCAGCCCATGTGCAGGCTTTCGCGCTCGTGCGGCCGCAAGCCATTGCCAATGATGAATTCGGTGGAGCCGCCGCCGATGTCGACCACCAGCCGCTTGTCGGGCGAGGCCGGCAGCGAATGGGCGACGCCCAGATAGATCAGCCGCGCCTCCTCGCGCCCGGCGACGATCTCGATCGGATGCCCCAGCGCGGCCTCGGCCTGGCGGATGAAGGCGTCGGCGTTCTTGGCGACGCGCAGGGTGGAGGTGCCGATGCAGCGCACCGCCTCCGGCGCCAGCCCGCGCAAACGCTCGCCAAAGCGCTGCAGGCAGGCCAGCGCACGCGTCTGGGTGGCGTCGTCGAGGCGCTTGTCGTCGCTGAGACCGCCGGCGAGGCGCACGGTTTCCTTCAGCGAATCGAGCGGATACAACTGGTCGCCAGCCACCCGCGCCACTTCGAGGCGGAAGGAATTGGAGCCGAGATCGACGGCAGCAAGCGTGTCGTAGGTTTTCATGCAGACTTGCCAAAAAAGAGATAGGCCATGGCGATGGCGGCCAGGATGCCGGCGACGTCGGCGACCAGCCCACAGGTCACGGCGTGGCGCACGCGCTTGATGCCGACCGCGCCGAAGTACACCGCCAGCACGTAAAAGGTCGTTTCGGTGCTGCCCTGCACGATGGAAGCCAGGCGCCCGGCGAAGGAATCCGCACCGTGGGTTTGCATGGTGTCGATCATCATCGCGCGCGCGCCGCTGCCGGAAAAAGGCTTCATCAGCGCGGTGGGCAGCGCGTCGACCCAGCGCGCGTCGAAGCCGAACGCCAGCACCGCACTGCGCATTCCGCCCATCAGCAGATCAAGCGCGCCACTGGCACGAAACACGCCAATCGCCACCAGCATGGCGACAAGATACGGAATGATCGTGACCGCCGTGTGAAAACCTTCTTTCGCGCCTTCGATGAACGCTTCGTAAGCGTTGACCCGGCGCCACACCGCCATCAGCAGAAAGGTCACGATCAGGCCGGACAGCAAAACGTTACTGAGGATCGACGACTGCCGCGTCATCTCGGCCGCATCGAGTTGGCTGAAGTACGCCACCAGTCCGCCGATCAGCGCGGTCGCGCCGCCCAGATAGGCCATGGTGACGCGGTTCCACAAATGCAGGCGCTGGAACAGGCCGGTGACCAGCAGGCCGCACAAGGTGCCAATGTAGGTGGTGATGAGCAGCGGCACGAACACGTCGGTCGGGTCGGCCGCGCCGAGCTGCGCGCGAAAGGTGAAAATGGTCACCGGCAGCAGCGTCACCGAGGCGGTGTTGATCACCAGAAACAGCACCTGCGCATCGCTGGCGGTATCGGGATTCGGGTTGAGCTTTTGCAGTTCCTGCATCGCCTTGATCCCGAGCGGCGTGGCGGCGTTGTCCAGCCCCAGCATGTTGGCGCCCATGTTCATGGTCATCGCGCCGAGCGCTGGATGATTGGCGGGGATGTCGGGAAACAGGCGCTTGAACAGGGGCGCGAGGCCACGCGTCAGCAGGTCGAGCATGCCGGCGCGCTCGCCGACTTTCATCACCCCCAGCCACAGCGTCATCACGCCGGTCAGTCCCAGGGCGATTTCAAAGGCCGACTTGCTGCTGTCGAACAAGGCCTTGACCAGCGCGCCAAACACTGCGGCGTCGCCCAGAACCAGCAGTTTGAACAAGGCAATGAAAAAGGCGACGACAAAAAAGCCGACCCACAACGCATTCAACATCGATGAATTACGCGATCCAGCCTGCGATCACCACCAGCAAGCCCGCCACCATCCAGATCACCAGGCCACGCCAGATCATGCTGACGGCGCTGTCGATGCTGTCGGCGTCGGGGTCGGTCTGAGCGCTGCCCAGTTCAGGCCGCCACACGGTTTCTCCGCCGACATGGATCGCCTGTCCCAGCCGGATCCCCATCGCGCCTGCGCCTGCGGCCAGCACCACGCCATCTTCCAGCTCCGGCCAGCTGCCGGCCTGGGTGCGCCAGCAAAACGTAGCGTCTTCGAAATTGCCTGCAATGGCGTAGGTCAGTCCGGTCAAGCGCAATGGCAGCCAGTTGATCGCATGATAGGCGCGTTGCGCAAACAAGCCGAAATAGCCTTGGGTCGTCACCCAGCGCCGCGCCAGAATCGATGCAGTGCGAAACAGCACTGCGCCCACCGGCCCGAAGGGGACCAGCAACACAAACCACAGCAGGACGCCGAACATCTGGCGGTGGCTCGCCGCCATCACCTGCTCGATGGTGACGCGTGCGACCTCGTCGGCGCTGAACTGGCTGGTGTCGCCGCCGCGCCAGGCACCGAGCTGAACACGTGCTGCGTCGAGTTCGCCCGCACGCAGGCGTTGGGCGATACGCTCGGCATCGTCGCTAAAATATTTGAAACCCAGCGTGAAATACAGCACCGCCACATTCCATATCCACCCCAGAAACGGGCTGATGTGTCCAAGCAGGCGATCGATCAGCCACACGCCCAGCAACAGCGGCACCACCGCCAGCCCCCAGGCAATGGCGCCGTGACTGAACGCGTTCGCATTGAATTTCTGTTCCAGCCATTGAGTGAAGCGCGCGTACTGCTGGTAATGCGGTAGCGGCTGCCGCAACGGGCGCAGATGTTCGAGGGCGACTGCAGCGAGGACGGTAAAGAAAGCCATTGGATTTAACGATTCATTTCCAGCGTGAAGCGGCCAATCCGGTTGCTCTGCCCGGCCGGGCGATACAGTTCGACCGTCGGCATGGTGAGCGTTTTGCCCTGCTGTTTCAGCGTATCGGCCAGCGCCTGATAAGTCTTGGATGGCGCCAGCAGCACCACCGCATGCACCTCGGCAGCGTAAACCGGGCGGCGCGCAATACGGCCTTCCTTCAATCCCGCCGGGATCGCCTCCGTTTCACCCAGCAGGTAGCCCACGTGTGCGCGCACCTTGCCATTATCCGCACGCGGGTCAGTCAGAATCAGGTTGATCGTGTCGCCCGCCGCAAGCTTGGCGAGGGTGAACTTGTCCAGCACGGTGCGCTGGGGTTTACGCATATTGCTGATCGGCCCCTCGTAATCGAGATACGCATAACGATAGGGTCCCGCCTCGGTTTCGCTCACGTTCACCGCGTTGAACCCACCCCACCACCAGAATACCGCCAGCAGAGGCAATACGAATGCCAGCACAAATGCCGGCCACTGTTTTTTGAACACGCCTGAACTCCCGATTACAAGTTTGAAGATATCACAGCATAAGCCGCCATCGGCGTTAATCCAGGATGCACCCATACCAATTAGCGCTCACTGACATTACCCATGATGTTTATAATGGCCAAAGCCTCCAGCCATTCAATTCGTTAATAATCTACATGCTGCGTTTACTGTTTGCCCTGTGCTGCTGCGTCTTTGTCATTGCCACAGGCACGACCCCCAGCGATGCGGCAACGGGTGCTGCCTGCGCGGTTACCGGCTGGTCGAAATACCGCAGCATGCCAGCTTTCGATGAGGCCAACCGGCTCAACGGCTGCAACCCATACCTTCGATTGGAACAAGAGGACGTGGAATAAAACCATGCTCTGTTCACCCGAAGCTCTCCTGCAAAAAAATCAAGCCTTAAGCGATACCTGGCAGCGCTATCTGGCCACGCCCAATTTCGAAAACTTTGTCGAACTGGCCATCTCGATCAACAGCCTGACCGAGTTCCTGATCGACAAGGGCGTCACCGCCTTGCATCACGCCAGCCACCAATTGGAGCAAGTGACACTCACGCTGTTCCATCAGGATGTTGTGCATCCCTTGCCCCAGGCCGCACTGGACGACCTGAATGAGCGGGTGCAGGCGCTGGAACGCATGACCCAGGCGCGTGCCACCAACAGCCTCGACACCCTGCCTCGCGATCCCGTATTCATCGCGCCGCCTAACATGCGGACTGGTCACGCCTGGCTGATCGGAAACAGCCACGCAGCCTGGACAGACTTGCTGACGCAGCTGGGTTATTTCGGCATGACAACCAAGTTTATGGCCTGGGACCAGCCCATGGTGGATAGCGCGGATACCGCCCCCTTGCTGCTGCTCGACATGGGCGGCCTGCCCGAGACCGAGTGGCGTGACCGCATTCAGGCGCTGCGGCAACAGTTTCCAATGGGACAGTTGATCTGCCTTGAGGTGGCGTCCGATTTCGATCAACTGCAACAAGCGCTGCAGAGCGGCTGCGATAACTGCCTGCTGAAAAACACGCCCACGCACGCCATCGTCGAACACATCATGGAGCTGAACGAGCGGCATGATCAGGAAGCCTATCGCGTGCTGATCGTCGAAGACTCCAAGACAGCCGGCCATTTCATCCATCGCACCCTGGCGGAAATCCAGATCCAGTCGCACATCGTCAACGATCCGCGCCAAACCCTCAATGCACTCAAGCAATTCAATCCGGATCTGATCCTGATGGACATGTACATGCCCAACTGCACGGGCGTCGAAGTCGCACGCATCATTCGCCAGCACAGCGAATTCCTCAGTATCCCGATCGTTTACCTGTCGGGTGAAACCAACGTCGCCCTGCAGGTCGACGCCATGCGCCTGGGCGGCGATCATTTCCTCACCAAACCCTTCAACCCGGTTTTCCTCAACACCATCGTCAAGAGCAAGATCGAGCGCTATCGCGCGCTGCGCCGCTCGATGTACCACGACAGCCTGACCGGCCTGCTCAACCACTCCAGCGGCAAGAACATGCTTGAAATCGTGCTATCCGGCGTGGTGCATGAAGGGGGATTCCTGTCGGTGGTGATGCTCGATATCGATCATTTCAAACAGGTCAACGACAGCTATGGCCACCCCATTGGTGACCAGGTCATCCGCAGCCTGTCGTGGCTGCTCAAGCAGCGCCTGCGCAAGCACGATATGATCTGTCGCTACGGCGGCGAGGAATTCCTGATTGGACTGCCGCACACCGATTCCGAACAGGCGTATTCCATCATGGAGCGCATTCGCCATGACTTTTCCCAGATTCATCACCCGCATGGCGACAGTTACTTCTTGACCACCATCAGCGCAGGTATCGCCACTTACCCGCTCGCGCAAACCGGCGATGCGCTGATCAAGACCGCCGACCAGGCGCTCTACCAGGCCAAGCACGGCGGCCGCAACCGCATTCACATCAGCGAGCATTAAAATAAGGCGTCGCTGATCAGTTTCAGGCCGATCAGTATCGTCACGATTTCAAATGACCGCTTGATCCACAGGTTACCTTTCTTGATCGCCAGGTGGCTGCCCAGATAGCCGCCGATGATCGAGCCCGCCAGCAGCGCAGGCATCCAGCCCCATTCAACCGTGCCGATTACGCCGAGCACCAGCGCGCCGGCGCCATTCCACACCAGACCGCACAAGATCAGCGTGTAGGCCACCGCGCGGGTGTAATCGAGGCCGAAGTAACGGATCAGCCAGATGGTGAGAAAGAGTCCGGTGCCGCTGGTAATCGAACCGTTCAGAAATCCCACCACGAACAGCCCGGCCATGCCGCCGACCAATACCCTGCCCTGCTGATTTTTGGGGGTATGGTCCATGCCGAGTTGCGGCTTGAATACCGAATACAGTCCCAGCCCCAGCGTCAGCACACCCAGCGCCAGAGTAGCCGCGCGCTCGGGAATGTGGAGGATGGCGAGCGCACCCAGCACCACGCCGGGCAGCCCGGCACCGAGAATGATCAGCGAGAAGCGGCGTTCGAGATGTGACTCTTTCAGATGCCGCAGTGTCGCACCCAGCCCGAGCGCCACGCTGGCGACTTTGTGGGTGGCCAGCGCCGTGCCAAAGCTGAGCCCCAGAAAAATCAGCATGGGAAACTGGATCAGCCCGGCGCCGCCACCCGACAAGGCCGAAAAGAAATTCGCTGCCAGCGAGGCAGCGAACAGGATCAGCTGGTCGAACACGACATTAGGTAATGCCCATCTCGGCGGGCAGCTTGGTGTACACCAGTTGCAAACCGGCCTCTGCGATCATCTTCAGCAGTTGATCGGCCATCGCCGGCTCGACAAAAAACTCCACCACCACCGGCAGCTCGCCCGCCAGCTCGAAAAAGCCGGCATCGTGCCGTCCATGACGGCCAAACCCGGCCAGCGCCAGGAAAGCCGAGCCGCCCGTAATCCCCTGCCCCTGCGCTGAATCCAGCAGCCATTCGTAGGTCAGCTTGCCATGATGGCGGCTGGATTCGGTGACGAAAACTTGCAGGCACACGGCGTTCATTTGAATAGCCTCATGGTGTAGAAGCCCAGCCCGGTCGCCAGAAAAGAGCCGGTCATGTGGGTCAGGGCGATCAGCCCGCCAGTCAGCCACAGGCCACGCAACAAGGCCGTGACAACCTCGGCGGAAAAGGTGGAGAACGTGGTGAGCCCGCCGAGCAGACCGGTAATCAGAAACAGCCGCAGTTCGGGCGGCAAACCGGGATGCTCGGCAAACCAGGCGATGACCAGTCCGATGAAATACCCGCCGACCAGATTGGCCGCCAGCGTGCCGAGCGGCATCGCGGGAAATGCCGGGTTTAGCCACAGGCCCAGACCCCAGCGTAGCCAGGCGCCGAGTGCGGCGCCGATGCCGATGGCAAGAAAAGCAGTCACACTCATGGGTGGCCTGGGCGCGCCACTTATAGCGCGTCCTTGACGATGTCGGTCAACAGCGCCTCGATGTCAGCCAGTGCCTTTTTTAGTGCCGGGTTTTCCGTGGCAGGAGGCTTGATAAATGCGATGTAAACCTGGGCGTCGCCCGGAATCGTGTAAACGGAAATATTAAACGGGCACATGACAATGGCATGCGGGTCGGCTTCCATCATCGCGCGTGACAAGGTGGCGCTACAAAACTCGAACTGTTCGCCGTTGGTGTAGACCTGTTTGGCTGCGCCCAGATCCTTGCCGGTGCGCTCCAGCATGCCGGCGATCAGGTTGGTGTGGTTGATCTTGAGTCCCTTGCCTTCGATTGCGGCCTGCACCGCATCACGCACCTCGGTGAAGCTGCCCTGAGTCTTGAACAGCACGGAGTAAGGTTCTGCAGCCAGAGCAGGCAGCGACAGGCAAAACAGGGCGCAAGCAGCGAGCAGTTTTTTCATGGCAACCTCCTATTGATAAGAGGCCTGATTCTCAGCCATTTACGCACAAGCGCGCAAGCCTCGTTTGTTACACTCGGCTGATGAATTCCAGACTCAAAGCCGACGGCCGCTTCTGGCTCACGCTCGGCGGCAAAAACTTTCTCGGCCGCGGCCGCGTCGAACTGTTGCAGCGCATACGCGAAACCGGCTCCATTTCCAAAGCCGCCAAGGCGATGAAAATGAGCTACAAGGCCGCATGGGACGCAGTGGACGCGATGAATACCGCATGGCAAACGCCACTGGTGGACAGCGGACCCGCAGGCAGTCGCCTGACCGAAGATGCCGAACGACTGATTGCGGCGTATCGAAAAGCTGACGCGCGTCACGCCGCTTTCATGGAAGAACTGGCGGAGGGCCTGCCTGATCCAGCCGCGTGAACGCGTTGCCTGCAGGCGCCCTGTTCAACCGCCTTCCACGGACAGATCCATCAACTACCCACATCCTCGTCCCGCCACGCCTTGAGCTTGCGCCACAGTGAGGCGCGGTTGATGCCGAGGATCTGCGCCGCCACCGTCTGGTTGCCCTTCACTTCTTCAAGCACACGGCTGATGTAGGTTTGCTCCTGCTCCGCCAATGTGGGCAGGCGTCCTGCGATCTTGCGCAAGCTGAATCCTTCAGCTTTCCGGAACGTCTCCGGCAGATGCGCCACTTCGATGGTGTCGCCTTGCGCAATGGCAGTGCCGCGTTCGATCAGGTTTTCCAGTTCGCGCACATTGCCGGGGAAAGGGTAGTCCATCAGCAGTGCCAGCACCTCGCTGGAAATTCGCGTCACCGGCTTTTTCATCCGGCTCGCATACTTGAGCAAAAAATGTCGTGCAAGCAAGGGAATGTCGCCCTTGCGCTGCGCCAGCGGGGGGATGCGCAGGTTGACCACGTTCAATCGAAAGTAAAGATCTTCGCGAAAGCTGCCATTTTTAATGGCCTCGCCCACGTCACGATTGCTGGCCGCCAGCACCCGCACATCACATTTCACCGGCCGCGTGCCGCCCACCCGCAATACTTCTTTTTCCTGCAACACCCGCAACAGTTTGACCTGCATCGACGGCGTCATTTCCGTCACCTCGTCGAGGAACAGCGTGCCGCCTGTGCTCACTTCGATCAGTCCCTTCTTCAACGCGGTGGCGCCGGTGAACGCGCCTTTTTCATGGCCGAACAATTCATTGGTCAGCAGCTGTTCGCTGAAGGCGCCGCAGTTGATCGCGGTGTAGGGGCCGTCGGCCCGGTTGCTCTGCCGGTGCAGGTATTTGGCGAACAGCTCCTTGCCGGTGCCGCTCTCGCCGGTGATGAGCACGCTGCAGTCGGTGGGCGCGATCTGGCGCGCCATGTCCAGCAGCCGCTGCATCTCGACATCCTGGGTGACGATGCCGTCGCCGTCGCGGTAGTGCTCGACTTCCCTGCGCAGTTCGCTGTTTTCGCGCCGCAAGCGGACTTTCGCCAGCGCCTCGGCCACCACCTTCCGCACCTCGTCGAGGCGGAACGGCTTGGCGATGTAATAGAACGCCCCGTGTTTCAGTGCCTGCACCGCAGATTCCGCCGTCGCATAGCCGGTGATGAAAATGACTTCCGCCTCCGGCTGCAGTTCGCGGCTCGTCTTCAGCACGTCCATGCCGTCGACGCCCTCCATGCGCAGATCGGTGAGCACGACATCGAAGCCTTGCGACTCCAGCAGGGCCACCGCCGCGGCGCCACTCTGGGCTGCGCTCACCTGGTAGCCCTCCTTCTCCATCACGTGCTGGAGATTGCGCAGGGCGATCTCCTCGTCATCCACGATCAGCAGGCGTGCGTCCATTATTGCGCTCCCTTGTTATTGCCTGCGTCAGTCGCGGGCAGCCGGATGCAGAACGTCGCACCCTGCCCCGGCGCACTCTCCACGGCGATGCAGCCGCCGTGCTCGTCGACGATTTCATAGACGATGAACAGCCCCAGTCCCATGCCGTGACCGACGTCTTTGGTGGTGAAAAACGGGTCAAAAATCCGCGGCAGAATATCCGGCGCAATACCCGGCCCGTTGTCCGTCACGCAGATTTCCACCATTGCGCCTTTCGCCTCGCAGCCCTCGCCCAGCGCAGTGCCTGCGGGTGGCTCGCCGGCATGTACGATCTGCGCGGAAATATCGATTCGTCCCTGCGGCCCCAGGCCTTCCATGGCGTTGCGGATCAGATTGACGAACACCTGCTGCAGACGCTGGGCATCGGCCAGCACGCGCAGATCCTCGGGAATGGACAACTGCACCACCGATTTGGCCGACACCTCGCCACGCACAAAGCCCACCGTCTGCGCCACCAGCGGCCGCAGCAGCACGGCTTCCTTGCGGAACGCCCGCTCGCGGGAAAAATCCAGTAGCGAACGGACGATGCTGCGCGCCCGTTCCGTCTGCTGGTCAATTTGCTCCAAATACAGCTTCTGCGTCGCTACATCGCTCTCGCCCACTTCTTCCAGCAGGATCTGGCAGGAAGTCGAGATATTCGACAGCGGGTTGTTCAACTCATGGGCCACGCCGGACAGCATGGTTCCGAGTGAGGCCATCCGTTCCGAACGCATCAGCGATTTTTGCCGCAAATCCAGTTCCTTCAGCATGTGGTTGAAGGCCGCGATGATCGACAGAATCTCGCGATCATTCGAAGGCGCCGACAGCGTTTCACGGCGGTTGGCGGAGATGGCTTCAACGCTCGATTCCATCTCCTTCAGCGGCCGCACCACCCGCTGTGACAACGCACGGCCGATCACCACGATCAGCAGCGCCATACTCAGAATGACACCCAGCAGCAGCGTGCGAAAGGACGCCAGCGTCGTCTGTATCTGGCGCCGCTCCGACCCTGCCATCTCCTCGGCGATGGCGACCACTTTCTGCCCGAGCAGGCGCACCTGCGGCTCGGCCGCTTCGAACTGGCGCCAATCGGCAGCGGAAAAAGCCGCCATCTGGCGCTGGTAGTCGTTGAGGCGCGTGCGCAATTGAGTCAGGCGTGCCTGGGTGGCGATGGCCGCAAAGTCTGCCCGGTTGGCCGTGAGCATATCCTGGGCCAACTTGATGTAACGGCCGTTTTCCACGAGATCGGCGGGCTGCTGATGGAGGAAAAAGTTGCGCTCGAAGCGGCGTATCTCGAGCACCGTGTTGAACAGATCGGTGGCGCGCTGCCCCAGCATCACCCGTGCTTCCAGCGTGCGCAGTTCACCTACGAAAAACAGCGACGCCACCAAAATGATCGCCGCCACCGCGTAATACCCCAAGGTGATTTTTCCCTGCAGGGAATGGCGCTGAAGCGCACCACGAATAGTAGGGATCACGGATCCGCCCTCCAAACGTTCTCGTCAACGCCCTCAGTATAGATGCAATTTGCAACAAATTAAACTGAGCGCAACAGTTCTGCGCCTCAACAGCTTTTCATTTTTATTACAGTTACTTAGGAAAACATATCAAGAAGTGATCGTTGCATCAAGCAACACATATCTCCATAACACCCAAATGATAAACAATTAATTACTTTATATACATATACTTACTGAAATGGCACGAAATATGCTTATTTTAAGACATCAATAACCATGATCGTGAGAAGACCATGACCTTTATGACCAAACTCCTCAACGCATTGGCCTTCGCGAATGTTGGCAATCAGGGTGAATTCAATACGCTGCTCCGCCAAGTCGATCTGCCGTCTGCATCAGGCCAGAATCAGGCTCCGCGCGGGTCGGTTTCCGCAGCGTCCGACACGCCTTCCGGGGCGCCAGAGATCCGGCATGCGCAGGGCGCGTTGTGAGTGCCATGCCCCAGCCGCATGACCGATGAATCGACCAGGAAACCGAGAGGATGGAATTGTTTGCCGAAGAATTTGTAACCGATCTTGTAGCGTTCGTGATCAGCGCTGCGTGCGTTACCGCTTATTACCTATTCCTCAACATGAAGGTACGAGGAAATCCCACCTATAGCATCCACGGTGTCAACGCCCTGTCGCGCAGGCTGTGGGTGGAACACGTAATGCGCAGCAATTCCGCCAAGGACATCATGGCAGTGCAGACGCTGCGCAACTTCATCATGGCCCCCTCGCTCATGGCCTCCAGCGCGGCGCTGCTCATCATCGGCACGCTGACCCTGTCCGGACAGGCGGAAAACATCTCGCACAGCTGGCACGTCCTGAGCCTCGGCGGTTCGCATGCCACCGCATTGTGGATCGTGAAGGTGATGCTGCTGCTTGTGGACTTTATCGTCGCCTTCTTCGCTTTTGCCATGTCCGTTCGACTAGCCAATCACGTGCTGTTCATGGTGAATGTGCCGGAGCAAGGCAGCCATCACACGCTTTCCCCGCGGGCGGTTGCCCACCGCCTGAATCGCGCCGGCAACATGTTTGCAATCGGCATGCGGGCCTTCTTTTTCGCCATCCCGCTGGTGTTCTGGTTGTTCGGCCCCTACTTCTTGCTGATTTCGTCGATCGGGCTGGTGCTTGCCCTCTACCGGCTCGACCGGAGCGAATGCGAGGAAGTATGCGAATCCGGATCCGGATCAACCGCGCCGACACAAAACGCGCCGGTCGTTTCCATGCACGCCAAGTACGCCAAATAAACATCAAGCGGCAGGTCGGTTCGGTTCTGCGGATCGCCCTGCCCGAGTGGACCGATCAGAGACGCGTCCTGTAGAACGTCAACGGCACGCTGCTTTTTGCGACCGTCGCCTTCAGTTTCCCCACCACATGCATCTCGCACGGCTTGCAGTCAAAACGCAGCGTCAGTTTTTCACTGCCGTTGATCAGCGTGAGCGGCTCTGCGCGCACCGTACCCTGCACGCCGGTGACACCCTTGGCCTGTTTGGGGCACAGGCTCAGCGAATAACGCACGCAGTGCTTGGTGATCATCAGCGAGACTTCGCCGGTTTCCTCGTGGCTTTCATACGCGGCGGCGATGACCTGCACCCCGTGCTTCGCGTAGAAATCGCGCGCCTTGTGGTTGTAAACGTTGGCGAGATAGCTCAGGGTGTCTTCCGGATACGTGGCAGGCGGTTCGACTGCCTCCGCACGCAGCGGGCGCACGTAAGCGGCGGCGAGTTCGGCATCCAGCGCGGCAATCGCATCGCGGCGCAGGGAGTTGATGAAAGACGCGGGCACGAACCACGGCTGCGACAACTCCAGCGCGATTCCTCTCACCGCATACGACGTGGCGCCGAGTTTGCCGAGATGCTCGTTCAGTGTGGCCTCCGCCTTGGCGGCATCGTTGGCGGCTTCCTTCGCGTGATCCGCGGCCACGCTGACGCTATGACCGTCCTCGTCGGCCAAAGTCAGCGCAAACCCTGCGGCCGTTTCTTCCAGCCGCAGCCACACGCCGATGCGGCGCTCGCTGGACTGCTTGTCCAGTATGCGCACCCAGTTCATGTCGCGGTTGCGATTGAGTAGCGTGCCGGCGCGCAAATCCTTGAAACTTGATATTGGATCTTTCGGAAACACGCGCCATTTGCCTTCGCCCACTTTTTCGGCGCGGTTGATCGCCAGCCCAGTGAGGTCTTTATGCAAGGTGTAGTAGCAGAGGCCGTCGCCATTGTTCAGCAACGTAGCGGGCGAATCGGCAAACAGCTCGACCCATTTATCGCCAACCTTGCTCACATAGCCAATCGGCAGCCCGGGGTTCTTCGGCGTGTCGAACGCGCCGATGTCGTCCTTGCGTCCACTGACAAAATAATCGGTGAATTCACGGTTGAAGTTTTGATCGGGATCGGGGGTGAAGGCGAACGTGGTGCGTCCGCTCGACGCGCGCGCGAACTCCGGGCGGCGTTCAATAATCTGGTCCAGCAGCGTACGGTAATGGGCGGTGATGTTTTTCACATAGCCCATGTCCTTGTAACGGCCTTCGATCTTGAAGCTGCGGATGCCGGCGTCGATCAATGCCTGCAGGTTATCGCTTTGGTTGTTGTCCTTCATCGACAGTACATGCTTGTCGTGCGCGACGATGCGGCCTTCCATGTCTAGAACCTGATACGGAAGGCGGCAGGCCTGCGAGCAGTCGCCACGATTGGCGCTGCGCCCGGTGTTGGCGTGGCTGACGTAGCACTGGCCGCTGTAGGCGACGCACAATGCGCCGTGAACGAAAAATTCCAGCGTGGTCTCAGGACGCGTGGCGGCGCGGATGGCAGCGATCTGCGCGAGGTCGAGCTCGCGTGCCAGCACGATCTGGTTCAGCCCGACGTCCTGCAGGAAACGGGCTTTCTCCGGTGTACGGATGTCGGTCTGGGTGCTAGCGTGAAGCTGGATCGGCGGCAGATCGAGTTCCAGCAAGCCCATGTCCTGGATGATCAGTGCATCGACGCCGGCCTCATGGAGTTGAACGATCTGTTGCCGCGCGGGTTCCAGTTCATCGTCACGCAGAATGGTGTTGAGAGTGACGAACACCCGCGCGTTGAAGCGGTGCGCGTGGGCCACCAGCCGCGCGATGTCGGCGACCTCATTGGCCGCCGAGCTGCGCGCGCCAAACGACGGGCCGCCGATATAAATCGCATCGGCGCCGTGGTTGACGGCTTCGATACCGATTTCGGCGTCGCGCGCGGGCGCGAGCAGTTCAAGTTGATGGGGTTCCACAGATGGCGTTCCAGGCAGCAAAACGCCATTTTACTCGCTCAACCCATTGAATCGGCTTGTTTACTATTGAACCCGATCAACGGCTGGCCACCTGAATCGTCGGCTGCTCCCTGACCGCGCCAATGACCAGATTCAGCGCAACGTCATTGCCGGCAAGAAACGCATATTTGCCCATGTTGAAGTCCGAACGCTTGATCGTGACGCTCGCATTGGCGATGCAGGTGTCGCCTTGCAGGCCGGAATACGCCGAGCACTTGAAGCGGGTCACGGCAAGCGTCACCGACTTGGTCACGCCCTTGATGGTGAGATCGCCCGACAGGCTCATCTGCTCCCCCTCCAGCGACAGATTGCTGGACTTGAACGTAATCACGGGGAAATTGGCGGTGTCGAAAAAGTCGGCTGACTGAATTTGACTATCGAGCAACGCGACACCGGTATTCACCGACGTGGCATCGATTCTCACTTCGGCCGAACCCGTTTTGGTGGCCGGGTCCAGCACCACCTTACCGCTGGTCTTGTCGAATTTATTGGGTTTGCCCGACATCCCCAGATAGCTGAAGCTGAAGTTCGCAACCGTCTGGCTATTGTCGATGACGTAGGTTACGGGTGCGGCCTGGGCAGAAACAGCAAAGGCGGCAAGTACGGTCAACAAGGCAAAACGGTTCATGTGGTGCTCCTAAGGTGGATGCCCCGAGGGGCCGTGCACACTTACTTGCAACCATTGTGCCGTTAAGGCTTGCCGCAACCGGTTTTATAAAACTCTTAACAAAACATGGGCTTGCTTGTATTTTCCCGATTCAACCCGAGCCGTAAAATCGGGCAACTGTTGGGAAACCGACAGTTCGCGTTGAACGGCTGACTGCCAAATTTCCCTTATTGGGTGGTCGTCGGCTGCTTGATCGCCTCAATCGCCAGGCTCAGCGCAATCTCGTCGCTGACGTAGGGCACACCCTTGCCCATGTTGAAATCCGAACGCTTGATTGAGGCCGTGGCATTGGCACCGCAGGCGACAACCTTCAGCATGGGATGCGGCATGCACAGGAAGTGCGTAATGGTGAGCGTCACCGGCTTGGTCACGCCTTTAATGGTGAGATCGCCCGCCATACTCACCGGCTGGTTGCCCTCGAACGTCATCTTGCTGGACTTGAAGGTGATCGTTGGGTACCTGGTGGTGTCGAAATAATCCGCCCCCTGAATAATTCCGTTGAACAACGCATAACCGGTATGGACCGACGTGGCGTCGATCGTCACATCGGCCGAACCGGTTTGCGCGGCGCGGTCGAGCGTGACCGTGCCACTGGTTTTGTCAAAGCCATGCGTCTGGCTGGAATAGCCGAGGTGGGTGTAGGTGAACTGCGGAAAGGTATGGGTGCCATCGATGAGGTAGGTGTCAGGCGCTGCCTGCGCGGTGCTCGTGCATACAACCAGCACGGCCAGTGTGACAAGACGGTTCATTTGCAGCTCCCTAAAAGGAAAGTGGATGTGGACAACGACTTAATGACCGGATGCCGTAATCCGGAACTTCACCAGGACATCGTTGGCAACAGTCGAGACATCCGCCCACATGCCTTCGCCTATGCCGAAGTCCAGGCGTTTAAGCGTAAACACGCCGTCGAACAGGGCAGCATCCTTGGCGGGCTTGAACGTCACCGGAACGATCATGTCGCGCCGCTTGCCCTTGAGCGTGAGCGTGCCGCGCATCTCGTAGCGGTTGTTGCCCAGGGCGCGAATCTTGCTGGAAACAAACAGCGCCTTCGGGTACAGGCTGCGGTTGAACCAGAGCTTGCCGGCGGCTTCATCGTCCGCTTCGGGTGAACCGGCGTCGATGCTGGCCAGGTCAATTTCGATTTGCGCACTGGCCGCTTCGGGCTTGGCCGGATCGAACGCCATCTGCGTCGTGAAGCGCTTGAACTCACCCGCCACCGGCACCCCCATCTGGCGAAATTCAAACGTGATCGCGCTCTGTTTCGGCAATACCGTGCGGTATTCAACCGCGTGTGCCAGCGGTGCGGCCAACACCAACAGCACAGCCAGGCAATGTGAATCGGCTTTCATATATGCTCCTTTTTGGTCCAGCCCATGCGCTGCAGAAAAGGCTGGCGTTCGATGAAATGATGCTGGAGAGCAGCGCCCACGTGCAGGATGACCAGGCCCAGCAGCGTGAAATTGAGCGCTTGATGCACCTCGACAAGCAGCTCGCCCAGGGCCTTGTCCTTGCCCACCAGGTCCGGCAACTGCAACACCCCAAACCATACAACGGGGAAGCCCTTGGCCGAACTCATCAGCCAGCCCGATAGCGGAATAACGACAAGCAGCACATAGAGCAGGCCATGCACCACCGCACTCACCTGACGCTGCCAGCGCACCACGCTGTCGGGCAACGGCGGCGGCCGGTGCGTCAGCCGCCACACTACGCGCAGTCCTGCCAGCAGCAGCACCGTGATGCCGATCCACTTGTGGTAACTGTAAAGCTGAAGCTTGGTCGGTGACAGCGGCAAGTCGCTCATATAGATGCCGAGCGGAAACCCCACAAAAATCAGCAGCGCCACCAGCCAGTGCAACACAATCGCCAGCGTCGTATAACGCGGGTTTGACGTCATAGGGTTTCCTTCTTGAAAAGTTGTCCCATCTCGCGCAGGGCGGTTTGCCAACGCGCATGATCGGCTGCGCTGACGCCAGCGAAACATGCCTGCAGGTGCGCCAGGTGTGCAGGGAAAACCCGTGCAAACAAGGCTGCGCCAGCGGGCGTCAGGCGAACCATCTGGCAACGGCGGTCGCTATCGTGCGCTGCGCGCTCCACCCAGCCGCGCTCAACCAGACGATCCACCACACCGGTGAGCGTACCCTTGGTGATCAGCGTTTTTTCGCCGAGCGCGGTAGCGGTCATCCCGCTTATATTGCCCAGCGTCGCAATGATGTCGAACTGCGGCGGCGTCAGCCCCAGCGCGCGGATGTTCGCAGCAGAATGCGCCTCAAACGCCTGGTAACACTGCACCAGCGCTTGTACGGTCGGCATGAATTTGGCTTGCTTGCTCATCAATCGCTCATTTGGTTCTGGTTAGAACCAATTTAGTTCGAGTTAGAACCATTGTCAAGCACCTTGATTACGAAATATGGGTAGACCCGGCTGCGCGAACGACCGCACCCGGCATTTCCTCTCTGCGATTTCGCTGGAATGTGCAAAACTCCAGCCGCCATCCAATCACAATCCGACCATGCTGAGCTACCGCCACGCCTTTCATGCCGGCAATCACGCCGATGTGCTGAAGCATTTTTTGCTCATCCAGTTGAGCCATTACCTCGGGCAAAAAGACAAACCGTTCTGGATCATCGACACCCATGCGGGCGCGGGTCTGTATGAACTGGACACGGGCTATGCGACCAAGCTGAAGGAATACGAAAGCGGCATTGGCAAGCTGTGGACACGCGAGGATTTGCCCGCCGCGCTGGCCGACTATGTCGACTTGGTGCGCGCCTGCAACCCCGATGCCACCCTGCGCTTTTATCCCGGCTCGCCTTGGCTGGCGCACCAGACCTTGCGCCCGCAGGATCGCTTGCGCCTGTTTGAACTCCACAGCAGCGACAGCAAAATCTTGCAGGACAATTTCGCGGATCAGGGCCGGCGCGTGAGTGTCACCACCGCCAACGGCTTCGATGCGCTCAAGGCGCTGCTGCCGCCACCGCCGCGCCGCGCACTGGTGCTGATCGATCCTCCCTATGAAACCCGCGACGACTACCCCAATGTCATCGCCGCGCTGCAAGAAGGACTGAGCCGTTTTGCCACCGGCACCTATGCGGTCTGGTACCCGCAACTCGCGCGCCCGGATGCGCAGCAACTCCCCGGCAAGCTCAAGCGCCTGCCGATCAAAAACTGGCTGCACGTCGCCCTCACCGTGCACACCCCGTCGCCGGACGGTTTCGGCATGCATGGCAGCGGCATGTTCGTCATCAACCCGCCGTGGACCCTGCATAAAACGCTCGCGGAAATCATGCCGTATCTGGTGCGGGTGCTCGGGCAGGATGCTGGGGCGGGTTTCACGCTGGAACAGGAAATAGCGTAAGGTTCGGACGAATTCCGCGATGTCGCCCGTCCATCAAATATTGGAAACCACGAAATTGATCATGTCGCGCTCCGGTGTTTCGCGCTTGTTTCTGCACGCTCGGCAATATCAGACCGGGTTAGTCTTATTGGGCAGCTCAACTTATATGAATCAACGAGTTATTACTCGACCAAAGATTACCGGACATGTCCGGTAATCTTTTATTCCGTCACGTGACGGCTATTTAACGTTAGGGAAAACAGCTCCGCATATGGCCTACCCAATTGACAAAAAGCTTGTGGTTGCAGTTTCTGCTACCGCTCTGTTCGATCTGGAAGTAGAGCACAAACTATTTTTGGAGCTTGGCGTAGATAAATTTCGAGCACACCAGCGAAGCAATCGCACTGTGACACCCAACCAAGGTGCTGCATTTCCATTCATTCACAGGCTTCTTCACCTAAATACGATTTATTTTGAAGAGAAGCCCGTCGAGGTTGTGATTCTTTCGCGACACCATGCGGATGCAGGTTTGCGAGTAATGGATGCAGTCAAGCACTATGAGCTCGACATTTCGCGTAGTTTTTTCTTGGCAGGCGCGCTGCCTTATCCGTACATGAAGTCAGTAAACGCAGTGCTTTACTTGAGTACCAACAAGCTCGAAGTTGAAACCGCTGTCGATCTAGGTTTCCCTGCGGGTCACGTTCTACCCTGCCGATCGCTGCCTGTAGACAAAGACAAACAGCTACGCATTGCATTCGACTTTGACGGCGTCATTGTTGACGATGAAGCAGAGCAGGTATACGACTCTTCAAAAAACCTCGATATGTTCCACGAGCACGAGCGCATCAACCGTGAGAAACCGCTCCAGTCAGGACCGCTCATGCCACTTCTAAAACATATTTCGCAGTTTCAGAAATTGGAAAGACAAAAAGCGCAAGACGATGCCGCCTACACTCAGATGGTAAGAATTGCTGTTGTGACGGCAAGAAATGCCCCTTCTCATGAACGACTAATTAACACGCTTGCATCATTAGAAATTGACACAGACGAATTATTCCTTACTGGTGGGATCGAGAAGAACAAAATTCTTGAGGTGTTGAAACCACATATCTTTTTTGACGATCAGATCGGGCATTTAACCCCCGCCTCAGATAGCACCCCGTCAGTTCACATTCCCTTTGGTGTCAAAAATAGACGAGATGCGATCTAATTTCCCCCTAACCCGGCGCTCAACCTCGCTCCTTTCAGTCGCTGGACGCTGCGCGATAAGCCGCGCAGCGCCGGTTAACTCTACGTTGGGCATCATGAAAGTTCGCCATGCACATTAGTCGATCAGACCGCGAAACCTCAATATTTGTGCTGAAGTGGGCGGATATTGAAAAGCTACTTGGATCCATTGCAGAATTTCTTCCCGAAATCGCAATTAGCACGTCATGTAGTGATCGCTTGGATCGTGCATTTGCAGACATCGATGAGTTAAAGAAATTCAGTAACTCTCAACGAGCCGCAATAGTCGAACTAAAAATTGTTGCCAGGGATGCAATGCACTCCCATCGATTCTCACTTGTACTAAACACCGATGAAAGAAATAACGTCCGCGTATCACTAGATGCAGATGAGGTTATCGCACTAAAGGTAAATGATCTCTATCAGGACTATCTGGACTCGGTTAGGCCTTGGTATAGCTGGATCGCACGTGCGAATTGGTACTTAATTGTTTTAGGCATTTGGATGTTCGTGCAATTCGGTGCGCTCGCAATCGCTATGTTTAAGGCGACTTCAATCTCTTTTACATGGCCGAAAGATGGCGTACACGGAAATGAAATACTCAAGGGTTTCCTTATCGGAATGGCCCCTCTCTTTGTCGGCGCGGTGATGAATCATGTCAGGAACAAATTCTTTCCTACAGGCACATTTGCTTTTGGAGACGGCGAGAATCGACACAGCCGGAATGAAGTAATCAGAACTGTTTTGATTGCAGCCTTTGCCGTCTCGGTCGTATCAAGTGTGGTGGTGTCATGGTTCCTGTGATGCCCAACCCATCATTCCACCGGACCTGAGCGAAAAGCCGCGCAGGCCGGTGAATTCAAACGTTTCTCAGTGCCCATCCCAGCGCGCCGCCGCCGTATCGTCGCTGGCCTTGGCATCCACCCAGCGTTCGCCATCCGGGGTTTCTTCTTTCTTCCAGAACGGGGCGCGGGTTTTGAGCGCGTCCATGATGAACTCGCACGCGGCGAAAGCCTCGCCACGATGGCTGCTGGCGACGGCTACCAGCACGATGGGATCGCCGGGCAGCAGGCGGCCGACGCGGTGGATGACGGTGACGTCGAGCAGCGTCCAGCGCGCGCAGGCTTCGTCCACCAGCGCGGCGAGCGCCTTCTCGGTCATGCCGGGGTAGTGTTCCAGCGTCATCGCCTGCACGCCGCTGCCGTCGTTGCTGTCACGCGCGAGGCCAACGAAACTGGCAATGGCGCCGATATCGGTGCGATCGCGGCTGATCGCGGCCACTTCGGCGCCGAGGTCGAAGGGCTCGCTTTTCACCACGATTTTTATCGAGCCGGGCTTCATCGAGCCTGGCTTGATCGAACCTGACTTCATCGAACCCGCATTC
>JAANCK011429241.1_pt1 | contig 30180 bp, 18 predicted proteins | sample 7277841 | NCBI WGS metagenome assembly JAANCK01 (sample SAMN14222788, study PRJNA588281) | permafrost metagenome | isolation source: Arctic cryosol methane SIP | place: Canada:Nunavut | collected 2015-07 | reverse complement strand
GATGGGGCGGAAGGCCGGGGCATCAATATCTATTCGGCTTTTCTGGATACGCGCAGGAGCGGTGGCACCGGCGGGGAGGTGAGTCTGGACGGTACGGCTGCTCCAGACAGTGACTATAACGGCTACGGTGTCGAACTGTATGGTTCCTCTATTATTACTGGCGGCGGTGCGCTCGGCATCACCGGCAATGGCGTTGGTACGGGAAGCAATAACTACGGCATCTACACTTACAACAGCAAGCTCGACACTAGCAGGAACGGTAGTACTGGCGGCGCCGTGACTCTGAATGGCACGGGCGGCAGCGGTAGCAGCAACAACTACGGTGTGTATCTGTATATTGACACTTCAATCACCACCGGCGGCGGCGCGCTTGACATCACCGGCTCCAGCGGCGGCACGGGATACGGCAACTACGGCATCTACACTTATCGCGCTGCTCTGGACACCGGCAAGAACGACGGCAGTACCGGTGGAATGGTGACCTTGGCCGGCACGGGCGGCAATGGCACATATTCCAATATAGGCGTGCTGCTGGATGGCGGCGAGGGCGGATTCACGCGCGTGCGCACCGGCGGCGGGTCGCTTGACGTCACCGGCACCGGCCGCGGTACTGGAAACGACAACAACGGCATCAATACTTACAACTCCACCCTGGACACCAGCACGGGGACGGGCACGCGCGGCGGAGACCTGATACTAAGCGGAAACGGCAGTGCCGACGCGGTTGGTACCGATAACCACGGCGTTTACTTCTACCAAAGCAAGCATTCCTCGTCCGGCGACCTGAGGATAAACGGTGTCGCTGGCTCCGGAACGAATGCCAACGCCGTCAATATTACGAACGGAGTGGTTCTGCGCGCCGACAGCGATGGAACCGGTACGGGCAAGGTGATTTTCGGCAGCGGCAATGTGGTGGTTACTTCGGGAAATCACGCCGATATTTACTACAACCCGGATAGCTATGCCGGTGCCGACACTACAAGTTCAGACGCGACCCACAACCCGTACAGTGCCCAGGTTACCGGTCCCGGAACTTACACGGCATGGATGCTGGTGAACGACGCGACCAAGCTGCAGGCCATGAACACCAATCTGGCGGGCAATTACGCTTTAGGAAGAAACATCGACGCCTCCGGCACCAGCACCTGGAACGGCGGCCAGGGTTTCGCGCCTGTGGGACCGTTTGCCGGCCAATTCGATGGTCTGATGCAGGTCATCAAGGGCCTCACGATTAACCGGCCGTCCACGGACAATGTCGGACTATTTGGCCAGATCGGCTCCAGCGCCAGCGTAAAGAATGTGGGTCTTGCCGGCGGCAGCGTGATCGGAAAGGATCAGGTTGGGGCGCTGGCGGGGAATAATCAAGGCTCCATCTACAACGCATACGGTACGGGCACGGTAAACGGTAGCAGCGCCGTTGGCGGGCTGGCAGGTACCAACAGCGGTTCGCTCGAAAACTCCTACACCAGTGGGACCGTCAGCGGCGCCGCCAATGTCGGCGGCTTGCTCGGACACAACGAGTACGGCGGCAGCGTGAGCCTGAGCTACGCCATAGGCAGCGTGAGCGGCAGCACTCAGGTTGGCGGGCTGGTAGGGCGCAACGAATACGGCGGCAGCATCAGCACCAGCTACGCCACCGGTTCGGTCCCCGGCGCGGGAACGGAAGTCGGTGGCCTGGTTGGCAGAAACGATGGCGCTGTAAGCGCCGGCTTCTGGGACACCGAAACTTCCGGCACCGCTACCGGGTATGGCGGCGGCACGGGTTCGTCGGACACCACGGGCCTTAGCACCGCAAACGCCATGCTGTGGAGCAGCTACTCTGGATGGAGCTCAGGCACGTGGTGGATCAGCGACGGCAACACGCGCCCCTTCCTGCGCAGCGAATGGAGCGACAGCATCCAGAACGCCCATCAGCTGCAACTGATGGCGACGAATACGAATTCGTATGCACGCTATCAGCTGGCGAACAACATCGACTTGCAGGCCGAGCTCGCGTCCGGGATGTGGGGCGCCAAGAAATTCGTGCCTGTCGGCAGCTTTTACGGTCAGTTCAACGGCATGAACCACACCATCAGCAATTTGGTCATTAACAGATCGTCCGAAAATAATGTCGGTCTATTCAGCTACGTGGGATCCCCTGGTGTCGTGAAGAATATCGGGCTGGTGGGCGGCAGCGTGACCGGCGCTAACTATGTCGGCGATCTGGTGGGCGACAACGACTCCGGCAGCATCAGCAATTCCTACGCTAACGGCAGTGTCACAGGTTCCGCCTATGCCGGTGGGCTGGTGGGCTACAACCACTCCGGCAGCATCAGAAATTCTTACAGTGCCGGCGCCGTCACCAGTTCCTCCTATGGCGGCGGATTGGTAGGCTGGAACGAAGGCACTATCTACGATACCTACAGTATTGGCGCCGTGACCGCGCCCACCGGCTATGGCGGCGGGCTGGTGGGGTACGACGGATCGAGCGATGGTATTTCCAACTCCTACTGGAACACCCAAACCTCCGGACAGACGTCAAGCAGCGGTGGTGTTGGCAAGACGTCCGCGCAGATGTCGCAGAGCGCTACATTCAGCGGCTGGAGCATCGCCGACAGCGCTGAAAGCAGCGTCTGGCGCATCTACGAGGGTCAAACCACACCGCTGCTCCGAAGTTTCCTCAAGCCGATCACGGTGACGGCGAGCGATGCGAGCAAGGTTTATGACAAGCTCGCGTTCGGCGGAAACGGAGTGACATACTCGGTGCCGGCTGCCACGCTCTCCGGCGCGCCGAGCTATAGCGGCGCGGCGACGACCGCTTTCAATGTCGGCAGCTACGCGATCAATGCTTCCGGCCTTTATTCCGATCAGCAAGGCTACGATATCGGCTACTCGCCTGGCACGCTGAGCATTACGCCGCGTTCCCTCAGCGTCACGGCGACCGGCGTGAGCAAGGTGTACGACGCGACGACCAATGCGAGTGTCAGCCTGGGCGATAACCGCCTGGCGGGTGACACGCTGACACTCGGCTACGGTTCGGCGAGTTTCGACGACAAGAACGTGGGTGTCGGCAAGGCGGTGAACGTCGGCAGCATCGTCCTGACCGGAACAGACAATTACATCCTGGGCAATACCAGCGCAACGACCAGCGCCGACATCACGCGGGCGATATTGAGCCTGGGCAGCGTGAACGCTGCGGGCAAAGTGTACGACGGTACGCTGCTGGCAACAGTGACCGGGGGTACTTTGTCGGGCGTGCTCAAAACAGATGTGGTGAGTATCCTGACGGGCACCGGGACATTTGCCGACAAGAATGTAGGTGCGGCCAAGACGGTAAGCGCGAAGGCCAGCGACATCAAGCTGACAGGTGCGGATTCTGGCAACTACGCACTGAGTGGCGGCGACGCGACAGGCACTGCCGACATTACGGTGCGTCCGCTTTCAACATGGATCGGCGCTGCGACAGGCGACTGGTCGGTCGCCTCGAATTGGGATGCGCTGCCTGATCTGTCGAATGTGCTGGCGGTCACGATCCCGACTGGAAAGTCCGTGACCTATGACGCGGCAGCCGGGAGCGCCAGCCTGGCATCGCTGAACGCAGCCGGACTCAGCATTAGCGGCGGCAGCCTGAATATCGCCAATGAGCTGACCGTGAATTCCAGCTTCAGCCAGACCGGAGGCACGCTCGCATTCGGCATCGGCGCCAGCGCGAGCATCACCCAAGCGAGCGGCAACCTGAATGCGCCCGGATTCACGCTGGCGCAATTGAGCCTGAACGCGCTCGCCGGCGCGATTACGCAGAGCGGCCCGCTGTTTGTGACGACCTTGCTTACCCAGTCGCAGGGCGCGACGACGCTCGACAACGCGAACAACCACATTACCGGGCGCGTCGACATGGCCGCAGGCGGGCCAATCACCCTGGCGGCGGCAGGGGACCTGAACCTGGGCGCGATCAACGCCGGTGCCAACGCAGTGACCATCAGCGCCGGTGGCGCGATGTCGCAGGCCGGCACTGGAACCAACATCATCGCCGGCAGCGCAACGCTGACCAGCGTCCACGGTGGCGTGTCGGGCGGCCTCGCCATCGTTGCCGATACTCAGGTGAGCGGTGCACTCAGCGCCACGGTGGGATCTGGCGCCGCATATGGCGGCATCAGCATCCAGAATATCGGAACGCAGCCGTCCAGCGTGACGCTCGTCGACAACGCGCTGGCGGGTGCAAGCGTCGGCTTCCTCGATTCAACCGACATCACCGATACCGCCAATTTCAGCCTGAAGACGCTGAACGGCGGCGACCTCAGCCTGCTCTCGGGCGGGCATCTTACCTGGACCGGCGGCAGCATGAGCACGCCTTCAGGCAGCGCGCAGCTGGGCGCGAACGGAAACTTGAACGTGACCGGTGCGCTGTCCATCGGCCCGAACGTGGATCTTTCCCTGAGCGCGGGCACGGGCAACGCAGTCAATATCAGCGGCAGCGTGAGCACTGCGGGCAGCGGGACGATAGCGCTGACCGCGCCGACGGTGAATATCACCGGTTCGGTGAACGCCGGTGACGATGTCGGCAGCATCGCCACCAGCATCATTCTCGGCCCGGGATCGAGCATCAACGCGGGGCACGACGTGATATTCGCGGCTACGGACCTGACGGCGAACAACGCCAGCGTCGTTGCAGCGCACGACATCTCCGCCGGCATCGCGGGCAACCTGCGTCTCAATGCTTCGAGCTTCGTCGCCGGCAACGATATCTTCCTCACGCTGCTGGGTCCGACTTCGACTCTGTACCTCAATGACACGGCCGGGCTGTCGCCATCCTATTTGTGGGCGAAAGCGATCAAGACGGTGCATCTGGAGTTTCCCGGGCGCACTTCCGGCGGAGTGGTAGTGGATGGAACGCCGGTGGATTTGGCGACCTTCGTGACACCGGCGGGAGGAAGCGGTTTCTTCTTCGGTCCTGCCAAGACACCCGCCGTTCCAGGCGCTGGCCTCGATTTGGTCTATCCAGCCGGTGCGCCTTCCACAACGACGCCGCCCACCTTGATTGAATCCGTTATCGCGGCTCTCTCCAGTTCGGTCAATGCGATCGCATCGACAACCGAGGGCGTGACGAAGGTGAATGTGGTGCTGCCGGGCAGTTCTAGCGGTACCGGAACGCTCGGCGTGTCCGACGGCGACCACACCACAGGCGGCACTACCGGCACCTTCGGCGGATCGAGCGACGAAGACGATAGCAAGAACAAGGACAAAGGCAACAACGACGCCGCGTCGGAGAAGCCTGCCGAGAAGCCGGCTGCCAAGAAACTCAGCGTATGCAGCTGAACAGGGAATCGATCATGCGGACTATGGCGCTTGGCTTAACCGGACTGCTGCTGGCGCTGGGCGGCGCTGCGTTCAACGTCGCCCAAGCGGCCAACGTGGTCGGGCAGGTCACGCATCTGTCGGGCACGCTCATTGCGAAGCGCGCAGACGGCACCACAAAGCTGCTCTCGGTGAAGTCCGAGGTGCAAGAAGGGGACACGCTTTCCACCGAGCAGGAGACTTACGCCCGGATCAAGTTCACCGACAGCGGCGAAGTGGTGCTGCGGCCGGGCTCCCAGCTCAAGATCGCGGCCTACTCGTTCAACCAGGCCAAGCCCGAGGCCGACAACGTATTCCTGAGCATGATCAAGGGCGGCATGCGTGCCGTCACCGGCCTGGTGGGCAAGCGTAACCACGACGCGGTGAATATCAACGCCCAGACCGCTACCATCGGCATACGCGGCACGCATTTCGGCGCGCTGCTGTGCCAGGGCGACTGCGCCGGCATTCCCACCGTCAGCGGCAAGCCGCCGGAAAACGGCCTGCACCTGGACGTTACCGATGGCGCCATCGTGGTCAAGAACTCGGCCGGCCAGCAGGTGATCAATGCCGGCCAGTTCGGTTTCGTGCAAAGCGCCAACGCGCCGCCGGTGATCGTGCCGGCGCAGCAGGGCGTACCGGTGACCATGCCGTCGAGCATTGCGCAGAACAGTTCCTCCGGCCGCGGCGTGGGTAAATCCGGGTCAAACGAGTGCGCAGTGCAGTAAGCTGGCGTCAATGAAAATCCCTCGACCGCGTCGCCAATCTGCCGAGTAAATCGCTGTGATCGGCAAGTTTTCGCGCGATCACGTGCACCACCGCACCTTCGCGCTCCACTGATCCATACACCGCCATCAGCTGTGCGCTTAGCAGCTCGCGCCGCTGCCGCTCGCCCAGGTCGCGCCAGACGATGACATTGACGCAGCCGGTCTCGTCCTCCAGCGTCACGAACACCACACCCGAAGAGGTGTCGGGGCGCTGCCTGCCGATGACGATGCCGGCTGTGCGCACGCTGGCCCCATGCGGCATGTGGTGGACTTCTGCGGCGGCGGCTAGCCACATGCGCGCGAGGCGCGGGCGCAACAGCGCCAGGGGATGCCGGCCGAGGGTGAGTCCGAGGCTGCGGTAATCGGCGACGAGGCCGTCGCCCTCGCTCGGCGCGGCGAGTTGCGGATCGGTTTCATGGACGGGTTCCGCCGCCAGCAGGTGATGCGCGCTGTCGACGCCGGCGACCTGCCAGTAGGCACGCCGCCGATGGCCGGCGATGCGTTCGAGCGCGCCGCTCGCGGCCAGGCATTTGAGTTCACGCCGGTCGAGCTGCACGCGGCGCATGAGTTCATCGACCGAAACGAATGCGCCTTGCTCGCGCGCGTGCACAATGCGCCCGGCGCCGGCCTCGGACAGGCCTTTCACCATGAGCAGGCCGAGGCGCACCGCGGGCGCAGCGTCCGCGCAGGGCTCCAGCGTGCATTCCCAAGCGCTCGCGAGCACGTCCACCGGCCGCACTTCGACGCCGTGGCGGCGCGCATCCTGCACCAGCTGCGACGGCGCATAGAAACCCATGGGCTGGCTGTTGAGCAGCGCGGCGAGAAAGGCGTTGGGATGGTGGCGCTTGAGCCAGGCCGACACGTAGACCAGCAGCGCGAAGCTGGCCGAATGCGATTCGGGAAAACCGTATTCGCCGAAACCGAGTATCTGCTGGTAGATGCGCTCGGCGAATTCGCGCGCATAGCCGCGCTCGCCCATGCCGCGGATCAGGCGCTGCTCGAAATGTTCCAGGCCGCCCTTCCTTTTCCACGCCGCCATCGAGCGGCGCAGGCGATCGGCTTCACCCGGGGTGAAACCGGCGGCAACCACAGCGAGCTGCATCACCTGCTCCTGGAATATCGGTATGCCCAGGGTGCGTTCGAGTACCTGTTTCACCGCCTCGCTCGGATAGTCCACCGGATCCAGCCCCTGGCGGCGGCGCAGATACGGATGCACCATGCCGCCCTGGATCGGGCCGGGGCGCACGATCGCGACTTCGATCACCAGGTCGTAGAAGTTCGCCGGCGCAAGCCGCGGCAGCATCGACATCTGCGCGCGCGATTCGATCTGGAACACGCCCACGGTGTCGGCCTGCTGGATCATCGCGTAGACAGCCGGGTCTTCCGCGGGCACATCGCTCATCGCAATAGCCGAGCCCTGCTGCCGGCTGATAAAGGCCAGTGCGCGCCTGATCGCGGAGAGCATGCCCAGCGCGAGCACATCGACTTTGAGCAGGCCGAGCGCGTCGAGGTCGTCCTTGTCCCACTGGATCACGCTGCGATCAATCATCGCGGCATTTTCGATCGGCACCAGGCGCGACAGCAGGCCGCGCGCAATGACGAAGCCGCCGACATGCTGCGACAGGTGGCGCGGAAAACCGAGCAGCGCATTGACCAGCGCGAGCAGCCGCCGCACCGTGGGGCTGGCGGGATCGAAGCCGGCTTCGGCGAGGCGTTCGGGCAGGTTCTGGCGGCGGTCCCACCAGGCGAGCGACTTCGCCAGCCGCTCTACCTGCACCAGTTCCAGGCCCAGCGCCTTGCCGCAGTCGCGGATGGCGCTTTTCGGCCGGTAGCGGATCACCGTCGCCGCGAGCGCCGCGCGCTCGCGCCCGTATTTGGCGTAGATGTACTGGATCACTTCCTCGCGCCGCTGGTGTTCGAAGTCGACGTCGATGTCGGGCGGCTCGTTGCGTTCGCGCGAAACGAAGCGCTCGAACAGCATGCTCATGCGCGCTGGATCGACCTCGGTGATGCCGAGCGCATAGCACACCGCCGAATTGGCGGCGGAGCCGCGGCCCTGGCACAGAATGCCTCGCTCGCGCGCGAAGCGGACGATGTCGTGCACGGTGAGGAAGTAGGGCTCGTAGCCAAGTTCGGTAATGAGCGCGAGCTCGTGCTCGATCAGCGCGCGCACCTTGTCCGGCGCGCCTGTCGCAAAGCGCCGCGCGAGGCCGGCCTCGGTGAGCGCGCGCAGATGCGCCGCAGGCGTGACGCCGGGCGGGGCGATTTCCTCGGGATATTCGTAGCGCAGGCAGTCGAGCGAAAAAGAACAGCGCGCGGCGATGCGCAGCGTTTCTTCGAGCAGCTCGCGCGGATAGAGGTTAGCGAGGCGCAGGCGCAGGCGCAGATGGCGCTCGGCGTTGGGATAGAGCGCCTGGCCGCACAGCGCAAGCGGTCGGCCCAGGCGTATGGCGGTGAGCGTGTCCTGCAGCTTGCGCCGCGAGCGCACGTGCATATGCACGTCGCCGGCGGCCGCCAGCGGCAGGGCGCAGGCCGCGCCGAGTTCGCGCAGCGCCACGAGGCGTGCCCTGTCGTTCGGCCCGCACAGCAGCTCGACGGCGATCCAGGCGCGCCCGGCAAAGCGCTCGGCGAGCCAGCGCGCCTGCGCCGCATCGGGTGCTGCACCCGGCAGGAGCAGGGCGAGGCAGCCGGGCAGGCCTTGATCGAGGTCTTGCGCTTCCAGCACATAGCGGCCTTTGATGCCGCGGCGCCGGCCGCGGGTGATCAATTCGGACAGATTGCCGTAGCCTTCGCGCTCGGTCGCGAGCAGCACCAGTCTGGGGCCGTCGGCGAGGCGGATTTCGCTGCCGAGGATCAGCGGCAGGCCGCATTCCTTGGCTGCGGTATGTGCGCGCACCACGCCCGCGAACGAGCATTCGTCGGTGAGGGCGAGCGCGCTGTAGCCGAGCTGATGCGCGCGCGCGACCAGTTCTTCCGGATGCGATGCCCCGCGCAGAAAACTGAAATTTGACAGGCAGTGCAGCTCCGCGTAGGCGGGCAGGGAGGAATCCACAACTCAGGAAAAAATGCCGTGCAGATACCAGACGCCGGCGGGACTGCGCTCGCGATAAACCCACAGCAGCGCCTCGTTGGCAGCGCGGGCGATGAAATAATCGCGCGCGACGTCGGCGCCGTCCCACCATCCGGACTCGATGCGCTCCGGACCGGCGAGCAGCTTCAGCGGCCCGTGATGGCAGGGGACAGCCTCGCGTTCCTCCAGCGCCTGCGGCTGCTCCAGCAGCCAGAACGGGCGCAGCTCGAAATCGAGCGCGAGCTGCTTTGCCCCGGGTTCGGCCGGCGCCGCGGCGCGTTCCGGCCTATGGTCGGCGTGCAGGGCGATGCCGTGCACGGCCGCGGCGCCCAGGCGCGCGCGCAGGCGCTCGATCAGGCGCGGCCAATTGCCTTGCTGCTGCAGTTCGTCGGGAAACAGGCTTTTGTTCGAGTGCTCGAGCGCTTCGATCGCCCGCACTTCCAGCACGATGGCGCGCACCGGCTCGGGCAGCGCCGTCTGCTGCAGGCGCTCGCGCAGCAGCAGCGCGAAGTGCGCCGCTTCGCGGCAGGGGGCGACCAGGCCGAGCTCGATGCGGGTAGCGGGCCGGTCGCGATGGGCGAGGTTCAGCAGCAGCCGCCGCGTGCCGGCGGCGCGCGCCGCGAGAAAGCCTTCGAGCTGCGCCAGCAGCCGCTGCGCCGCGAACAGCAGGGCCGCGGCCTGCGTGGCTTCGGCCGGCAGTTCGATGGCAGCGCAAAATTTCTCCGGCAGCACGCATGCGCCGCGCGGATCGGGCAGGCGGCCCAGGGCCTGATCGAGGGCGTCGAGCAGGCCCTGGCCGAAGCGGCGCGCAAGGCCGTCGCGCGGCAGCGCGAGCAGATCGCCGATGCTGCGGGCGCCGATCGAGGCGAGGGCTTCCTCGTCGGCGGATTGGAGCACCGCCACGGGCAGGGCGCACAGTTCGCCCTCCAGCGCAGCGGCAGCGTCGATCAGGCAGTGCCTGCCCGAGCGCGCGAACCAGGCGGCGGCGCGCGCCGTGGGCGCAGCGGCGAAGCGCGCGCTGTAGCCCATGGCGGCAAGTCCCTGGCGCAGCCTCGCTTCGATCTGCCCCAGGCCGCCGAACAGCTTCAGGCTGCCCGAGACTTCGAGCAGCACCAGGTCGGGAAAATCGAGCGCGGCATGGGGCGTGCATTGCATCGCCCAGGCGGCGATGCCGAGCAGGGCTTCGGTTTCGGCGGCAGCATCGCGCTCGCGCAGGCGCAGCTTCGGCGCGAGCGCGAGCGCCGCAGTGACCGGCATGCCCGTGCGCAGGCCGCGCGCGGCGGCCTTGGCGTCGCAGGCGAGAATGCGTTGCCGCTCGGCGACCGCGCAGGGCTCAGGCGAGGGCAAGCCGCGCTGGAATGCTTCCAGCGGCAGCTGCGGCAGGTGCAGGGCTATCCACAACATGGGCATCGAAGGCTCGATAAGAAAGGCCGCTTGCCGGCGCGAGCGAGGCAGGCAGCAAAATCGGCCGGGAGCATGGCGCGCCGCGGCGTTTCAGGATCGACAGCGCAAGTCCGCCCGCATCGGTGGCGAGCGCGATGCGCAGGGCCGCCGGCGTGGGTTCGCGCGCAGCCTGGGGCGGGCGGAACAGCAGGGCGAGGCAGCATCCGCCTTCGGCTGCCAGCTGCAGGCGCCGCAACTGGGTGTAGTGGATCTGGCGCGGCCAGGCGAGCACGCCGCCGCAGGCAGCCGAGGCCAGCGCCTGTTCCATCGCCCAGAGCGTGTCCCCGTCCTTGCTGGTTTTGACGATCACCACGCGTGCGAGATCGATGCCGGCGGCGGCGAGCGCCGGCGCATAGGGCAGGTAGGGTGGGGCGATCCAGGCGATGGATTTGCCTGCGCGGGCGAGCCCGGCCAGCGCGTGACCGAGCAGGCGCAGCTCGCCTATGCCTTCGTGCTGCGGCAGTAGTTCGGTGAGCGCGCCGCCGGGCCAGCCGCCGCCCGGCAGCTCCGCATCCAGCGCGGCATAGCCGGTGGCGATCCCCGCATGGCCGCTGCGTGCAAGCTCGCCGCCGCGCCAGATACCAGGGTGAGATTCGAGTGCAGCCGCGAGGCCGGGCATGGCGTTTCCAGAAAACTGTATGTTTATACAGTATCCGGAAATTTATCCGTCTTGTCCAGCCTGAGTTTTTCGGGCGCGCGCAACAACAGGTTTCTTGCCGCGGCCAGCTGTGCGCCGGACGCATGGAATGGCCACGGCGGAACAAGCCTTCGGGTAGCCCGAGCCTGCCCGGATCCCGGCCTGGGAAGAGCCGCCATTAGACTGTCTAAATAATCCTTGACAATACTTATACAATTGTCTAATTTATAACTTAGACAGTATAAATAGCCAAAGAAATTGCTCTGACAGAGCTGCCAACAGGCCCAGAAAAGAATGAAATCAAGTAAAGAAATAATAGAATTAACAGGTATTTCAAGGGCAACGCTAAATAACTACATTAAGTTATGCATACTGTCCAAACCGATCCTCAAGCAGCCCCAGCCGGAAGAAGGCGACGCAAAAATGATGGGGTATTTTCCCGAGGATGCGATCAGCCGGATAGAAGAAGTACAACGATTGAAAGGGGAAGGTCTCGCCATGGCAGAGGTAGTCGCACGCATAGGTATCGTTCCGCCGGCCGCGGAGCAGATCAGTACCGAAGAAGAAGCACCCGCACCGATAGGCCTGGCCGTCGCCGGCCCGCTGTCGGTGGCGGCGGACAATCGCCGCGCGCTGCGGATCACGCTGGAAGACGTCCACTATCCGGCTTACATGGTGAACTACAACTTCGAGCTGACCTGGTATAACGAGGAAGCGCGCACGCGCATCCTTTCCGGCCTGGACGCCCTGCCGGCGCACAGCGAGGCGCGCAATTTGTTCCTGCTGCTGTTTCAATCCGCTTCCGCGAAATCGACCTCTTTCGGCTCCGAGTTGCTGCGCATCCACCTCGCGCTGGCGAAAAATCGCCTGACCAGGAGCAGCGTCCTCGGACTGTTGCGCGGCCTGGACCGGGAGGCATTGACCCTCGCCGAGCGGCTGTACGACGAATCCGGGGTCACCGCCGAGCGCAAGCCCATACTCGATTTTTCGGTCGACCTGCCCGCTGCGGGCGGCGGCGCGGAAAACTGGCGCCTGTTCGCGTCCTTCTTCCGCGAAGGCATCTTCGTGGTCTATGTCCCGGCGGAGCAATACAACGAATCCCTGCTTGAATTTCTGAGCCAGCGGGACTCGGTGATCCGCGACCTGATGCGCAAGCGCCTGCCGGTGCTGACCCCGCTGGCAGTGATGGTTGCCGATCTGCAGAACTCGGTAAAGATCTGCTCGGAATTGCCGCCGGAGGAGTATTTCGAGCTGATCAACGAAATCTGGACCACGATGGGGCCGATATTCCGCAAATACTACGGCACCTATGGCAAGCATGTGGGCGACGGCATGGTCTATTATTTTTTCCCGCAGCCGGACAGCGACTACATTTTCAATGCGCTGGCCTGCGCCCAGGAACTGAAATCCGAAGTCCGCAAAATCAGCAAGAAATGGCAGCTGCGCAAGAACTGGCTCAACGAGCTTTACCTGAATACCGGACTGCACGAGGGGCAGGAGTGGCTGGGCACGTTTCAGACCGCAACCAGCGTCGAATTTGCCGTGCTCGGGGATACCATCAATCATGCTTCGCGCCTGAGCGAATTCGCGCGCTTCGGCACCATTTGGGCGACCAAGAATCTGCTGAGCAAGCTGGCGCAGCAAAAGCGCGCCAACGTCGATTTCGGCATCACGCGCAAGGGCGCGGACGGTGAGGACCACTTTGTCGCCTCGTCCTATTCGCAGCTGGGTTCCATGGTGGACCTCAGCAACGAGCGCCATGAAAAGCTGCGCGACATCGCGATGCTGCCGATTACCGAGATCAGGTCGGTAAAGCTTCCGCAATAGCTGCCGCAAAGCGCGGGAATTCCCGCGCAATGGGGTATCCTAGGGGCAAGATCTCGTCCGCGCCTCCCCATGCCCCTCATTCAGCTCTCCCAGGTCAGCCTTGCCTATGGCCATGTGCATTTGCTCGACCAGGTCGACCTGATAATCGAGCCGGGCGAGCGCATCGGCCTGATCGGCCGCAATGGGACGGGCAAGTCCAGCCTGCTGAAGATCATCGATGGAAGTGCCGCCGCGGATGACGGCAAGTTCTGGCGCGCACCGGAGCTGAAGCTCGCGGGCGTGGTGCAGGAGCCTGAATTCCGGCCCGGAGCAAGCGTATTCGAAGCGGCGGCCGAGGGCCTGGGCCAGGGCACGCAGCTGCTGCTCGACTATCATGCCGCCGCGCACGCGCTCACCGAAGCGCACGATGCCGGCGCGCCGGCCGACCCGGCGCTGATGGAGCGCCTGCACCAGCTGCAGGAAGCGCTCGATGCGAGCGACGGCTGGAGCCTGGAGCACAAGGTCGCAGGCACGCTCTCGCGCCTGCAGCTGGATCCCGACCGCCTGGTGGCGGACCTCTCGGGCGGGCTGAAGAAGCGCGTCGCGCTGGCACGCGCGCTGGTGCCGGCCCCGGGCCTGCTGCTGCTGGACGAGCCGACCAACCACCTGGACGTCAGCGCGATCGAATGGCTGGAACAGATGCTTTTGTCTTTTTCCGGCAGCGTGCTGTTCGTCACCCATGACCGGCGTTTTCTCGACAATGTGGCGACGCGCATCGTGGAACTCGATCGTGGCCGCCTGAGCAGCTATCCGGGAAATTTCAGCACCTACCTGCAGGAGAAGGCGGCGGCGCTGGAAACCGAAGCGGTGCACAACCGCAAGTTCGACAAATTCCTGGCGCAGGAAGAAGTCTGGATCCGCCAGGGCATTCAGGCACGGCGCACGCGCAATGAGGGCCGGGTGCGGCGCCTCGAGGCGTTGCGCCTCGAGCGCAGTGCCCGGCGCACGCGCGTGGGCAAAGTGGCCCTGGCTGTGGACGAGAGCGAGCGTTCAGGCAAGCTGGTGGTCGAGTTGCGCAGAGTCGGCAAGCGCTACGGCGACAATGCGGTCGTGCGCGACTTCTCCTGCCGCATCCTGCGCGGCGACAAGGTCGGCTTGATCGGACCCAATGGCAGCGGCAAGACCACCTTGCTCAAGCTGATCCTGGGTCAGCTTCAGCCCGACGAGGGCCAGGTGCGCCTCGGAACCAAGCTCGATTTCGCCTATTTCGACCAGTTTCGCGCGGTGCTGGACGAGGAGTCCACGCTGGCCGACGCTATCAGCACAGGCGGGGATTTCGTCGAAATCAACGGTGCGCGCAAGCACGTGATCAGCTATCTCGGCGACTTTCTGTTTCCGCCGGAGAGGGCGCGTGCCCCGGTCAAATCGCTTTCCGGCGGCGAGCGCAATCGCCTGCTGCTGGCGCGGCTATTCAGCCGTCCGGCCAATGTGCTGGTGCTGGACGAGCCGACCAACGACCTCGACATCGAGACGCTGGAGCTGCTGGAGGAACTGCTGCAGGATTATTCCGGCACGCTGTTCCTGGTGAGCCACGACCGCGCGTTCCTGGACAACGTCGTTACCCAGACCATAGCCAGCGAGGGCGAGGGCGTGTGGAAAGAGTACGCGGGCGGCTACAGCGACTGGCAGCGGGTGAAGTCTGCGCCGCAGCCGGAGGCCGCGGGCGCGCAGCGCGCGGAAAAAGCTGAGGGCCGCGCCCGGCGCTCCATCGCCGCGCCGCAAGCGACCAAGGCAAGGCTCAGCTACAAGGAAGAGCGCGAACTCGCGGACTTGCCCGGCAAAATCGATGCTCTGGAAACCGAGCAGAAGCAGATCACGGCGGCGCTCGCCGATGTGAGGCTGTACCGGGACAAGCCGGAACAGGTGAAACAACTCAATCGGCGTCTTGCCGCGATCGAGGGCGAACTTGCGGCGGCCCTGACGCGCTGGGAACAGCTGGAGACAAAGCGGTAAACAGCATAGGCGGCTAGCCCTGCAAGCCTAAAGGATTTTCGCGAAACGCTTTACCGCTTCTTCGACCTTGGCGCGGCTGTTGAAAGCGCTCAGACGGAAATAGCCCTCACCACAGGCGCCAAAACCGCTCCCCGGCGTTCCCACCAGATGAGCTTGCTGCAGCAGCTTGTCGAAAAAATCCCAGCTGCTCAAGTTGCCGGGCGTCTTCAGCCACACATAGGGCGCGTTCACCCCGCCGTAGACTTTCAGCCCCAGCTGCGTCAGCGCTTCGCGCATCAGCTTGGCGTTGGCGAGGTAGAAATCAATGGTTTCACGCACCTGCTGCCTGCCTTCCGGCGAGTAAATCGCGGCGGCGCCGCGCTGCACCGGATACGAGACACCGTTGAACTTGGTGCAGTGCCGCCGGTTCCACAGCGGATGAATTGGGACTTCGCGGCCGTCGCGCGTCTTTCCCTTGAGGCTCTTCGGAATCACCGTGAAGGCACAGCGCACGCCGGTGAAGCCTGCCGTCTTGCTGAAACTGCGGAACTCGATTGCGACGTCCCTGGCGCCGTCGATCTCATAGATCGAGTGCGGAATCGCCGGGTCGGTGATGTACGCTTCATAGGCGGCATCATACAAAATCACCGATTCGTTCTTCTGCGCGTACTCGACCCAGCGCTTCAGCATCTCCTTGGTGGCGACCACGCCAGTCGGGTTATTCGGATAGCACAGGTAAATCAGGTCGACCCGCTGCTTGGGAAGTTCGGGTACGAAATCGTTGTCGGCGGTAACTGGAAGGTAAACCAGGCCGGCGTAGCGGCCGGAGGCATCCGCCGGACCGGTATGTCCGGCCATGACGTTGGTATCCACATACACCGGGTAGACCGGGTCCAGCACGGCGATGACATTATCTGCGCCGAAAATATCCAGGATATTCCCGGAATCGCACTTCGAGCCGTCGGAGACGAAGATCTCATCCGCCTCGACCTTGGCTCCGCGCTCCTGAAAATCGTGCTTGGCGATGGCATCGCGCAGGAAATCGTAGCCCTGCTCGGGCCCGTAGCCACGGAACGACGATCGCTCGGCCAGTTCATCGATGGCTGCATGCATGGCCTGAATCACCGCAGGGGCAAGCGGTTCGGTGACATCGCCGATGCCCAGGCGAATGACATTCGCGGAAGGGTTTGCGTCGCAGAATGCCTGAACGCGCCGGCCGATTTCAGGAAACAGGTAGCCTGCGGTCAACTTGAGATAGTGGTCGTTAATGTAGGTCATGATCGATTATTGAAATCCTTAGACTGGTGGGTGCGCATGCCGCGCTTCGCCAAACAACATCACTCGCGCGAGGCATCCATTGCGTTCATCGAATCGCACCGGTGCCACGCCTCCCGGCATTCTAACATTCACGGTCGTCGCATCGAGATGCCCGCGCTTCGGGGCTGCGCTCGCTACTACGGTTCGAATCTGCGTAGGAAAACCGCCAACAGAACAATGCGAAGTTGACGCACTGAAAATTGCGGCCAGGGGGACGATGATCTGCATCATGGATGGCGGCGGGAATCGCGCGATCCGCATGTGGAAAGGAGAGCCAACGTGCTTTATACCATCGCCGTCGTTCTGATAATCTTGTGGCTCCTCGGACTGGTGTCTGCATACACCATGGGGGGCTTCATCCATATTCTCCTGGTTATCGCCATCGTGATAGTCCTGCTCAGGGTGATCAACGGGCGCAGTCCTCTCTGACCCGGCGCGGACGCGGGGATGCTTCGAAAGTCAGCTACCGCACAGATCAGACACGTCGGTTCGAATATGGTCGGTTTAGCCGGTTCGTGGGGTCGCTTCAGCAGGCAATCCGACAGGCGGCTTGGCGCCTCGCAATCCCAGATAGAAGAACTATCGGACGTTGCGCGCGCGGCGTGGGAGCGTGCCGAGCGCAACTGGAAAGCCAAGCGATAGCTCGGACGGGCCAGCCTTCGGTCCTGCCGCCGGCGGTTCGATCGAGCCGCATTGATATTTCGGCCGGGTCGCCCATGCGTGGGCGAGGGGACGCCCAGATCGCACTGAGAAGGCGCCGCGGCGAACCTGCGTAGGAAAACGGCCGACAGGAGAATGCGAAGCCAACGCACTGACAATTGCAACCAGTCAAACGATGATTTGGGTCATGGATGAAAGCGCGATTCGCGCGATCCGGATATGGAAAGGAGTGAACATGATCAGAATCACTGACAAATCGTTTCGCTACACGCCGTCGTTCAACACCGATCTCAGAAAGAAATTCCGGAAAATGGAGCAGAAGAGGCGCGCCGCAGAGGCAAGCGGCATGGCTTCCGAGGCCGCCATGGCGAACTGCGTAGTGCCCATGGTTGCACGGCGTAGCGCGCAAAAGTCCTGAATGTCCGGCGGTCGCTTCCGAAGACTTCATCGAGACGGCAGCCACAAAAAGCAGTGTGTTGTTCCGCCAAGCGTAAATCGTCAGATGCCGTGCGGAAACGCCGGCGCGCAACAGTCAATTCCTACGCAAGGAACCTGCGCGCCGTCGGGCAGTTGAACCGTGGTCCGTGGTGTGAGTTCCTTCGCCGTGATGCGTCGGAGAACTGTCGCAAGGAGTACTGGCAATGGCCGATCTCGGATTCCTGCCGCATTTTCCGCTTGCAGCCAATCCGCTGGCGCTTTTCGGCGTATTGCTCGCTGCCGGCGTGCTTGGCGGCGAACTTGTCCAGCGCGTACTCCATCTGCCGCGCATTACCGGCTACATGCTGATCGGACTGGCGCTGGGCTCGAGTGGTCTCAACGTGCTCGATGCCAGAATGCTGGGCTACATGCGCGTATTTGTCGATGTCGGGCTGGGGCTGGTGCTGTTTGAGCTGGGACGGCGGCTGGACCTGGAATGGCTGAGCCGGGATCGCTGGCTGGCGGTTATGGCGCTGGCCGAAAGCACGCTGTCGTTCGCCTGCATGTTTGGCGCGCTGACGTGGTTCGGCGTTGCCCCCCTGTATGCGGCCGTGGCTGCTGCTATCGGGGTCTCCTCCTCACCGGCGATCGTACTGTTGGTGGCGCGCGAGCAGCGCGCCGAAGGCCAGGTGACCGAGCGCGCGCTCAACCTGGTGGCGATCAACAGCGTGGCGGCGTTCGTGCTGGTAACGATGCTGCTTTCATGGATCCACCGCGAATACAACGCCAACTGGATGACGATGGTGCTGCACCCGGCCTATATCTTGGCGGGCTCCTGGTTTGCGGGCACCCTGGCGCGCATGAGCGTACTCGCGCTCGCGCGCTGGCTCGGCAAACAGGTGGAGTTGCATCTCGTGCTGGTTCTGGCAGCCGCGGTGCTGCTGGTCGGCGCGGCTGAGTCGCTCAAACTGTCGGTGCTGATCTCACTGCTGACATTCGGGGTGCAGGTCAGGAACCGCGACGATGAGCACGCGCTGATGCCGGTCGATATCGGGCGCTTCGGCCAGGTGTTGTTCATCGTGCTGTTCGTTGCGAGCGGCGCAATGCCGCAGCTTACCGATCTGATCGCCGGCAGCGCGATCGCCGCTGTCTACATCGCCGCGCGCTTCGTCGGCAAGTCGGTCGGTGTGCTGTGCTTTGCCCACCTGAGTGGCATCCGCCCGGGCAGCGGCGGCCTGCTGAGCATTGCCTTGTTGCCGATGTCCGGCATCGCGCTCGCGATGGCGCACAGCTCCGGCAGTCCGTACCCGGCATTTGGCGCCCAGCTGGCGACCATCGTGCTCACCTCCGCGCTGCTACTCGAATTGCTCGGGCCGCTCGCCGTGCAGTTTGCATTGCGGCGCGCCGGCGAAGCGCACCCGGGGGATCAATCGCCATGATTTCCGCCGAAATGGAATTCAGGAGTTCCGGCGCCCTGACGATCGGCGTCGAGCTCGAGCTGCAGATACTGAATTCACGCGACTACAACCTCGCACGCGATGCCGCGGATCTGCTGGCCTTGCTTGACAAATCCGGTCATCCCGGCGCGGTCAAGCCCGAGATCACCGAAAGCATGATCGAACTGAATTCCTCGATTCACCGCGGTCATGGGCCTTTGCTCGCGGAACTGTTGCAGATCCGCGACATCGTGAGCGAAGCCGCGAGCCGTCTCAATGTGCGCATTGCCGGTGGCGGGTCGCACCCGTTTCACAAGTGGAACGAGCGCCGCATCTATCCGACCGAACGCTTCACGCACCTGCTCGAGCTCTACGGTTATCTTGCCAAACAGTTCACGGTATTCGGCCAGCACATTCACATAGGCTGCCCTGATGGAAATGCGGCGATCTACCTGGCGCACACGCTGTCGCGCTACATCCCGCATTTCATCGCACTTTCGGCGTCCTCGCCGTTTCAACAGGGCGCGGACACCAGTTTCCAGTCCTCGAGGCTCAACACGGTAAGCGCGTTTCCGCTGTCCGGCACCATGCCGTTTGTGCAGAGCTGGGACGAGTTCGTTGCCTACTTCATGAAAATGCGTGGTTACCACATCGTCGAAAGCATGAAGGATTTCTACTGGGACATCCGGCCCAAGCCCGAATACGGCACAGTCGAGATTCGCGTCCTCGATACGCCGCTGACCGTGGAGCGGGTAGCCTTGCTCGCCGCATATGCGCAAATTCTCGCACACTACGCGTTCGAGACAGGGCCGCTGCCGGTATCGGCGGAACTCTATCTGGTGTACCGATATAACCGTTTCCAGGCATGCCGTTATGGCCTCGAAGCAAGCTACGTCGATGCGCATACCGGGCGCAAGCTGCCGCTGCACCAGGACATGCTGCAAACGCTGGCGCTGCTGAAACCACACGCCGCGCAGATCGAAGCCTCCGCGGTACTCGAACAACTGCGTGCCGACCTTGCCGGGCGCTACAGCGATGCGGCGCAATTGCGCGCACTGCACCGGAAATTGGGGTCGCTCAACGATGTGGCGCGCTGCCAGAGCGATGCATGGATGGGACGCACGATCGAACCGGCATAGTGACCGCAGAGGGCTTTCGCTCCCGGCGCAGTTGTCGCCGCGGTCAAGCGGTCAGCGCGGCCCGATCGGGTCACGGTTCGCCTCGATCCCGGCTCGCCTCAGGCGTTCGGCCTGATCTGGCCGTCGATTATCCTGACCTTGTCACCCGCACGCCAGGTCGGCAGGCTGGATTCGCTGAACACGCGGCTGGAACCGTCGTCAAAGCGCACCGTGATCTGGTAGCTCTTGGTGGATTTCACCCGTTTCTCGATCTCGTTGCCGGCCACGGCGCCACCGACTGCGCCGACCACGGTCATGACGTCCTTGCCGCGGCCCGCGCCGACCTGGTTTCCGAGCAGTCCGCCCACAACCGCACCGCCAACCCCGCCCAGACCCGTGGCCTTGCCATTGGCGTCGACCTCGCGCACCGACTCGATCACGCCGCATTCGGCGCACCTTGCCTTGCTCGCAATCTGCACCGGGGCGGGCACTGTCTTCAGCGTCGAGGCGTGACGTTTTTCCGGCACTGCAGCAGGTGCCGCCGCCTTCGCGGGCGGATCGGCCGATTGCGGCGTGGCGCCGCTGCCTATGGATGTGGGAATCCAGCCCATGATCGCGCCTATCCCGGCGGCGCAAAACAGGATCAAGGCAATAGCGGCGATGATCAGGACGGGATTGGTGGGCTTCGCAGCTTGGGTTTCCATTGCGGCCTCCTGACGGGATTGCAAGCTGAAATCTACTCCTGCAACCCACAGAGGACAGTCGGAAAACATCGACGGCTGGCGTAAGATTTCTCCTACACCGCTGAATCCGTCCCGGACCGCGGGGCCGCGCCGGGGCGTTCCCGCTCCGGCCGCCATGCGCCTAGCGCTGCAATGGGCCGACTTGCGGGATAGCAACCGGGTAACGCATGGTTACGCGGTCGCCCTGGCGGAGCAGGTCCACCGATTCGGCTTTTGCCAAGGCCTCGACATCCCCCCACCCGAGACGGCGGTAGGGGGCAACATCGCCGAAACCGGAGACCCCGTCCGCAGGGCGGACCAGGATTGAAAGCAGCGCATGCTCCTGCGATAACTCCGCGGTCAGCACCAGTTCAGCCGGACGCGGCGCGGAGTCGGTCGCCGCAATCAGCGATGCCGTCAGTACATTGCGCACTGCGGCACGGGATACGTCAACGCCGATTTCCCGCGTTTCATTCCGGACCGTGAATCCGCGCATGCCGAATTCGGTCTTGAGCAATGTCAGACATTCGTCGATGCCTTCGCCAAGCATCGTGACCGCACCGTCTTCCGGGGCCAGCCAGCTGGCCAGGTTCGTGCAGGAGTGGATCGCGGAACGGGACAAACTCCTGATCTTCCCCAGATTCTCCCTCGCATCTCCCAGGTCCGGCACAGACGCCTGCAAGCGCCGATCAATTGCCTCGGTGATCAATTCAATGGGATGCAAGGCGCCTACCATGCCGTGGCGAAGGGCGGGTGCCAGCCGCCGCAACACGGCGTAGCGGGCCGCTTCGACGCGGCTTCCGGCATCACCTTCCACGGGAGGGGCGTACATGGCTGTGGTTCCACTCTGATCCGGAAGCGCTACAAGATACCCCAAATCGGGGCATGCCGCGAATGGATGTCGGATGTATTCCTACACCTGGATCAGTGTTTCGCCTATGGCCCTGATGGAGAACATGCATCAGCATGGCACTGCGTAGGACGCACTGGCGACAGAGGCAAAGGAATCCCTCGATGGATAACTGTCTCGAGTGGTTGATATCCGGGCGGATATTCCTGTGGATTCCGGGCGCGTACGACGCCCGCGCCACGCCGGTGGATCCTGGCGGCGTCCGATGCGGATTGGCCTCGCACAGCGCGTCTCTGTCCGCCGGTCAGGCTCATTCGTCGAAGGGAGGAGATCAAGCCGCAAATGGTTTCGCACATCGAAGACAGCATCACACAGTCTTGTCATATGCCGGCAACCGATCCCGGCACTGAAACAGGAGCCCGCTAATGCACCTCAGACTCTACCGTGCCTGGCGTTTCTATATTAGCCTTAACTATTCCTGGCATCTCGCCTGGCATACATCGGCGTACCGGTAGCCTTTGCAATGCGCATCGCGGCGCGTGTATGCGCCGGTCACGGTCGCGTGTCCGCGTAAGGTGCCACGAGAAGAACGCCCGCAATGCAGCCGTTACCGATCGACGTGTTCGATCCGGTTCAGCATCCCGTGGCAATGGGCCGCCGAACGCGACCGGCCTTCACGGCTGCTGATTCGCTCTGGTCAGGCATCATGCCAGGCGCCCATATCGTACGTTGCCGCGCATAACCGTCGGAGGTCTCCCTACATCCGGATCAGCCCTTCGCTTATGCCCTTGACGGGCAATGTGCTCGATCATGTCCTCGAGTCGGAGGGCTTGGCGGCTGCTGCAGCGGAAGCCGGAGCGCCGTCATCCAATCATGGAGATCAAGTCATGCAATCCGCTGTCGACCGATCGCAAAGACCGCTGAAGGTGTTTCTGGTCGAGGATTCCAAATTCGTCCGCGAACGCCTGCTCGAAGCAATTGCATTGACCCGAGAAACCGAATTCGTCGGCTGCGCGGAATCGGAAGCCGAGGCGGTTGAAAAGCTGAGCAACCTGGAATGCGATGCAATCGTTCTCGACATCAACCTTGCACGGGGCAACGGATTCGAGGTGCTAAAGTCGGTTCGCGCCAATCGCGTACGCTGGCCGCAGGTAATCGTATTCACCAGCTATGCCCTTCCTTTCTACCGCCAGCTAACCATGGAACTGGGGGCCAATTTCTTTCTCGACAAAGCCAAGGACTTCAAGCTGCTGCTGGAAATCATCAAAGTGCTTCCCGCCGCGGATGACCCGGCGCCTAACTGAGAACCGGTTTCAAGAAACGCCTTATGCACAATCGCACGGAGATCGAAATGGATTTTAACCAGGACAGCAATCTCGTCTTGACAGTGTTACGCGGGCATAACGACCGCTGGCACGTCGTCGTTGACGAGCTTCGCCAGCCTCTGGCGACGTTTGAACGGCCGCACGACGCCTGCGCTTGGGCGATAGCCCGCGCAAAGGGCAAGCGTGCCAGGATTTTCGTGGAAAATATTCCCGTCGACTATTCCTCTGCGCTGAGGGAACAGTAAAGCGCTCCCTGACATGCGCGTTGTCGATACTGGTGGCGTGTCGCTATCAGCGAAGAAAGCCGCATAAAACGGCCGCCATGTGCTCCAGTCCGCGTCGCAACGCGGAATCATAGAACCCCTGGCGCGGCACGCAGATGGCGCTCGCGTCGGGCACACGCCTACACACTAAACCGTCTTTTCCTGATACAACCCGTCCGCTCCATCGGACATCATCACTCCATGCCGCCCGGTGCGCTTTGGGCGGATGGGGAACCGGGGCCGCTGCGCGCCAGCAAGCAATTCGAAGCCTGCGGGAAGAACAGGAGTGCAATCCGACAGGGAAAGGAAAAGCATGGGCAGCTTCGGCGGGTACTGCGGGTGGCGGCAACTGTGGCTGGTATGCCTGGGCCTGTGCGTGTGGCTGGTCGTGCAGGTCATCAATACGATACTTCCGTCGCAAGCCGATGTCGCGGAGACCTACCTCAGACGAGCGATCGAGATAGAAAAGCGATTCGATTTCTCCCTCAGAAATGTGGACGGGTCGCAACTTGCTTCGCGCTACACCGGCGTCAGCAGCGACGAAGCGGTAATGCTGATCCGCGCCAAACTGCATCGCGCTTATTCCGGTGCACTCACGCAAGCGGGTGTGGTCGCACTGCATAAGCGTAACGCCGCATCGTTCGCTTTACCCAAGGCCTCCGGCCCCTTGCTGTGGCTGGATGAGCGGCCCCGGCTTACACCGGAGGCGATGGCGAATCTGGACTCCGAACTCGATCAGCTCACGCAATATTATCAATACAGGCGCGAGGTATTGCCGGCGCAGAAGCGCAAAGCCGTCGCCTACGGCGTAGTGCTGGTATGTCTGCCCATGTCTTTGTTATATCTGTTGGGCGCCCTGCGGGCGCGGGTGGCCGAAGAGCCGCGCGCGGCCGCGACTGCGGGGCCGACTGAACCGGCGCCGGCCGCGTGCAGCCTCGAGACCGATGCCGCACCCGAATTGGCAACGGAACCGGTGGATGGCCGCGGTGCTGGCAATGTTCATCTCCCGCGGACTTGTCCGCTGGGTCGTTCGTACCCGATCGGCGAAGCAATGGTTGCACATGCGTGATTCGGAGCGCAAGGCAGGACCGCTATCCGCGCATTCGGACTCGCTTGAACATCGCGCTGGTATCTGCGGCGTGCGTGGGGCCTCGAGGAAACGTCAAAGGAGCATGAACATGTTGAAATGGGCAGTGATATTCTTCCTGATATCCGTCGTAGCGGGGCTGATGGGATTTACCGGAATCGCCGTTGGCGCGGCGCAAATCGCCAAAGTGCTGTTCTTCATCTGCATCACCCTGTTTCTCATATTCCTTGTGATCGGATTGCTTGCCGCGCGCAAGCTGAGATAAGGCAAGGCCGGCAAACCGAGCGCTCCTTGCCGGCGCCGCCGCGCGCAAAACGTGCGGGCCGTTTCATTGCTCCGCAGCGAACACCGACGCAATCACGCCGGGCAAGCTTCGCGGATCAACCGGCTTGACCAGATGAAAGGCGAATCCGGCCTCCTTTGACCGCAGCCGGTCGCCTTCCGCGCCGTAACCGCTCAGCGCAATGAATCTTGCCCTTGCCAGTCCCACCTCGTCCCTTAGGCGGCGGGCGACTTCGTATCCATTCATCGCCGGCAAGCCGATATCGAGAAAAACCAGCTCGGGGTCGAACCCGCGCGCAAGCTGCAGCGCCGAAACGCCATCATGCGCGATTTCGACCACGTGCCCCCAGATGCCCAGCAGCACCTTGAGCGAATCCGCCGCGTCGGGGTTATCGTCGACGACCAGAATTCGCCGGGCCGTGGAAGCTGCCTCCGCGTTCTGCGCCCCCGCAATTGGGTTGGCGGCATGCTCGGCGGCTCCCTCCGCCAGCGGAAGCCACACGGTGAATTCGCTGCCCTTGCCGAGACCCTCGCTCGCTGCGGCTATGCGGCCTGCGTGCAAATGCACCAGCTGTTTTGCCAGAGACAGACCTATTCCCAGGCCGCTTTTCGATTGATCCGAAACAGTATCGGCCTGCGCAAACATCTCCCAGATCTTCGGCAGCATTTCGGGCGCGATCCCCACGCCGGTATCGCGGATGCGAACGACCGCCTCGCCCCGCTCCGCGCTCAAACTGACGTCAATGCGGCCTCCCGGCGCTGTGTACCTCCCGGCGTTTATCAGGAGGTTTTCGAGTATCTGCTGCAACCGCACCCGATCGCCTTCCACCCAGACGTCCTCCTCGGGCAGGGAAACGCACAATCGATGACCCGCTTCCTCGATCGGAGGCCGGCAGGTTTCGAGCGCGCGCATGATTTTCGCCGCAAGTTCGACTTTCTCCTTGCGCAGCCGGATCTTGCCCTGGGTAATCCGGGCGACGTCGAGCAGATCGTCCACCAGGTGCGACATGCGTTCGACCTGCCGCTCTATCATTTCCCGCAGCCCGCTCCCTTCCGCCGGCCACAGACCCGAAATGTGCATCGAGTGCAGGGCGGTGCGTATCGGCGCCAGCGGATTGCGCAATTCATGCGACAGTGTCGCGAGGAAGGCATTGGTCCTCCGGTTGGCGTCCTGTATTTTCCTGAACAGCAGGCAATTGTCCAGCGCCATCGCCACGCGCCCGGCTATGTCCGTGGCGAGCGCGAGCCCGGTGTCGCCATGCCCCTTTGCGGGGCTCGCGAACCCCAGGCAGAGCACCCCGTTGGTCTTTCCTCTCGCGACCAGCGGCAGCATGAGCAGCTGCACGATGTCGCATTGATTGCTTTCACTTCTGCGCGGCGGCACGTCACCGCGCGGGGACGGATCGCGGATGCCGAAGGAAATCCGGCCGATCGTCTTCTGCTCGCCCGTCGCCAGCACCTCGTTTATCGCGCTAAGCCAGGCGCGGTCGCGAACAATCGCGTTGTGAAAGTCCTCCGGATTCCATGCCGGCCCGCATGCGGTCCGAACCGAGGAACTTCCGTCCCCGTCGACCAGCGTGATTGCGCTGAAATCCCCCAGCGCGGGAACGAGCAGCCGTGTCGTGCCGGCCATCAGGGAATCGGCATCCAGCGAACTGCTCAGAATCCTGCCCGCTTCAGCAAGGAAGCTGGCGCGCCGCGTGAGCGCCTCCGCCGCCGCGCGGGCTGCCTGCTCGCGTGCCAGCGAAATGCGCTCATCGGCTTTCTTCCCGACCTGGTCCCTGAGATTGAACAACTGCACGAATACCGTGACCTTGCTGCGCAGAACGTCCGGCACCACCGGCGACAGGATGTAATCCACCGCGCCAAGCGAATATCCCCGCGCGGTATGCATCTCGTCGGCATACGCGGTGATGAATATGATCGGTATATGGGAAGACCGGGGGCGCGTCCGGATAAGCTGGGCAGTCTCGAATCCATCCATTCCGGGCATGTTGACGTCGAGCAGAATGACCGCGCAATCGTTTTCGAGCAGCCAGCGAAGCGCATCCGCGCCCGATCGCATCGTAACGATATTCTGATTCAGTTCTTCCAGAACGGTCCTGAACACCAGCAGCTTGTCATCCCGATCGTCGACAATCAGGATGTTCGCCCTGGCGCAGTTCGCGATCGCCGTATCCCCGGGAACGAATTCGCGCGAGGCATTCGGGGAGGCCTTCATGAGGCGGCGGGGATCGGGCGCTGGCATTGACATTCCGGCGCGGCAACGCTTAGCGTTGCAGCCATGCGCGAAGCACGCTCAACAGGAGCTCGCGCTCGACCGGCTTCGAAAGATAGTCCCAGGCGCCCGCTTCGATACAGCGCTCACGATCGCCCTTCATCGCCTTGGCCGTCACGGCGACGATCGGCAAATGCCTGCACGATCGGATCTTGCGGATTTCCTTCATCGTATCGATTCCGTCGAGCTCCGGCATCATTATATCCATCAGGACGATATCGATGTCCGACTGGTTTTTGAGGATATCGATTGCATCACCCCCGTTTTCCGCCGATACGATCTTCATGCCGTATTCCTCGAGCACAGACGACAATGCGAAAATGTTTCTGATGTCGTCATCGACGATAAGCACCTTCTTTCCGTCGAGCGCCTTATTCGACTGGTAGATGTCCTTCATGACGCTGCGATGCTGCTCCGGCAGCTCGCTTACATTCTGGTGCAGCACCAGCGTCGTCTGATCGAGCAGCCTTCCGAGGGAGTGCACCTGCCGTGCGAGCGGATGTCTGGCGACGATTCCACCGGCATCGGGAACTACCGCATTCACACCATCGCGCAGGACCACGATCGGCGTCTCGGCGCTGATCGAAAGCTGGTCGATTTCTTCGGATATCGTGGCCAGTATCGCATCGGCGGCAGTGGCGCCCAGGACTATGCAATCGCACGCCGAACCATTCAACGCGCTGCGGGCGCGCGCCCAATCGGGCGCGGCCAGGATATCGACACCGGGCATTCCTCCGATGTAATCGGTGATTCTATTCAGCGCGGCAGGCTCCTCGTCGACCACGAGAACGCGCTTGCGGCTTCCGTTCAGAATAATCTTCATTGAGTCGAGCATGGAACTCAGGACTTGCTTGTTTTGAACGGGCTTCGCGATAAAGTTCCTTGCTCCCGACCGGAGCGCGCGCTCGCGCGCCTCCTCGGTCGAAATGACGTAGACCGGAATATGCCGGGTCGCGACATCGCTTTTCAGGCGTCCGAGTACGCGCCAGCCGTCGATGTCGGTAAGGAATATGTCCAGCGTGATCGCGCAGGGCTGGAATTCCCCGATCAGGGCAAGGGCGGCAGCTCCCATCGAGGTGACCAGGCCTTTGAATCCTTTTTCCCGTGCTGTATCGAGCAGGAAACGCGCAAACGCCAGATCGTTCTCGATAATCAGCAGTACCTGGTCGCCCGGGGCAATGATGTCCCGGTCGTCTCCCGCTTCGTTTACCAGTGAGGCGACGTCGGTCCGCGGCGTCGTTATGACAAGACCGGCGCGCGCGTCGTCCGCGCGATCCGCACCATGTATCGCCGTCTGGATTGCGGCATTGGCCGCCGCAACGGCCGAGTCCGTGGAATTCCGCGATGTACGCGCCGCCATGTAGGTTTGCGGCAGGTAGAGTGTGAACACGCTGCCCTGGCTGGGCTTGCTCGCCAGCCGGATTTCACCGTGCAGAAGGCGCGACAGTTCCCTGCTGATCGCCAGCCCCAGGCCGGTACCGCCGTATTTCCGGCTGGTGCTGCCGTCAGCCTGCTGGAAGGCTTCAAACACGATTTGCTGCTTTTCCTGGGGAATGCCGATTCCCGTGTCGCTGACCGAAAGCGCCAGTACCTGGTTTGCGCGATTCAGGTCATCGTTGTCGGAACTCCATCCTGCGCTCGCCGACTGGATCGCGAACGTCACCTTGCCCTTCTGGGTGAATTTGAAGGCATTGGACAGCAGGTTCTTGATGATCTGCTGCAGGCGTTTCGAATCCGTGAATATCGATTTCGGCAGGCGCGGATCGAGCTCAATTGAAAATTGAACGTTTTTCGCCTCGGCCACATGGCGGAAGGTGCGTTGGACGTATCTGTGCAGTTCTTCGATGCGCAATTCGCTCACGTCGACCACGACCGTACCGGATTCGATCTTGGACAGATCCAGGATGTCATTGATAAGCATGAGCAGATCGTTGCCGGAGGAATGGATGGTCTTGGCGAACTCGATCTGCTTTTCGGTCAGATTGTGGTCGGTGTTGATGCACAGCTGATCCGACAGGATCAACAGGCTGTTCAGCGGAGTCCTGAGTTCGTGCGACATGTTGGCAAGGAACTCAGATTTGAATTTCGACGTCAACGCCAGTTGGTGCGCCTTGTCTTCCAGCGCCTGACGCGCCTGTTCGACTTCCTGGTTCTTGCGCTCGACTTCCTGGTTCTGGTGCGCAAGCAGGTGGGCTTTTTCCTCCAGCTCCTCGTTGGTGTGCTGCAGCTCCTCCTGGCGGCTTTGCAGCTCGTGCGCCAGCGACTGCGACTGGGTCAACAGGTCCTCGGTCCTGGTATTCGCCTCGATCGTGTTGATGACGATGCCGATGCTTTCGGTAAGCTGCTCGAGGAATGCCTGGTGGGTGTCGCTGAATCCTTCGAACGAGGCCAGTTCGAGCACGCCCTTGATCTGACTTTCGAAAATGATCGGCAATACCAGAACATTGCGCGGCACCGCCGCGCCCAGCCCCGAGGATATCTGCAGGTAGGTTTCCGGGACATTGGTCAACAGGATTTTGCACCTGTCGATCGCGCATTGGCCGACCAGTCCCTCGCCGAAGTCCAGGCGCTTTCCGTGCGCCCCTTTGCCTTCCGCGGCATAGCTTGCGCGGAGCACCAGGCTGGTCGTGTCATCGACCACTTCAAGTACATAAAACTCGGCGTACTGGGCGGCCACAACCGGCGCCAGCTCGGACAGGATGAGCCCGCCGACCGCATCGAGTGCCTTCTGCCCCTGCAGCATTCGGCTGAACTTGGCAAGATTGGTCTTGAGCCAGTTCTGCTCGGTATTCTTCTGCGTCGTGTCCCTCAGGTTGCGGATCATTTCATTGATCGTGTCCTTCAGCGACGCAACCTCGCCCTGCGCCTGCACCGTGATCGAACGGGTGAGGTTGCCTTGCGTCACCGCGGTGGCCACCTCCGCAATGGCGCGCACCTGTGTGGTCAGGTTTTCCGCAAGCTGGTTGACGTTCTCCGTGAGCCGCTTCCAGGTTCCGGATGCGCCCGGCACCTTGGCCTGTCCGCCGAGCTTGCCCTCGACGCCGACTTCCCGCGCTACACCGGTGACTTGCTCCGCGAAAATCGCCAGCGTGTCGATCATGCCGTTGATGGTGTCGGCCAGCGCCGCGATTTCGCCCTTCGCCTCTACCGTCAGCTTCTGTTTGAGGTCGCCGTCGGCCACGGCGGTCACCACTTTTGCGATGCCGCGCACCTGGCCGGTCAGGTTCCCCGCCATGGAGTTGACGCTGTCGGTCAGGTCTTTCCAGGTTCCCGAAACGCCGCGCACTTGGGCCTGCCCGCCGAGCTTGCCCTCGACGCCGACTTCCCGCGCAACACCGGTGACTTGCTCCGCGAAAATCGCCAGCGTGTCGATCATGCCGTTGATGGTGTCGGCCAG
>JAANCK010030460.1_pt1 | contig 30368 bp, 21 predicted proteins | sample 7277841 | NCBI WGS metagenome assembly JAANCK01 (sample SAMN14222788, study PRJNA588281) | permafrost metagenome | isolation source: Arctic cryosol methane SIP | place: Canada:Nunavut | collected 2015-07 | reverse complement strand
CGGCACCGGCGCCTATCTGCTCTACGGGCTGGGCGCGCTGCCGGCCGGCCGGCTGGGCGACCTGTGGGGACGCCGCTCGATGATGGTGCTGTTCTTCTTCGGCATGGGCGTGTCCGCACTGCTGTGCGCGCTGGTGCGCACGCCCTGGGAACTGGCCGGCGCGATGACGCTGATCGGCGTCTTCGCGTCGATCTACCACCCGGTGGGCATTCCGATGCTGGTTCAGCATGCGCAGCGGCCTGGCGCGACCATCGGCCTGAACGGCCTGTCGGGCAACCTGGGCATCGCGGTGTCGGCGCTGCTGACCGGGCTGTTGATCAAGTGGCTCGGCTGGCGGGCCGCGTTCGCCGTGCCGGGCATCGCCTGCCTGTTGCTGGGCCTCGTTTTCCTTTGGGTGGTGCCGCTGGAGCACGAAGCGCCGGCACGCCGCAAGAGCGGCAGCGCCGTGATGCCGCTGACGCCCGCCCTGCTGGCGCGCGCGCTGGCCGTCATGACAGCTGCATCCATCACCGGCAGCCTGCTGTTCAACTTCACCACCAACGGCAACGCGCAATTGCTCATCGAGCGTTTCCGCGGCATCGTCGAGGAGCCCGCCCTGCTGGGCGCGATGCTGGCCGGCGTCTATGCCATGGCCTCGCTGGCCCAGCTGGTGGTGGGGCGCCTGATTGACCGCTATCCGCTCAAGCCCCTGTACCTGGTCGTCACCCTGGCCCAGGTCCCGATCCTGCTGCTGGCGGCACATGCGCAAGGCTGGGCGCTGTATGCGCTGCTGCTGTGCGCAATGATCTTCATTTTCGGGGCGATCCCGTTCAACGACTCGATGATCGTGCGCTATGTCGACGACCGCATGCGCTCGCGCGTGTCGGGGATGCGGTTCACGATCTCGCTGGGCGTCAGTTCGCTGGCGGTCTGGCTGCTGGGCCCGCTGGTCAAGGACATGGGCTTTGCCACCCTGTTCATGGCGATGGCGGTGATTTCGCTTTGCACTTCGTCGGCGGTGCTGCTGCTGCCGTCGGAACGGCGGCGGCCCGCGCTGGCATAGAGGTGAACAGCGCCGGGGAGGGCTTTCACGATTTGTCAGCCGGGCATGTGGGGAACGGCACCCAAATTGAGCCAGCAGCCGGCCAGCTGTCATGGGCGGCCGGAAAACGATTGGGCGGGTGTCTGACCAGGAACGCAGCGAGTTGCTACAGGTTCGTCGCTCAGCGTGCCAAAGCTCGGACAAGCTTTGCGTCGCGGCTAGAAATCCTTGGCCGGCTGCTTGCCAAATGCGGGCGCTTCATGTTATTGCCATCGCCACGCCGCCGGTGTCGACACGGTTCGCGGCCAGCCGCGGCTTGACCCACTTCAGCAGCATGGCCCGCATTTCCCGCGGTTCGATCGGCTTGGCCAGCAGGTCGTTCATTCCGGCTTCCAGGCATTTTTGCCGCTCCCGCGGCATCACGTTGGCGGTCAAGGCAACGATGGGCAGGCTTTGGTACTGCTCCATGCGCCGGAGTGCCAACGTCGCGGCGATGCCGTCCATCACGGGCATTTGCATGTCCATCAAGACCAGGTCGTAGCCAACGCGGGCGATCCGATCCAGGGCGATTTGCCCGTTGTCGGCAACATCGACGATAAAGCCGGCATGCCGCAGAAGTTCGCTGGCCACGATCTGGTTGATTTCGTTGTCTTCCACCAGCAAGATGCGAGCTCCGTTGATCGCGGCGAGGTTCGCCAGCGATGGGGGCGCAACGAGTGCTGGCGCCGCCGGAGCGCGCAGGCCCAGCCTGGCGGTAAACCAGAAGGTGCTTCCTGCTCCCACGCGGCTGAAAGCACCGATCTCCCCACCCATCAGCGTGGCCAGCTTGCCGGAGATCGCCAAGCCGAGCCCGGTGCCCCCGAACTTGCGGGTGATTGAGGAATCGGCCTGATGAAAGCGCTGGAACAGGCGCCCCAACTGCTCCTCCGTGAGGCCTACGCCCGTGTCCTTCACGGCGAAATGCAGCAGCACCTCATCATCCGAGCGCTCCCTGATGCAGGCGGAGACGGTGACCTTGCCCGTTTCGGTGAACTTCAAGGCGTTGCCAATGAGATTGAGCAGGACTTGTGCCAGGCGCCGCGAATCGCCGACCAGCTCTTTGGGCACATCCGCCGCGATGTCAAAGACCAACTCCAATCCCTTGGCGCTGCTTCTTTCGATCAGCTGGCTGACGACACCGTCCAGCATCGATTCAAGCGCGAAGTCGGTCCTCTCCAATCCGAGCTTGCCGGCCTCCACCTTCGAGAAATCCAGGATGTCGTCGATGATCCTCATCAGATGCTGGCTCGAACTTTCGATTTTCGTGAGGTAGCCGTTCTGGTGCGCTGTGAGATCGGTCTTGAGCGCCAGATGCGACAGGCCGATGATGGCGTTCATCGGCGTCCTGATTTCATGGCTCATGTTGGCCAGGAAGTCGCTCTTGGCCTGATTCGCTACCTCGGCGGCGTCCTTGGCAAGCGTCAGCTCGCACGTTCGCTCCTGCACGGCCTGCTCCAGGCGGTTCATCTGCGAAGCTGCCTGGCGCGCCAGCTCCCACTTGGCCGTCAGCATCCGGGCCAGTTGGCTGACTTCGATGATGTCGAACGGCTTCTTGATGATGAGCAGGCGGTCCCGCACGTCCAGCCGCGCCAGCACGTCCTCCCAGGGGTGGTCGGAGTAGGCCGTGCAGATCACCACCTGCACGTTCGGGTCGATGTGCCAGAGCCGCTCGATGGTCTCCACGCCATCCCAGCCTGGGGGCATGCGCATGTCCACAAACGCCATGGCATACGGAAGGCCGGCCCGCACGGCCGCTTCGACCATCGCCACGCCATCGCGCCCCTGGTCGGCCGAGTCGAGCTCGAAGCTGTCGCCGGGACGCTTCGTGGGCTGGTCGAACAGGGTCGCCTCTGCTGCATCCAGCTCGGGCGCCGCCGGCGCGGCGCAAAGAATCTTGCGAAAGTCCTCATGGATCGAAGGCATGTCGTCGATCAGCAGAATGCGGCGGTTGGAAGGCGTGTTCATGCTGTCGTTCCTGTCAGTTGTCGCTCGATGTGGTTTTCTGGGGGCCGCGCTGTGTCGAAGGGAAGTTCCAGCGTGAACGTCGCGCCCCGGCCGGCCCCGTCGCTGTGGGCGCTGAGGGTGCCGCCCATCTGCCGGGCTGCCAGCGCGCAGCTGTGCAGGCCGAAGCCGTGGCCGGTCTTGCGGGTGGTAAAGCCGTGCGCGAAGATGCGCGTCAGGTTCTGCGCCGAAATGCCATCGCCGTCGTCCTTCACCTCGATGCGCAGGCGCGATCCAGCCGCTACGCCTACCCGCAGCGTGAGCCGGCGCGGTGCGTCCTGCACGCCTTCCATGGCCTGCTTGGCGTTGCTGATCAGGTTGACCAGGATCTGCAGCACCCGCCCCCGGTCCACCAGGACCAGCGGCACCGGCGCGAACTCCCTGACCACCGTGACGTGGTGGCGCGCGAGCGAGTCGCCGTGCAATCGCAGCGCTTCCTCGGCCAGATCGCGGATCTGCACCGGCTCGATCATGCTGGACCCCACCGCATACGACTGCTGGGTAGACACCACGCTCTTGATGTGGTCGACGCTGTTGGTGAGCTGGGCCAGCTCCTCGATCATCTGCTGTTGTTCCTGCGCCAGGGCTCGCGCGATTCCGTTCAGATAGCCGGGCAGCAGCTTGCCTTTCTCGTCGCGGGTCAGGAAATCGCCCAGGTCCGCTGCATGTTGGTCCATCAAGCGGATCGCCTGCGCCAGGCCCCGGGCCCGGGAGGTGCGCAGCGTGCTGCTCACCAAGGTGGCAGACACGTTGACGCTGTTCAGGATGTTGCCCACGTTGTGCAGCACGTTGGTGGCGATCTCCGCCATGCCGGCCTGGCGCGAGGCTTCAATCAACTGTTTGTGAGTGGCGGCCAGATCCCTTTGGGTGTTCTCGCGGAAATCGATTTCCTCACTCAACTCGGCGTTGGCATTCTTCAGCTTCAAAGTTCTCTCCGCGAGGTCCCTTTCGACCCACGTGAGAAACAGATAGAACAGACCGAACAATATGGCGCTGACCGCCAGACAGAGCAACGTGATGACCCAGGCGGAGGCGCGCTCTTGGGCCATTGACTCCGTGATGTCATTCAGCACGATCAATTCGCCGATCGTTTTGCCGGTCACGTCATTCAGCGGCAGAAAGGCCAATCCCAGGTCCTTGCCATTCCAGGAAACGAGATGATTGGAGCCCGAGGGTTCGGGCCGCGCGCTGGCAAGATACTCGAGAACCGGTTGCGGAATCGTCCCCATCGTCTTGTCCAGGACCACTGTGGCCGGGAATTGATCCCAGCGACCTTGCCTGCCGGAGCTCGCCAGCGCCTTGTTCCACTGCTCCCGGTCCAGAAGCTTCTTGTAGACCGCGATCACGAAATCGACGTTGAGCAGCCCGTGGATATCCTTGACGATCTCCTCGAATTCCACTCCCAACTCGACGTAACCCAACAGTTGACCGTTGCGACGCCAGGGCGAGACGACGCGCAGGGTAAATGTTCCGGTCACGCCGCGTTCGATGCCGGAGGCTGTCTGTCCTGTTCTTTCCGCCTCGAGCATCGTGTAGCGGTCGATCTTGTCCCCGTGCAGGTCGGGTTGATGCACGCGCAGCACATTGGTCCGGTCCGGCGCGTGAAAATACAGATGCGTTATCTTGTGGCGCCGATGGAGTGATTCAAACAGCGGTTTCATCCGTTCGAGCAATGTGTCACGGTCGCGCACGCGCATGGCTTGCGCCAGCAGGTCATCGTTCATGAGGGCCTGCAGCATGGTCGCCATCACCGCCGCCTTTTGCTCCTCTTCGACGGCCAACAGCTTCTGCACGTCTTGAGCCGAAATGTCCGTGTCGCGCGTGGCAATACGGCGGTGATCATTGTTCAGGAAACCAATGAATGCACTGAGCAACACAACGAGCGCCAGCGCCAGCGGAACGAGGATGCGAAACTTGATGCGCTCGCTCTGTTGCATCCATTTGGAGCGTCCGATGCCAATCGCCGCCTCGCGCAGCCGGGTGTTCGGCGAGATGTTCATCGCTCGGCCTGCGCTGTGTCGAAGGGAAGTTCCAGCGTGAACGTCGCGCCCCGGCCGGCCCCGTCGCTGTGGGCGCTGAGGGTGCCGCCCATCTGCCGGGCCGCCAGCGCGCAGCTGTGCAGGCCGAAGCCGTGGCCGCTCTTGCGGGTGGTAAAACCGTGCACGAAGATGCGCGTCAGGTTCTGCGCCGGGATGCCCTCGCCGTCATCTGTCACCTGAATACGCAGGCGCGATCCTGCCGCCAGGTGGACCCGCAGCGTGAGCCGACGCGGCGCCGGCATTTCTTCCATTGCATTCTTGGCGTTGCTGATCAGGTTGACCAGGATCTGCAGCACTCGCGCCCGGTCCACGCGCGCCACCGGAATCTGCGCGAATTCCCTGACCACCGTGACCCGGTGGCGCGCGAGCGAGTCGCCGCTCATTCGCAGCGCTTCCTCGGCCAGCTCGCAGATCTGCACCGGCTCGATCAGGCCGGAACCCACCGCATGCGACTGCTGGCTGGCGACCACGCTCTTGATGTGATCGATGCTCTGGCTCAGGTGGGCCAGCTCCGCGACCATCCCTTGCTGTTCCTGCGCCAGCGCTTGCGCGATCCCCTTCAGGTAGCCGGGAAGCAGCCTGCCCTTTTCGTCGAGGGTCAGGAAATCGCCCAGGTCCGCTGCATGTTCGTCCATCAACCGGGTCGCCTGCGTCAACCCTCGGGCCCGGGAGCTGCGCAGCGTGCTGCTCACAAGCTCCGCCGACGCATTCACGCTGTTGAGCACGTTGCCCACGTTGTGCAGCACGTTGGCGGCAATTTCCGCCATGCCGGCCTGGCGCGAAACTTTGACCAACTCTCGGTTCGTCAGCTCCAGCTTGTGCTCGGAATCTTTTATGTCGCTGATGTTTCGCTGGACGGTGGCGAGGCAAATCGGTTCATGGGTCTTCGAATCCCTCACCAGGAACGAGTGAATATGCACGGGGACCAAGGCGCGCGTCGTCAAATGACGCAACTTGCCTTCGCCGGTCCACTGTCCGACGGCAAAGCTCGCCGGAATTGCGGTGTTCTTCAGGAGCGCCGCGGTATCGTCATCGAACAACTCGGCGAGGGTGATGCAGGAAACATCTTGATCCGGCTCCAGCCCAACCAGTTCGCGCCCCGCACGGTTCAGGTAAAACGGTTTCCCCTTGAGAGTTGCCATGCCGATGAAATCGGCGCTGTTCTGGATCAACGCGTCGAGTTTTTCCCGCTCCTCTTCCGCGCGCCGGCGTTTCGTGACATCGCGCGAAATACCGAGCACGCCGATGATCGTCCCTTCCGTATCGCGCAAAGGAACTTTCAAAGTATCGAAGTAGAAAACTTCGTTCCCCACGTTCGCGGGGTCGGATGGATTGCGAATGGTTTTCCCGGCGAGGGCCTCGCGGTCATCGGCCTCGAATCCGCGAATCGACTTCGAAGGATTGCCTTTGACCTGCTCGTAGGGCCATCCGTTCTCGATGTCCGTCTTGCCGTAAAGCTCTTCGGGTTGCTTGCCGATAGCCCGAGAGAGGGTTTCATTGCAAAGAATCGTGCGGAGATTTCGGTCCTTGACGATGATGAAGTCGGGTGAAGCGTTGATGACATTGGTCAAGAGAAGCAGGCGCTGCTGCGCCGTGCGGCGCTCGAACGCCGCCCAGCAACGTTCGACGACATCCTGAACGAGGACGACTTCGCCCGGCGTCCAGTCGCGCGTGGTCGCCTGGCTGACGGACATGAACGCGCGAAGACCGCCATCCTTGATCAGCGGGCAGGTAATGAGCGCCTTGATGCCGATGGCGTTGAACATGTCCGCTCCCTCGCCGGGCAATAGCTCCCTGTCCACATTGCGGATGATCACGGTCTGTCCGGCGCGCAGCTTCGCCAGGGCTTTCGCACCCAGGTGCGAAAGCTGGTATTGGCCCAAGGTGCTGGCGCAACCGTCGGTGTAGTCGTGCAGCACAGTGGCCTGCTCGCCGTCCTTGTCCACCTCCGCATAAGCACAGCGGGAGGCGTGCAACTGCTGGCCCAGCATCCGCGCTGTCACTTTCTTGATCTCTTGCGGATCGGCCAGCGTGTACGCCGCCTTGGCCATATCGTGCAGGAAGCGAAAGTGTTCCTCGCTTTCGCGCAGCGCATGTTCGGCTCGCTTGCGCTCCGTGATGTCCGTGACAACGCCCATCAGCCGGATCAGCTTGTCCTGGGCATCGAGCACCTGGAAGCCGCGGGCATGGACCCAACGCACCTCGCCCGCGGGCTGCGCGATTCGATACTCGACGCTGATCGTCGGTGCGGCCCCCATGAGCGTGACGAAGGCGGCGCGCACGCGGTCACGGTCTTGCGGCAATATGGCTTCGGCCCACAGTTGCGGATTGGCGTACAGGCTTTCCCTGGAGCGGCCCCAGATCCGCTCGAAGGCCGGGCTGAGGTACTGCACCTCGCGCATGTCGGGGGAACGGATCCAGAACACATCGGTGATGTTTTCCGCCAGCTGGTGGAACTTTTCGTTGCTCTCGCGCAGGGCAACTTCCGCCTGTTTGCGCGCGGTGATGTCACGCTGGATTGCCAGGAAGTGCGTGATGGTTCCAATCGAATTACGGATGGGAACCACGTGGCGCTCCATCTGGAATTCGGTCCCGTCCTTGCGATAGGCGATGGTTTCACCCGCGTACGGTTGGCCCTGGATCAGGGTGTCGCGCATCAGGCGCAACTCGGCGCGATCGGAGTTCGGCCCTTGCAGGAGGCGGGGTGTTTGCCCGAGGGTTTCGGCTGCGGTGTAACCCGTCATTCGCGTGAACGCGGGATTGACGAACAGGAAGCGCGCTCCCGGCCAGTCGAGCCGTGCCTCCGATATGACGATGGACTCACTGGACTGTTCCACGGCGGACTCCAGCAGGTGCAGCGACTGTTTGCGGTCGGTGACATTGCGGATGACGACGGCCATCTGCTTCTTCGGCAGCGGCACGAGCCGGGCTTCGTAATGGGATTCCTGGCCGCGCAACACCGCTGAATACTCGATGCTGACCGGCGAGTTCTTTGCGATCACTTGCCCGATCGCCGCCGAAAATGCGCGAGCAACCTCCTTGATGGGGCAATTCTGGACACGCTTTCCGATCAAAACCTCGCGTTTGATCATCATGTCGCTGGAGGAGCCGGCCTTGATGGCGAGAACGGTCCCCTGGTGGTCCAAGCGCAACACCAGATCGGGCAGGACCTGGAAGACGGCTCGCATTTTCGAATTGGCGTCCAACAGTTCCTGCGAACTCAGATTGAGCGAGTGCTCCAGTATCTCGCGGTCCGAGTCGAATTCCAGATAGGCGTCATTCACCTGATCGATGAAAGGCCGCCATTGCGCGGGGATCTCGAACTGATCGCCAAAGTGCCGCTTGAGCTGGCGCTTCAGCAGACCGTGCAGCTGGTCCACATCCTTACTGTTCCGACCGGACGGCGATGGCACCGCCACGACGATCACTGGGTCGTTCGTCTGTTCAATCTTCACCGGGTGGCGTCCTTGTCCAAAATTGTCGAGGACGATGTCGAATCCCGCTACTTGCAAGACGCAAAGGGGTACCGTGCCATGAGAACACGGGGCGGCGTCCGCGCCCCTAAGGCATTTCCTATTTAAGTAACATCTTGCGACTGGCGTCGGTGAAGAATGCGAGCAGGCACGGCATCGGCGACGTGCTACGCGCCCGCCCACTCGACCTCATCCCGAAAGCACAGGGTCTTGGCCAATGCATGGTTCACGACCTGTACGCACGCTGAGGATGAACAGCGCGGCTTAGGGATGTCACGACTTGTCAGCCGGGCCTGTGGGGAACCACAACCAGATTGAGCCAGTAGTCGGCCATTTGTGCCAGCGCCTTGGTGAAGCTTTCGAAGTCCAGCGGCTTGGTGATGTACGAACTGCAGCGCAGGTGGTACATCCGATCGATGTCGACGGCCTCGGCGGAAGTCGTGAGGACGATGACGGGCAGGGATCGGAGCGCCTCATCGTTGACGATCGCATCCAGCACCTCGTAACCGTCCATGCGCGGCATGTGGATGTCCAGCAGAATCAGGTCGGGGGTCGGCGCGTTTTCGTAAGGCGATTGCTTGCGCAGGAACGCCATGCATTTCACCCCGTCGTCGACATGTTGCATGTTGACCCGCAGCTTGGCCTCTTCGAATGAGGCCTGCGCCAGGAACACATGGTCTTCATTGTCCTCGACCAGCAGGACCACGGCCTCGTGGCCGCGCGTGCTAAGTGGCTTGATCATGACGGGGCTCCGGAATAGTCGGCAGGGTGAATGAGAAGGTGCTTCCGCGTCCGTCGGCCGAATCGACCCAGATGCGGCCGCCATGGCGTCCGACGACGCGCCGACACACCGCCAGTCCGATGCCGGTGCCGGGGTACTCGCTGGACGTGTGCAGGCGCTTGAAGACCTCGAAGATCCGCTCGTGATGCCTGGACTCGATGCCGATGCCATTGTCCGCCACGGAAACAGTCCACATCGCGTCCGAATCCAGGTTGGAGGTGATCCGGATTTGCGGAGGCTGCCCCTCGCAGTAAGTGATGCTGTTGCTCAGCAGGTTCTGGAACAGCTGGACCAGCTGGGTGCGGTCGCCCAGCACCGTGGGCAGCGGCCCCGCGCTGACGATGCTGGCATTCGACTCGGTGATGACCTCTTCCATCAACCGTACCGTATCGGCCAGTATCTCGTTGCAGTCGATGGTGGTGAATGGCTTCGCCTGGGCATCCAGGCTGGCGTACGAAAGCAGGTCCTCTGTCAGGCGGTCGAGGGTCAGGACGGCGTTCGAGGCGCGATGAATGAGGTCCAGCGCCTTCGCATCGAGGCCGGGCCCGTATCTCTTTTCCAGCAGGTGCAGATAACCCTCGATCGAGCGCAGCGGCGTTCTCAGGTCATGCGAAGCGACAAACGCGAACTGCTGCAGATCGAGGTTGCTGCGAACCAGGTCAGCGTGTGCGCGATCCCGCTCGCTGACATCGCGGATGATGAAGGTGTAGATCCTCTTGCCATCCTCGACGAACTGCGAGATCGCTGCATCGATCGGAAACTCCTTGCCGCCGCGGTGCAGACCGAACAGGACCTGGGTACTCCGCCTGTACCGATTCCCATTTCGCCCGAATGCGTCGAGACGCGCGGCGAACTCGTCACGACGCCGTTCGGGGACGAGCCGCTCGACGGATCCGACCAGCGCCTCCTGTCGCGAGTAACCAAAAAGCGTCTCCGCGGCCGCATTGAACAGGATGATCCTGTGGTCCTCGTCGACGATGATGACAGCGTCCATGGCCGACTCGACGATTGCGCGCAAGCGCGCTTCGCTTTGGGTCAGGGCCCGGGTGGCCCCACTCAGGATGCCGGCCGCCTGCGCCAGGGCTTGCCCGACCTGAGCGGCTTCCCGGAACGAGGGCTCGGGCAGGGGCGCGGACAGGAGTTCACCGCTACCCAGCGCCAGTGCCGGCGCGATCAGCTCCTGCGTGGTGCGGACGATGCCATTCCCTAAGGCCTGGGCCAGCGCCAAGGTGAACGCCAGCAGCAGCAATGTGCCGGCCCCCAGCCATAGCATCGAGCGCCGAAGGCCGGCGGTCAGACTGTCTCTTGGGATGGCGATGACGACGGTCCAGCCGGAAAGGCCGGACCGGCTGAAGGCCGCAATCACCGGATCGCCCTCGAGGGTCGTCCCTTGCATTGCGCCCTCCGCAACCTCGTTCACGCGTTTCGCCACGACCGGGGTGCCCTTGACTCCGACAAAGCGCTGCTGGTCGCGCGTGCGGGCGACGACTGCGCCGGTGTTGTCGTAAATGGCCGCTATCCAGTCCGGCGTCAGCCGAGGTTGCAGCAAGATGGTCTGCAGGCGCTCGGGCGTGATGCTGGCGTTGATGCTGTAGGCGACCTTGCCGTCATGAATCACGGGTACGCCAACCGCGACCCTGCGTTTGCCGGCGACCGAACCCATGAAGAGATCGGCGAACACCGCTTTCCCGCTCTGGAGCACCTGTGTAAGTTGCGACGCCTTGTTGGCCGGCAGGGGCGTTCCGAACGGTTTCAATGTGTTCAGAATCATTTGCCCGTCGGGCCCCAGCAAGACGATATTCTCGGCGTTCAGCTCCGGGACCGTTGCCTTGGCCTCCTCGTAGAAACTGGAAAGGTCTCCGGCGCGCAGCGACCGGGAGGTGGCCAGCGCCGTCAGGCCCGCCTTGACAATGAGGAGGCGTTGGTCCACCGCAAAGGCCAGAGTCCTGGCTTCGCCTATCGCATCGTCGGTGAGAGATTCCCGCTCTTGCTGGTATTGAAAGGCGATCAGGCCGCCGACCATGATCGCGGCGGGCAAGATGCAAGCCAGCACCAGGACCACGAGCCTGGATCGGATGGAGGGAATGGCGGACGGTTTCAACTCAGCTCGCAGCTGGGTGGACGGACACTTCGGCGACCGACGCCGCACGGCAGTCGCCCGCCTTCAGGGTGAAGTAGAAGCTGGCACCGTGATCCGGCACGGACTCGGCCCAGACACGGCCGGCGTGGCGCTCGATCACCTTCTTCACGATGGCCAGACCGATTCCGGTGCCTTCGAATTCGGACGCCGAGTGGAGGCGACTGAACACGCCGAACAGCCGGGAAGCGTAGGTCATGTCGAAACCAGCGCCGTTGTCCTTGACGAAGAAAACGGTTTCGCCATCAGGGCCGGTCCGGCTGCCGACTTCGATGCGGGCCTGGGGCTGCTTTCCGGTGAACTTCCATGCGTTTGACAACAGATTGGTCAGGGCCTGGGTCAGCAGCGCCGCGTCCCCCTGTGCCCGCAAGTCGGGCATGATTTGAATGTCCACCTTTCGATCGGGGTCGCGCTCACGCAGCCGTTCCATAAGCCCGGCGGCGATCCGCCCAAGGTCCACCGACTGTTCGCGCATTTCGACCGGCGAAACCCGGGCCAGCGCCAGCAAGCCCTCCGTCATCTCCTCCATCTGTCCCGCCGCAGCGCGAATGCGACTGAGCAAATGGCGGCCGCGTTCGCTGACCAGGGGGCCGAATTCGTTCTCCAGTATCTTGCCGAAGCCACTGATGGCGGCAAGCGGTGAGCGCAAGTCGTGCGCCACCGAGTAGGAGAAGGTTTCCATCTCCTTGGTGAGCGTCTGCAGCTGGGCAGTGCGTACCCTGACCTTTTCCTCGAGGCTGTCTTTGAGCTGGGCAATTTCCTGTTGGGCCCGAACGGCATCCGACGCGTCGGAGAAGAAGACCAGCAGTCCTTCGGCCGAGGGGTGGGCTCTGACCTGGGCCCACAGGTTCAATGGCGCGAAATACTCGCGAAACGCCACCGCCACACCTTCTGCAAGCGCACGCTCATATTGCTTGTGAAAGTTGCCGCCGACCGCCTCCGGAAACTCTTGCCAGATGTTCTTGCCCAGCAATTGGCCGGCCGGCCGGCACAGCGAGCGCTCGGCCGCCGGGTTCAGGTAGGTGAATCGCCAGTCCCGGTCCAGGGTGAAGAGCCCATCGGTCATGGTTTGCAACGTCAGGTTCAACTTGGCCGAGAGCTGCCGACTCTCCTCGTTCGTTTGCTTGCTGCGCGTAATGTCCTGCAGCACACCGCGAACACAGACGCCGACTCCGCTGGCGTCACATTCGACGTGACCGCTGGTGGACAGCCATATTCGACGCTGCCTGGCCGTGACGATCCGCGACTCGAATGAGAAGGGCTTGCCGTCGGCGACACTGGCCGCAATGGCTGACCGGAGTTCCCGTCGGTAGTCCCGGGGACAGGAATGGGTGGAGTACTCCCTCGAGGAGGGACTGGCCACCGGAATGTCGAGGATGACTCGGACCTCGTTCGACCAATTGAACTTCCACGACTGCAGGTCAACCGACCAGGCGCCCACGGGCTCCGCCTGGACCGACAACGGCAGAGGCGCTCGCGCATCGAGCAGCCGCTGCTCGAAGCCCCAATCCGTTGCGATATCCCGAGACGTGCCGCGATAGCCGGCAAATTGACCGCGCGCGTTGAATACCGGCTCGCCGCTCGCCGACAGGCTGATGACGCCGTGAGGCCCGGCAAATACGGAGTATTGAAAATCGCGAAACGGCTGCCGGGCCTCGAGTCGATGGCGGTGCTGATCCCAGGTCTCGCTCAAAGCGCGGGCGCCCGTCCCTTCCCAGCGGCGATGTCCGATCGGCACGCTTTTGCTGAAGCCCGGCAAGGGAGCGGCGCAAGGGCTGCGCACCATCTTCGTGAAGCGAAAGCTGCTGTCCTGCTCCCAATACCAGTCCGACGAAAGTGCAGTCAGGCTGGTATAGCCACATCCTTCGAAGTGGATGGCCTCATCCGGCACTGCAACTTCTTCCTGACGCGAATCATCCGCGCCTGGCAATTGCGGTACATATTGGTTCGAAAACATTGCTTCTACCTCCATGACGCTTGGATGTGCGATCAGGGTAGGGTTGAATTGGCGCGGTGTCTGTGCGCCAGCACGCTTACGTGCGTGGAACATGCCTCCGCGCTACTCATCACTTGGGCGCGGAGGGACGCAGGGCGGGTCCCTCGAGATGGCTGCAGCAAAGAACTGTTGCCGCACGGCTCCGACGATGACCTGTCGTGCCGATCGGCCAGACCGGCCGGTCTAGCAGGTTCCCGTCGGCACGAGGACAGTGGCAGCCAATGGCGGATAGGCGATCTGGAACATGTTCCGCGATCCTGCCTTCGTCGCCTGCAGTGTGCTGGGCCGCGAATAGGACTCGCGCTCGCGCGCCAGATATTTCGAACGGCGCTCTTCATGGAGCCGGCTCTGCGCCATGTCCCGGCACAGGGATTCGAATGTTTCCCTGAGGGACACGGCGTGCCCGAATACGGTCCTCACCCTGAATTCGGGCGCCAGCATGATCTCGTCGCCGCCCGCCTCCAGTTCGATGCAGCAAGGGTGGCCCAGCTCCGCACCGATGAGGTTGAGAGCCTGGTCGTGGCCGACGCCTGGCAGCAATACGGTGAATACCGTTGCGCCGCTCCGTACCGCCAGGCCCTTTCGGGTGGCCAGGCGCTGCAGTCTGGCCGCAGTCTGGACGATGATCTCCTCGGCGGCCTGGACGCCAAAGATGCATTCCAGCTCCGGCAAATCGCTCAGATCGAAGACGACAACGCTCAGGTGCCGGTGGCCCACGCTTGAACTGGACAGCATGTCATGGCCGATCTTGAACATCGCTTCCTGATCGAGATCCCAGCTCTTCTGGTCGGTGGAAACGCGAACGACGTCGGCGCGGGCCGGGTCGCCTGCGCTCCATCCCAGCCAGCCGGTCAGCTCACGGATGGCGCTCCACCGGTTCGATCCGGGTGTACCCGAACGAGCAGGAATTGATCTGGCCGGACGGCTCCGAGGCCGAGTGAAGGAACCCATGAAATCTCCAGTCCCATCACCATGAATGGGCATGCTGAATGAGACCACGTTGCGGCACTCGCTCATTAGGGTATTCCTCCAGGCGGCGATACGACGTTTGCTTACGCGACGTATCGGCTGCGGCCGGCCTCGGCAAGCAGGAACCTTCTTAACGCGGCCCCATCGGCATGGGAATGGTCGCAGCGGTCGGACAATAGGCCGCTTGACTGGATTGCCGCTCGCGCTGCAGTAACCCCAGCGGCACGGGAATTGTGGCCGCCAATGGATCGACAACGGATTGACCGATCGCCGGATCGAGGCCGCTTCCGCTCGTTGGCCGGGACTGCGCAGGCGGCGTGAGAGGCTCCCGCTCGCGACGCACAGGGCTCTCGCGGCGCTGATCGCCCGACCGGGACTGCGAAATACTCCGGCGCAAGGTCTGATAGACCTCACCGACCGACAGCGCGTCACCACCGATGGTCTGCACCGTGAACTCGGGCGCCAGCACGGCATCGTGCTCTCCCGCGTGGTATTCGATTCGACAGGGGCTGCCCAGCGCCTCATGGAGCGCTGCAACGGCCCGCTCATGGGTGAATCCTGGCAGCAGCACCGTGAAGACGGTTGCGGCCGTGCGCGCGGCAAAGCCCGTGGACGTCGCGATACCGTTCAATTTGCCCAGCGCCTGTGACACAAACTGCGCTGCGATGTCAGTGCCCAGGACTCTCGTCAGCTGTGGGAGATCATTGACGTCCAGGACGACCATGGTCAATGGCTGGTGATCGCGGCGGGACCGGGTCAGCATCCCGTCGCCGACCGCGACCATGGCTGCCCTGGCTTTTACCCATTCTTTCTGTTCATCCCAGAGGTCGGCGCTGGCGCTTGCGCGGGCAGTGCCCTTTGCGGTGAACCCCAGCCACGTGGCGAGCGCACGTATCGGTCCCCACCGTTCGGGGACGGGTCGGCGCGAGGTGGCGGCCTGGGCAGCGGAGCCGATTGTGGACTCAACGACATAGCTCATGGAACTTCTCCTGCTCTGGGCTCAGGCCAGGCAACTGCATCACATCACGCGCCTACGTGTTGCGTTGACAGAAATGACTTGCCAACGATAGGAATGTTGCCTAACGCCAGCTCGGCGATCAGACCCGGGTGCCTCGCTCAGGCGATGCAGCCGGTTCGAGGCGGATCGATCCTCAGCAGGCTCACTCGCCCATGTGGTACCAGTGCGGTTCCGGGAGTCGCTTCAGAAACGAAAAGACGTCCTCGATGCATTCGTGCGCAGCCGCCCACTCGATCTGGTCGCGAAAGAACATCCTCTTGGCCAATGGCGGCGTTTCCAGCCACGCAGTCCCGACCGGAGGGGGGTTCAGCTGTCTTCCGGAATCCGGCTGCGACTTGACCTCGAGCATCTGGTAGAGCTGCTGCCACTTGGCTGGCTGCGGACAGACGCGATTGTTCCGCCTGGACTCCAGCACGACGTCTTCAAGCGTGCCCTTGGCGCGGAGTGCGGGCCGAACTTTGGGACGCATTTCCGGCGGTGCAGGCAGCGCCATTGGCACTACTCCCGGCCCGGTCATGGGAACCGTGTCGGCAAAGCCCATGTCTTGGTTTGCGACCAGGTCGGACCACAACGCCCAGGTCGTGTCGCTGTTCTTTTCGATGGCTTCCGCAACCGGTATCGGGTCGCCGAAGATATAGGATTCGTCGAAGGTCGGCTGGCGCGGCCCGGCTGCCGGTTTGGAATGGGTGGACATCAATTCTTTCGGAAGTCTCAGAGTTTCAGCACTGCGATGCGGACAGCGCGGGCAGCGCCTGCTCGATGCTGAAACACGCTTGCGCAAAAGCGTCTCCGGCATCGGCGAGCAGCACCGCGTCCACATCGCTCGCTTCTCGTGCCATCGCCGCCTCGATCTGCTGGGCTGTCTCGGCCAGCCCCGTGGCGCCCAGGGTGGCGGCGAGTCCCTTGAGCGTATGTGACACGCGGCCCGCCTCTTGCCGTTGACCGGTGGCCAGCAGGTCGGCCAGCTGTGCGACCATGGACCCGGCGTCCACGCGGAACATCCGGAAGACCTGGCGGTACAGGCCCATGTTTCCGCCAAGGCGGGCCAAGGCCGCGTCCAGATCGACCGGTCCGGCAGTCGGCGATGGGACGGGCCCGGCCGCGGCCACCGAGGCGCCGGCCACGCGTGAAGTCAGAGAATCAAGCATCGCGGCCCTTTCAGGAAACCCCCAGCAATTCGACCGCGTCCAGCGCCTGCCGCAGCGGACCGAGTGAAACCGCCGCGGTCCGGCCGGTCTTCGTTTGCTCTCCCATGCCGGAAAGCATGGTGCTGGAACACGCGATGTGCCAGTGCGAAGCCCGAGCGAACTCCTGCAGCGCCCTGGCCGCGTTCAGCGTTTCGCCGGTTGCCAGGGTCGCGTCCGGATCCCCGTGCAGCGCGTCGCTGACAAGCAGCAGGGTGATGGGGCCCTCATGCATTGCAATCGCTATGTCGGTGGGCGCCGCGTCATCCGGGACGCCAGTCTGCGCCGGCTTCGCCGGACTCGATCTCGCCTTCACCAGGGCGCAGGCGGCGCGTGCGGCCCGCATCTTCGGGCTGACGCCCACCGAACCGGGCGGATCGGCGAAGATGGCAAGCAGGTCGTTGCCGTAGGCCAGCAGGTGGCGGGCGCGAAACAGATAGAGGGTGTCGCGCGCGGCTTGGTACGCATGCCGCACCGACTTGCCCGTGTCGGTTCCCGGGGGCGGATTCCGCAGTGTCGATCCGAACAGGTCGACAACCAGCACGGTCGCCTCCTCATACTTCAATTCTGCATTTCCCTCACCCACTCGTTCCCAGCGGGAATTGAGTTCCTCGACGAAGCGCCGCTCGTATTGACCTGACAGGACCTGCTTTTGCTCGTCCAGCGCCTCCGTGATCTCGGACTTCATCGAATTGACGAAGCCATCATGCTGCGCCTTGCGCTTTGCAAGCAGCGCCGAGGCGGCCTCATTGAGCTCCTGAAAGCTGAAGGGCTTGGCAATGTAGTCGTCGGCGCCACTGGTCATGGCGGTGCGCATGTGCGCGCGCTCGGTCATCGCCGTCAGCATGATGACGGGGGTGTCCGAGATGCCCTCCTCCTCACGCAGTGCGGTCACGAGCTGGTAGCCGTTCATCCCGGGCATCATCACGTCGCAGACGATCAGATCCGGCCTGTTGGTACGGGCACTCTGCAATCCCTCGACCCCGTCGGGGGCTTCCAGTACTTCGTGGCCGGTGCTCTTCAGCGCCTCCGCGGTGACCCGTCTCTGGATCCGATCGTCCTCGATCACAAGAATCAATGACATGTCTTCTACCTGTCTGCTACAGCCGGCAACACTTGCCGGGCAACGAAGCTGTCCAACGCGCCCAGCAGCACGCCCAGCGGGGCCTCGAGTTCGCCCACCAGCCGTGCAATGTCGGATGCGCTGCGACCCTCCCCGATCGCCGATTCCAGCGCCGCAGCCCGCCCCTGCACCAGTGTCGCGCCGATATTGGCGGAGACCGCCTTGGTCGTGTGCGCGAGCCGCTCGGCCGTGGCGCTATCACCCGCCGCCAGCGCCTGCCGCATGTCCCGCACCACCCGCTCCTGGCCCGCACGGTAGCGGCGCAACATCGCCAGGTACAGCGACTTCTTGCCCAGCATGCGGCTCAGGCCCAGCGCCGTGTTCAATCCGGCGATGCCCTCGGGGAGTTCGCCGTCCGCAGTGGCATCGGGCGAGGTATCTGCCGGCAGCGCCTCCGGATTGGGCGCGGCCGGTTCGGAGCCTGCGCGACGAGTACCGATCCATCGCAACAGAATGCCCAGCAACTGCTGCTGGTCGATCGGCTTGACCAGGAAGTCGTTCATGCCGGCGTCCAGGCATGAAACGCGGTCGCGCTCCATCGCGTTGGCGGTCATGGCGACGATGGGCAAATGCTCGAACCGTTGCAGCTTGCGCATTTCCCGGGTTGCCGTGACGCCATCCATCACCGGCATCTGCATGTCCATGAAAACCAGATCGTAGGGCGATTGCTGCGCCATCTCGAGCGCGACCTGGCCGTTGTCCGCGACCTCGACCATCAGTCCCAAGTCTTCCAGCAACGCGCGCGCGATCAGCTGGTTGATGTCGTTGTCCTCGACCAGCAGGACCCGCGCACCGCGCAGGATGGCCAACCGGGGGTCGACCGCGCCGCTCGGCAGGCTCGCGGGGGCCGGTTCGATGAGCGGTCCGCCCAGCACATTCATGGTGCAATCGAACAGAATCGACGCGGTCACGGGCTTGACCAGCACGTGCTGGAACCCGGCGTCTTGGGCTTCCTTCAGGACATCCTCGCCGCTGTGCGCCGTCAGCAACAGGAGCCTCGGCGGTGAGGCCAGCTTCAGCGCCTGGATCCGGCGCGCGGTTTCTATGCCGTCGGGGCCGGGCATGCGCCAGTCGAGATAGATGATGTCGTAGGGGCGCCCGGCGCTTGCGGCCTTGCGTACCTCCTCGACCGCAGCAGGGCCCGAGTCGACTTCGGTGGTCAGGAAGGTCATGCCCTGCAACATGTCGACGATGACGGCGCGGGCATGTTCGTTGTCGTCCGCCACCAGGGCGCGCAGGCCGCGCAGGTCGAGGCTGGGTAGCAGCGGTCGCTGGCTGGCCGTGCCTATGCCCAGCCGCGCACTGAACCAGAAGGTGCTGCCCTTGCCCTGTTCGGTTTGCACGCCGACCTCACCGCCCATGAGCTCGGCCAGCCGCTTGGAGATCGCCAGGCCCAGGCCCGTGCCGCCAAACCTGCGCGTGGTGGAAGTGTCGGCCTGCGAAAAACTCTGGAACAGGCGACTGACCTGTTCGGGCGCAAGGCCGATGCCGGAGTCCTGCACCCGGAAGTGCAGCAGCACGTCCTTGTCGGTGCGCTCGCTGGCCTGCAGCGAAATGACGATCTCGCCCTTCTCGGTGAACTTCACGGCATTGCCGGCGTAGTTGACCAGGATCTGGCCCAGCCGCAGCGAGTCCCCCATCAGGTTGATCGGCACGTCGGGCGCAACATCGAACACCAGCTCCAGCCCTTTGGCTTCGCACTTTTCACTGATCAGGTTGGCGACGTTTTCCAGCAGCCTTTGCAGGTCGAAATCGTTGTGCTCCAGGTCGAGCTTGCCGGCTTCGACCTTGGAGAAATCCAGGATGTCGTTGACAACCCGCAGCAGGTGCTGGCCGGATGTCTGGATCTTGCCGATGTAGTCCCGCTGTCGCGCCGTCATTTCGCTCTTGAGAGCCAGGTTCGACAAGCCGATGATGGCGTTCATCGGTGTGCGAATCTCATGGCTCATATTGGCCAGGAAGTCGGATTTCATGCGCGTGGCGTCTTCGGCAAGCTCCTTGGCATGCCGCACTTCCTCTTCCTGCTCCTTGCGCTGCGTGATGTTGCGGCCAATGCCCAGCACGCCCTGGGGCATGCCCTGCTCGTCCCACAAGGGCGAAACGACGGTCTCGTACAACGCACGCTCGCCATCCGGGTAGGTGACCCAGTACTCCCCCGAATGCTCGCGCAGCTCGTTCAACACCGCCTTGTCGCGGATGTCAAGCGCGCTGGCAACTTCCTGCGGGTACAGGTCGTGGGCACTGAGACCGGGGATTTCAGCGGCGGGCCGGCCCACGCCGACGGCAAACGTCGTGTTGCAGCCCAGGTAGTGGCCGTCGAGGTCCTTGTAGAAGATCCGGTCGCGGATCGAGTTGATGAGCGACCTCAGGATCGCCTGCTGGCGCTTTTGCTGCTGCTCTGCTCGTTTCTGGCCGGTGATGTCCTTGAACGCCACGATGCCCACAGAGCGCTTGTCGTCCTTGGCCACAGAAGACGTCACTTCGAGCTGGACCAGGGTGCCGTCCTTGCGACGGAACGAGTGTTCGAAGGTCGGGTTGTCGGAGTCGCGGAATTTCGCCGCCAGGGCGGCGCCCAGCTCGGGGGAAGAGCCCTCAACGACGTCCTGCAGCCGCAGGCCGGCGATTTCATCGGGGGTGTACCCGAGTACTTCGCACGCGGCCTTGTTGCCGTAGATCAGCGACTCTTGCACCGAGTCGACCCAGCATATCGGTCCCGAGTGTTCAACCACCAGCGAGCTGAACCTCATCTTTTCCTCGTAGCGCAGCCGCTCCGTGATGTCGCGAAAAGTGATCACGCTGCCCACGCACTGGTTCTGGACGCGCTGCGGCGTGACGCGACGCTCGAGCACCCGCCCATCCGTGAGCTCGAGGATGCTCAGGTCCTCGGCCTCCGGGTTGAGGCTGCGCTGCTCGATGCGGGCCGCAAGACCGGCCGGGTCCTTGGCCCGGCTGAGCATCAATTCGATCAGCGACGTCTGGCTGATGTCAGCGAGCTTGTCTTCCGGAAGGTTCCACATCTCGACGAAGCGGATGTTGTAGTAGATGGAGCCATCCGAATGCAGCAGCGTCACGATGCCGTCGCCGGCCGCATCGAGGGTCGAGACCAGCAATTCATGCGATCTGCGCAGCTGCGCCAGCTCGGCGAGCGCCTGAGGCAAATCCCTAGAAGGGCAATCCATGACAGCTGCCAGCCTTGTTAAAGAGCCCATTAAACCGTCGCCGGCGCGGCCGGGACCGGGAAACTTCCTGGGTCGCGTTAGGGAATTCGGGCTATCGGCGACCGCCTTGAAATGCAAGGCTAGGATTCAATTGGCGCGGCGTCTGTGCGCCAGCGCACTTATGGCGTCTTCGCCGTCTGCTGCATCGCCAACGGACAAGCTCATGCGAAAGCTTCCGTCTTTGCGTGCCGCTCAGCTCGCGACGCGCCTGACTCGCTCGGAAGCAAGTCAGGTGATATCAAGACCGGCAACCCATCTCGTTCCCGACCCCCGATGGCTACGGGTCGCGACGACAAAGGGGATTTGGCAATCCGTATGCGGGCGGTTCGATGCCCGGTTACGCCGCGGGTCCAGCGCATGATCACCGGCGAGGACGCTGGGTGATGGGCGGGCGTTGACGCCAGGCGTGCTGCTTGCGGCGCGTGTCGCTATTGCGAACGAGCAGAAATTCCAACGCCCGCCGGCTGACCTAACCCCGTAAGCACCCATGTCGATACGATGGTCAAACTCAGCATCGCCACGATGACGAGACGTGCCATGACGTCCCGTGAAATCGGATGCGTACGTTTCACGTCGTCTCCAAGCGCAAATTGCAGCGATGGCCGCCGACCGCTTTGAACCGCCAGGCTGGACTTCGATTGCCGGCGTGTGTGCGTGCCGACACACCTGCGCGCCTTCGTGCCATCGCCGGGGAAGCGGCAGGCTGGCTTGCTCGGCAGTGGCGCGGAATGGTTCAGGTGCGTCTCCCACGAACTCCAGCGCCCCCACGCATTTGTTACGTTATCGACGTTGTTGTAACACCGGATGTCTGATGCCTCGCTAACGAAGTTCATGCGCAAGCTTGGGGCCAAAGTCCAGCTCTTCTGTTTGGTCGAGACCCTGGCGGGTCCCTTTGCGCCCAGTCCCAGCCACCTGGCCATTGCGCGCAAGCCACCACTACCGTTCGCTCCTAAAGCGTCCGCAGGGTCGGGGATGCTCGCGCGTGGGTCACCAGAGAACCGCGCGGAGGCGCCCGTGGCATTTCCAGCCCAAGTGCTAAGGATGTGCATGGATCTCATGAGATCACGTTGTTACAACTGTCCCTTAGGGATTTCAGTCGGTAGCACGATAGATTTTTGCCTACCTCAAAGGACCGTGTATCGGGTAACTTACGTAAGCTGTTCACTCATTCCCAGTGGAGACCCAGTGACGCTCAACGCCCTCCCTGCCACGATCAAACTGCTGTGCGTGGATGACAAGCCGGAAGACACCGAGCTCATGGCCGTCGCGCTGGAGCGCGCGGATCCGCTGCGCAAGTATGTAATCCATCGCGTCGAGGATGGCGGGGGCTTTACTGTGGCGTTGCAGGACCAGTTCGACGTTGTTCTGTGCGATTTCAACCTGCCCCGCTTTTCGCCCTACGCCGCCCTGCATCTCCTGAAGGAGCGGCACTGCGACACGCCGCTGGTGGTCGTCACGCGAGCCATCGGCGAAGACGCGGCGGTCGATGTGCTGCGCTGCGGCGCCAAGGACTACGTCACCAAGGACAAGCTGGGCACGCTGCCGCAGGTGATGAACCGGGTGATGAGCGACCGCCGCACCGTCGCCGAACAGCAGCGGATGGCGCGCGAGCTCGAAACCGCTTATGGGCGGGTGAAGGAGCTGTCGGCCCGGTTGGTGATGGCACAGGAGCGCGAACGCAGCGCGATCTCGCGCGAACTGCACGACCACCTGGGCCAGACGCTGACCGGCATTGTGATTCACCTGCACGCCGCCAGCCGCGCTGCCGATGGGCCGACTGCGCGCGAACACAGCGAGACGGCGAGCGCGATGGCGCAAGCCGCGATCCAGAAGGTCAGGACCCTGTCGTTTTCACTTCGACCGGCCCAGCTCGACCTGCTGGGCCTGACGGCCGCCGTTCAAACGGCCGTCCAGCGCCTGGCCGAGCCGGCCGGATTGGCCTTCAGCGTATCGGTTCGCGGGGCCGAGCCCAAGGTCCCCGGCGCCAACGCATCGGTAGCGCTGCGGGTGCTCCAGGAGGGGCTGACCAATTCACTGCGCCACGCCAGGGCGTCGCGCGTGGACGTGCGGCTTCGCTACCTTCCGCGAGGACGCATCGCCGTGATGCTGATGGACGACGGCATCGGCTTCGACAAGGGCAGGTTGCTCGACGGACAGCTCAGCGAATTCAACGTCGGCCTGTACGGCATGATCGAGCGCGCCGAACTGGCCGGGGGACGACTGAACATCCGGACCCGACCGCGGCGGGGCGTGGCAATTCGGGCGGTACTATAGCGCAAGAGATCAAGCAGGTAGGCCCAGTGAAAGCCACAGTCCCATCCCGGCCCATCCGGATCGTGCTCGCCGACGACCACGACCTCGTTCGCTCGGGCATCAAGGCACTGCTGACGATGATCGACGGTGTCGAGGTGGTCGCGGAGGCGCGCGACGGCGGGGAACTGCTCGCCTTGCTGGCCGGACTGACGCCGGACCTGGTGCTGACCGACATCTCCATGCCCGGCATGGACGGCATCGCCGCCATAGCCGAGATTCACGACAAGTACCCTCACTTGAAGGTGCTGGTGCTGTCGATGTACGACACCGTGGATTTCGTCAAGCGTGCGATGGCCAGCGGGGCCTGCGGCTATTTGCTGAAGGATGCATCACCGTTCGAACTGGAGCAGGCCCTGCGCAGCGTGATGACGATGGGGAGCTATTTCAGCCCGGCCATCGCCCAACGTCTGATGCAGCCTTCGGAACCGACGGCCGACGATGAGCTCACGCAGCGGCAGATCGAGATTCTCAAGCTCATCGCCCGGGGCAAGGCATCTAAGGAAATCGCGTTCGAGCTGGGACTGAGCTCCAAGACCATCGACGTTCATCGCGCCCGCATCATGGACCGGCTGCACCTGAACGACATTGCCAGCCTGACACGCTATGCCGTGCGCAAGGGGCTGATCGCCCCTTGAGCATGGCCCGGCGCGTGTGCGCCGACCTGAGGCTGTGGTGCGGGTCCCGCGGCACGTTCAACGGCCGCTCGCCCGCGGCGGCAACGCGAAGTCCTCGGCCAGGAGTTCGGGGATGGCCGCCCCATCCCGCACGGCGCGCACGCCGGGGATGGACTTGCGGTGCAGCACCGGGCAGTCGCCGCCGGCCCAGATGCGGATCGCCACCGGCAGCATGCCGCGCAGTTCCTGCAAGCCGCGCAGCACATGGGCGGGGTTGAGCGACGCGGTGAAGGTCAAGCCCACCAAGTCGGCGCGGTAGGCCCGCGCGGCCGCAGCGATCTGCGCCACCGGCAAACGCACGCCCAGCGAAACGGTGGGGCAGCCCTGCAGCGCGAACAGCGCCTCCGCCAGCAACAGGCCCAGGCCGTGGGGCTCGTCCGGAAAGGTCGTCAGCAGCACCTGGGGCGCCTCGGGCCGCAGCGCCGTCTGCAGCGCGAAGATGGCGGGTCGCAGCACCTGGTACAGGCAGTCGGAATAAAGATGCTCCTCGTGGATCTCGAGCTCGCCCGCCTGCCACGCGTCGCCGACCAGCGCATTCAGGGCCGGCACCTCAACCGAGGCGAAGTGGCCCAGGCCGCCACGCGCCAGCAACGCCTCGAGCTCGGACTGCACCGCCAGCACATCGTGCTCGCGCAGCAGGCGCAATAGCGGCGGTGCCGCGCGCGGCCGCCGCGCCGCCACGGGCTCCAAGCCGCCGCTCAAACGCCGCACCTCGGCGGGGCCGGCCGCAACCAGCTGGCCCGGGCGGTGCCCCTGCGCGATCAGGCGCCACATCAATCTCAGCTGTTCCACCTGCTCCGGCGGGTAACAGCGCTCGCCGCGCTCGTCGCGTTGCGGCGCCGGAAAGCCGTAGCGCCGCTCCCAGATGCGCAAGGTGGCGCGCGGCACGCCGGTGTCGCGTTCGACGTCCGAAATCCATTGCAAGGGTTGCTGCGTACCAGAAGGGCGTGCGGCCATGTCCGATTGTGTGGCATCGGGCAGGGGTAATGGGTCGATCACATTTTTTGTCCTACTACAAACAGTTAAACTCATGATACGACAAACTGAAGGGCAATGATGCAGGACACGGTTCGGGGCGCGCCATGAGGGTCGCCGTCATCGGGGGCGGCGTGGCCGGGCTCGCCGCGGCGCACGCGCTGCGCAACAAGGCCGAGGTGACGCTGTTCGAGGCCGGGCGGCACTTCGGCGGTCATGCCCACACGGTGGACGTGACGCTGGGCGGCGTCACGCATGGCGTGGACACCGGGTTCCTGGTGTTCAACCGGCACACCTATCCACGCCTGGTCGAGCTGCTGGCCGAACTGGGCGTGGCCACCGCCGCCTCGGACATGTCGTTCTCAGTCCAGGTGCCCACCGCGACCGGCGGCCCGGGCCTGGAATGGAGCGGCAGCAACCTGAACTCGGTCTTTTGCCAGCGCGGCAACCTGCTGCGGCCGCGCTTCTGGCGCATGCTGCGCGACCTGCTGCGCTTCAACAAGCTGGCCACGCTGATGGCGCAGGCCCAGGCCGATGGGCTGATGCGGGTTTCGCTGCAGGACTTCCTCGACACCCACCGCTTCTCGCGCGAATTCCGCGACTGGTACCTGTTGCCGATGCTGGGTTGCATCTGGAGCTGTCCCACCGCCGCCATGCTGCGCTATCCGGCCGGCTCGGTGATCCGGTTCTGTCACAACCACGGGTTGCTGCAGATCGCCGACCGCCCCCAGTGGTACACGGTGGCGGGCGGGTCGCGTGGCTACGTCGCCCGGATCGTCGAAGGCCTGGCCGACGCCCGCCTGGGCATGCCGGTGCGCAGCGTCGCCCGCACCGACACCGGCGTCATGGTGCTAAGCCGCCGCGGCTGGGAGGGTTTCGACCGGGTGGTGCTGGCAACGCACAGCGATCAGGCTTTGTCGCTGCTGTCCGATGCCACCTTCGAGGAGCGCGCGGCGCTCGGCGCCGTCAAGTTTCAGTCCAACCGGGCGGTGCTGCACACCGATACCTCGGTGCTGCCGGCCGACCGTCGCGCCTGGGCGGCATGGAACTACCAATCCGGCCCATGGGGCAGCGGCCGCGTCTGCCTGCACTACCTGATCAACCGGCTGCAACCGCTGCCCTGGCGCCAGCCGGTCATCGTCTCGCTCAATCCAGTGCAGGACATCCAGCCGCGGCAGGTGATCGGCGAATACGAGTACGCGCACCCGGTGCTGGACGCGACCGCGGTGCGGGCGCAAAAGCAGCTGGCGTCGCTGCAGGGACGCGGCCGCACCTGGTTCTGCGGGGCCTGGACCGGTTACGGGTTTCACGAGGACGGCCTCGCGTCCGGACAGGCGGCGGCCGCCGCGATCCTGGCGCGGCAGCCCATCGACGCCCTGGTCGAGGCGACAGCATGAACCAGCCCCTGGTCGGCTTCGGCGAGGTCCGCCACACCCGGCTGCGGCCGGTGCGCCACGCGTTCGACTATCCGACCTGCTTCCTGCTGTTGCCGATGCGCAGCCTGCGCCAGGGCGGCTGCGGCGCACTGGCGCGCAACCGTGCAGCGCTGCTGAGCTTTCACGACCGCGATCACGGCGACGGCGGCTCCGACGCGCTGGCCTGGCTCGACGGACTGCTGGCGCGTCACGGCATCGCCGACGCCGGCGGCGAGGCCTGGTTGCACTGCTATCCGCGGGTGCTGGGTCATGCCTTCAAGCCGGTGAGCTTCTGGTACTGCCACCGCGCCGACGGCACGCTGCGCGCCATCGTGGTGGAGGTCAACAACACTTTCGGTGAGCGCCACTGCTACGTGCTCGACGGCCCCGCCTGGGGCCGCGAACTGCGGGCCGACAAAGCCTTTCACGTCTCGCCCTTCTGCCGCGTCGAAGGCCGTTACCGGTTCCGCTTCCTGTTCGACCCCGCACGCGCGCGCACCGTCGCGCGAATCGATTACGACGACGGCGAGGGCGCGCTGCTGCGCACCTCGGTCAGCGGCGAGCTGCAGCCGGCGACCGCCGCCGCGCTGCGCCGCGCGCTCTGGCGCTACCCGGCCCTGTCGCTGGCCATCGTCGCCCGCATCCACTGGCAGGCGCTGCGGCTGTGGCTGCGCCGCGTGCCGTTCCACGGCAAGCCGGCCGCGCCTGTGCAACCCACCACCACCCAACTTTCATGAACAGCACCACCCTGCCCTCCTTCGCCCTGCCGGCCCATGCGCCGGCCGCGGCGCGCGCCGTCCTGAAGCCACTCGAGCGGCTGCGCCACGGCTGTCTCGAGCTGGTCCTGCCCGATGGCAACGTCCGGCGCTTCGGGCGCGGCGAACCGCACGCCCATCTGCACCTGCGCAACTGGAACCCGTTCCAGGCGGCGCTGGCCCGCGGCGACGTGGGCCTGGCCGAGACCTACATGGCGGGCGACTGGACCACCGCATCGCTGCCGGACCTGATCGGCCTGTTCGTGCGCAACCGGCAGGAGATCGAGCGCCTGGTCTACGGCAGCTGGCTGGGCCGCCTGGCCTGCCGCCTGCGCCATTTGCTGAACCGCAACAGCCGCTCCGGCAGCCGCCGCAACATCAGCGCGCACTACGACCTGGGCAACGCGTTCTACCGCCTGTGGCTGGACGAAACGATGAACTATTCGGCGGCGTGGTTCGACGGCCGGCCCGGCCAATCGCTGTCGCAGGCACAGGACGCCAAGGTACTGCGTGCCCTCGAAATGGCCGAAGTGGGCGCTGGCAGCCGGGTACTGGAGATCGGCTGCGGCTGGGGCGCCCTGGCCGAGATGGCGGCGCGCGACCGGGGCGCCCATGTCACCGGCGTCACCCTGTCGAAGGAGCAACTGGACTATGCGCAGCAGCGCCTGGCGCAAGCCGGCGTCAGCGCGCGCACCGACCTGCGCCTGCAGGACTACCGGGACATCGCCGATGCGCCGTTCGACGCCATCTGCTCGATCGAGATGGTCGAGGCCGTGGGCCGGGAATGGTGGCCGCGCTATTTCGCCACCGTGGCCCGCCTGCTCAAGCCGGGCGGCCGGGCCTGCATCCAGACCATCGTGATCGACGACGCGCTGTGGGACCGCTACATCGCCGGCACCGACTTCATCCAGCAGTACATCTTCCCGGGCGGCTGCCTGCCGAGCCGGCGCGAGTTCGAGCGCCACGCCGCCGCCGCCGGACTGCGAGTGGTGGACACGCTGGGCTTCGGCTCGGACTACGCGCTCACCCTGCGCCTTTGGCGCGAACGTTTCCTGGCGCAGCGCTCCGCGGTGCTGGCCCTTGGCTTCGACGAAAGGTTCATCCGCCTATGGGAGTTCTACCTGGCCTATTGCGAAGCGGCGTTCACCCAGGGCAATACCGACGTGGTGCAGTACACGCTGGTGCGCGACTAGCCATGTTGCTCGCACTGGGCGCCGCGGCGCCGCCTGCGCCATGCGCGTCTGTCCCCGCGCAGGATCCTGCCGCGGCGCGCGAGGTACTGCCCGGCGCGCGCCTGGCGGGACAGGGACGCCTCACCTGGTGGGGGCTGGCGGTGTATGACGCGCAGCTGTGGGTGGCGCCGGATTTCGCGGCTGCGGATTTCGCCGTCCATCCTTTCGCCCTGGAGCTGCGCTACCTGCGCGAACTGCGCGGCGGGGCGATCGCGCAGCATTCCATCGACGAAATGCGGCGGGCCGGCGAATTCAGCGAGCAGCAGGCACAGCAGTGGCAACAGGCGCTGCTGCGCCTGTTGCCCGACGTGGGCCCGGGGGACCGCATCACCGGCGTGCATGCGCCGGGTCAGGGTGCGCGCTTCCTGGTCAACGGCAGACCGGCCGGGTTCATCGCCGACCCGCAGTTCGCCGCGTTGTTCTTCGCCATCTGGCTTGGACCGGCCACCTCGCAGCCTGGCCTGCGCGCCGCGTTGCTGGGAGCAGCGCAATGAACGCCGACACCGGCTGGCGCTACGGCCTGCTGGGCCTGCCGCTGGCGTTCGCCGCGCTGCCGCTGTACGTTCAATTGCCCGCCTACTATGCGCGCGAGTTCGGCCTGCCGCTGGCGGCGCTGGGCGGCGTGCTGCTGGCCGCGCGATTGTTCGACGGCTTGACGGACCCTTGGATCGGCCGCTGGACCGACCGGCTGTTCGCGCGCTCGCCCCGGGCGGTGCTCGTGGCCGGCGCGGTCGCCGCGGCGCTGCTCGCCCTGGGCATGGGTGCGCTGTTCTTTCCGCCGGTGCGAGGCGACAACGCCCTGTTGTTGTGGGCGGCGCTCGCGCTCATCGTCACTTGCGCCGCGTACAGCGCCCTCACGGTGGCGCACCAGTCGTGGGGCGCGATGCTCGGTGGCGACGAGTCGCAGCGCGCGCGTATCACCGGCTGGCGTGAAGGCCTGGGACTGGCCGGCCTGCTGCTGGCCTCGGTGATGCCGACGGTCGCCGGCTGGCCGGCCACATTGGCGCTGCTGAGCGCCGCATTGGTGGCGGGGTGGCTCGCCTGGTCCGGTGCGCGGCGCCCCATGCCGCGCGACTTGAAGGCCGCCGGCAACTGGTGGATGCCGCTCGGCCACCGGAGCTTTCGCCGACTGCTGGGGGTGTTCATGATCAACGGCATCGCCACCGCCGTGCCCGCGACCTTGTTGCTGTTCTTCGTGCGCGACCGGTTGCAGGCGAGCGCCGCCGCGGAGCCGCTGTTCCTGGGCAGCTACTTCCTGTGCGCGGCGCTGTCGATCCCGCTGTGGCTGGCGCTGGTGCGCCGCATCGGGCTTGCGCGCAGCTGGCTCGCGGGCATGGCGCTGTCGGTGGCGGCCTTCGCCTGGGCCGCGACCCTGGGCCCGGGGGACACGCTCGCGTTCGCCGTGGTGTGCGCGCTGTGCGGAGTGGCGCTGGGGACGGACCTGGCGTTGCCCGGCGCGCTGTTGGCGGGCGTGATCGGCGCGGCGGGCGAGCGCGGCGCTGGCGACGGCCTCTTCTTCGGCTGGTGGAACTGCGCCGGCAAGCTCAATCTGGCGCTGGCCGCCGGACTGGCCCTGCCGTTGCTCTCGCTGGCCGGCTATGCGCCGGGAGTTCGGACCCCTCAATCGCTGACCGCGCTGGTCGCGGCCTATTGCGTGCTGCCCTGCCTGCTCAAGCTGGCGGGCGCCGCCTTGTTGTTCTTCACCCTGATTCGACCGGAAGGCAAGCCATGACGATGTCCAAGAGAACCCTGTTGCTGGCGACCGGTGCGCTGGCGCTGGCCGGTTGCGCCACCCCCGAGGTGAGCGATTACCGCGCCGAGAAACCGGTGCTCGACCTGCAGCGCTATTTCGACGGGCGGGTGCACGCCTGGGGCACTTTCGCCGATCGCTCCGGCAAGGTCGTGCGCCGCTTCACGGTGGTCGTCGATTGCAGCTGGAACGGCGACGACGGTGTGCTGGACGAGGACTTCAGCTATTCGGACGGCACCCGGCAAAGGCGGGTCT
>JAANCK010873666.1_pt1 | contig 32209 bp, 34 predicted proteins | sample 7277841 | NCBI WGS metagenome assembly JAANCK01 (sample SAMN14222788, study PRJNA588281) | permafrost metagenome | isolation source: Arctic cryosol methane SIP | place: Canada:Nunavut | collected 2015-07 | reverse complement strand
TAGCGGACTTCGGCCAACTGCGCACGCGTCCAGCGCACGATGTCGGCTGCGCCCATCGCGCCGGCCTGGCGCGCCACTTCGCGGCCGTTCAGGAACAGCGCGAGCGTCGGGATACTGCGGATCTGGAAGCGCGCGCCCAGCGCCTGCGCTTGCTCCGTGTCGACCTTGGCCAGCCGCACCTGGGGCTCCAGCTGGGCCGCGGCCTGTTCGAATGCCGGCGCCATCTGGCGGCAGGGACCGCACCAGGGGGCCCAGAAATCGACCAGCACCGGGATCTGGTTGCGCTGGATGTGCCGGTCGAACGCAGCCTCGTCCAGCGCCGTTGAATGCGCCGTGAACAATTGCTTGTGGCAGCTACCGCAGTCGGGGCCCTTGCCCAGATCGCCCTGCTTCACCCGGTTGGTGGTGTTGCAGTGCGGACACACCACGTGCAGCGCATCGCTCATGATGGGCTCCTTCAGGCCGCGCGCCGGGCCACGGCGATCGCCGAGCACGCGGCGGCTTCCGCGGCCAGGCCGGATTCGAGCGCCGAACGGCAAAGGCCCGCGTGCTCGTAGTTGAGGTTCTCGTACAGCTCGCTCATCGTGGGGAACTCTTCCAGCACGGCATCGAGCCCCGCATCGCGCGGCGTGGCCTTGAGCTCGTCGGTGATCCGGCTGACCAGCATGCGGTACTGATCGGCATCGATCGCGCGTCCGCCCTGCTCCAGCCGCTCGAGAACCTGGGCCAGCAGCGCCAGGTTCTTGTTGAGGGTGACGGAAGATGTTTTCATGCCTGGAATCTGGGGCTGTGCGCATCGAATACAAGGGCACCGGCCGGTCCCCTGCCCGGCGGTTCAAGATGCACCGCCGGCGCCGCAGCGGATGAGTCCGCCATCGACCGGCCGGTTCGGGGTCGCATTGCGCAGCCGGCTAATCCCTCAGCAGGAACAGCATCTGCGTGCCGCTGATCTCCAGCAGGTCGTGATCGGCCAGCATCACCGGCTTGTCGCCGAGCCGGTCGCCGTTGAGGGTCGGCTTGTCGTCGCCGTCGAGGTGCGCCACATAGAAGCCGTCGCGCCGGTGCGAGACCGCCACCACCGACACGCCCGGCTTGCCGAAGGTGCTCACGGCCTTGAGCACCGGCATTTCCAGGCCGGCCGACGAGCCGTTGACCACCTTGAAGAACGCCTTGAGCTGCGGCGCCTGGCCGTCCGGGCCGAGCTGCATGGCGGTGGTCCCCGAAAAGTCCAGCGTCTTGGACGATCCCGCGTGGAAACGGACGCGGAAATTGCCGATCGCGATGACCTCGCCGTCGTGCAGCCGCTGGCGTTTGACCATCTTGCCGTTGATGTAGGTGCCGTTGGTGCTGTTCAGGTCCTCCACGAACACATCGGCCAGGCCCTTCAGGTCGAACACGCAGTGGTGGCCGCTCACCACCATGTTGTCGAACACGATGTCATTGTCCGCATGGCGGCCCAGCGTGGTGCGGTCCTTCTGCAGGTCGATCTTCTTGATTTCGACGCCTTCGACCGAGGCAATCAGGTACGGCATGCAGTGCTCCAGGTTGTTCCCGCCGGCACGGTCGGGCTGCAGCCGATGTTAGTGCCGGGTATCCGGTTGGGCAAGTACGATGCGCCTTGCCGCAGCGACCGCGTCGCGGCGCTTGCTTCATGAATCCCAGTTCCAAGCCCATCCCCGTCGCCCTCGCCGGCATGGTGTCGCTGGCCGTGGCCATGGGCATCGGCCGGTTCGCATTCACCCCGCTGCTGCCGATGATGCTGGCCGACGGCGTGGTCGACCTGCCCGGCGCGAGCTGGCTGGCCAGTGCCAACTACTTCGGCTACCTGCTGGGCGCGCTGCTGTGCACCCTGCAACCCTGGTTGTGGCGCCGCTTCACGACCCTGCCCGCGCTGGACAGCCCGGCCCTGGTCCGGGCCGGACTCGCCGCCACCAGCCTGTTGACCCTGGGCATGGCCCTGCAATCGCCGGGCTTGTGGCCTTTGCTGCGGTTTGCCGCCGGCGTGGCCAGCGCTGTGGTCTTTCTCTATACCTCCGGATGGTGCCTGGCCCAACTGGCGCGCTGCGATGCCATGGCACTTGGCGGGCTGATGTATGCCGGTCCCGGCGGCGGCATCGTGGCCAGCGGCCTGCTGGCCGGTGCGATGGTCCATTGGCACCAGTCCGCCGCCGCCGGCTGGCTCCTGTTCGGCGTGTTGGCAACGCTGCTCAGCGCTCTGGTGTGGCCGGTCTTCGCGCGGGACGATCCTGCGGCCCAGGCCGTGAGTTCGACGGCGGCACCCACCGCTGCGCCAGGAGGTAGCGGCGTCGAAATGACATTGCTGACGGTGGCCTATGGCCTGGCTGGCTTCGGCTACATCATCACCGCCACCTTCCTGCCGGTGATCGCGCGCCAAGCCTTGCCCGGCTCGGCCTGGCTCGACCTGTTCTGGCCAATCTTCGGCGCCGCCGTGGTCGCCGGGGCGCTGCTGGCCACCCGGATACGGTTCGCGGGCGATCTGCGCTACCTGCTGGCGGCCTGCTACGCCATGCAAAGCGCCGGCGTCGCGGCCAGCACCGTGCGCCCCACCCTGGCCGGCTTCGTCGCGGGCAGCCTGCTGCTGGGCCTGCCCTTCACCACCATCACCTTCTTTGCCATGCGCGAGGCGCGGCGCCTGCGGCCGGCGTCGCCAACCGGCCTGATGGGCCTGCTGACGGCCATGTACGGTGTCGGCCAGATCGCCGGCCCGCCACTGGCGGCCATGCTCATCGCCCGCAGCGGCACGCCGGCCCGGGGCTTTGCACTGTCGCTGGAGATCGCTGCCGGCTCGCTCGTCGTCGGCGCACTGCTGTACCTCGAACTGGCCCGGCGCTACCCCATGGCCCAGACGGCCCTCAGCCCGCCGGACGGGCGCGCAGCAGGGCGGGGTACGGATTGATGGGCTGGCCCTTCCACCACTGACGCTGAGGGCCCAACCGGAACACCGCGAAATGCAGGTGCGGCGCTTCGACCGCGGCGTTGCCGGTACTGCCGACGTAGCCAATCAGGTCGCCCCGGCGCAGCGGCATGCCTTCCTTCAGGCCGTCGGCATAACGATCCAGGTGCGCGTAGTAGTAGGCCAGGTTGCCGTCGGGATCGAACTGGTACAACGTGAGGCCGCCCGGCACGCTGGTGAACAGCTTGACCAGCTTCCCGTCGTCGACTGCGTACACACGGCTGCCTCGGCGCGCCAGGATGTCGATCGCTTCGTGGCGATGGCCGGGCCGCCCCTCATTGAAGGTATCGACCAGGGCCGATGGCGCCACGCCTTCGACCGGCAGCATCAATGGCCGGGCCGCGAGCAGGGCTGCGCCGTCATCGGTTGACGCCGCGGCCTCAATGCCCGCGCTCTCCTTCCCTCTCGGGCCAATGGCACGGCTTTCCTGGCCCTGGCACGCACCGGACAAGGCCGCTGTCAGGGCTGCACAGGCTGCAAGCCAGCCGGGGCCCAACCCGTGCTTTGCGAACGTGCCGTTGCGATTCCGATGCACGGGTTCAGCCTTGCACGTCCACCGCGAGGCCCGGCTTGACCAGTGTCCCGAGCCGCATCACGTCCCAATTCGTCATGCGCACGCAGCCGTTGGTGTCGGCACGGGCCATTCTGGAGGGTTCGCTGGTGCCGTGAATGCCCCAGTGCGGCTTGCTCAGCCCCAGCCACATGACGCCGACCGGGTTGTTGGGGCCGGGCGGCAACCGGACCTTGCTGTCGGTGGACCTGGCCGTCTTCAACAGTTGCGGGTCATAGGTGAAGTCCGGGTTCATCACCTCGCTCGTGATCTTCAGGCGGCCCAGCGGCAAGGGATCGCGCCGCCCACCGAAGCTGACCGGAAAGGCAGCCAGCAGTCGGTTGCCCTCGCCCATCACATAAAGCATCTTGTCTGATTTGTCGATGCGAACCGAGGTCGCATGCGGGGCTGGCGCGTCGGGCTTGCCCACGTCGGCGACGATGATCTGCGCCCCCGCGCGCAGCGGCCGGCCGCGGTTCAGGTCGACCAGCAGCCTGGGGCTCATGTGGAAGCGTTCGCCCAGGGCTTCCTCAACCGATTGGTAGCCCAGCGCCGGCAGCTTGGCCTTCTCCATCGGGTCAGCCGGCAATCGGGTGTAGGGACCTTGGTCCTGCTCGGTCAGGGCATAAGTCGCGAAAGCAGCCCCCTGGCCTTCCTGCAGCGCGGCCCAGGTGGCGCTGTCGACCCTGGAGGTGGTCGGGAGACCCCGCGACAATTGGAATGCGGACACCGCCCGCGCCATGTGGGTGCTGAACTGGCCGTCGATCTCGCCGGGTGAGAACCAGAACCGGTCGAGCAGGATCTGGGCGCGCACAACGGCTGCGCCACGCGAGCCGGCCGCCAGCACCGGCACCGCGTCGTCCGAATTGAGGCGCTCCATTTGCGCCGTCGGGTCCGCGGACACGGGTACGACGGCGATGGGTTGGTGCGGCCCCGGTGAGGGCCGTTTTGCGGATGCCGGCAGCGGTGCGGCTGTCATGGCGAGCGCGGCGAGTAGTGCCGACAACGGCGCCGGCCAGAGGCGACGCAAGTTTTCGATGGATCGCATGATGGCCAGGCCCTCGTGGAAGCGATAACCGAATGTAGCGCCCATGGCCGCTGCCCCTGTCGGCAGGCACCGACGGTCGGGGTCGGCATCCACCGATCGGCCGCGAACGACCTAAGGCACGGTGCCATCGGCCACGCGCCGGTAGCGCACTTCGATCTTGTGGACGTTGTCCACGCCGACGAACTCGTTGTGCGATGAAAAGCGCACGGCGAAAGTGGCGAAAGGCACGATCGGAGCCGACGGCGCACGCCCGTCCATTCGCCGATAGTGGCGCTTGAGATTCGTGCCATCGAACAGCCATACGCCCTCGCCCTCGTGCCCGGCCACCACGGTCTCGCCATTGGTGACAGTCGATTTTTCGAGAAACGAACCGCCAGGCTCGAGCACCAGGATCCGGCGCACCACCGTGGCTTCGTCCTGGTACTCGCGCAGCCAGGTGCCCACCAGCTGGTCCTGGATCTGCTCCGTGGGGGAATCGTCGGGCGCGGCGCCGCAACCGCCGGTCAGTGCAGCAACCAGGACCGTCAGGACGGCGAGTGAACGGACGGATGCAGTTGGGGTCATGCGATCCTCCGGCTCAATCTTGTCACGCGAGCGGGGACTTTGCACGGCGCGGTCGGCACAGCGTCCTGAGCTTGTATCCTGGATGGCCTGCGGAACGCACAGGCTCAACGGCAAGGCGAACATGAACACAGATCGTCCCACTCGGCGCCCCGCCCAGGCCACCGGCCTGGTTTCCGGCAAGCTGCTTGCGCTCGCGGCTGGCCTGGTGGTCGTGGCCGCTGCCTATCTGGCGCCTGGCGCCGCCGCGGAGCCGGCGGTGAAGCTGCCGCCGCCCGCGTTCGACCCGCAACCGGCGGCACCCGGCGCGGTGCAAAGCGTCGTCTTTGCCGGCGGCTGCTTCTGGGGCGTGCAGGCGGTGTTCCAGCACACGCAGGGCGTGCTCGGCGCCGTCTCGGGCTATGCGGGCGGTCCCGCGGCCTCGGCTCATTACGAGACGGTTGGCAGCGGCACCACCGGTCATGCTGAAGCGGTGCAGGTGAAATGGGACCCCAGCCGGATCAGCTACGGCAAGTTGCTGCAAATTTACTTCTCGATCGCGCACGACCCGACCCAGCTCAATCGCCAGGGACCCGACGCCGGCCCGCAATACCGTTCGGCGATCTTCTACTCGGATGCAAAGCAGCAGGATGTGGCGCAGCGCTACATCGCGCAGCTGGACGCTGCGAAGGTGTTCCCGCGCAAGATCGTCACCCAGCTCGCGCCCCTGAACGGTTTCTATCCGGCCGAGGACTATCACCAGGACTATGCGACGCTGCACCCGGATTCACCGTACATTGCGGCGTTCGACCGGCCCAAGATCGCCAACCTCAAGTCAATGATGCCCGAGTGGTACCGGGACCAGCCGGTGCTGGTGGGACGCCGCCAGTCGTAGCGCGCGCACGGCGGCGCGGCGCGTTCAGAGGTAGCCGATCGGCCGCGGCGCATGCCGCAGGTGCAGCAAAAGGCCGAGCTCGGCCATGTCGTCGCCATTGCGCCGCAGGATGGTATCGGCCAGCGGCAGAAACGACTCCTCCTCGTAGTGCGCGTGGGCCAGGTAACGCTGCGCCAGCTCCGCGGCCACGCCGGCGTCCAGCACGGCCGGCTTGCCGCGCGCCGCGTCCCTGACGGCCGGTTCCAGCTTCTTCCAGAGCGCCTCGAGTTCGCGATGTTCGGCGGTGAGCCGATGGACCATGACCTGCACGCAGTCGCGTTCCTCGCCCGCAACGGCGCTGCGCAACACGGTGGGAAACAGGTCGCGCTCCTCCTCGGCATGGTGTTCGAGCACCCCGCCCTTCAATACCGCGACGGTGCGGGTGGCGACTTCGCGCGCCCGTGCCGCGGCCTCCAGCAGCCGGGGAAGGTCAGTCAGCGCTTGCAGCTGCCTCGCGATGCCGGCGTGGCACTGCGAGAACCTGTTCAGCGGCGTGGCCATGTCGACCGGTTGCTGCAGCGGATCATTCGGCTTCATGGGGGTCCTGCCTTGGGCTGAGCGTAGCGCCGCAAGCCGCGGACGGCAAGACGCAGGGCGCTTTGACTGTAGGGTTGGCCAACTGCCCGGCGCTTGACCAAAGTCAATGGGGTCGGGGCCGCACGGTCGCACGATGGCTACCGGCGTACCTGCCAACTCCTCTCGAGGCTTTCCATGTTCAAGCACATCCTCCTGGGCACCGACGGTTCCGCGGCGTCCGAACACGCGGCCACCCTGGCCGTCGGACTCGCCCGCATCCACCACGCCAAACTCACCGCGCTGTATGTGGTGGACCCATACCCCTACCTGGGAATCGGCGAAACCAATCCCATGGGTTTCCAGGCCTACATGTCCGCGGCGCAGCAACATGCCGCGCAGGCCCATGCCAAGGTCGAGGCGCTGTGCAAGCGTTCCGAGCCGCCGGTGGACCTCGAAGTGCGGCTGGTAGAGGATGTGACCGCCATGCGCGGCATCGTTGACATGGCCCAGGAAAGCCATGCCGACCTGGTGGTGGTGGGTTCGCACGGCCGCACCGGAATCAGCCGGCTGATGCTGGGAAGCGTGGCCGCGCAGGTGGTTGCCCACTCGCCGGTGCCGGTGCTCGTCGCGCGTTAACTCGGAAAATCGCTGAGCGATTTTCCGAGTTGGTTTGAACGGTGTGGCCAGGACCGGCAGAGCCGGATCCTGCCCACAAGAGAGACCGCGCTGCGCGATGCTCCGCGCGGTCCACGATGCGATGGTCCCACGCAGTGGCACATCGACTGCGCGCAATAACATGGAGCGCAGTCGCCCTCGCGGTGAGTATCCGGCTTTGCCGGTCCTCATCGCGCTGACCAGAACCACTCCGAAAATCGCCCGCGCGATTTTCAGAGTGAACTCACCGTAGCAGCGGCCTGAGCATCCACAGGCCCACCAGCGGCCCGAGCGCCAGTCCGGGGAGCAACGCCGCCAGCGGCCAGACCTGAGCCGCACGCACGAACAGCTCGATGCTCACCACCGAGATCGCGAAGCCGATGCAGTTGGTGAAGGTGAGCACGCTGCCGACGACGGCGGGCGGCGAGTTCTGCGCGGTCAAGGTCGAGAACTGCGGTGAATCGCCGACCACGGTGGTTCCCCACAGCAACAGCCAGACCATGAACAGCGGCAACGGCGCGGCCAGCATCAGCGGCGCGGCCAGGCAGCAGGCAGCACTGGTGGCGAGCTGGAACTGGGCCACGCTGGCACTGCCGAAGCGCCGCACCAGCAGTCCGCCGGCAACGCAGCCGGCAAAGCCCGCCGCGATTGCCCAGAACGCTGCCGCGCTGACGGCGGTGCCGCTGATCCGGGTGGCCAGCACCAGCGGCACCAGCACGTAGAAGGCATACAGCTCCCACATGTGGCCGAAGTAGCCGAACACCGAGGCGCGCAGCCGCCGGTCCGACCAGATCAGCGCCAACGCCCTGGGCGTCATGCGCGCGCCGGCGACGGCATCGGGATTGACCGGCACCAGCCAGGCCGTCGCGATACCGCCCAAGGCCGCCAGCGCCGACACGCCCAGCACCACCCACTGCCAAGGCGGCAGGTCGCCGGCCGCCGCGGCGCCATCGCCGGCCAGCGCCCGCAGGCCATGCGGCAGTGCCGTGCCCAGCACCAGTGCCCCGATCAGCACACCCATCACCGCACCCAGCCGCTGCCGGTACCAGCTGGCGGCGATTTTCATTCCGACCGGGTAGATCCCGGCCAGCAGAAACCCCACGCCGAACCGCAGGACCAGCAACAGGTCGAACCGCCCCGGCGCCAACACCACGCAGGCATTGAGCGCGGCGGCCAGCAACGCACAGACCAGGAATACCCGCTGGGGCCGGAACCGGTCCGCCAGCATCAGCAGCGCGAACACCAGGGTGCCGGCCACGAAGCCCAGTTGCACCACCGAAGTGAGCATGCCAACGGCCGCGGCGGGCAGGCCCCAGGCTCGCTGCAGATCAGGCATCACGGCGTTGACGGCGAACCAGAGCGAGGTTCCGGCGAACTGCGACAGGACGATCACGGGCAGGATCCGGCGCGGAACGGCTATGCTCATCGACCCAGCATACCGGGGTGAGGCTGAGCTTGCAGCGGCCGACGACGCCCCCACCTGATCACCATGATTCCCTTTTCCGTCCTCGACCTCTCCCCGATCACCGAAGGCAGCGATGCGCCCCAGTCGTTTCGCAACACGCTGTCCCTGGCCCAGCATGCCGAGCGCTGGGGCTACAACCGCTATTGGCTGGCCGAGCACCACGGCATGCCCGGCATCGCCAGCGCCGCTACCGCCGTGTTGATCGGCCACGTTGCCGGCGGGACCCGCACCATCCGCGTCGGCGCCGGCGGCATCATGCTGCCCAATCATTCGCCGCTTGTGATCGCCGAACAGTTCGGCACGCTGGAGGCGCTCTACCCCGGCCGCATCGACCTGGGACTGGGCCGCGCGCCGGGCTCCGACCAGGCCACCGCGCAAGCCCTGCGCCGCAACCTGTTGAGCGACGCGGACGAGTTTCCGCGCGACGTGGTGGAACTGATGGACCTGCTGTCGGACCAGCCGCGCCAGCGCATCCGGGCCGTGCCCGGCACCGGCGCCAAGGTCCCGGTCTGGATCCTGGGTTCCAGCCTGTTCGGCGCCCAGCTCGCGGCGATGCTCGGCCTGCCGTATGCCTTTGCCTCGCATTTCGCACCGGCCCAGATGATGCAGGCGATCGCGCTGTACCGCGACACCTTCAAGGCTTCGGTGCATCTGGCCAAGCCCTACGTGATGCTGGGCTTCAACGTGTTCGCCGCCGACAGCGACGAGGAAGCGCAGATCCGGGCCACCTCGATGCAGCAGGCCTTCGTCAACCTGCGCAGCGGCCGGCCCGCCAAGCTGCCGGCGCCGCGCCCGGGCTATCGCGAGAGCGTGGGCCCGGCCGAACGCGCGCTGCTCGACAGCGTGCTGTCCTGCGCCACCATCGGCTCGCCCGCCACGGTGCGCCAGGGGCTGAAGGAGTTCATCGAGCGCACCGGCGCGAACGAGCTGATGATCGCCTCCCAGATGTTCGATCCCGCCGCACGGCTGCGCTCCTACGAAATCACGGCGCAGGTGCGTGAAGGCCTCGCCAAGACCGCCTGAAGCACCGTCGATGCACGGTGCCGCAGTCCCCGCCGCCGGCCAGATCTCTTCGCGCGCGGCATGGGGCATGCTGTTCGCGCTGGCCACCGCCTTTTCGCTGAGCCAGGCCTACCGCACCGTCCCGGCCATGATGGCCAACCAGTTGCAGCGCGACTTCGGCCTGTCGGCCCAGCAACTGGGCCTGTTCGCCGGCGTATTTCACTTCAGCTTCGGCGCGCTGCAGTTGCTGATGGGAATCGGCATCGACTTTCACGGCGTGCGGCGCACGGTGCTGGCCGCCTTTCCGCTGACCATCGTCGGTGCCGTGCTGTCGGCGCTCGCGCCCACGTATGCGCTGGCGGTGCTCGGGCAGGCGCTGATCGGCATCGGCTGCGCGCCGGCGTTCCTGGTCTGCACCGTTTTCATCGCGCGCCGCTTCGAAGCGGCGCAGTTCGCATCGGTGTCCGGCATGGTGCTGGGGATCGGCGGCCTGGGCATGCTGATCACCGGCACGCCGCTGGCCTGGGTGGTGAAAGTCAGTTCCTGGCGCACCGGCTTCATGGTGCTCGCGGCCGGTTCGGCGCTGGCCTGGCTGGTTATCTTCGCCTTCGTGCGCGAACCGGCCAACCCGCGCCAGGGCCAGCGGTCCAGCATGATGGGGGCCCTGCGTCAATCGGCGGCCCTCTTCGCCATGCCACAGACCTGGGGCATCGTGGCGCTGGGCGGCGTGACCTACGCCTCGTTCATCACGCTGCGCGGCCTCTGGCTGGGGCCGCTGCTGATCGAGCGCTACGGCTTCTCGCTGCTGCAAAGCGGCAACGTGGCATTGGCCGTGTCCGCGGTTTCGCTGCTCGGTCCGCCGGTGTTCGGCCGGCTCGACCCCGCTGGCGCGAGGCGCCGGCCCCGCATCGTGGGCTTCAGCCTGGCAATGGCCGCAGCTTTCGCCGTGCTGGCGTTGGTGCACGAGCCGGCCGTGGGCATCGCGACGACGCTGGTGATCGGGTTTCTGACCGGGTTCATCGTCTGGCAGTACGCGGACGTGCGCGGCGCCTACCCGGAAGCGCTGACCGGCCGCGCGATGGCCGTCTTCACCATGGCCATGTTCCTCGGTGTCGCCCTCGTGCAGTGGCTGACCGGGGTGGCCGCCACCGTGGCCCATGCGGCCGGCGTCGATCCCTACACCTCGGTGCTGCTGGCGACGGCCGCGCTGGTGGCCCTGGGAACGCTTGCTTTCCGATTCCTGCCAGCGCCGCGCACCGCGCCTTGAACGCGGCGATTGCAGCCTTCGCCCGCAGAAATCTTCCGGCTGGCTTATGCTGCGCGGTCATTGAAGGGAGCGCCCATGCCGCCACGCCTCACTGCCCACGATTTCGACCAGGAACTGCTGATCCTTTTCGACGCCTACGTGCATGGCAACCTGGACCGGCGCGGCTTTCTGGCCCAGGCGCAGAAATTCGCCAAGGCGGGCCTCACGGCGGCGGGCCTGCTTGCCGCCCTGAGTCCCGACTTCGCGGCCGGCCAGCAGGTGCCTCCGGGCGATCCGCGCCTGAAGACCGAGCGAACCGGCTATCCGTCGCCTGCCGGCAATGGCAGCGTCAAAGGCTATCTCGCGCGGCCGGCTGCCGCCGGCACGGGCAAGCTGCCCGCCGTGCTGGTGATCCACGAGAACCGCGGCCTCAATCCCCACATCGAGGACATCGCTCGCCGGCTGGCGCTGGACGGCTTCATGGCGTTCGCGCCGGACGCCTTGACGCCGGTGGGCGGCTATCCCGGCGACGAGGACAAGGCGCGTGAGCTGTTCGGCACACTGGACCAGGGCAAGGCCATGGAGGACTTCCTGGCGGCGGCCCGCTGGTTGAAATCGCGGCCCGACGCCACCGGCCGGCTGGGCGTCGTCGGCTTCTGTTACGGCGGCGGAATCGTCCACCAGCTGGCGATCCGCCTGCCGGATCTCGATGCCGGCGTGCCGTTCTACGGCAACACGCCGGCGCCGGCCGAAGCGGCGAAGGTGAAGGCACCGCTGTTGATCCAGCAGGCCGAGGTCGACGAGCGCATCAATGCGGCCTGGCCGGCCTACGAAGCCGCGCTGAAGGCCGCTGGCGTGAGGTACACGGCCTACCGCTATCCCGGCACCCAGCATGGATTCAACAACGACACCACGCCGCGCTACGACGCGCCCGCCGCCAAGCTGGCTTGGGCGCGCACTGTCGCTTTCTTCAAGGCCGCCCTGGGCGTCACCGCGACGCAGTCCCAGGCATCGCCGGCGCGGCGTCTGCGCGGAACGCTGCAGTCGGTCACGGCCGGCACCATCGTCCTGAAGACTCGCAGCGGCGAATTGATCGAACTGGCACTGGCGGCCCAGCCGGTAGTGAGAGAGGTCTATCCGGTCGAATTGTCCGAGATTCGCGCCGGCAGTTTCGTTGGCGTCGGCGCCCTGCCGCAGGCGGACGGCTCGCAGCGCGCGATTGCCGTGACGGTATTCCCGGAGTCGGCGCGCGGGGTCGGCGAAGGATTCCGGCCATTCGACCTGTTGCCGGACGCCACCATGACCAACGCGACCGTGACGGGCGAGGCGGCCGCGCCCGAGGGCCGCAAGCTGCAGGTCCGGTACCAGGACGGCGAGAAGACGATCGTGGTGCCGGCCGGCACGCCGATCGTGAGTTTCAAGCCCGCCGACCGCGGCCTGCTGGTGCCCGGCGCCAGCGTGTCGTTGACCGCGCAGGTCGTGGACGGAACGCCAACGGCCGTGCGCATCGCTGCCGGGCGCAACGGTTTCGCGGTGCCGTATTGATTCGATCGCACGACACTTGCGTTTGCGCGCTCGTTGACGGTGGCGGCAAGTGCGGCCGGACCGGCGGCGACGCCCTACAACTTGATCTCGTACATGGCATCGCCCATGTAGCGGTTCGGCCCGAAGGCGGCGGCCACGGCCGCAGTTTCGGCGGCCTGCCACTGCTCGAAGATGGCGCGCTCGGCGTCGCTGAGGCTGTCCGGATCGGGCGTCTCGCCGTAGGTCGCCACGATGCGCTGGTAGGCCCGGTACACCGGTGCCACCAGGACAGCGTCACCCAGCGTTTGCTCCAGCGCATCGCGAAAGCGCTGTTCGGCCTCGCGCCGCTGGGCGTCGGTGACGTCGGGTTCGTAAAGGGTCAGGGAATAGCTCATGGGAAACGCTGCCGATTATGACCAGCGGCCCGCGCCGGCATCGGGCGCGGGTTATCCTGCGCTCCATCCATGAACACACGCCACGCAACGCCGGACAAGGAACAGATCGCGCTCCTGGAGCCGTTCGACCGGCTCGGCCTGGACCGGATCGCGCTGGTGGCCACGGCGCAGCAGGCCCATGGCGCGCGGGAAGAGCTTGGGCGCGAAGCCGTCTGGGGCTTCGACACCGAATCCAAGCCCACGTTCTTCAAGGACCAGGTGTCGGAAGGCCCGCACGTGGTGCAACTGGCCACGCTGAACAAGGCCTGGGTGTTCCAGCTGCATGACACTGCCTGCCGCGCGGTGGTGGCTGAATTGCTTGCCGTGCGCGGTGTGGTCAAGGCCGGTTTCGGCCTGGGCGACGATCGCAGGCGGATCATCGAAAAACTGGGTGTCGAGCCGTCGGACGTGCTCGAACTCAATGTGGTGTTTCGCGAACGCGGCTATCGCAAGGACATGGGCGTCAAGGGCGCCGTCGCCGTGCTGTTCAACCGGCGCTTCATCAAGTCGCGCAAGGCAACCACATCGAACTGGGCGAATCCGCGACTGACCGAAGCGCAACTGGTCTACGCGGCCAACGACGCTTACGCCGCTGTCCGCGTGTTCCACGCCCTGGGCCTGGCGAAGTCCGGTTAGCCCGACGCCAGGCGCTCAACCTCAGTACTTGTTGGGGTTATTGGGGTGACTGTCGGCGCGATTGGGTACACCGTCACCGTCGCGGTCGCGCATCCGCCCCATATCGCCGCGATTGCCCATGTGCTGGGCATCATCGCGGCCGTCCATACGGGCCTGGTCGCGCATGCCGCGTTCCCAATGGCCCGCCTGCAGCGTCCAGCGGCCGTCGTGCTCGACCCAGCGGTCGGCCACCCAGTGCTGGCCGCGGCGCTCGTGCATCCAGTGGCCGGTCACCCAGACGTGTTCACCGTGGCGCCAGGCCCAGTGACCCGGACCCCATTCCTGGCCGCGGCGCGGCGCGGGAATCGCCTCCTCACGCGGCGCCGGCGGCGCCTGGGTGATCACGATGGCACGCTGGGCCGCGGATGCGATCAGGGGCGCCGTACCGCAGGACGCGGCGACCACGGTGGCGAGAAAAATCTTTCTGAACATGGCGATTTCCTTTGAATGAAGGTCGGGGGGCCCGGTTGAGGGAACCCGATAACCCGGACTCAAGGCTCGCTCGGCCTGTGCGGCCGCGCTGTAGGACAGGAACGCCTGAGGATGTGTTGCAACCGATCACTCCGGCGTCGGTCAATGCCGCGCTGCCGGGGAACGGCAACCGCCTGGCTCAGCGACGGCGCGGATGCAGTGGGTACTGCGGGTCGTTGTAGCCCGGCGTGGAGGGATGACCGGGCGCCACCAACGAATCGACCAGGGCCTCGTCCTCTGCTGTGACCACGCAGTCGAGGGCCGGCCGGTAGTCCTGCCATTGCGCCAGCGTGCGCGGACCGGCGATGACCGAGCTGACGGCGCGATGCGCCAGCACCCAGGCAGTGGCGAACTGGGCCAGGGCGACGCCTTTGGCCTGCACATGCGCCTTGAGTTGCTGCGCAATCTTCAGCGACTCCTCGCGGAACTCCGTCTCCTTGGCACGGGCGTCGCCGCGCCCGACTCGGGTGTCCGCGGGGGCGGGTTGCCCCGGGGCGTACTTGCCGGTCAACACGCCGCGCGCGACCGGACTGTAGGGCACGACGCCGATGCCGTAGTGATCGCACGCCGGCAACACCTCGACCTCCGGCATGCGATTGAGCAGGTTGTAGTAGGGCTGGCAGACCACCGGCCCGGGCATTCCGAGTTGTCCGGCCAGCCGCATCGTTTCCGCGATGCGCCAACCGGCGAAGTTGGAAACGCCCCAGTACCGGATCTTGCCGGCGGCCAGCAGCGCATCCAGGGCCCGCAACGGCTCTTCCAGGTCCATGCCATTGAAGTCGCGGTGCAGGTAGAGGATGTCGACGTGATCGGTTTGCAGCCGTTGCAGGCTGTCCTCGGTTTCGCGCAGCATCCAGGTGCGCGAGAAATGCCCTTCGTTGACGCGCCTGGACAGGTTGTTGCCCAGCTTGGTGGCCAACACCCATTCATGGCGCTGGCCTTTGAGCAACTCGCCCACCATGGATTCGCAAGCGCCCATGCCGTAGACGTCGGCGGTGTCGATGAAGTTGACGCCCTGCGTGCGCGCGTCCTCGACGATGGCGCGCGCCTCTTCGAGCGCGGTCTGGTCGGCGAACATCATGGTGCCCAGGCACAGGGCGGAGACGCGAAGGTTGCTCTTGCCGAGCTGGCGGTATTGCATGGGGTTATCTCCTGGGCCCGGAGCTTAACGCGAGGCGGCCTTTGCGCGGGCACGGACTTTCGTCGTCATCCCGCCGGTCGCGCGACGTTCACGCACCGCACGCGCGGCGCTGAGCTCCACCGGCGCCGGCAATGCGCCGGCGGTCTCGCCCTCCCGAGCCATCCGCATCATGCTGCTTTCGCTGGTGATGACACCGATCACCCGTGCCAGTTGCCGGCTGACCGAGACATACGCATGGCCGATGCGGCTGTCGAAGTACAGCGAGTCGCCGCGTTGCAGGTGGATCATCTCGCCGTCGTCGAAATGAACGTCGATGCTGCCGCTCAGCACGTAGACGAACTCTTCGCCCGGATGGCGGGCGTAATCTTCGGGCCCCTCGACGCGTCGCGCGTGCACCGTGCCCAGGACCGGGCTCATCTGCTTGCCCACTGCCGACGTACCGAGGAATTCGTAGGAAAAGGCCAGGCCGCGATAGACCACGCCTTCGCCCGAGCGGGTGAGCACCGGCCCGGCGAACGGCTTGGCCGGCACGCCGGCTTCGGCGAACATCGACCCCATGTCCATGCGCAGCGCCCGTCCCAGCGCCGAGAACTTCTCGTAGCTCAACGCCAGTTGCCCTCGTTCGGCGCGCGAAATGGTGGTGATGGAGACGCCGGACAACGCCGCCAGCCGCGCCAGCGTCCAGCCGAACTGCTTGCGCGCCGAGCGCAGGCGCTTGCCGAAGGTGGCGCGGTCCAGTGTGTTGGCGATGCCGCGCGAGCCGGCCCCGGGTCTTTTCGATGCTGCCATGCGATCCTTGTGACGCGCTTGCACGCCGGTCGGTAAATTGCGCAAACGCAAATTGCAAGCAACGAAGCCTAACGCCTGCAAAGGCGGGACGTCAAATGGATTTGCGTATCCGCAAATTTGTCATTACACTGCGGCGCATCCTCACCCCAGAAACCGTGGCTGTTCCGGCCGCGATCGCCAGGACCCGCACATGGCAGCTCCCGCGGCCCGCCAGGCCGACTTCCTCGTTCTCGGCGGCGGCATCGCCGGTGCCGCCGCCGGCCACTGGCTGGCGCCTCACGGCAGCGTCATCCTGCTGGAGCGCGAGCCGCAGCCGGGGTATCACTCCACCGGCCGCTCCGCCGCCCTCTTCATGGAAAGCTATGGCACGCCGCAGGTGCGCGCCCTGACCATGGCCAGCCGGGCCTTCCTGGAACACCCACCCGAAGGCTTCAGCGATTACCCCCTGCTCACACCGCGCGGCGCAATGATGGTGGCCTCGCCGGGACAGGAGGACGGGCTGGAGCGGCACTGGCAGGTGCTGCGCGGCATCGGGGCGAAAGCGCACCAGCTGAGCGCGGCGCAGACCTGCACGCAGATCCCCGTGCTGCGGCCCGCCAAGGTGGCAGGCTCGGTGCTCGAGACCGACGCGTTGGACATGGACGTGCATGCGCTCCACCAGGGCTACCTGCGCGGCATGCGCCGCGCCGGCGGCACGCTGGTCTGCGATGCCGGCGTCACCGCGCTACGGCACCAGGGCCCGGTCTGGCGGGTGCAGGCGGGCGGCCACTGGTACGAAGCGCCGGTGGTGCTCAATGCCGCCGGGGCCTGGGCCGATGAGGTCGGGCGACTGGCCGGCCTGCCCGGCATCGGCTTGCAGCCGCGCCGGCGCTCCGCCTTCATCTTCGCGCCGCCCGCAGGCATGGACATCGCGCGCTGGCCCATGGCGATCGGCGTGGACGAGGACTGGTACTTCAAGCCCGACGCCGGCATGTTGCTGGGCTCGCCTGCCAATGCCGATCCGGTCGAGCCGCACGACGTGCAGCCCGAGGAGATGGACATCGCGCTGGCGATCCACCGCATCGAGGCCATGACCACGCTCACGATCCGCCGTCCCACCCGCACCTGGGCCGGGCTGCGCTCCTTTGTCGCCGACGGCGACCTGGTCGGCGGTTTCGATCCGCGGGCGCCGGGTTTCTTCTGGATGGCGGCGCAGGGCGGGTACGGCATCCAGACCTCGGCGGCGATGGGCGAGGCCAGCGCGGCGCTGGCGCGCGGGCTGCCGCTGCCGCAGCGCATCGCCGATTTCGGATTGACGGCGGACATGTTGTCGCCGGCACGGCTCCTCGCCCCTGCGCGTGCGGCAAGCGCAACGACCTGAGCCATCGCCACCATGGGCGCTCGACCCGACCTACGCCGCAACCGGGACCGGGGGCGCTCTGCAAGTTCGGCCTGCCGTCGGCCGACTGCTCGCAGTACCGCCGAGCTTGCGCCTGCGCTGGCCGGGCTGCTGGCGACGATGAGCTTGATCGGTGCAGCAATCGCCCACCAAGACATTCGGAGGCTTGCGAGGGTAAAGTAGCCGACCGGCGCGAACTGGAAGCGAGTCGGGCGCGAACAACGTTGTGATTGTATGGTGGTGCGTCAGCCCGGAAAACACAAGGAGCAATCGATGGCCTTGGCACTGCATGAAATCAAGTGGAGTGATCCCATCTTGCCCGCGCGGCCCGATCCGGCCTGGGAAGCTGAGGTCAAGCGTCGAGGCGGCCGCGTCGGCGAGGTCGATCGCCGGATCGCGCCAAGCCCATGGGTGCGCGAGGCTGGCTTCAGCGTGTTGAACTACCGTCCGAGCGCGATGCCGCAACGGCTGTACGTCATCTGCGCGCTGGTGACGGCCCAGGAAAATTCCTGCCGGTATTGCTACGGCGCCAACCGCGCGTACATGAAGATCCTCGGGTATTCGGAATCGTTCATCAGTCGCCTCGAGCGCGATGTGCAGATGGCCGAACTCGAGGAACGGGAGCGCGCCTGCATCGACTTCTACCGCAACCTGGCGCGATCCCGGCCGCGACCGCCCCGCCAGGAGCGGGACAAGCTCATCGACATCGGCTATTCGACACTGGCCGTCAACGAGATGGCGTTCGCGGTCGCGATCTGCTGCTTCTACAACCGCGTGGCGACGTTGATCGCCAGCCCGCCCGAAGCGGGCTTCGAGCGGATGGCCGACGGTTTCATGGGGCGGCTGATGGGGCTGGCCGCCCCCATCGTCGAGGCACTTGGCCGTATCCGCCGGCGGGACTCGCCGCAACCGCCGCCCCAGGGTTTGGACCTGACGAGCGGTGGGTTCGCGCCGGTCATTGCGCCGCTTGCGCAATTGCCGGCCTACCGGGTCATGCGCTCCATGCTGCAGGACGCCTTCGCGTCCGATGTCCTCACGGTTCCCACCAAGGCGCTGATGTTCGCGGTCGTGGCGCGCACGCTCGGCTGCTCGTTGTGCGAGAAGGAGGCGTTCAATGTGCTGGCCCGGGAGGGCCTGGACGAGGGCGAAATCGAAACCGCCCTGTCGACGCTGCAATGGAAGGGACTCGCCCCGCAGCAATCCGGTTTGCTCGCCTGGGCGCGCGATACGGTGTACTACGAGACCGGGAAGATCCAACCGCTGACCCGGCAGCTCGGGGCGGCGATCGGCGATGCGGCACTGCTGGAAGCGATCGGGGTGGCCGCATTGGCGAATTCGACGGTCCGGCTGGCCATGTTGGTCGAATGACCGCCCTGGTCTGGACCGCAGCGGTGATCGTCATCGCCGCGCTGGCCATCGGCCGCTGGCTGGACCGCCGCCGACTGGCTCAGCTGGAAAGGCTGCTGGGTGTTGCGGACGCGAAACTGGAGCATCTGGAGCTCCAGTTCGAGAAGTTTGCCCCGCCCCAGATCGTGGACCGGCTCACGGACGCCACCGGCGCCTTTGCACCGGAGCGGCGCCGCGTGACGATCATGTTCGCCGACCTGCGCGGCTTCACGGCCCTGTGCGATCGTCTCGATCCGGGCGTGACCGTCACCATGCTGAACGGCTATTTCCACCGCATGAATGAAGCGGTGTCGCGCCATCACGGCCACATCAATGAGCTGGCCGGCGATGGCTTGCTGGCCCTGTTTGGCGCCCTCGAGTCCAACCCCTGGCAGGCGCGCGACGCGGTGCTGGCGGCGCTGGAAATGCGGGCCGAGCTGGCCAGCTACAACGTGACGCTGCGGGCGCAGGGCCTGCCCGAATTGCGCTTCGGCATCGGCATCCACAGCGGCGAGGTGGTGGCGGGCGTCATGGGCGCGGGCGGCCTCTTCAAGTTCCAGGTCTCGGGCGACCCCGTCAACGTGGCCTCGCGAGTCGAAGGGCTGACCGGCAGGTTCCAGGTCGACCTGCTGATCACCGAGGAAATCCGCGCCGCCCTCGACGATGGCTTTCGTCTCCGGCCGATGCCCGCTGCCGAGGTCAAGGGCAAGCCCGAGCCGATCCGGACTTGCCACGTGGAGGGACTGGCCACGGAACTCGCGGACCCGGCGGCGTCACGTTCGCCTGGCGAAGTGCCGCTGGTCCCGGACCTGCGCTGAATGCCGGACTCGATAGCGAGGCGACGCTACACTGGGCCGCCTCATGCCCTTCTCATCGCTCGGCCTTTCGCCTGCCCTGGTTCGCGCCGCCGCCGAACTCGGCTTCGTCACGCCGACGCCGATCCAGGCGCAGGCCATCCCCGCCATCCTGCGCGGCGCGGACGTCCAGGGTTGCGCGCAGACCGGCTCCGGCAAGACGGCCGCGTTCGCGCTGCCGATCCTGCAACGCTTGCAGGCCGGCCCGCACCAGCAGCCGCGCCGCACTCGCGCGCTGATCCTGGTGCCCACCCGCGAGCTGGCCGCGCAGGTCGGCGAAGTCATGCGCCGGCTGGCGCAGCCGCTGGCCGGTTCACCGAGGTTGAAAGTGGCGGTGGTGTTCGGCGGTGTGTCCATCAATCCGCAGATGATGCAGCTCCGCGGCGGCGCCGACGTGGTGGTGGCCACCCCCGGGCGCCTGCTCGATCTGGTGCAGCAAAACGCCGTGCGCCTGTCTTCGGTCGAAATGCTGGTGCTCGACGAAGCCGACCGCCTGCTGGACCTGGGTTTCACCGAAGAATTGCACCGCGTGCTGTGGCTGGTACCACCAAAACGGCAAAGCCTGTTCTTCTCGGCGACGTTTCCGCCCGCGGTGCAGGAACTGGCCGACGCCCTGCTGCGCGACCCGTTGCGCGTGGACGTGCCCGCAACGCCGGCGAATGAGCCCGCCATCGCCCAACGCGTGATCCAGGTCGACGAGAAGCGCCGCACAGAACTGCTCCGCCACCTGATCACCGGGAATCACTGGGAACGGGTTCTGGTGTTCGTCGCGACGCGCTACGCCGCCCAGCACGTCGCCTGGAAACTGCACCAGGCCGGTATCTTCGCGTCGCCATTCCACGGCGACATGAGCCAGGGCGCGCGCCAGCAGGTGCTCACCGAATTCAAGAACGGCCAGTGGGATGTGCTGGTCACCACCGACCTGGCGTCGCGCGGCATCGACATCGAGCAACTGGCGGTGGTGGTCAACTACGACCTGCCGCGCTCGGCGGTCGATTACGTGCACCGGATCGGCCGCACCGGGCGCGCCGGCGCCAGCGGCATGGCGGTGAGTTTCGTCACCGCAGGCAGCGAGGCGCACTTCCGGCTGATCGAAAAGCGCCAGGACCTGAGCCTGCCGCGTGAGCAGGTGGTGGGCTTTGAACCGATCGAATCCGAAGCGGCGGCTGGGGCGCCGACGAGCGCGCCGGCCGGCACCGGTGGCATCAAGGGCAAGCGCCCGAGCAAAAAAGACAAGTTGCGCGCCGCGGCGGCGCGAATGCCAAAAACCTAGAGATCGGCTTCGGTCGGTGGAGCGGACGCCTGGCCTTCCGACGCATCGCCACCGGCCGCGTCTGCTGGGGTCCTGGCGATGCGATGGCCCGGCTTGGCCAGGATCTCCACGTAGCAACTGGCCGCGCCTTCCTTCACCGCGGCATCGATCGCGGGAATCAAGCTGTTCAGGTGCACGGCCTCGGCGCTCTCCGGCGCCAGGCCGAAGCGGCAGTCGAAGTCCAGGAAATCGACACCCGCGGCGAGATCGCGCCGGCGCTCGCGCTTCACATACTTGCGGATCTCGTGCTTCACCGCATCCACGACCCGGTCGCGATTCTTGCCTTCGATAGCGAGCTGGAATGTCTTTTTCATGCGCGATGGTAACGCCTGCGGCTGCCGTGCCACCGGCTGCGGCCCGCGGAGCAGGCGCGGCTGACCTTGCGCGCCGGCGGCTCGCAGCTTATCGTCGAATCATGGACACCCGAGCGATTCCTTCCACCGGCGCACGCCTTCCCGTCATCGGTTGCGGCACCTGGCTCGGCTTCGACGTCGGCGGCAAGCCGCACGAAAAGCCGCAGCGCGCTCAGGTGCTGTCGGCCCTGTTCGACAGCGGCGGCAGCGTGGTCGACAGCTCGCCGATGTACGGAAGCGCCGAGCAGGTGGTCGGCGAATTGCTCGAGCAGGCCGCCGCGCACGAGCGAGCCTTCCTGGCTACCAAGGTCTGGATCAGCGGACAGCGCGCCGGCATCGAGCAGATGGAGCGCTCGATGACCCTGCTGCGCACCACGCACATCGACCTGATGCAGGTGCACAACCTGCAGGACTGGCGCACCCACCTGGCGACGCTGCGCGACTGGAAGGCTGCGGGCCGCATCTCCTACATCGGGATGACCCACTACACCGATTCGGCCCATCCCGAACTCGAACAGGTGATGCGCGCCGAGACGCTCGATTTCGTGCAGTTCAACTATTCCATCGCAGATCGCAATGCCGAGCGGCGCCTGTTGCCGCTGGCCGCCGAGCGCGGCATCGCGGTGTTGATCAACCTGCCCTTCGGCGGCGGCAAGGTGCTGAAGGCCTTGCGCCAGCAGCCGCTGCCCGGCTGGGCTCAGGAAATCGGGTGTGCCAGCTGGAATCAGTTGCTGCTGAAGTTCGTGCTGTCGCAGCCGGCCGTGACCTGCGTGATCCCCGGCACTTCGAGCCCCGAACACATGCGCGACAACGCGGCCGCGGGAACCGGTCCGCTGCCGGGTGCCGATTTCTGGAAGCCGCGGCTGCCCGAGCTGGGGCTTTGATCACGAATCGACGGCGTGACGCCCGCCGGGTCAATGCCCGGCAGCGTTGGCCGACAGTTCCTTCTCGGTGACCAACCCTGTCCGCACCGTTCAAGCCAACTCTCAAATCGCCTAGCGATTTGAGAGTTTCGCTAGCCGTCGCCCATGTGATGCCACTCCCCTTCGGGGAGTCGCTTCAGGAACGCCAACACCGGGTCCAGGGTGCCCTTGGACTCGGCCCATTCCAGGTGCTCGCGCAAGCACATGCGTTTGGAAATAGACGGCGTCGCGCCCCACGAAGCGCCGACCAGCGGCGGGGTCGGCTGGTGGGTCTTGCGATCCGGCAGCATCTGGTACAGCTCCTGCCAGCGCGCCGGAATCGGACACACGCGATTGTTCTTGCGCGCCTCCAGCATCGCGTCGTCCACCGTCGGCGGCTTGGCCTTGGCGGCGCCCGGCGGCGCTTCGCCGGGACCCACGCCCACTTCGGCACCCAGGCTGGCAGGTTCGGTTGCGGCGTAGTTCGGATCCCCCGGCAGCGTCGTCACCGACATCGGCGCGGTGTCCGCGAATTTGGCTTCATGCGCGGCGTGGGCTTCCTTCCACATGTCCCAGGCCGATTCCGAATTCATCTCGATGGCCACCGGGCTGGGCAGCACATCGCCCCGGATGTAAGGCTCGTCAAGCCCGCGCATGCCGCGCGGTCTTTTGTCCTTGTCGGGCTTGTTCTTGTCAGTTGACATGTTGGAAGTTCAATCTTCGCAAATCATCGACGCGAGTGCATCAGGTGTCAATTTCGACCCCGTGGAAATGTCAACCACGCTCGCGGCTCAGGTTCTCCGGCTCGGCGACCTCGGGGGGCCTCAGGATCCGCAGGGCCCGCCCGCTCGGGTCTCGCGCGATGTCTTGCAGCACCTGTCCCAGTGTACCCAGAAGCGCCTGCCCGTTGCCTGTGGGCAGCGGCGCGCACGCGCCGGCAACGTGCAAGGCCAGGGTAACACCTGGCGGCAACCGGCCCGAGAACTTAAGACCACGCGCGATGATGTTTCGCCCTGCTGCGGTCGCCTGGTCGCGTGTCACGCGGCCATCGAGCAGGAGCACCAGATCGCCGACGCGATCGCGCGCCACGGTGTCGCCTTCGCGGGCCTCGGTGGCCACGCACTCGGCTGCCCGCACCATGGCCGCCTCCGCCGCTTCGCGGCCATATTCCTCGACGAGGGTGTCGAGGTTGCCGACATGCACCCGCAGCACCGCGCCGGACAGGGGGTCGCGGCGACTCCGTTCCAGCAGGTGCTCAAGCTGATCGATCAGCACGCGGTGGCTGCCCACGCCGGTGAGCGGATCGGTGCGGGCCAGCGCGTCGACCCGCAGCCGGTTGTCGCGGCGCTCGCGTCCGCGGAAATACAGGCCCGCCAGCAGCAGCGGCACTTCCAGCGCGCCGCCAACCAGCAGCGCGTACTGGCTGGCAAAGCCGGCCAGCTCGAAACCCAGATTGCGCAGCACCGTGAGGATCGCGCCCGCCGCGAGCAGCGCGAGGCCCGCCAGCACCCACAGGCCGACCTGCGGCCGCCGCAGCGCGTACCAGGCGGACACGCCCAGGAACAGTGCGAAGCTCGCCAGTAAGTGCAGGTTGTGGGAGAAGAAGACCGGCTCGCGGCCCAGCGTCAGAAAAGCCACCACGAACATCGCGCTGAGGCAGACCTGGGCCAGCAGGAGCCACGACAGGACCTGCCGGCCGCGCTCGGCTACCAGCTCGCGCACCAGCAAGCCGAGCCAGCCCAGCGCCGCCGCCGGCAGCACCGCCGATGCGATGTCGTTCCACCGCGGACTGCGGGGCCACAGGTACTCGCCCGCCATGCCCGTCAACGCCAGCATGGCCAGTGCAATCAGGATGACGTGGATGGCGTAATAGAGATGGATAGGGTCGCGCCAGAACACGGCGTGGGCGATGCTCAGAAGCACCACGAGCACGATCACGCCCACATAGGCGCCCAGCACCAGGTGCCACGCCTTGCTGGTCTCGTCCAAATCCATAGAGTCCGACAGCTCGATATCGGCCGCGATCGGGTGCCCGTGCTGCACCATCATGTAGGTGGACCCTTGCGCCTCGCCCGGATTCACCGTGAAGACGAACGCGGGGTAGAGGTAGCGGATCGGCCACTGCGCCACCGGCAGCGAGTCGCCACTGCGTTGTCTCCACCAGCCACCCTTGCCGTCGGGCCGGTACAACTCGACCTTGTCGATGCCGGGCACCGGCACGGTGAGAACGGCGCGCACCGGCGAACTCACCGCCGAGAGGTCAAGTTGATACCAGACCGCCCGATCACCCCCCAGCGGCATGATCTGGTGCGGCGTGACCGGAGTGCCCTGCCCGGCCCGGAAAGCCGCCCGCGCCTCGTCGAGCGTTGCCGTGCCGCTCCGATCGGCCCAGTAGCGGACCGCCTGGTCCCGGTCCGGCCAGCCGCGCTGGGGCTCCGGCTGGGCGGCGGCGAGCAAGGCCCAGCCCGCGACCCCTAGCAGGAGCCCTAGCCGGCCCAGCCGGCGCCAGACGTCGCGCCAGCGCCGCGGCAGTTCTGCCTTGCCCTCGCCCGGGTTTATTGTTTTCACCTTTGTCTGTAGACTCGATTCACTGAGCAACGGCCTGCGCCCTGCGGATGTTGCTCATGGTCGTATAAGCATCATGCCTCAGCAGGAACACTGACATTTTGTTACGATACCCAACAATAGCATTGATGCGCCGAGCCCGCTTGGTCTCGCGGAACGAGGGAAAGCCATGAGTTTTCTAAGGCAGATATTCGGCACCACCAAGGGACCGAACTCGACGTCGAAAACCCATTCGATGCTGTCCCCGGCGACCTCGCCGCCTTCCAGGAACGCTGCGTCCGACTCGACCACCCGGCGCGAACTGCTGCGGGTGGTGCTGCGCAATACGCTGAACCGGCATGGCATCCCGACGACCTGGATCGGCGCCGAGATGCTGCTGGCCACCTCGCGCGGGCGCGAGCCGGGCATCCATTGGCGGCTGGTCATCCGGCACTGGGACCCGCGGCTGCTGACCCATGCCGTGGCGCTGCAGAACGCCCTCATCGTGCGGGTGCTGGCGTTCGACCCGCTGGCCGCGCAGTGGCTGATGGGCATTTCCTGGCAGTTCAGCCTGCCTGACGAATCCTTGTGCCCGCCCATGCCGCACCCGGGCATCTGGACCGCCGAGCAGCGTCCGGATGATCCGGACAGCGTCGCCGCCGAGCTGGAAGGTGGCTCAGGCGACGTGATCGCGGGGCCCGTGCGCATCGGCGACACGGCACCGCGCAAGGGCAAGAGCGCCGCCGAGGAAGAAGACGACGACGTCAAGGCCGACCTGGAGCGGCTGTTCGCGGTGCGCGACGCCGAACTCGAACTCAACTCCAGGCGCGGCGGCGGCGATGCGACCGAGCCGATGTACCTGAAAACCGAGCCGCAACCGCTCGAACGCGATCCTTCCAGCGGCCGTTCCTGACGCGCCAAAAGATCACGACAGGCGTGGACGATTGCTCAGGAGCGTCGGGCAACGCCAACACGGTACTTTCGCCAGCCCGCCGCAAATCCAGGCGAAACCGGGGTCCTGCGGGGCGCCGGTGCGCTCAGTCGGCCGTAATCCCCGCCTGCTTGATCAATTGTCCATAGCGCGCGTACTGCGCGCGCATGTCCCGCGCCAGTTCATCGGGTGAAGTCCCGCGCGGCGTAAGCCCCTGGACTTTGAGTTTTTCGCGCACTTCACGATCGGCCAGCGCTTTCGTGATTTCCGCATGCAGGATGTCCACGATGGGCCGGGGCGTGCCGGCCGGCACCATCACGGCAAACCACGAATTGAATTCGAAGCCCGGCAGGCCGGACTGGGACACGGTGGGCACCTCGGGAAACTGCGGCATGCGCTGCGGCGTGGTGACGCCGATCAGCCGCACCTTGCCCGAGTGCACCAGGGAATTGACTGTCGCGATGCCCTGGAACGAGGCCTGCACCTCGTTGCCGGCCACGCCCATCGCGGCCTGGGTCGCGCCCTTGTACGGCACATGGGTCATCTGCACGCCGGCCTGCGACGCAAACAGAGCCATGGCGATGTGCTGCGGGCTGCCGTTGCCGCCCGAGCCGTAATTGATCTTGCCGGGCTCCCTGCGCGCGGCAGCGACCAGGTCGGCCGCGCTGCGCAGCGGGGAGTCGGCGGGCACCACCAGGCCCCATTCCACCGTGGCCACCAGCGACACCGCCTCGAAATCGCGCAGGATGTCCCAGGGCATCTTGGGCTGCAGGTTGGGCAGCATCGTCATGATGCTGTCGTTGAAGCCACCCAGCGTGTAGCCGTCAGGGGCGGCCTTGGCCACCCGGTCGGTGCCGATCAGGCCGGCGGCGCCCGGCATGTTCTCGATGACGATCGATTGCCCCATGTTGCGGCCCATCTTCTCGGCCAGGATGCGGGCGGCGTTGTCCACGGCGCTGCCCGCGGCCAGCGGCACGATCATGCGGATCGGTTTGTTCGGATAGCCCCCGGGCGCCGGCTGCGCTGTCGCGAGCGCACTGCACAGCAATCCGGCGAGGCCCAGCGCAATGGCGCGGCGTGATGTCATGTCGTCTCCTTGGTTGTGACTGTCCTCGCCAGCGGCGCCATGCCGACCTCCACCGCGAAAGCGTCCAGTTGCTTCAGCAATGCCGGCGGCAAAGCGACGCCGTCGCGCAGGTTGGCGGCCCGGCGTTCGTGGCTTTGTTCGCCCGGCAACCAGATGCGGTCGACGCCGGGCATGCGCTCGCCCGAGCGCAGGTCGCGCACCAGCCGGTCGACCCGGGCCTTGAAATCCGCCACATCGCCGAATGCGGCAACGTCGATCGCCATCACGGCCTGGCCGGTGTTGGTGACGCTGGTGTCGTCCTGGTTGAAGTCGATCACGTCCCGGCCCATCGCGGCGCCATTGAGCGTGCCGGCCAGCAATCCGACGATGAGCGCCAGGCCGTAGCCCTTGTAGCCGCCGATGGGCAGCAGGAAGCCTTCCCCGGCGCGCTTGGGATCGGTGAGCGGCTGTCCCAGCCGGTCGATCATCCAGCCCAGCGGCATGCTCTCGCCGCGCTGCGCCTTCGCCTTGACCTTGCCGTACGCTGCCACAGTAGTCGCCATGTCCAGCACCACCGGCGGCTCGGAACCGGCCGGCACCGCCACCGCGATCGGATTGGTCGACAGCAACATGTCCAGGCCGCCCCAGGGCGGCAGGTGGTTGGCGTTGCCGACGGCGAAGTACAGCCCGATCATGTCGTGCGCCAGCGGCATGCGGGCGTAGAGCGAAGCCGGCCCGGCGTGGTTGCTCAGGCGCGAGCCGACCCAGCCGATGCCGCAGGTCCGCGCCTTGGCCACCGCCATGTCGGCGGCGCGCTGCATCACCAGGTGGCCCATGCCGTTGTCGCCATCGAGCAAGGCCATCGCCGGGCGTTCCTGCACCACCTGGATCCGGGGCTTGAGGTTGATGCCGCCGGCCCGGATGCGCCGGGCATAGGGCAACAAGCGGATCACGCCGTGGCCGTCCGAACCCTGCAGTTCCGCCTGCGCCATCAAGTCGCCGACGACGGCCGCGTCGGCGTGCGGCAGGCCCAGCCGCTCCAGCGCCGTGACGATGAACAGCCGCAGCGGTTCGTAGTGAACGCGGGTCTCAGACATGGTCAATCCGCTTTCGCAGCGCCAGCACGGCGCAATCGGGGCTGCTGAGCACGGGACAGGCCAATCCGGCCTGCACGATCGGCGCGGCAGCCGCCATGGAAAACTGCGCGAGCATCACGACATCGCAATCGCCCAGGGTACGGGCCACCGCGGCGATCTTCTGGTGGTGCTGCGCCGCGCGTCCCTGCGCCAGATCCTGCATCGCTTCAACCGCGAACGCGGTGCGCAACTCGACGCGGGCACCCCGTTGCCGCGCCTTGTCCATCAGTTCAACGGCCATGGTCGCCAGCGAGGGCTCGAAGGTGGCTACCAGACCCAGCGTGCCGCCTTGGGGGCAGCGCGCCAGGGCCTCGTCGAACATCGCCGCGTTGGGCTTGAAGGTGGGCACGTCGACAGCCGCGGCGGCCGCCTCGATCGCCGGACCGAAGGCCGAACAGGTGAACAGGATGCCGTCACAGCCGGTACGTCGCGCATAACGTGCCAGGTCAACGAAGCGCCGCACCATCGCCGGATCGAGCCTGGCGGCCTGCGCCAGGTCGACCGAGAGGCTGTCGTCCAGCAGATTCATGCGTTGCGCCTGCGGCCAATGCCGGCCGAACGCCGCACCAATGGGCTCGACCGCCAGTGCGGTGGCATGGATCAACGCGATTCGGGCGGTCGGGTTGTTCATGGCGTTCCGGGAGGGCAATCTGCTGTTTTGCAGCGGGCCATCATAAGGCCGGGCTTGCGGGGCCGCTGCCGCAGCTGGCGGCGCGGCGTGCCCGAACTCAGGGACGCTTGCGCAGTCGCTCGAGCAGGGGTTTGAGGCCGTTGTGGTCGACCTCGTGCATCAGCGCCAGCAATCGACCGAGTTCGCCCGACGGGAAGCCTTCGCGCGCGAACCAGTTCAGGTAGTTCCCCGGCAGGTCGGCCAGCAGCCGCCCCTTGTATTTGCCATAGGGCATCTCGCGCGTGACCAGCAGTTGCAGGGATTGCGCGTCCATCGTGCGATCAGCCCCCGGCCCGCTTCACGTTGTGGCCTTGCGCCGCCAACAGTTCGATGGCGCGATCGCGATGCTCGCCCTGCAGTTCGATCACGCCATCCTTGACCGTACCGCCCGATCCGCAAGCCGCCTTGAGCTGCTGCGCCAGCTTGAGCAAGGCCGCTGGCTCCAGGTCCAGGCCCTTGACCAGCGTCACGGCCTTGCCGCCGCGGCCCTTGGTTTCGCGCGAGACCCGCACGACGCCATCGGACGCCGGCGTCGCGCGCCGGGTTGTTGCGCAGGCGCAGCTGGCCACGGGACGGCGGCAATGGGGGCACATGCGGCCGGCGTCGGTGGAATACACCAGGCCGCCGCGGTCGGCGTTGCGGTCTTTCATTCCCGCCATGAGATCGGAATTCGGGAGTGCATCACCGGACTGTAGCCGCCCCGGAGGCGCGACCGGGCTAGCTGCGCGGGTGAGCGGTCGCCGCGGCATCACGCCGGCTCGCGGGCGCACTGGCCGATTGCGCTGCCGGTGAACGCGGGACGGCACGAACCATCTCGGGGTCCGTCCTTTCCGTGCTCAGCGCCACCAGGCATGCCAGTGCCACAGTGGCCAATATTGCGATCATCAGATAGACGGCCCATCTTGCACTGACCATACAGTCCCCACTTATGCAACAACACCGACCCGCATGCGGCCGCAAAGTTCAGCGCTGTTTCATTTGGTGATCAGGACAAACATCGGATGCGAACTTTCCTCATACGACGGCCTCGGTTCCCTCCCCTATGATGACTTGCGGCACCCGACATTGACGGAGGACATCCATGACGACAGCCACTTGCCCAGCCGCTCCCGGCACCCTGCGCGCCATCCTGGAGCGCGGCGAATTCGTCCTCGCGCCCGGCGTCTATGAAATGTTCGGCGCGAAGATCGCCGACCGCATGGACTTCGCCGCGCTGTACATGACCGGCTACGGCGTCTCCGCCTCGCATCTGGGCCAGCCCGACGCCGGCCTGGCCGGTTTCACCGACATGCAAGGCCGGGCTCGCGCCATCGCTCACGGCACCCGCAAGCCGCTGATCGCGGACGCCGACACCGGTTTCGGCGGCCTCATCAACATCCGGCACACGGTGCGCGGCTACGAGGAGGCCGGAGTCCAGGCGATCCAGCTGGAAGACCAGGAGTCGCCCGAGAAATGCGGCCACACGCCCAACCGGCGCGTGGTGCCGCTGGCCGATGCGCTGCGGCGCATCGAGGTGGCGGTGGACTCGCGCCGCAGCAAGGACTTTCTGGTCATCGCCCGCACCGACGCGCGCACCGCGCATGGCCTTGACGAAGCCATCGCGCGCGGCAAGGCTTTCGCCAAGGCCGGTGCCGACATCATCTTCATCGAGTCGCCGGAAAGCGAGGACGAATTCAAGCGCATCGGCGCCGAACTGGCCGGCTGCGGCGCCTGGCTCATCGCCAACATGGTGCCCACCGGCCGCTCGCCCGAGCTGAGCGCCGCGCGGCTGAAGCAACTGGGTTTCTCGCTGGCGATCTGGCCCGGCGTGCTGATGCAGGCGGCCTGTGCCGCGATGGAAAGCGCGTTGGCCTGGCTCACCGCCAACGGCACCACCGCGGGCACGCCGGTGCCCTACTACGACATGAAGAAGTTGCATGAGCTGGTCGGGTTCGAGGACGTCTGGGCGTTCGAGAAGAAGTACGCGCAATGAACGCGCGGACCCTGTTCGACAAGGTCTGGGACGAACACGTGGTGGAGACGCTGGCGCCCGGCGTCGACCTGCTGCACATCGACCGCCATTTGCTGCACGACCTCGGCGGCGGTGACGCCATTGCGCAGGTACTGCGCCGGGGCCTGGCGGTCCGCAATCCGGAGCTGACCTTCGCCACGCCCGACCACCTGGTCGCGACGACGCCGGGCCGCACCGGCGGCAGCGCGGCCCGGGCCAACGACCTGATCGCCCTGCTGCGCGAGCAGGCACTGGCGACGGGTGTGCGCCTTTACGACGTCGGCCAGGAGGGCCAGGGCATCGTGCATGTGATGGCGCCCGAACTGGGCGTGTCGCTGCCCGGCCTCACCGTGGTGTGCGGCGACAGCCACACCTGCACCAACGGTGCGCTCGGCGCGATCGCGTTCGGCATCGGCGCCACGGAGATCGCGCACGTGCTGGCCACCCAGACCCTGCCGCAGCGCCGGCCCCGCACCCTGCGGGTCGAGTTCAGCGGCGCCTTGTCCGCGGGCGTGTCCGCCAAGGACATGATCCTGGCGCTTGTCGGTCGTATCGGCACGGCCGGCGCCACCGGCTGCGCGCTCGAATACACCGGAGACGCGGTGCGTGCGCTCGACATGGAAGGCCGCATGACGATGTCCAACCTGGCGATCGAATGCGGTGCCAAGGTCGGGATGATCGCTCCCGACGACACCACGTTCGCCTGGCTGGCCGGCCGGGCGCACGCGCCGGCGGGCGTTCTCTGGGACGAAGCCGTCGCGTATTGGCGTTCGCTCGCCAGCGACGCGGGGGCGCCCTGCGATGGCGAGGTCACCATCGATTGCAGCCGGCTGGCGCCGCAGGTCACCTGGGGCACCAGCCCCGAGCAGGTGGTGGGCATCGACCAGCGCATACCCGACCCGCGACGGGCACCCGACGAAATGCATCGGAAATCATGGACCGAGGCCCTGGCCTACATGGGGCTGGAAGCCGGCCAGCCCATCGCCGGAACCCGCATCGACCGCGTGTTCATCGGCTCATGCAGCAACTCGCGGCTGCCGGACCTGCGGCGCGCCGCGCGCATCCTGCAAGGCCGCAAGGTGGCTGGCCATGTGGAAGCCTGGGTGGTGCCGGGGTCGGTCCGTACCAGGTGGGAGGCCGAAGCCGAAGGCCTGGACCGGATCTTCCGCGCGGCCGGAGCCCAATGGCGCGAGCCGGGCTGCTCGATGTGCGTCGGCGCCAATGGCGAGCTGGTGGGCGATGGCCAACGCTGCGTGTCGACGTCCAACCGCAATTTCGTCGGACGCCAGGGCCCCGGGGCGCGCACCCACCTGGCCAGCCCCGAGATGGCGGCAGCCGCCGCGGTCGCCGGTGCGATCGTCGACGTCAGGAGCGGGTGAGATGGAGAAATTCGAAGTGCTGCGCGCGGTCGCCGCACCCTTTCCCTTCGCCCATGTCGACACCGACCGCATCATTCGGGTCGAACGCTGCGTTCGCACCCCGCGCGCCGAGCTGGGCCGCTGGGCCTTCGAGACCGAGCGCTTCGCCGCGGACGGTAGCGAGCGGAGTGACTTCGTGCTGCATCGCGCGCCGTTCCGCGGTGCCGGTATCCTCGTCGCCGGCGAGAACTTCGGCTGCGGCAGTTCGCGCGAAATGGCGGTGTGGGCGGTGGCCGGCCTGGGCATCCGCTGCGTGATCGCGCCCACATTCGGCGAGATCTTCTTCGGCAACTGCTTCCAGAACGG
>JAANCK011049776.1_pt1 | contig 32523 bp, 25 predicted proteins | sample 7277841 | NCBI WGS metagenome assembly JAANCK01 (sample SAMN14222788, study PRJNA588281) | permafrost metagenome | isolation source: Arctic cryosol methane SIP | place: Canada:Nunavut | collected 2015-07 | reverse complement strand
GGCCGCCGTGCTCAGGCGTGATCTCGTGCACCTGGTAGTTGGACATGGGCGTGACCCGCAAAGCGGTTCCGTGCAGCGTCGCGTGATCGCGCGCGACCGATTCCGCGCGCTCGCCGAGGCCGGCATGCGCGGCGCCGGCGACGAACAAGCCGAAAGTGAGAGCAATGGCTGTGTGCCGATTGATCGCTCTGCAATGGGGCATCATGCACTCCCTCCCTGGGTTTGAGGGTATCACCGCCCGGCATTTTGAACCTGGCAACGATGAGCACTCTCCCGTATGAACCTTGCCGCGGCGGCAATGAAGAAGGAAAGAGTCAACTGCGTCTGGTGAAGTTCCCCCCTGCACGCCCACATGCGAAATATGCAGGGCAACTCTTCAGTTCCGCGCGACATGACCCGACTTGTCGAGCTTGCCTCCCTGGAATCAACCCGCTGGGCGTCACGCCCCCGCCCGCAGTCAGCTTGCAATCAGCTTGGGCCGGCGGCCGTCTGTGTCAAAACACTGCGGCGGCCGGATCGGACCGGCAGCCCGGGTCGATCAGGCCAGTTTGCGCAGCTCGCGCAAGGCCACGGAGAGCATGGCCAGCTCCGGGCTTGGCGCATCGGCCAGTTCGGCGACCAAGCGCTTGGCGCGCGCCAGCGCCGCCGGTTTGCGCTCTTCCCAGGAAGCCAGCTTTTGCTGGGCCGATCCGGGGTTGCCGCGCGCCGCGTCCAGCGTGATCGAACGCTGCAGATCGGCCAGGTCGTCCGCCAGCGCCACCTTGGCCAGGCTGTCCCAATGGCTTTCGGCCGGCAGCAGCTCGATCTGCTGCCTCAGTCTTTCCAGCCCCAGCCGCTCGCCGATGCCGAAGTGAACCTCGCTGGTTACTTCCAGCTCGCAGTGCCCGGCTTCCGCGACCTCGGCGATGTCCAGCGCGTTGAACAACCGATCGGCGGCGCCGACCTGCCGCGCCAGCGCTGCCGGCACACCAGCCTGCACCCAGGCCGCAACCTGCGGTGATCCGGCTGCTTCCGGCTCGAGCCGCAGCCGCAGCGAACTGACGGCCGGCGCCAGCCGCCGCGCGCCTTCACCGGCCGGCTCGTCCAGGTGCCGCGAGCGCAGGAACCAGGTGGTGGCGCGGGCGATGAGTTGCCGCCATTCGATAAGCATCTGCGACTGCACATCGTTGGCCACCCTGTCGTCCAGCGCCTCGATACCCTGCCACAGTTCCACGCTGGCGAACACCTCGCGCGACAGCAGGTAGGCCTTGACCACCTGCGAGGCGGTCGCGCCGGTCAGTTCCGCAAGCTGATGCACGAAGGTCGGGCCGACGCGGTTGACCATGCTGTTGAGAACATGCGTGGCGATGATCTCGCGCCGCAGGGGATGCTTGGCGATATCTCCAGCGAACGCTTCGCGCAATGCGGCGGGGAAATAGCGCTGCAGCGCGGTCGCGATCCATGCGTCCTCCGGCAGGTCGGAGGCCACCAGCTCGTCGGCCAGCCACATCTTGCAATAGGCCAGCAGCACGGCCTGCTCGGGTGTGGCAAGCCCCAGTCCGCGGGCCTTGCGCTGCGCCAGGTCGTCCTCGCTCGGCAGGAATTCGATTGCGCGGTCCAGGCGGCCCATGCGTTCCAGGAAGCGCATGAAGCGCGCCTGCTCGTCGAGCAGGGCGGGGGCCAGCTGGCGCCCGATCGACAGGGCCTGGGTCTGGAAATAGTTGTCGCGCAGCACCAGCGCGGCGACCTCGTCGGTCATCGTCGGCAACAGCTCGTTGCGCTGCTCCAGCGTGAGCCGGCCGTCGGCAATCGCCAGGCCGAGCAGGATCTTGATGTTGACCTCGTGGTCGGAGGTGTCCACCCCGGCCGAGTTGTCGATCGCATCGGTGTAGATGCGCACGCCCGACAGCGCCGCCTCGATGCGGCCGCGCTGCGTCAGACCGAGGTTGCCGCCTTCGCAAACCACCCTGCAGCGAAGTTCGTTGCCGTCGATGCGCAAATTGTCGTTGGCCCGGTCACCCACGTCGGCCTGGCTCTGGCTGCTGGCCTTGACATAGGTGCCGATGCCGCCGTTGTACAAGAGATCCACCGGCGCCTTGAGGATCGCCGAGATCAGCTCGGTGGGCGCCAGCCGATCGGCAGCGATGCCCAGCGCGGAACGAGCCTGGGGCGAGATCGCAATCGACTTCTCCGAACGCGCCCAGACACCGCCGCCTTCGGATATCAGGCTGGTGTCGTAATCGGCCCATGACGAGCGCGGCAATTCGAACAGACGCTGGCGCTCGGCAAACGGCGCATCGGCCTGCGGCTGCGGGTCGATGAAGATGTGCCGGTGGTCGAACGCGGCGACCAGACGGATGTGGCGCGACCGCAGCATGCCGTTGCCGAACACGTCACCCGACATGTCACCGATGCCGACCACGGTGAAGTCGTGGCGATCGGTGTCCATGCCCAGTTCGCGGAAATGGCGTTTGACGCTTTCCCACGCCCCGCGGGCGGTGATGCCCATGGCCTTGTGGTCGTAGCCGACGCTGCCGCCCGAGGCAAAGGCGTCGCCCAGCCAGTGTCCGTATTCCAGGCTGATCGCGTTGGCATAGTCGGAAAAGGTGGCGGTGCCCTTGTCGGCGGCCACCACCAGGTAGGGATCGTCGCCGTCGATGCGCACCACCTGGGGCGGCGGCACCGTGCGGCCGCCCACCAGGTTGTCGGTCAGGTCCAGCAGGCCGCGCAGGTAGTCCTGGTAGCAGGCCACGCCATCCCTCATGAAGGCTTCGCGATCCGACGCGGGCGGCGCCTTCTTCTGCACGAAACCGCCCTTGGAGCCGACCGGCACGATGACGATGTTCTTCACCATCTGGGCTTTCATCAGTCCCAGCACCTCGGTGCGGAAGTCGTCGGGGCGGTCCGACCAGCGCAGGCCGCCGCGCGACACCTTGCCGCCGCGCAGGTGGATGCCCTCGAAGCGCGTGGAGTAGACGAAGATCTCGTAAAGCGGCCGCGGTTGCGGCAATCCCGGCACCAGGGCCGAGTCGAGCTTGACACTCAGGAAACTGCGGCGCGGGGCCGCCGCACCCGAGTGCCCGATGCCGGTGCGCCAGAAATTGGTGCGCAGCGTCGCCTGCACCAGCGCCAGCATTTGCCGCAGCACACGGTCTTCCGACAGGTTGCTGACCTTCTCCAGCGCCTGCTCGATGGCGTTGACCTGGGAGCTGGCGCCCGGTTCATCGCGATGCTGCGGATCGAAGCGCAGCTTGAACAGGCTCACCAGCATCCGGGCGATGCGCGGATGCGCCGCCAGCGTCGCCGCGATGGTGGCCTGCGACTGGGCAAACCCGATCTGCTTGAGATACTTGGCATAGGTTCTCAGCACCACGATGTCTTCAGCCGCCAGTGCCGCCAGCAGCACCAGCCGGTTGAAGTCGTCGCTTTCCACGTCGCCGCGCAGGACCTGCGCGAAGCCGTCCTCGAACAGCCGGGCCAGGGTTTCGGATTCGAACTCGCCCGTCAGCGGCGCGTGCAATTCAAAGTCGTGCAGTGAAACGGCCTCGCCCAGCCGGCCGCTGTCGATCTGGTAACTCGATTCCGAGATCACCCGCAGGCCCATGTGTTCGAGCATCGGCAGGCTGTCCGACAGCACCAGCGCCGCGCCGCGCCGATAGACCTTCAGGCCCAGCGCGCCCGGGTCGGTCGGGGCCAGCGGATAGAGCGCCAGGGCCAGCGGGGCTTGCGCCGACAGCGCATCGAGCTTGCGCACGTCGGGCACGGCCTCGCGGGCCGGGACCCGATCGCGATAGGCCGGCGGGAAAGCCGAGCCCCAGCGTTTGAGGAGCGTGAGACCGGCCGCCTCGCCCTGGGTCTCGGCCAGGGTATCGCGCAGTTCGTCGTCCCAGCGCCGCGCGGCCGCGGCCAGTTGGCGCTCGATGGCGGCGCGGTCGAACTCGGGGATCTCCCCCGGCGTGGTGCGCACCGTGAAGTGGATGCGCGCGAGCGCGGCGTCGGTCAACGACACGTCGAAGTCGATCACGGTGCCGTTGAACGCGCGCAACAGGATGCGCTGGAACTTGATGCGCAGGTCGGTGGAGAAGGCCTCGCGTGGCACGTACACCAGGCAGGAAACGAAGCGTTCGAACGGGTCGCCCCAGACGAACAGCCGCAGCCGCTGGCGTTCGCCCAGCGACAGGATGCCGAGCGCCGTGTGGTAGAGGATCTCGTCGGGAATCTGGAACAGCGCATCGCGCGGAAATGTTTCCAGGATGTGGTGCAGCGACTTGGCCAGGTGGCCGCCCGGCGGCAGCCCGGCCCGGTTGGCGATCGCACCCACTTTGCCCCTGAGCAGCGGCGTTTCGGAGACCCGGGAACTGTAGGCGGTGGAAGTGAAGAGTCCGATGAAGCGATGTTCGCCGGTGACCTGGCCCTGGTCGTTGTAGCGCTTGACACCGATGTAGTCGGTGTAGCCGGCCCGATGGACGGTGGATCGGATATTGGCCTTGGTCGCCACCAGCACCGGCAGCGGCGCGGTGGCCGCGGCCTGCGCCAGGGGCGGCAAGGCCAGGATGCTGGACGTCAGTTTTTCCTGTGCGGTCTCACGCAACAGGCCCAGCCCGCTTCCGCTCACCAGTTGCAGCGCCGGCTTGCCCTCTGCCTGGACCAGGTCGTGCTGGCGGTAGCCCAGCAGGGTCATGTGATCGTCGCCCAGCCATTCGAGAAAGGCCCGGCTTTCGGTGACCTGGGCTTCGGGCACAGCGGACGGTGCGTGCTGCAGGTCCGCGATGGCATCCTGCAGGCGGGCCAGCATGGACTTCCAGTCTTCCACTGCGGCGCGCACGTCGTCCAGCACCCGCTCGATGCCGGCCGCCAGCGCGTCGCGCTGCTGCGCGTCCACCAACCGGTCGATTTCCAGGTACATCCACGATTCGCGCGGAACCCGGGGCGATCGCGCCCGCGGCACCATCGAAACCAGCCTGCCCGCGGCGTCGCGCTCGACGGCGTAGATCGGATGCACCAGCAGGTGCAGGGTCAGGCCCTGCCGGTTGATCTCCAGCGTGGTGGAGTCCACCAGGAAAGGCATGTCGTCGTTGACGATCTGGATCGCGGAGTGGCGCGTGCGCCAGCCGTCCTCACCGGGTGTCGGACTGAAGATGCGGACCTTGGCACGGCCCGGCTGGCGCACGTCGCCGAGTTGCAGGTGCGACAACAGCGCGCCCAGCAGATCGTCGGGTGTGCGCTCGGCCAGGTCCTGCGCGTCCAGTCGCTGGAAATACTCGGCGGCGATGGCTGCGACCAATTGCTGGCGGGCCGGCTCCAGCCGGGCGGCGGCCAATGCGAGCACGGCATCGACGCGGTTGTGCATCGCTTGGGTTGAAGCGTTCATGAAGACTCCTTCGTTCTTGTTCTGGCATCCGCTGGGGCCAGCCGCAGCCCAGGTTGCGAGGAACTTTAGGCGCAGGGCGGGTGAAGCGCAAATGCCGGATTCGGCCGGACCCATGCGAGGAATGCATCGGCCCGATCATGGGCATTGCGCCAGATCAATTCAAGGCGAGGTCAGGAACAGGCCCTGCAGATCGCTGAGGAAATCGAAGCCCCGCGTGGTGGGCCAGACGCGGGCCAGATCGCGCTCGATCAAGCCCTTGCGCCGGGCCTCCTCGAGCGGCCGTTCGATGGCGGTCAAAGGCAGCCCCGTGCGCTCGGTGAATCGCGCCAGGGCAAAGCCGTCGCGCAGCCGCAGTGCGTTGAGCATGAACTCGAACGGCAGGTCATCCCGTGCCACTTCGCTGTCCTGGGTCAAGGCGCTGCCGGCCCGCGACTTGTCCATGTACAGCCGGGGCTCGCGGAAGCGGACCTGCCGCACGATGCGGTGCGGAAAGCTGAGCTTGCTGTGCGCCCCGGCCCCTATGCCCAGGTAGTCGCCGAATTGCCAGTAGTTCAGGTTGTGGCGGCAGCGATGCGCACTCTTGGCATAGGCCGAGACCTCGTAGCGGTCCATGCCCGCCCCCATGGTCATTTCGGTGATTCGGTCCAGCATGGCATAGGCGTCGTCATCGTCGGGCAGGCGCGGCGGGAACCGGGCGAAATAGGTGTTGGGCTCGATCGTCAGGTGATACACCGAAAGATGCGGCGGCATCAGCGCCAGGGCCTGCAGCATGTCCCGCTCCAGATGCGCCATCGTCTGGCCCGGCAACGCGTACATCAGGTCGATGTTGAACGTGTCGAAAGCGGCGGCCGCCTCCTCCACCGCGGCGATCGCCTGACGCCGGTCGTGGATGCGGCCCAGCGCCTGCAAATGCTCGTCGTTGAAACTCTGCACGCCGATGGACAGGCGGGTGACGCCGGCATGGCGAAAAGCCCGGAAGCGGTCCTTCTCGAAGGTGCCCGGGTTGGCCTCCAGCGTGATTTCGCAATCTGCTTCCAGCGGCAGCCGGGCCCGGATGTCGCCCAGCAGCCGGTCGACGGCGTCGGGCGAAAACAGGCTGGGCGTGCCACCGCCGATGAAGATGCTGGAGACCGGGCGGCCCCACACCAGGGGCAGCGCCGCCTCGAGGTCCGCCAGGAGCGCCTGCAGATAGGCCTGCTCAGGCAACTCGCCGCTGCGCAGCTCGTGCGAATTGAAGTCACAGTAAGGGCACTTCTTCAGGCACCAGGGAATGTGCACGTACAGCGCGAGCGGCGGCTGTGCGGGCAGCTGCAACAGGCCCGGCCGCAGGTAGTGCTGGACATCCCTGGGAGCCAGCGCGCCCTCGGCCCCGGCAACGATGGGAATGGTCACAGCCAGCGCTCGCGAATCAACTCGATCATCTGCCGGGCGGCCTGGCCGCGATGGCTGATGGCATTCTTTTGCGCCGGCGGAAGTTGCGCGAAGGTCTGGCCAAGATGCGGGATGTACATCACCGGGTCGAAGCCAAAGCCGTTGCTGCCGGCCGGCTCGAGCGCGATCTCGCCGGACGCGCGGCCCACCGCAATCAGCGGCTCGGGATCGTCGGGCGTGCGCACCCCCACCAGCGTGCTGACCAGGGCGGCGCGACGGCTGGCTTGCCCATGCAATTGCTCCAGCAGCACCCGCACGTTGTTGGCGTCGCCTTTTTCATAGCCGAATTGAGTGGCATAGAAGGCCGTATCGACACCGGGCCGCCCGTCGAACGCGTCCACGCACAGGCCGGCGTCGTCGGCCAGCGCCGCAAGGCCGCTGGCGGCCGCCGCATGACGGGCCTTGGCCAGCGCGTTCTCGACGAAGGTACGGAAGGGCTCCTCGGCCTCGGCAATGCCCAGCTCGCTCTGGGGCACCAGCTCGACCCCCAACGGCGCCAGCATGGCGCGCAGCTCGGCGAGCTTGCCGGGGTTGGCGGAGGCCAGGACAATCTTCTTGAGCATGGGTGATTCTCGCTCCGGCGGATAGGCTTGGTTTGCCACTCATTCTTGAACGCAGAGGGCGCAGAGGTCACGCAGAGAACGCAGAGACAGAGAAGAAAGGCATCTAACTGCTACTCTCTGCGACCCTTGCGAAATCTTTGCGCCCTCTGCGTTCAAAAAGGCGGCTCGGTCCAGGCAGCGGTCAGATCTTCCCCGACAAAGCCTTCTGCTGGAGCAAAACGAGTTCCGCGATTCCCTTCTCGGCCAGCCGCAGCAGCTCATCCATTTCGGCGCGGGTGAATGCGGCACCTTCCGCCGTGCCCTGCACCTCCACGTAGTGACCGGCGCCGGTCATCACGACATTCATGTCGGTGTCGCAGCTCACGTCCTCGATGTACTCCAGGTCGAGCATGGGCGTTCCGCCGACGATGCCTACCGAAATGGCAGCCACCGGCCCGGTGATTGGAGAAGCGGCAAGCTTGCCTTGCGCCAGCAACTGGTTCACAGCGTCCTGCGCGGCGATGAACGCGCCGGTGATGGCCGCCGTCCGGGTCCCGCCATCGGCCTGGAGCACGTCGCAGTCGAGCTGGATGGTGCGCTCACCCAGCGCCTTGAGGTCGAACACCGCCCGCAGGGAGCGTCCGATCAGGCGCTGGATTTCCTGGGTGCGGCCGCTCTGCTTGCCACGCGCCGCTTCGCGATCGCTGCGGGTGTGGGTGGAGCGCGGCAACATGCCGTATTCGGCCGTGACCCAGCCTTCGCCGCTGCCGCGCTTGTGCGGCGGCACCTTTTCCTCGACCGATGCGGTGCAAAGCACGCGGGTATTGCCGAACTCGATCAGCACCGAGCCCTCGGCATGGATGGTGTAGCCCCGGGTGATGCGCACCGGGCGCAGCTGGTCGGCGGCGCGGCCGCCGGTTCTTGCGAATTCAGTCATAGGATTGAGGACAGAGCAACGTTGCTGCGCAACGCTTGATCTGTCCCGCAAGGTTGAAGGTTTGGTTGAGGCCAGGGCAAGGTTGCCACGCAACCCTTGATCCGTCCGGCGAAGTGATGGGTCAACTTCTGCGTGCGGCCGAGCGGCGGATGGCCTCGTTGATCTCGGCGATGGATTTTTCGATTGCCGCATCGTCGAGGTCCTCGACCATGGTGTCGAGCACACCGGCCTGGATGGTGGAGGCGAACACGCCGTCCATGATGCTGTCGGTGGAGATGCCGCGCGTCGATTCGAACGAGTCAGGCGTTTCCCATTCGAGCGCGATGACGGTGACGTTGTCGCTGTGTTCGCCGCCGTCGCGCAGGGCCGCCTCGACCAGGTCGGGCACCGAATCGGACACCGGCTTGGATGCCAGGTCACGCAGGATGTCGGCATCGCTGAGGCCGCTCCAAAGGCCGTCCGAGCACAGCATGATCTTGTCGCCCTGCTGCAGCGTGACCGGGCCGGTGATGTCGAAGACCGGTTTGTTGGGCGAGCCCAGGCAGGTGAACAGGATGTTGCGGTTGATCCGGTCGGTGCGGGCCGCGCCCGCAGCGCTTTGCTGCTCCAGATAGGAATGGTCGCGCGTGCGCGTGAGCAGTTCGCCCGCGCGCACCAGATACAGGCGCGAATCGCCGCAATGCACCCAGGTGGCCGAGGTGCCTTGAACGATGCAGGCCACCAGCGTGGTGCGCGGCGTGTCGAGCATGCCCTTTTCACCGGCGTAGCGGATGATCTGGTGATGCGCGGCCATCAGCGACGTCGAGAGGAACTCGGTCACGTCGCCAACCAGCGGCCTGGCCTCCTTCTGGTAGAGGGCCGAAATGGTCTGCAGCGCCAGCTGGGCCGCCACCTCGCCTTCCGGATGCCCGCCCATGCCGTCGGCCAGCACGAACAGGCCCGATTCGCGGGTGTAGCAATAGCCCATCCGGTCCTCGTTCTTTTCCCGTCCGCCTTTGCGGCTGATCTGGAAGACTGAGAATTTCATTTGGCCTCCGCTCGGCTCAGGGGCACGGAACGAATGAGCGCGCGTGGCGCTTTCATTTGGCTTTCGCCCCGAAGCCGGTCGCCGCCCGCTTCACGTTCTTCTTGGTATCGGAAATCATGTTGTCGAACTGCAGACGCATCTTCTCGCCCACCGACAGCTTGGTGTAGCGGCGCTCGCCCTCGCGGCTGAGTTCCTTTTGCAGGGCAAACACCGACTGCGGCCGAGACAAAGGGTCCAGCGACATGCACCATTCCACCACCTCGATCAGGTTGTCGGAATAGACGCCGCGCAGCCGCGACAGGGCCAGGGCCAGCCGGTCCTTTTCCAGGCGCTGCGGCGCGTCGTTGGGCGGATAGCCCTGCATGCAGGCGTAGATGCAGGCGCCGATGGCGTAGATGTCGGTCCAGGGTCCCATCGACGAATCGCGCCGGTACATCTCGGGAGCGGCGAAGCCGGGTGTGTACATCGGGCGGATGAAGTTGCCCTCCTTGGACAGCACTTCGCGCGCCGCGCCGAAGTCGATCATCACGGCCTTGTTGTCGTCGGTGATGAAGATGTTCGCCGGCTTGATGTCCAGGTGCAGCATCTTGTGCTGGTGCACGATGCGCAGGCCGCGCAGGATTTCGTCGAACAGCGACCGGATCGTCGATTCCCGGAACACCTTCTGCTTCTTCAGCTCGCGCGCGGTGATGATGAAGTCCTGCAGGGTGGCGCCCTCCAGGTAGTTCATCACCATGTAGACGGTTTCGTTCTCGCGGAAGAAGTTCAGCACGCTCACCACCGAGGCGTGCGAGATCTGCGCCAGCGAGCGGCCTTCCTCGAAAAAACTCTTGAGGCCGAGGCGGTAAAGCGACAGTTTCTCCGGCTGCACCTGAGGCAGCAGTTCGCCGGGGGAGCGCGATGCCAGCGATGCCGGCAGGTATTCCTTGACGGCCACCTGCTGGCCTTCGTTGTCCACTGCCAGGTAAACGACGCCAAACCCGCCAGCCGAGAGCTTGCGAACCACCCGGTAGCCGCCGATCACGGTGTCCGGCGGCAACGGGGCTGGTTTGACCTTTGACATAATTTGAATATAGGGTCAACCGCGTAACCCGGTTATTCTCGCAATCCCGCAACGAACCGAACGATTGAAGAGTCCTCGATGCCAGTTTACAGCATGACCGGCTACGCGAGCGCCCAGCATGGCGCCGCGCAGGCCGCACCCGGCCAGGAGGCAAAGGGCGCGGCAGCGAGCCGGCTGGGACTGGAGATCCGCTCGGTCAACAGCCGCTTCCTGGACCTCACTTTCCGCCTTTCCGAGGAGTTGCGGCAGCACGAGCCGGTGTTGCGCGAAGCCATCACGAGCCGGCTCAAACGCGGCAAGGTCGAAGTCCGCGCCGCGCTGGAGACGGGCGGCGCCGACACGTTGCGTGAGCCATCGCCGCGCATGCTGCAGCGCCTCAACGCATTGCAGGACAACGTGCGCAGCTGGCTGCCCGAGGCGCGGGCCCTCAGCGTGGCCGATGTGGTGCGGCTCTCGGCCACCGACACAGGCGCCGACATCGACTGGACCGACGCGCTGACAGGCCTGGCCGGCCGCACCCTGGACGGCCTGATGGCGGCGCGCGAGCGCGAGGGCGCCCGGCTGGCGGCCATGTTGCTGGGACACCTGAAACAGTTGCGCAGCCTGGCCAGGCAAGCCGCGCCGCTGGTGCCGCAACTGGTCGAGCAGCAGCGCACCCGCTTCCTGGAGCGCTGGAAGGAGGCCATGGCGCTGGCCGAGGGGGCGACGCTGCCCGAAGCGGCGCAGGACCGGGCCTTGACCGAGGCGACCGCGTTTGCCATCCGGATCGACGTGGCCGAGGAACTGATGCGCCTGGGCTCGCACATCGACGAGATCGAACGGCTGGTCAACAAGGGCGGCGAGATCGGCAAGCGGCTGGATTTCCTGATCCAGGAACTGCACCGTGAAGCCAACACGCTGGGCTCGAAGTCCGCGGCGCTCGAGCTCACGCATATCTCTGTGGACATGAAAGTGCTGATCGAGCAGATGCGAGAGCAGGTCCAGAACATCGAATGACCGACATGAGCCCCCACGTTCACTTCGTTCTCTGGCCTTGCAGGCCGCGGCGCTGCCAGAGACAGCGGCCAGCGCTCCTTTCGAACTGCCCGGCGGGAGGCTGACTACTGACATGGACTATCCCGGCAATCTGTTCGTCGTCGCGGCCCCCAGCGGGGCCGGCAAGTCCAGCCTGGTCAAGGCCTTGCTGGAGCTCGATGCGCGGGTGCAGCCCTCGATCTCGCACACCACCCGGCCGCCGCGCGGCCAGGAAAAGCACGGGCGCGAGTATTTCTTCGTTTCGCCCCGCGAATTCGACGAGATGGTGCTGGCCGACGCCTTCGTCGAGTGGGCCTTCGTGCACGACCAGCGCTACGGGACCTCGAAAAAGGCCATCGAGGAGAGCATCACCCAGGGCGGTGACGTCATCCTGGAAATCGACTTCCAGGGCGCCCTGCAGATCAAACGCATCTTCACCAACGCCGTGCTGATCTTCATCCTGCCGCCCAGCTGGGAGGAACTGCGCGCCCGGCTGGAGCGCCGCGGCGAGGACTCGCCGGATGTGATCGAGCTGCGCCTGCGCAATGCCGCCGAGGAGATGGGCCAGGCCCGGGAATTCGATTTCGTTATAATCAACGAGTTATTCGAACGCGCGCTGTTCGACCTCAAGGCCATTGTTCACGCCCAGCGGCTCAAGTTCTCGGCCCAGCGCCGAGCCCGGGCCGGAACCTTCAAAGCCCTCAACATCACCTGAAAATCGGAACAATCCATGGCCCGCATCACCGTTGAAGACTGCCTCGAGAAAATACCCAACCGCTTCCAGCTGGTGCTGGCGGCCACCTACCGGGCGCGCATGCTGAGCCAGGGCCACGCGCCCAAGATCGAGAGCAAGAACAAGCCCGGCGTCACCGCCCTGCGCGAGATCGCCGAAGGCAAGATCGGCCTGGAAATGCTCAAGAAAGTGCCTGGCTGAAGCCCGGCAAGGTCTTCTTTTGCCAATAAGAGCACCGCTGGTCGGTGCTTTTTTCTTGGCCGGGCACGCCGGCGGCGGGTGCGCGCTACATTTAGGGCATGAGCGCCGTCCTGCAACCCCCGTCGGGCAAGGGCAAGCCGCCCGAGGCGCCAGCCCTGCCCAGCCCGGCAGCGGTCAACGCCGCGGCCGCGAGCTTTGCCGCGCTCATGGCCCGGCTGGATTACCTGGACCCGGCCGAAATCGAGCAGGTCCGCAAGGCCTACCGCTTCGCTGACCAGGCGCATCTGGGCCAGATCCGGGCCAGCGGCGAACCCTACATCACCCACCCGATCGCCGTGGCCGCCAAGTGCGCGGAGTGGAAGCTGGACGCGCAGGCCCTGATGGCGGCCCTGCTGCACGACTCGATCGAGGATTGCGGCGTGACCAAGCCGCAGCTCATCGAGCGTTTCGGCGCGCCGGTGGCCGAACTGGTGGATGGCCTGACCAAGCTCGACAAGCTGCAGTTCGACACCCGCGAGGAAACCCAGGCCGAGTCGTTTCGCAAGATGCTGCTGGCGATGGCGCGGGACGTGCGGGTCATCCTGGTCAAGCTGGCCGACCGCACCCACAACATGCGCACCCTGGCCGATGTGCCACGCGAGAAGTGGACCCGCATCTCCTCCGAGACGCTGGACATCTACGCGCCGATCGCCAACCGGCTCGGGCTGAACCAGACCTACCGGGAACTGCAGGAATTGGCGTTCCGGCACCTGCGGCCCTGGCGCCATGCGGTGCTGACCAAGGCCGTGACCCGGGCGCGCAACCGCCGGCGCGACCTGATCCAGAAGGTGCAGCGCGAAGTCGAGACGTCGTTCGAGGAAGCCGGGATGGTGCTGCGAATCGCCGGGCGGGAAAAGACCCTTTATTCGATCTACCGCAAGATGGACGAGAAGCACCTGAGCTTCGCGCAGGTCACCGACATCTACGGCTTTCGCGTGGTGGTCCCGTCGGTGCTGGATTGCTACACCGCCCTGGGCGTGCTGCACCAGATGTACAAGCCAGTGCCCGGCCGCTTCAAGGACCATATCGCCATCCCCAAGGTCAACGGCTACCAGTCGCTGCACACCACGCTGGTGGGTCCATCGGGCGTCAACGTCGAATTCCAGATGCGCACCGAGGCCATGCACGTGGTGGCCGAGTCGGGCGTGGCAGCGCACTGGCTGTACAAGGCCAGCGGCTCCGACACCGAAGCCTCCGATCGCCTGGGCACCAAGTGGCTGCAATCGCTTTTGGACATCCAGCACGAAACGCGGGACGCCGCCGAGTTCTGGGACCACGTCAAGATCGACCTTTTCCCCGACGCGGTCTACGTGTTCACGCCCAAGAGCCAGATCATGGCCCTGCCGCGCGGGGCCACGGTGGTCGATTTCGCCTACGCCATCCACAGCAACATCGGCGACCGCACGGTGGCCGCCAAGATCAACGGCGTGCAGGTGCCGCTGCGCACCGAACTGAAGAACGGCGACGTGGTCGAGGTGGTGACCGCGCCGGTGTCCACGCCCAACCCGGCGTGGCTGGGTTTCGTGCGCACCGGCCGCGCCCGCTCCAAGATCCGGCACCACCTGAAGTCGCTGGCCCAGGCCGAATCGCAGGAGCTTGGCGAGAAGCTGCTGACCCAGGCCATGCGTTCCGAAGGCCTGGAGAAACTGCCGCTGGACGACGAGGAGCATCGCGCCATCTGGGAAAAGCTTTTGCGCTTCACGGGCAGCCGGTCGCGCGCCGAGCTGCTGACCGACATCGGCCTGGGCAAACGCATCGCGAGCATCGTGGCCAAGCGACTGGTGACCATGTTGGCCGAACGCGGCGAGAAGCCCGACGCATTGCTGATCTCGCGCGAGCGCTATACCGCGCACGAAAACATCTCGCAAGGCGAGGTGATCCTGGACGGCAGCGAGAACGCGTCGGTCCAGTTCGCAGCCTGCTGCCGGCCGGTGCCCGGCGATGCCATCGTCGGCTACCTGGGCCGCGGCGAAGGCCTGGTCGTGCACGTGGACGATTGCGCGGTCGCCAAGCGCCTGCAGTACAAGGACGCCGAACGCTTCATCAGCGTCGAGTGGGCTGAGGAACCGGTGCGGCCCTTCGAGGCCGGCGTGCTGGTCACGGCGACCAACGGCAAGGGCGTGCTGGCGCGGGTGGCTGCGGCCCTGGCCAACGCCGAGGCGGACATCACCCACGTCGACATGGGCGACGAGAAAGACCAGGACGCCACCGACCTGCGATTCGTGATCGCGGTGCGCGACCTGGCGCACCTCGAGGCGGTGATGCGCACGCTCAAGCGCACGCCCTCGGTGGTGCGCGTGCAGCGAGCCCGGCCCGGCAGCAGCGGCGCCTGAGTCACGCCGCAGCGTCCGGCGCCGGGTAGCTTACCGAGATCACCTCGATTTCCTGAGTTCCAAGCGGCGTCGCCAGCTTGACCCGGTCGCCTTCACGCGCCTTGAGCAGGGCCCGCGCGATCGGCGCGATCCAGCTCACCTGGCCCCGGGCGCTGTCGGCCTCGTCGATGCCCAGGATCGTGACGGTGCGCCTGGCTCCCGACTCCTCGGCGTAAGTGACCGTCGCCCCGAAAAAGGCCTGGATACCACCGTGGTGCACGGAAGGATCGGTGACCTCGGCCAGCTCCAGGCGACGCGTGAGGAAGCGGATGCGCCGGTCGATCTCGCGCAGGCGCTTCTTGCCGTAGATGTAATCGCCGTTCTCGGAGCGGTCGCCGTTGCTGGCAGCCCAATGGACCACCTCCACCACCTGCGGTCGTTCCTGATCGATCAATTGCATCAGCTCGGCCCGCAGGCGCGCGTAGCCCTGCGGCGTGATGTAGTTTTTTGCAACCGGGGCCGCATCGGGCGGGTCGCCCTCGGGCTCGTCGTCGGTTTCGGTTTCGCGGGTAAAAGCCTTGCTCATTCAACAAGCATAGCGAGCCGCGGCGCTGCAGTAGACTTTTCCTACAGCGCGCCGTGCGCCGCGTCCTACGCCACCGATTGCCAGCCTCATGCATCATCATTCGATCAAGGAGAAAACATGGGGCTTCATCGTCAATATTGCTCACCTTCCACCGGTGGCGACACCGCCGTGGCGGCGGGCAGGCGCATCTGGTCGTCGGGGGTGAGTAAGTGCCGGTAACGGCCGAGGCGGTTCCGGCGGACCTGGGCAGCGCCACGGCACGGCGGCCCCGCGCAGCAGCCGAGGCGGCCCGCTACGGTGTACTGCGGCGCCTGGCGCCCGCACTGAAGCACGACATGGTGGTCAACCTGCAGGCCGTCGCGATGATGGCCGAGGTGCTGCATGCGCGGCTGGAGCGGGGCCGCGTGCCGCCATCCGATTTGCAGGCCAGCATTTCAAAGCTCAACCGGCTGGCACGCGAGGCCGTGATGAACTGCCTGAAGGTCGCGACCTGGCTGCAACCGGTCGAGGACGAAGGCATTCGACTGGGCGACGGTGTCGACGAATGCATGGCGCTGCTGACCGGCAATTTCAACTTCCGCGGCATCACGGTCACCCAGGAACTGCGCGACAGCGACTTCCAGGTTTCCCGAGTGGCCATGTGTCACCTGTTGACCGCCGCACTGATCACCTTGACCGACGCCATGGCGGCTCCATGCGAGGTGCAAATCAGGGCCGAGGTCGTGGCCGGCTTCGCGGAACTGTCGGTCCGGGTCACGCCGCGCCGCGATGCCGAGGCAATGCCGTTCGAATCCGGCTACCGTCTTCTGGAGTGGGCGGACGTCCAGGCTCTGGCCGCCGCCGAATCGGTCGAATTGGCGCGCGGGACCGACCAGATCACGCTGCGCATGCCGCGGGCGATCGTGACCGAGCCGCTGCAGATCGCTCCCAACTAGAGCCGCGCGATGCCGGCCTTGTCCGGCTCAAGCTCATCCATGAAGCTCTCGAGCTGCGCGATCGGCAGCGGCCGGCAGAACAAATAGCCCTGGTAGTTGGGGCAGCCCTGTTGCGCCAGGAACGCTCGCTGGGCCTGTGTTTCAACCCCTTCCGCGATCACCCCGAGGCCAAGGCTCTGCGCCAGGCCGATGATGGTGCGTGCAATCGCGACATCGTTGGCATCGGTCAGGATGTCCTTGACGAATTCGCGGTCGATCTTCAGCTCGTCGAGCGGCAGGCGCTTCAGGTACGACAGCGACGAGTAGCCCATTCCGAAGTCGTCGAGCGACAACGAAACGCCCATGTCCTTCAGGCTTCCCATCTTGGCCACGGTGACCTCGATGCCATCGGCCAGCAGGCTCTCGGTCAGCTCGAGCTTGAGCTTGTGCGGCGCGATGCCCGCGTTCGCGATTGCCGTCATGACCTCGTCCACGAAGTCGGGATCGCGGAACTGGCGCACGCTGACGTTGACGGCGATGCTCAAATGGCGCCGATCCGGCCGCTTGGCCCATTCGGCGAGCTGGGCGCAGGCCTGCTCCAGCAACCAGCGGCCGATCGGGATGATCAGCGAAGTCTCTTCAGCGGTGGGAATGAAATGGGCAGGCGCCACCAGGCCGCGCTGCGGATGGCGCCAGCGCAACAGCGCCTCGACCCCGGTCATGCGTCCGTCGGCGCCCACCTGCGGCTGGTAGTCGACGAGGAACTGGCTCTCGCGCCAGGCTTGGCGCAGATCAGCGGCCAGCGCAGCGTTCGCGGTGGCCACCGCCTGCATTTCAGGATTGAAGAAGCGCACCGTGTTGCGGCCCGCATTCTTGGCCTGGTACATCGCCAGGTCGGCATGTTTCAGGAGCTCGCTGACAGTCCAGGGTGCCCGCCCGAACAGGGTCACACCGATGCTGCAGGTGCTGTGGTGCAGATGGCCGGAAAGGACGTAGGGTTCGCCCAGTTTGCCCAGGATGCGCTCGCTCACGATCCGGGCCTCGGCCGCGGGCGCGAGCGGCTTGTGGCCGCTGTTCTCCAGCAGGATCACGAATTCGTCGCCGCCCAGTCGCGCCACGGTATCGCCGCGGTGCACGCAGGAGCGCAGGCGCTCGGCGACCTGCTGCAACAACAGGTCGCCTTTCTGGTGGCCCAGTGTGTCATTGAGCACCTTGAAGTTGTCCAGGTCGATGAACATCAGCGCGCCCTCGCGCGGATGTTCGCGGTCCGTCATCGCCCGCTGCAGCCGGTCGAGCAGCTGTTGCCGGTTGGGCAGCCGGGTCAACGGGTCGTAGAACGCGAGGTACTGGATCTTTTCCTCGGCCGTCTTGCGCTCGGTGATGTCGCGTCCCACCGCCACCCAGTGGGTGAGCCGGCGCGCCTCGTCCCATACCGGCGAGACCTCCAGGTCGACCCAGAACGCCTCGCCGTTCTTCTTGTAGTTGATCAGGTCGACCCGGGCCGGTTGCCATTGCTCCATGGCCGATCGAATGCGGTCCAGCTCGTGGCGCTGGGTGCCGTGACCCTGCAACAGCCGCGGCGTGCGCCCCATCACCTCTTGGCGGCTGTAGCCGGTGCGGCGCTCGAAGGCCTCGTTGACGAACACGATGCGCGGACCCGGATCGTTGAACGGACCGGCTTCGGTGATGATGACGATGTCGTTCAGCCGGGCGATGCTGCCTTCGAGCAGCCGCAACTGCTCCTGCGAGTTGTGCCGCGCGGTGACGTCACGCAGGTGCACGGCCAGGCCCGCTCCGAACGGGTAACCGCGGGCTTCGATCCGCACCGAGAGGTTCGCGGCGAGCTCTTCGACTTCCAGCACTTCGTCATCGCCAAAGCTGCGACGGAACTGCTCTTCCAATCGCAACCGGACGGTCTTCTGGAAGCAGTTCCAGATCGGCCGGCCCAGCAGGTCCGCGGCCGGCCGGCCCAGCAGGCGCTCGGCCTGGTCGTTGACGTAGCTGAACCGTCCCTCGTGATCCACTGTCGCAAACGCTTCCCCGCTGCTCATCGCGCCGCCCATGCTGACCGTGTGCCGCAGCAAGGTGCCGACGCGGTGGCCGTGCGGCGCGATCTCCTGCACGGCGCCCTCCACCCGTTCGATCTCGCCGGCCGGGTTGCGCGCGGCCTGCCCGACGGAGCGCACCCAGGCCCGGCGTCCCTGCAGGGTCAGGATCTGCATTTCCTCATCGAAGGGCTCGCCGCGCTCAGCGCACGCCTGCACCAGATCCCTGATCCGCTCACGCCACTCCGGCGCATAGAAGGCGAAGGCGCCCTCGAGCTCCGGGCAGTAGCCGGGCTGCGCTGCATGAATGGCAGCCAGCTGGTCCGACCATTCGAGCCTGTCATGCACGAGATCGAGCGTCCAGGTGCCGACAAAGGCGGTGCGCTCGAGCAGGTTCAGCAGTGTGCTGGTCTGTTGCAGGGCGTCCGATTCCATGAGTCCTTTCATCGCTTTGATGTTGTGCCTTGCGATAGTAGGCGCGATGGCGATACGGCGCTCCCCGCCGTAGGCCTGTTCCTACGCGGGGACGGGGACTCGTCCGGATGTATCGCAGAGTCACCGACCTTACTGTCAAGCAGGACTCACTCCATTCACCCAGGCGATTTCTCCGTGCACCTCCAGGCCTATGTCATCGAAGACAACGCCACCATTCGCGAGAACCTGGTAGGCACGCTCGAGGAACTCACCTGCGTGAGGGTGGCCGGCAGCAGCGCCACCGAAGACGAGGCGTTGGTCTGGCTGGAGGGCAACAGCGAGCGCTGGGACCTGGTGATCGTCGACCTGTTTCTCAAGCAGGGCAGCGGCATCCATCTGGCGCAGCGGATCCGTCGCCAAAGGCCGAGCCAGAAGATCGTGGTCTTCAGCAACTACATCAACTCGAGCGTGCGCAAGCGCTGCGCTCAGGTCGGCGTCGACGCCGTTTTCGACAAGTCCACGGAAATCGACTCGCTGGTGGACTACTGCGCCCACCAGTGCTATCGGATTTCGCAGGCCCAGGCCGCGTAGGGGCTCCGCGGCGCATCGCCAACGCCAGCCCGCACGCCGCCAAGCGATGACCCGACGAGCCCTCGCTCCAGGAACAAAAAAGAGTCAGTAGCCAATTAGCTACTGACTCTTGTCATTGTTGGTGCGGCTGGCAGGATTCGAACCCACGACCCCTTGGTTCGTAGCCGGATCAACTCATTACCAGAATCTCTCAGCAAATCAAGCACTTGAGACCATTTGGCGGTACCACAGCGTCTCAGGTTGGACTCGGCTAAGTGCTTGATTTCTAACGGACAGCTATTGGGCGGTGGTACAGCTGAATGCGCTAAAGCCCGTGCTGTCGCACGATGTCCATGAGCCGGACGTAGCGGGGGTCGCCTCGAAGTGCGGGGTTCTGGTCGACGAAGAGGTTGTATTCGCGGCTTGGCTATACCACGCCGGCAATCTGGCCGTCCGAGTGATGTATGCGCAATCTCGTGAGCAGCGGCAAGGCCTCGACGATGCATGGCACCCAAAAGAAAGGTGCAAGCGGATTCCGTTCTCGACGTTTTGACGTGGCGAAAGTTAGTCAAAAGTCGACCACCTTGATCCAAGGCTGAATTGCCAGAGAGAACCTAAGGAGTCAGGAGTAATCCTGGGCTGCTGCTGCCGGCTTCTTGGACATCTCGCTCAGACGGAACCTGAAACTGGAGGTCGTACGCGCGACCCTGCTGTATCAGCGATCAAGAGCCTCTAGCCTGGCCGCCGCCTCCCTCTTCCCCAGGCTTGGCACATCACCAACGGTAAAGCCACTTCGCTAGTTGTCTCATAGGGGCTTGTAGATAGTGGAGCCTGACTCCGTCAAGCGCGAGTAGAACTCGATCGCGTATCGATCTGTCATCCCTGCCACAAAGTCGCAGATGAGTCGACGCTTCGAGTCCGTGTCAGGTAAGCGCCCGTACAATTTTTGAAGGTCATCGGGCAGAAGCAAATGCCCCTCTTCAGAATCGAGGGTCTCGAAGAGGGTTCGGACGACGTCGTACCCTCGGTATTCGACCATCTTCAGCCTCGGCGACATGATGGTGATCAAGTAGTTGAGGTGCTTCAGCGTTTCAATCTTAATTCGGACATCACGATCAACCTGAATCTCGGAAAACCGAAGTTGCTGACCATTACGAGGCACAACGTGTACACCACCAATGAATTGGCTTACCAAATTCGACGAAAATTCGCATCTCATATTGGCGTCTGAGGCGATCATCTTTGACGCTGCGTACTCTTCGAGTACAGGACTGTCCTCGTTTAAATGCCACAAGCTGGCGACCGCTGCATAAACCTCGATGTCAGTCACGCCGTCCACTTCTTTACCAACCTTTTCGACCAGCTTTTCGACCAGCTTCTTGTCACCCATTATTCGGGTGAGAAGCTGCAACGGGTGGGCAAAACCGCCCTTCATCGCATCTTCAAGGTCGTACGTCGAATACGCTATGTCGTCGGCAATATCCATGATCTGACATTCGATCGTCTTGAACTTCACCTTGCCAGCTGGCAGGCCTACGTGATCTTTGATAGCGGCAACCAAGTCCCCCTCTGATCTGTAGTAGCCTTTGTCCAGCGGCGCGGCCTTGACCCTTTTCAGTGGAATGGCGTAGTCATACTTGAGCACAGCCGCTAGGCTGCGGTAAGTCAAGTTCAATCCCAACCGACGGTCGATTCCTTGCTCGGTAATGCCGCATCTGTCTTCGGCAGGATCCTCGCGTAGCACTTTCTTTTCGACCTTCGCCAGGATGCGCAAAGTCTGTGCGTTACCTTCGAAGCCGCCGTTCTTCTTCATGCAGTCATCGAGCGCATGTTCGCCGTTGTGGCCGAAGGGAGGGTGGCCCAAGTCATGAGCCAAGCCCGCAAACTCCACTAGGTCAACATCAATCTTCTGATCCTTGAATGCCGGATTAGTGGCGTTAATTACCTGCGCGATTCCCTTCCCGATCTGCCCGACTTCCAGGCTGTGGGTGAGCCGGTTTCTAAAGAAGTCAGATTCGTGTCCTGGGAAGAGCTGTGTCTTTCCCTGAAGGCGACGGAATGCTGGCGAGTGAAGTAACCGCGCAAAGTCACGGCGAAATGGTGAACGCCCGAGATGCTCTTCTTCCACCTCAGCTTGAACGCGCAAGCGATCTTCTTGCCGGTATAGCACTTGTGCCTTCCCCAACAAAAAAGCCACCTATGTGGTGGCTTTTCGTCATTTCTTGTTTGTTGGCTTAGTGGGTTCCGCCTTCTTGTCCGACTTCCCCACGCGGACCAACCCAACAGAGCCCACCTGAGTGTTTGCCATAACCTGGTTGTAGTGGCGGAACTGGCCTCTCACTGCACGGCGAGCGTCTTCAACCACTTTAAACTCAGCTGTTGCCACGTTCACCTCCTAGCTATCAAATCATTCTATTACGGCAATGGCCCTGGGGCGCAAGGGAAAGCTGTAGAAATAGGGCTGGAGTTGTAGAAACGCCCCAGAACCCGAATCGGGCGCTGGGACGCTTGGAGACTGGTGGCCTGGGGCGGAATCGAACCGCCGACACGCGGATATTCAATCCGCGGCCGGCGCACCCCACGCTATTCGATGAGGAAGAGGCCCGATCGTCACCCTTGAACGACGACTTGAGGCAACCGCCAGATCTGCCTTGAATCGTACAGCGGCCGATCTATCGTACAGGACAAAGGAAAAGGGCTCAGAGATCACTCTCTAAGCCCTTGATTTCATTGCCTGATATGGTGCGGCTGGCAGGATTCGAACCCACGACCCCTTGGTTCGTAGCCAAGTACTCTATCCAACTGAGCTACAGCCGCTGAGCGGGCGATTATAGCAGTGGATTCCGGCGCCTATCATCGACGGCCGGACCGCAACCGTCAGACAAACCCGTTCTTCAATTGGGTTTCACCGCGCCACTGCCGGTCCAGGTTCTCCAGCAGCAGGTCGATCACGTTGTCCTCGTACTTTTGCGTTTCGCCGGCGGTGTGAGGCGTGATGAACAGATTGGGGGCATTCCACAAGGGCGAGGATGACGGCAGCGGTTCTTCCAGGACGCAATCGACGGCGGCTGCCGCGATCGAGCCGGACTGCAAGGCCTGGATCAGCGCCGCTTCGTTCACCACCCGGCCGCGCGCCACGTTGACCAGACTGGCCGAAGGCCTCATTGCTGAGAATGCGCGCGAATCGATGAGGTTTTCAGTGGACGGATTCAAGGGGCAGGTGAGCGCCACGAAGTCGGCCTCGGGCAGCACCGCCGCCAGTTCGGATTGAGCCACCGTCCGGTCGGCCACATCGCCGCCCTTGGTGGGGTCGCGTTTGACGCCGATCACGCGCATGTCGAACGCCTTGGCCAGGCGCGCCAGGCGGGAACCGATCCGGCCCATCCCGACAATCACCAGCGTCTTGCCGGCCAGTTCGTCCTCGCGCTGGGCGATCTCGGAGATCATGCCGCGCCACTTGTGCGCGGTCTGGTTGTCCCGGGCCTGCGGCAATTTGCGGGCAATCGCCAGGATCAGCGCGATCGCGTGCTCGGCCACGGCGCGCTCGTTCACCCCTTGGGCGCTGGCGGCGCGCACGCCGGCCTGGGCCAGCAGCTCGCGCGAATACTGGTCGGTGCCGGCGCTGATGGATTGGATGAACGCCAGCCTGGGCGAACTGGCGATGAGCTCGTTGCGCCACAAACCGGAAACCGACAGCACGTCGGTCTGCGCGATACGCGCCTTCAGTTCGTCGAGGGTGCGCACTTCAAACGATTGGATGCCGGTGTTGCGAAGCGCGAAACGCTCCTGCATGCGGTAGGCGGCGTGGGCGAAGCAGACGGTGATCTGCTCGCGGGGCGGTAGCTGGCGCGGCGTCATGCGGGGTTGCCCTGGGTCAAGATGTTGCGCAGGCAGGCGAACCGGTCCAAAAGAAGGGTGCGGCCAGTCTAAACGACACGGCGCTGCGGCGAGGACCGGACTGGAGCCGCGTATCATGAAAGACCGACGACGAAGCGAGATCCGCCGCGTCGCCGCCGCGGCCGCAGCCGCCCGAAAGCAGTCATGGACACGCTCACCCGAACCTCCATCCCCTTCCGTCGCGCCCAGCGCATCGCCTCGATCCAGGTGTCTGAAATCCTGCGCATCGGCGCCCTCGCCACCGAGCGCCGCAAGCAGGGCCGCCCGATGATCATCCTGGGCGCCGGCGAACCCGACTTCGACACCCCGGATCACATCAGGGAAGCGGCGATCCGCGCGATCCGTGCGGGCCAGACCCGGTACACGGCACTGGACGGAACGCCCGAGCTGAAGGCCGCGATCCGGACCAAGTTCCGGCGCGAGAACGACCTGGATTTCGCGACCGATGAAATCAGCGTGGGCGCCGGCGCCAAGCAGGTGATGCACAACGCTTTGATGGCGACGCTCGATCCCGGCGACGAGGTGATCCTGGCAGCACCGTACTGGACATCGTATGCCGACATGGTGCTGATTGCCGGCGGCCGGCCGGTTGCGGTGCCGTGCTCCGAGGCGAATGGTTTTCGCCTGCAGGCCGGGGACCTCGAGGCAGCGATCACGCCGAAAACCCGCTGGCTGTTGCTCAATTCACCGTCGAACCCGAGCGGCGCAGCCTACAGCGCGGCGCAACTGAAGCCGCTGCTCGACGTGCTCGTGCGCCAGCCCCAGGTCTGGCTCTTGAGTGACGACATCTACGAGCACCTGCTGTACGACGGCATGCAATTCGCGACGGGTGCGCGGCTGGAGCCGGCGCTGCGGGAACGGACCCTCACCGTCAACGGCGTCTCCAAGTCTTACGCAATGACCGGATGGCGGATCGGCTATGGCGCCGGGCCCAAGGCGCTGATCGCCGCGATGGCGGTGGTGCAAAGCCAGAGCACGTCCAATCCGTGCTCGATCAGCCAGGCAGCGGCGGTCGAGGCGCTTTCCGGGCCGCAGGAGATCGTCGGGCAATGGCGCGAGGCCTTCCAGCGCCGGCGCGATCTCGTGGTGGACCGTCTCAACGCCATTGATGGAATCGTCTGCCGTCGTCCGGAAGGCGCTTTCTACACCTTTGCGAGCTGCGCCGGGTTGATCGGAAGGCATGCACCCGGCGGCAAACCGATCGACAGCGATTCGGCGTTTTGCCGCTATTTGCTGGACGCCTGCGATGTCGCGGTGGTGCCGGGCAGCTGTTTCGGACTGGCGCCCTATTTCCGCATCTCGTACGCGGCATCCGACGCGCAGTTGCAGGAAGCCTGCGAGCGGATCGCACAGGCCTGCAAGGCGCTGCAGTGAAACCCGCCACGCCGGCTTCGCTTCGCCCCTATCGCACCAGCGCCGCCTCGATCTCCGCGAAGTTGTCGGCGGCCTCAGGCAAATGCAGCGGGGTGCCGAGCTGACGGGCGATCTGCGAGAGCGAAAATACCCCGCGCACCTCGACGCCCTCAGCGGAGTCCTGCACCACCAGCGCGTGATGGCGCCGGCTGCGCCGCAGGCTGGCCACCACATGGCCCACGCTTGCGCCCTTCACGGTGCGGATGTCGAACGCGTCGAGCCGGCTCGCCGGCGTCATCACGTCCGCCACCAGGATGTCGGAATGGCGCACGCCGCGCTCGCGCGCGAGCGTGACCGGCTTCTCGCCCAGGATGTCGGTGGCGGTGACGATGCCGCACAGCCGCTCCTGGTCGTCCAGCACCAGCAGCATGCGCACGCCGCGCCGCATCATGTAGCGGTTGGCCTCGTCCACCGTGGTGGCGGGCGACGCCACCACGGCGGCAACCCGGGTGAGGTCGGTCATGACCAGCAACGCCGCCGACTCCAGCGTGGTTGCGGGCTGATCCTGGGTGGGCCGGCACAGCCGAACGCCGCTGCTGAGATGAGTGCGGATTGCCAGGGCCGGGTAGCTGCTCATGTTCGCCTCCTTTGATGTCTACAACTTATAGCGCACTCGAGCTGAGCAGGGGCTGAACGATTTGGCGTTCCAGCCTGCCCCGTAGGGCTTTGAAAAAACGGCCTGAGCTGCCGGCACTGTCACACAGGTTGGACCGGCCCATCGAGCCACAGTTCCCGCGGTGCGCTGGACAATTGGGTATCGTTCCGGTAGTTGCCTCCTTCGATCACGGCAAAGCGGTCGCCGTCACCGAGCGCCACCAGACCGTGATGCCAGGTGCCGCGATGCAGGCTGACGCCCTGGCCCGGCCGCGTGACGAAGGCCTTGACCTCGTCCCATTCGGGATGGTCTCCGGCCGGTGCGACCACCACCACAAAGCGGTGCAAGCCCAGCGGAATGAAGGCCTGACTGGCTTGCCGGTGCCGCTCGAGCGCAGCAATCCGCAATGGAAAGCCCCGGGCATCGGCAAGGTACATCCCGATCACCGGGCGAACCCGGCTGTCGCCGATATCGAATTCGGCCAGGTCGGGGAATCGCCGGGTGGTGCCATCGTTGATCGGCTCCGGCGCGCTGCCGGCCGCATCGATCACCTCGCCGAAGCGGGCGAATCCGGCCGCGTCCATATCCTGGCATTGGATGTGTCTCATCGCAGCCAGCATAGGGGGGCGATTACATTAGCGCAATGACCAACGCCCTCCCCCGCACGGCCCTGCAACTTCGCTCCCTCATCCGTCCCGATGGCGAGCTGGAACTCGCGCTGGCCGAGGTACCCGTGCCAGTGCCCGGGGCGGACGATGTGCTGGTGCGCATCGAGGCATCGCCGCTCAATCCCTCCGATCTCGGGCTGCTGTTCGGCGCTGCCGACCTGACCACCTTGAAGGCTTCGGGGACTGTGGCGCGCCCCGTACTCAGGGCTCGTGTGCCAGAGACCGCCATGAAAGCCATGGCCGGTCGAGTCGGCCAGGACATGCCGGTCGGCAACGAGGGCGCGGGCATCGTCGTGGCAGCGGGCGCGTCGCCGGCAGCCCAGGCGCTCTTGGGCAAGACCGTGGCGATGCTCGGCGGATCGATGTACTCGCAGTACCGTTGCCTGCCGGCCGCGGAGTGCCTGTTGCTGCCGGAGGGCACCACGCCGGCCGAAGGCGCATCGTGCTTCATCAACCCGATGACGGCACTGACCATGGTGGCGACCATGCGGCGCGATGGCCACAAGGCGATCGTCCACACCGCCGCGGCCTCCAATCTGGGCCAGATGCTCCACCGGCTGTGCCAGCAGGAAAAGATCCCGCTCGTGAACATCGTGCGCAAGCCGGAGCAGGTGCGACTGCTGCGCTCGCTGGGCGCCACTCACGTCTGCGATTCGGGTTCGCCCAATTTCCTGCAGGAGTTGACCGATATGCTGGCCGCAACGGGCGCGACGCTGGCCTTCGACGCGATCGGCGGCGGCAAGCTCGCGGGCCAGATCCTGGCCTGCATGGAGACCGCGCTGGTCCGAACGGCGGCGACCTACAGCCGCTATGGCTCGCCGACGCACAAGCAGGTGTACCTGTACGGCAGCCTGGACACCGGTCCCACCGAGTTCAGCCGCAGCTTCGGCATGGCATGGGGCATGGGTGGCTGGCTGGTCTTCGCCTATATGCAGAAGCTTGAAGATGGAACGATGCAGGCCTTCAGGAAGCGCATCGCCGCAGAACTGAAGACGACTTTCGCGAGCCACTATACCCAGCAGGTTTCGCTGGCGCAGGCCCTGTCGCTGGAACATATCGCGGCCTACGGCCAACGCGCCACCGGGGCGAAGTATCTGATCACCCCGGCAAGAGCGTGAAACCGGCTCCGGTGAATCGGGTGATTTCACTTTAAGGCGTAGCGCTCGTTCGTCAACAATCGAGCCGATCTTCCTGCCAAGCTGCTGCCAGTCGGCTGCCAATTAGCTACCGCAATAAAACGTTACACGCGAATGTCCCCATCGATGCGCATGAGCCGCTTAATATCGGCGGCCCCTGGCACCATCAATTTCAAATGGAGACATTCATGCGACCAGTTTCGATTTGCTGCCTGTCGGCGGCAATGATCCTTTCCGCTTGCGGCGGCGGCGACGGCGGTCCTTCCTCCGGTGCCCGCTTTCTGAGTACGACGCCGATCGCCGGCGTCGGCGGCGGCAGCAACTTCGGCTTCGATCTCGGGACGGTGAATGCCAACCGCTACTACTTGACCGATCGATCCAACGCCGCTGTCGATGTATTCGATACCGCGACCAGCACTCTCGTCGCCCAAATCCAGGGTACCGGTGCGAATGCCTTCGCCGGAACCGGGCTCACCGGCGGCAAGGTCGACAATTCGATCTCGGGGCCGAACGGCATCAACGCGGTCGGCAATCTGCTGTACGTCGGCGATGTCAACTCGGTCAAGATCGTCGACCCCGCAGCAAAGCAGATCGTGAAGACGATCACGGTGGGCACGAACGGCAAACGCGCCGACGAAGGGTGCCTCGACTCTGTACACAACCTGTACATGATCGCGACACCCGAGGCCGATACGCCAATCGTGACCCTGATCAACACGGTCACGCAGGCCGTGGTGGCCACTGTCACCTTCACCGACGCGGCCGGCGCTGCTTCGGCGGGGCTGGAGGCATGCCAGTACGACGCCGCAGGCGATACCTTCTACCTGAACAACGACGGCAGCACGGCACATCCGCACGGCGAATTCGTGGCCCTGCCCGGTGCGGCCATCCGCGCCATCCCGGCCGGCGGCAGCGTGAACTACCTCGCCCTTGCCGGCGTGCGCACTTATGACGAGGGCAATTGCGACCCCACCGGACTCGCGCTCGGACCTAACAACGATGTCGCCGTGGGCTGCCGCGAAGGTACGACCGGAGCGCCGCTGCTGATGCAGATCCTGGACCGCAGCAACGGAACCATCCTGGCGTCGATCAATGCCGGTGGTGGCGACCAGGTGGCCTACGATCCGGCCACCAACCGGTATTACAACGCTGCCAGCCGCTGGACGGCGTCGGGCAAGGCGGCGACCGATGGCGCCTGCAGTGCGGCGTCGCCCTGCACACCGATGCTGGCTATCGTCGATGCGGCGACGCGTACGCTGGTGACCATGCTTCCATCCGGCAACAATGCGCACTCCGTCGCGGTGGACGGCGTGACCTCCAAGGCGTTTGTGCCGGTCTCGTCGGGCTCATCACCGGCAGGTTGTGCCGCTTCCGTTTGCGATCCGCAGGCTCCCGCGGGACTCGTGACCTTCGCGACGAAGTAGCCAGCGCCTGATGCGCGACGGCACAGCAGCCGTCCCGCAGTGATCGTGATCGGCCGTCGAAATGACGGCCGAATTGCATTGCGCCCGCCATCCGGCGTCTGCACGTATGCGATTCACCGAGGCAACCCGCGCATGAGCTAGCATCGAAAAGCTGAACGCCTCCCAGCCGCATACCCAACGCATGTCCACTCGCCAGAACCCCGCAACCGTGCAGCAGGCGCCTCCTCACGATGACTCGTGGATCGCCAAGCTTGGACCCGGCCTCGTCACCGGCGCCGCCGATGACGATCCGAGCGGGATCGCCACTTATTCGCAGGCCGGTGCGCAGTTCGGCTATGGGCTGCTCTGGACTCTGCTGTTCACCTATCCGCTGATGGTGGGAATCCAGCTCATCGCCGCGCGCATCGGCCGTGTCAGCGGCCACGGCCTGGCCACCAACATCCGCCGCCACTATCCGAAATGGCTGCTCTACGGGATCGTCGCGCTGCTGGTTGTTGCCAACACGATCAACATCGCGGCAGACATCTCGGCGATGGCCGACGCGCTGAAACTGATCGCCGGCGGCAACTCGCATTTGTATGTCGTGCTCTTCGGCGTCCTGTCGGTGCTGCTGCAAGTGTTCATCCCCTACAGAAAATATTCCCACTTGCTCAAGTGGCTGACCTTGGCGCTGCTGACCTACGTGGGCACGGTATTCGTCGTGCATGTGCCGTGGCCGGCGGTTCTCGAACACACGGTGCTTCCGCATATCGCCTGGAAGCAGGCCTACATCACCACAGTCGTCGCGGTCTTCGGCACCACGATCAGCCCCTACCTCTTCTTCTGGCAGGCCTCGCAGGAAGTCGAGGAGATGCGGGCGGATCCCGAGGGACGGCCCCTGAAGCGCGCGCTGGCTCAGGCGGGCCGCAATCTGCGCCGCATCAAGATCGACACGTTCATGGGAATGGCGTTCTCGAACATCGTTGCCTTCTTCATCATGTTGACCACCGCTGTGACGCTGAACGCCCATGGAATCACCGACATCCAGACTTCGGCCCAGGCCGCCACGGCACTGCGTCCGATCGCCGGCGAATTCGCCTTCATGCTCTTTGCCGCCGGCATCGTGGGAACCGGCCTGCTCGCGGTGCCCGTCCTCGCCGGCTCGGCGGCCTATGCGATGGCAGGTGCGTTCCGGTGGAAGGGCAGCCTGGAGAGCAAGCCTGCGGCGGCCAAGGAGTTCTACGGCATCATCGCCGCATCGACCCTGGCGGGCGTGGCCCTGGGATTCACGTCAATCGATCCGATCAAGGCATTGTTCTGGAGTGCCGTGATCAACGGTGTCATCTCCGTCCCGATCATGGTGGTCATGATGTTGATGTCCGGCCGGCCGGACATCATGGGCAGCCTGGTTGCAAGTGCGAGGCTGAAGGCAATGGGGTGGCTTGGAACGGGCGTCATGCTGCTGGCCGTGGTGGCCATGCTGGTCACGATGACGGGTTGAGGCCGGTCAGCGGCTTCCGGCCGCCGTCCCGAGGTACGCGGGCGCGATGGCACTCAAGGAATGAGGCGTGATGCCCAGCGCGTCGAGGCCCGGCAGGCTGCCACTGGGCACGTTGTCCACCTTCATGGAGTCGAGGTTGTCCCGGCTCATCAAGGTGGGCCCGGGTGCCATCTCCATCAGCAGGGCCTGAAGCCGGGCCACTGGGGAGGGCAGACCGATCACCGGCCTGGCGTGCCCGGACCAGCGGCCCGCCATCTGCACCAATTGCCGCAAGCTGAAACGCTCGGGTCCGCAGGCTTCGTAGACGCGCTTGCCGGTGTCGTCCCGCTGGAGGCACTGCACGATGGCCTCGGCCACATCGCCGACCCAGACCGGTTGAAACAGGGTGTCCGCCCCGGCCAGCGGCATGACCGGCAGCACCGCTTGCAGGCGGGCGAACAGCGTGAGGAACTGATCGCCTTCGCCGAAGATGACGCTCGGCCGCAGCACGGTCCAATCGAGCGGAGAGGCTTCGATCACCGCTTCGCCGGCGGCCTTGCTGCGCTGGTACATCGATGGCGCGTCCTTGCCGGCGCCGAGCGCGCTGATGTGAACCAGCCGCGGCACCGCCGCAGTGGCGCAAGCGCCCGCGACCTTTTTCACCAAGGCAACGTGAGCCCGCTCGAAATCGAAAGCGCTGCCGTGCAGGATGGCGACCAGGTTCACGACCGCATCGTGGCCCTGCAGCAGACGGGCCAGCGCCCCTTCGTCATGGACATCAATTGGCACCAACTCCAGGCCGGGCAGCGATCGAAGTGCCGGCGCCCCGGAAGGATTGCGCGAGGGCACCGTGACGCCGTACTGCAGGCGCGCCAGCGCCTGGCACAGGTGCCGGCCGACAAACCCCGTCCCACCCAGGACCAGAATCTTCTTCATTGCAGCAGATCCGGAAAGCCGCAGGATAACTCGCCCGTGGGCTGCCTTTTGCAAACCGGCGTACTATCTACGGCACCGAAAAAGGAAGGAGCAAGCCGATGACGATACTGGTAGCTTATGTCGCCCGTCCCGAAGGCCACGCGGCCCTGGACAAGGCTATGGAAATTGCCAAGCGCCGCAATGAACGCATGGTAGTGGTCAATGCCAGTCCCGGCGGGACCAAGGAAGACGCATCGATGATCGATGTCCAGGAAGTCGAGCGGGTGGAAAAGTTGCTCAAGGATGCCGGCGTCGATGCCGAGTTCAAGCAGTTCGTTCGCGGCAAGAGCGCCGTGGAGGAAATCGAGGCCCTGGTCGAGTCCCTGCAGGTGTCGGTGCTCGTCATCGGCCTCAGAAAGCGCTCCCCCGTGGGAAAACTCATCATGGGCAGCGTGGCCCAGGAACTCCTGCTTTCCGTTTCCTGCCCGGTGTTGGCGGTCAAGGCGAAATAACCGACCGCGGTGGCAGCACGCCGGTCGGCAGGCTATTTGAACAGCCTGCCGAGAGCGCCATCGCGTTCGCTCGTGGCACCGCGAGGAATGGCCGGTGGCCTCAGTTGCACAGGGTTTGGATAGCGTCGCGCGCGTAGGCTTCCAGTCGCTCGGGAGCCCCGGCGTCAGAAGCGTGCGCGTACCCCCGGCCAGCGACGAACTCGTCATACCCGCTTCCCGGAGCGGCCGAGCAGACGCGAAAGAAGAACACGGTGGCCCCGGCCCTGACCAGAAAGTGCTCGCGGCGTTCATCGCGCGCCATGCCCCTTTCCTGTCCGCTTGCCAACACTTCGCAGTTTTGCGGTGTCGACCCTTTGTTCAGGCCGTCGATTTCAAATGAGCCGCCGTGTTCGGGCTTGCAGAAGACGACGGTTCCTTCCGGAAAAAGGCCCTGAAGGCTGTCCTGAATCGTCTGCACGCGCCGGCTCTCCGCGCGTTTGACCGCAGCGGCGATGTCCGTTCGGGTGAGGGCACCGATTGCCTCCCACAGCCCCAGCTCGGCCCAGGCCAGCTTGCGCTTGCTCTCCTCCGAGCTGCTTTGGGCGTCGGCGACGGCCGCCTCCCGAAGCCGGATGATTGCCTCTTGAACAGGTTTTTGTTGATTGCTCATGCTGCTCGATTCCTGGGCTCAATTTGAGCACAAGGCTGAGCTGATCGCTATCCGCTTTCGCAGTCGCAAGTTGGCGGGAAGGCCGAGGTGGCGTACTGGTTCTTACCCAAGGCCGGGGGGTAAATCACCCATTCCCCAGTTCACTTGACCCACACGCTGCAATGCAACAGGGGCATCGGCCGTGCGAATTACCGGCCTCGAAATTGCCGTCACGCGCACCGGAAATGCGCTCGCGCGTCAGGACTTGGCGGGTCCCTGCCGGACGGCTTGGCATGAAGAATGCGTCGCCGACCAGCTTGGACAACCGATCCACCCATAGCGGCGACGGTCCAGATTCAACGCTGGAAGGATGGCGGCATGATGGTACCCAGACGAAAAGTACTCCAATGGGGCATGGCGACGGGCGCCGGGCTGCTGGTTCCGTTCGCGTACCGGCAAGGACGCACGTATGCTGCGGGGCTCGACAAGATCGGCCGCTTCTTCGGCTACCAACCCTTCACCCAGCCGCTGTTCATCCCGCAAGTCCTCACGGCGCTCACCAACAAGGACGGCAACCGCCTTTCCGCTGCGCCGGGCGCCTACCCGCGCGGCCACGGCCAGACGAGCGGCCGGCCGACGTCGCCATCGGGCAATTTCGCCGATGTGACCCATGGGATCGCGCCGGAATTCGGTCTCGG
>JAANCK010014316.1_pt1 | contig 32664 bp, 30 predicted proteins | sample 7277841 | NCBI WGS metagenome assembly JAANCK01 (sample SAMN14222788, study PRJNA588281) | permafrost metagenome | isolation source: Arctic cryosol methane SIP | place: Canada:Nunavut | collected 2015-07 | reverse complement strand
GACAGCCGGACGCGGAAGACGCAAAAGGACGCAAAAGGAAGTCCAAAAAGAGAATGCGAAGATTGAAATCAGGAATTCTGTCTTTAATTTTTTTGCGTCTTCTGCGCTCTTTTGCGTCTTCTGCGTCCGGTTTTTTGAATCTTCTTTAAGCCCCGATTAAGACCACCCACGGATACTGAAAAAATGCGACTCCTGCTGGTCGAGGATGATTTGATGATCGGCGAAGCCGTGCTCGACGCGCTGCGCGTCGAGCACTACGCCGTCGACTGGGTGCGCGACGGCGTGATGGCCGATACGGCCTTGCGCAGCGAATCCTACGACCTGGTATTGCTGGACCTGGGCCTGCCCAAGCGCGACGGCCTGGACGTGCTGCGCGCCCTGCGCGCGCGCCACCAGACCATGCCGGTGCTGGTGGCCACGGCGCGGGACGCCGTCGGCGACCGCATCGCCGGCCTGGACGCCGGCGCCGACGACTATGTGGTCAAGCCCTATGACACCGACGAACTGCTGGCCCGCATCCGGGCGCTGATCCGGCGCAGCGCCGGCCGCGCCGAGCCGGTCTTCAGCCACAAGGGCGTCGCGCTCAATCCGGCCACTCGCGAAGCCAGCGTGAACGGCGCGCCGGTGTCTTTGTCCGCGCGCGAGTGGGCGGTGCTGGAGCCGCTGTTGGCGCGCCCCGGGGTGGTGTTCTCGCGGGCCCAGCTCGAGGAAAAGCTGTATGGCTGGAAGGACGACATCAGCAGCAACGCGGTGGAGGTCTATGTCCATGGCCTGCGCAAGAAGCTGGGCAGCGAACTGATCCAGACCGTGCGCGGGCTGGGCTATGTGGTGCCCCGCCTGTGAACCCGACGGCGGCCAGCCCCCCGGCCCATTCGCTGCGGCGCCGCCTGCTGTGGCTGGTGCTGGCCGCCATTGCGCTGGCGTCGCTGCTGCAGGCCAGCTCCACCTACCGCACCGCCTTGCAGCAGGCCGACGCGATGTTCGACGAGCACCTGCAGGAGGTCGCCCGTTCGGTGCGCGGCGGCCTGCCCCTGACGCTGGGCGCTGACGGCGAATCGTATGACTACCTGGTGCAGATCTGGGGGCCCGACGGCACCCAGCTCTTCAGCTCGACCGGCCCCGCGTTGCCGGCGCAGGCGCTACTGGGCTTTTCCGATATCGCCGTCGGCGGCGTGCGCTACCGCGTCTATTCGCTGCAGACGCCGCAGCGCACGGTGCAGATCGCGCAGGACCTGGACGCGCGCCAGGCGCGCGCGCGGGCGCTGGCCTTGCGGGCCGTGCTGCCGGTGGCCCTGCTCGCGCCGCTGTTGATGATGGCCGTCGGCTGGCTTATCAACCGCTCGCTGGCGCCGGTCGAGCGCATGCGCCGGCAGGTGGCGCAGCGCCCCGCCGATGACCTGTCGCCACTGCCCGACGCCGGGCTGCCCGAGGAAGTGCTGCCGCTGGTGAACGAGCTCAATGGCCTGTTCGGCCGGGTGCGGCAGGCATTTGCCGCGCAGCAGCAGTTCGTGGCCGACGCCGCGCACGAACTGCGCTCGCCCTTGACGGCGCTGAAGCTCCAGGCGCAGGCGCTGCGCCGTTCGACCGACGAGGGCACCCGCGATGCGGCGGTCGCCCGCCTGAACGACGGCATCGAGCGCGCGATAGCGCTGGTGAGCCAGTTGCTGGCGCTGGCGCGCGAGGAAGGCGAACACGGCGCGGCCCGCGCCCAACGGGTCGAACTGCAGGACCTGGCGCGGCTTGCCGTCGGCGACGTGTTGCCGCAGGCCCAGGCCCGCAGCATCGACCTGGGCCTGGCGACTTCGGGCACCACCTGGGTCCGGGGCCAGCCCGAAGCCCTGCAGGTGCTGCTGCGCAACCTGCTCGACAACGCGGTGAAGTACTCGCCGGACGGCGGACGGGTCGACATCTCGCTGGATGTGCGGGAAGGCTTACCTTGCATCACGGTCGAAGACAGCGGCCCGGGTATCCCCGAGGCCGAACGTGAGCGCGTGTTCGACCGTTTCTACCGTGTGGCCGGCAGCGCCACGAACGGCAGCGGATTGGGCCTGGCGATCGTCAAGGCCATCGCGCAACGCCATGGCGCGAGCGTGCGGCTGGACCGCTCGCAGCGCCTGGGCGGCTTGCTGATCGAGGTTCGCTTCCCGGCGACGGACCCGCAAGCGCAAGCGCCATCCTGATCGTTTAAGACCGGCCTAAGCCGGCGCCTTCACAGTAAGGGTTGTCAAATCCACACCCTTGAAGGAGCCACCCATGACACAACACACCCTGAGAACCACCCCGTTGGTGCTGGCGCTGCTGGCGGCAGGCGCAGTCGGCGGTGCCGGGGTCGAGGCCCTGCAGACCCGCGCGCATGCGCAGCAGCCGGCGCCGGTGCTCAGCCCGGCCGTGGTCGGCACCAATACCCCGTCCAGCGCCGTGCTGCCCGACTTTCCGCGCATCACCCAGCAGTACGGACCCGCCGTCGTCAACATCAGCGTCACCGGCACCGAGAAGACGGCAATGCAGTTCGGCCCCGAGGCCTTCAACGGCGACCCGTTCGAATTCTTCCGTCACTTCCAGCAAGGGCAGGGCCAGGGCCGGATGGTGCCGCACGAGGTGCCGATGCACGGCATGGGCTCGGGCTTCATCGTCAGCCCCGACGGGATCATCCTGACCAACGCGCACGTGGTGAAGGACGCCAGCGAAGTGACGGTCAAGCTCACCGACCGGCGCGAGTTCCGCGCCAAGGTGCTGGGCGCGGATCCCAAGACCGACATCGCCGTGCTGAAGATCGACGCCAGGAACCTGCCGGTGGTCAAGCTGGGCAATGTGAAGGACCTGCAGACCGGCGAATGGGTGCTCGCCATCGGCTCGCCGTTCGGCTTCGAGAACACGGTCACCGCCGGCGTCGTGAGCGCCAAGGGCCGCTCGCTGCCGGACGACAGCGCGGTTCCGTTCATCCAGACCGACGTGGCCGTGAACCCCGGCAACTCCGGCGGGCCGCTGTTCAATTCGCGCGGCGAAGTGGTCGGGATCAACTCGCAGATCTACAGCCGCTCCGGCGGCTACCAGGGCGTGTCGTTCGCGATCCCCATCGACATCGCCAGCCGCGTCAAGGACCAGATCGTGGCCACCGGCAAGGTGGAGCACGCACGGCTGGGCGTGACGGTGCAGGAGATCAATCAGACCCTGGCCGATTCGTTCAAGCTGGACCGGCCCGAGGGCGCGCTGGTCGCCAGCGTCCAGAAGGGCAGCCCCGCGGCCGCGGCCGGCCTGCAGCCGGGCGACGTGATCCGCAAGGCCAACGGCCAGACCGTCGTGGCGTCGGGCGATCTGCCCGCGATCATCGCCCAGTCCAAGCCGGGCGACCGCATTCCGCTCGAAGTGTGGCGGCAGGGTGGCAACGTGCAGTTGACAGCGCAACTGGCCAACGCCGACGAGAAGGTGGCCAAGTCCGACTCCGGCTCGGACAAGTCCGCGCAGGGCGGCAAACTGGGCTTGTCGCTGCGGCCGTTGCAGCCGGACGAGGCCCGGCAGGCCGGCATCAGCGGCGGCGGCCTGTTGGTCGAGGATGTCAGCGGAGCGGCCGAACGCGCCGGCGTGCAACCCGGCGACGTGGTGCTGGCCGTGAACGGCACTCCGGCCAAGAGCATCGAGCAGGTGCGCGCGGTGGTGGCCAAGGCCGACAAGTCGGTGGCGCTGCTGGTGCAGCGCGGCGAGGACAAGATCTTCGTGCCGGTGCGCATCGGCTGAAGCCGCGGCCGCGTGCAGAAAAGGCCGGCGCCTGGCGCCGGCCTTTTCCTTGACCGGCGTCACCGCGCGACGACGCGGCCGCCGGCCGGGCAGAAGCATTGATATGGCTCGGCCAGGTCGCAGCCGCTACTTGAGCCCGGCCCGGCGCAACGCGCTCAGCAAGGACGCCAATTCCTCTTCGTGCATCGCGGCGATGGCCTGCGCCGCGCGCTCGCCGGCCGCGGTGAGATGCACCTGCACTTGACGCCGGTCCTGGGCGCCGGGCCGGCGCTTCACCAGCCCGGCCGCTTCCGATCGGGACACCAGCCCGACCATGCTGTGCTGCTCCAGCAACATCCGCTCGGCCAGTTCGCCGATCAATGCCCATGGTCGCTCGGGGTGTCCCTTGATATGCAGCAGCAACTGGTATTGCGCCGGCGTGATGCCGTGCTGCTTCGCCGCCGTTTCGCTGAAGCGCAGGAAACGCCTCAGATGATGACGGAACTCGGACCGGGCCTGGAATTCGGCTCGGGTCAGCGGCGCATTCTTCTTGACCAGTTCGACCTCGCTGTGACAACTCGGCGCGGCGCGCCTGCCCATCGTAAAGCGATGTTTTCCTGCAGAGTGCATGAACCTGTAACAAGGCTGAGGATAGGCACCAGCGTGCCGGCGAATCGTGATGTCGGAACGCGCTGACCCGTCATGCGCTCCAAGGGACCGACCTCACCCGTTCAATGCGCGCCCGCGGCTGCCTCGCCCCCGGCCGCGCTCGGTTGCGGGTGGCTCAGCCAGACGAACGGGATGAGCAGCAGGAAGATGACCGCCGAAATGTAGAAGATGTCGTTGGCGCCCAGCATGAAGGCCTGGGTGTCCACCATCCGGTTCACCATCGCCAGCGCCTGTTCCGGCGGCAGGCCCGATGCGGCCAGGCCCTGCAGCGTGGCCTGCGCCGCCGGGTTGCCCGGATTCACGAACTCGGCCAGTTGCGCGTGGTGCAGCGCGGAGCGGTTCTCCCACAGCGTCGTCGCGATCGATGTGCCGAAGGCCCCCGCGGTGATCCGCGCGAAGTTGGTGAGGCCCGATGCCGCCGGGATCTTGTCAGGCGAGAGGCCCGACAGCGTGATCGTGACCAGCGGGATGAAGAAGAACGCCATGGCCAGCCCCTGCACGATGGTAGGGATCATGATGGTCCAGAAATCGGCCTGCACGTTGAAGCGCGAGCGCATCCACAGCACCAGCGCGAACACGACGAAGGCGAAGCTGGCATAGCGGCGCGGATCGACCCGGTTGACGGTCTTGCCCACGATCGGCGAGAAGATCATCGCCAGCAGTCCCACCGGCGCCATGATCATGCCGGCGTCGGTCGCGGTGTAGCCCATGAACTGCTGCAGCCACAGCGGCAGCAGCACGATGTTGCCGAAGAACAGGCCGTAGGCGATCGCGGTGGTCAACGTGCCGGTCCAGAAATTGCGGCGCGCGAACAGGCGCAGCTCCACCACCGGGTGCTCGTCGGTCAGCTCCCAGACCAGGAAGAACGCGAACCCGACCAGCGCCGTCACGGCCAGCCCCACCACCAGGCCGGAGTTGAACCAGTCGTGTTCCTTGCCGATGTCCAGCATGATCTGCAAGGCGCCGATCCAGATTACCAGCAGGGCCAGGCCGACCGAATCGATGGGCAATTTGCGCGTCGCGCTCTCGCGTTTGCGGTAGATCGCCCAGGAAGCCAGCGCGGCGACAATGCCGACCGGGATGTTGATGTAGAAGATCCACGGCCAGGTCATGTTGTCGGTGATCCAGCCGCCCAGCAGCGGCCCCATCACCGGCGCGACGAGCGTGGTCATGGCCCACATCGCCATCGCCAGCCCGGCCAGCGCCTTCGGGTAACTCGAGAGCAGCAGCGACTGCGACAGCGGAATCATCGGCCCGGCGACGAAGCCCTGCAGCGCGCGAAACGCGATCAGCGTGGTCATGTTGGGCGCGAGGCCGCACATGAAGGACGCGATCACGAACAGCACGACGCTCGCCACGAACAATCGCACCTGCCCGAAGCGCTGTGACAGCCAACCGGTCAGGGGCACGGCGATGGCGTTGGACACCGCGAAGCTGGTGATCACCCAGGTGCCCTGGTTGGGGCTCACGGCGAGGTCACCGGCGATGGCCGGCAGCGACACGTTGGCGATCGACGTGTCCAGCACGTTCATGAAGGTCGCGGCCGAAAGCGCGATCGTGCCCCAGACCCGGGCCGATCCTTCCAGGGGCTGCAGCGGCGCGGCGGCGGGACCGGCCATGTCAGAGGGACGAAGAAGCGGCGATGTTGGCGCCCTGCAATTTCGCCGGGGCCGGGACCGGCGCCTTAGCGGGGGCGTTCGCCAGCGGCGCGGCGCGTCCGATGTTGGCCGCGATGACGCGCTGCACCTCGGCCTCGGCGCCCTTGTCCAGCGCGCTATAGACCTGGGTCTGCGCGACCGGCGAAGTGCGCGGCGCGTCGGCCAGGGTCTTGCCGTCCTGCTTGCTGACGTCGACCTCGGCATCCATCGACAGGCCGACCCGCAACGGGTTGGCGGCGATCTGGCTGGGCTCCAGCGCGACCCGCACGGGGACACGCTGTACCACCTTGATCCAGTTGCCGGTCGCGTTCTGCGCCGGCAGCAGGGCGAAAGCCGAGCCGGTGCCCGCGCCGAGGCCGGAGACGGTGCCGTCGTATTCCACCTTCTTGCCGTACAGGTCGGCGGTGAGCTTCACCGGCTGGCCCAGGCGGATCTTGCGCAGCTGGCTCTCCTTGAAATTGGCGTCGACCCAGACCTGGCCCAATGGGATGATCGACATCATCGGGGTGCCGGCGGCGACGCGCTGGCCCAGTTGCACCGTGCGCTTGGCCACATAGCCGTCCACCGGCGCCGGCATCGCAGCGCGCTGAGCGGCGAGCCAGGCTTCGCGTACCTTGCCCGCGGCGGCTTGCACGCTGGGATGCTGTTCGACGCTGGTGCCTTCGGTCATGGCCTGGTTGCTGGCGAGCTGCTCGCGCGCGGCTGCGACTCCGGCTTGTGCCGAGGCCAATGCGCTGCGCGCGGTAGCCAGTTGGGTCTGCGCGTGATTCAGCTCCTCTTTCGAGACCGCACCGTTGCCCACCAGCGACTGGCGCCGGTTCAAGTCGTCGTTGGCGCGGGCCACGTCGGACTCGGCCTTGGCGATGTCGGCCTGACGCAGGCTGACCTGGGCGGCCAGCGAGCCGTTGTTGGCGTAGAGCGTCCGCACCTGGCGCACGGTCTGCGCCAGGTTCGCCTCGGCTTGTTCCAGCGCCACCTTCGCGTCGGACGGATCCAGCTGAACCAGCGGCTGGCCGGCCTTGACGAAATCGGTGTCGTCGGCGTAGATCGCCATCACGGTGCCTCCGACCTGCGGCGTGATCTGGATCACGTTGCCCTGCACGTAGGCGTTGTCGGTGGATTCGTAATGGCTGGCGACCAGCCACTCGTAGCCGCCCCACGCAAGGCCGACGACGACAACGACGCCTGCGAGCATCGTCAGGGCTTTCTTGCGGCGGTTGGTGCGCAGTGGCTGCGCGGCCGGGTTTGGCGATTCATTGCTCATGGCGTGCTTCCGTTCCTGTTCGATGTCAATGCGCGGCCAGCTGCTGCGGACCGGCCTTGGAAAGTGAGTTGGTTCCGCTGCCGGCGTCGCCGCGATAGCCGCCGCCGAAGGCGCGCGCCAGTCCGACCTGCGTGTCCAGGGCCCGCGCCGCCAGGTCGACCTCGAGCCGACGTTGGCTCAGCACCGCTGTCTCGGCCGCCAGCACGTTGAGGAAGGTGCCCAGCCCCGCCTGGTAGCGCTGCACCGCGATCTGGTAGGCGGATTCCGCCGCCGCCCGCGCGTCGCGCTGCTCGCCCTGCTGACGCGCGATCGACTGCGCCGACGCGATCTGGTCGGCCGCGTCGTGGATGGCGTCGAGCACGGTGGCGTTGTAGCTTTCCACCGCCGCGTCGAGGTCGGCTGTCTTGCCGCGCAGATTGGCACGCAGCCGGCCGGCATCGAAGATCGGCAGGCGGATCGCCGGGCCCACGCCCCATTGGGCGCTGCCGGCGTCGAACAGCCGGCCCAGGCCCAGGGTGGACAGGCCGACCAAGCCGATCAGGTTGATGTTGGGATAGAACTGGGCCTTGGCGTTTCCCACGTCATGGCCGGCGGCCTCGACGCGCCAGCGCGCGGCGACGATGTCGGCGCGTTGGCCCAGCAGGTCCGCCGGCAACTGCGCCGGCGCCGCCATCGCCTTGACCGCGGTCAGTGACGGCTGGGTCTGCACCACCTCGCGGTTGCCCTGCCCGGTCAGCGCCGCCAGCGCATGGTGCGCCAGCTCGGCCTGTTCGCGCATCGCCTCCATCTGCTGCCGCGCCTCGGGCAGCGCGCCTTCGCTCTGGCGCAGCTCGAGCTGCGTGTCCAGCCCGGCCTGCACCCGGTCCTGCACCAGGCGGAGCTGCTGGTCGCGCTGGTCCAGCGTGCGCCGGGCGACGTCGAACTGATCGTTGGCCCGGGCCAGCTGGAAGTAGGCGCGCGCCACATTGCTGGCCAGCAGCACCCGCGCCGCCTGCGCGTCGGCTTCGGCGGCGCGGGCAGAGCCCACCGAGGCGTCCAGTGCCGCGCGATTCTTGCCGAAAAAATCCAGTTCCCAGCTACCGTTCAAGTTCACGGTGCCGCTGTTGACGATGGCTCCGGCGAGCGGCGGCGGATAGAGGCCGTTCTCGGTGTAGAGCTGGCGCGTGAGGTCCAGCGAGCCGTTCAACTGCGGTTGGGTCGCGGCCCTGGCCACCTCGATCACGGACTGGGCCCGCGCCAGCCGGGCCTGCGCCAGCTTGAGGGTCGGGCTGCCGGCCAGCGCCTGCTCCATCAACCGGTTGAGCTGGTCGTCGCCGAAACCGCGCCACCAATCGGTGGCCGGCGCGAAGTCGGATTGGGCGGACGCGGAGGCGGCGGACCCGGGTTGGTTCAGGCCGAGCGAAGGCGCGTCACGCAGGGTGGAACCGGGGTCTATGCCCGACATGTCGGCGCAGCCGGCCAGGGCCAGCGCGGCGGCCAGCGCCAGCAGGCGCGGGGCAATGGTCGACGGGGTCATGGTTGTCCTTCGCGTTCGGCCTGGATCGCCTGGGCGTTGTCCAGGATGCGGCCGAGCAGCAACTTGAGCTGCTGCCACTCTTCGACGGTGAATCCGCGCATGTGCGCGTTCTGCACACCGCACAGGATGGCGGGAATGTGCCTGGCCGCCTCGCGCCCCGGGTCGGTGAGTTCGAGGTTGACCACCCGGCGATCTTCGCTGGAGCGCAACCGGCGCACCAGGCCCTTGGTCTCGAGGCGGTCCAGCAGGCGCGTCATGCCGCCAGCGTCGAGCTGGCACTCACGCGCGAGCTCGGCCACCGTCGATGCACAGCCGGTGGAGAGCTTCAGCAGCGGAACCCACTGGGCGTTGGTCAGGCCGCTGGGCTCGAGCTCGTGCTCCACCGCCAGCGAGAAGGTGTGCAGGATGCGCCGCATGAGGTAGCCGACGCTGTCTTCTGGCTGGTAGTTGCCCGGCCGGTAAAAGATCGGCGCCGGACTGTGCGGCCGGGGATGCGGCGCCTTGGCGCGGGTCTTGGCGGGTGCAGACATGGCTCGGAACCATACTTGCCTAGACAAATATTGTCAAGACTTCCTTTGCGCGAGCAATCGTTGAGTACACTGGCCCCCATGTCCACTCTTCCCGTCACCGCCGCCAAGGCGTCGCCCCGCTCGCTGTCGGGGTTGTGGCCGTTCGTGCGGCCGTATCGCGGCGGCATTGCGCTCGCCGGCGTGTTTCTGGTGCTTGCGGCGGTGGCCACGCTGGTGTTCCCGGCCGCCCTGCGGGGACTCATCGACGGCGGCCTCGCCTCCGAGGACAAGGGCCGGCAACTGGTGGCGCTGCGTTCGCACTTCCTCGAGCTGTTCGCCGTGGCCGTGGCGCTCGGGCTGTTTTCCGCGGCGCGCTTCTACACGGTGAGCTGGCTGGGCGAGCGAGTCACGGCCGACCTGCGCAATGCCGTGTACGCGCATGTGCTCGAACAAAGCCCGGAGTTCTTCGAGACCACCCAGACCGGCGAGGTGCTGTCGCGGCTGACCACCGACACGACGCTGGTGCAGACGGTGGTGGGTTCGTCGTTGAGCATGGGCCTGCGCAATGCGGTCATGGGCATCGGTGCGCTGGCGATGCTGGTCTGGACCAACCCGTACGTGATGACCCAGGTGCTGCTGATCATCGTGCTGGTGGTGCTGCCCACAATGTGGTTCGGGCGCCGCGTGCGGCGCCTGTCGCGTGCCAGCCAGGACCGCGTGGCCGATTCCAGCGCCATCGCCGCCGAGGTGCTCAACGCGATTCCGGTGGTGCAAAGCTACACGGCGCAGGCGCGCGAAGCCGCCCGCTTCGACGCCGCGACCGAGGACGCGTTCCAGACCGGGGTGCGCCGCACCCGGGCCCGCGCGGTGCTGGTCGCGTTCATCATCATCAGCACGGCCGGTCTGCTGCTATGGGGGCTGTACCGCGGAACGCAGGCGGTACTGGCAGGCGCGATGACCGCGGGCCACCTGGGCGAGACCATCGTGTACGTGATCATCCTGGCCGGTGCGGTGGCGGTGCTGGGCGAGGTGTACGGCGACCTGCTGCGCGCGGCGGGCGCGAGCGAGCGCCTGATGGAACTGCTGGACAGCCGCTCGCCGGTCATGTCACCGGCCAACCCGGTCACGGCGCCCACCACCGCCGGCGGCAGCGCCGTGTCCTTCGAGGCCGTTACCTTTCACTATCCGTCGCGACCGGCCGCGGCTGCATTGAGGGACTTCAGCCTGTCGGTACGGCCGGGGGAAACCGTCGCGCTGGTGGGCCCCAGCGGCGCCGGCAAGAGCACGGTGTTCCAGCTATTGCTGCGCTTTTACGATCCACAGCAGGGCCGCATCGTGCTGGACGGCGCGGTGACCCGGGAACTGGCGCTGCACGAGCTGCGCGGGCGAATCGGCATCGTGCCGCAGGACGCCGTGGTGTTCTCGAGCAGCGCGCTGGAGAACATCCGCTACGGTCGGCCCGGCGCCGGCGACGACGAGGTGATCTCGGCTGCAAAGGCGGCCTTCGCGCACGACTTCATCACCGCCCTGCCGGACGGCTATGGCACTTTCCTGGGCGAGCGCGGCGTGCGCCTGTCGGGCGGCCAGCGCCAGCGCATCGCGATCGCCCGTGCCATGCTGAAAAACCCGCCGCTGCTGCTGCTGGACGAGGCGACCAGCGCGCTGGACGCGGAGAGCGAGCGCATGGTGCAGGCGGCGCTGGAGACGGCGATGCGAGACCGCACGACGCTGGTGATCGCGCACCGGCTGGCCACCGTGCAAAAGGCCGACCGCATCGTGGTGCTGGACCATGGCCGGATCGTGGAGCAAGGCACCCATGATTCCCTGGTGGTCGCGAACGGGGTCTATGCCCGGCTGGCGGCTTTGCAGTTCATGGATTGAGAATAGCCAAGGCAGAAAGTCAGGACGCAGAAGACGCAGAAGTACGCAAAAAGCGCAAAAAAATCCAGAAAAAATCAAAAATGGATTTGATGATTTCCTGTCTCTTCTGCGTCTTTTGCGTTCTTTTGCGTCTTCTGCGTCCGGTTGTCCGGTTTGGAACTGGGTACTACTGCAGGGGCTCTTTGAGAGCCTTCGGGATCGGCAAGGGCATCACGCTGATGCCTTCCTCGAGCAGCGCCTCGGTCTCTTTCGCTGTCGCCTGGCCGCGGATGCCGCGGCTCTCGGTTTCGCCGTAGTGGATGCGCCGGGCTTCCTCGGGGAAGCGCTCGCCCACGTCCTCGGTGTTGGCCATGACTTCGCGCACCGCCTTCATCCAGGCCGCCTGCAGGCCGGCCCCGGGGCTGGTCATCACCTCGCGGCGCGCTGCACCGGGATCGGACGCGCCCAGGTTCAGGTGTGGCGCGCTCAGCATCTTGCGGATGTCCCGGTCCTCGCACAGCGGGCATTCGACCAGCCCGCGCGCGAGCTGGGCCTGAAAATCGTCCTCGGACGAAAACCAGCCCTCGAAGCTGTGCTCGCGCGAACACTGGAGGTTGAGGACTCTCATAGCCTTAGTTTATGGGTTCCAGTCCAGTTTCCAAGTGCCCGATCGCAGGTTCTGCAGCCAGAAACTGCCGATGATGGTCTTGGCGTCGGTAACCCGCCCGTCACCGCACCATTCCAGCAGCTCGGCGGGCGTGGCCAGCATGACCTCGATGAACTCGCCCTGGTCGAGCTTGCGCTCCTGCAGGGTCAGGCCGCGCGCGAACCAGATCTCGATGAATTCGGTCGAATAGGAGATCACCGGATGCAGCACCCCGGCGCGGGCCCATTCGCGGGCACTGTAGCCGGTTTCTTCCAGCAGCTCGCGTTTCGCGCACTCGAGCGGCTCTTCCCCGGGATCGATCTTGCCGGCCGGAAACTCGATCATCACGCGCCCCATCGGATAGCGGAACTGCCGCTCCAGCACCAGTCGGCCGTCATCGAGCAGGGCGATCATCATCACGGCGCCCGGGTGCACGATGAATTCGCGCGTCGTGTCCCTGCCGTCCGGCAACCGCACCGTGTCGCGGAAGACGTGCAGGAACCGCCCCTTGAGCAGTTCGAGGCTGCCGGTCTTGCTTTCGATCAGGTGGCGGTCGTCGGACATGGCAGGTGGGGGCCCGGCCGGGCAGTGAAATGGGACATGGCGCCATGATGCCTGATGCCGGCCGCCCCAAAAAGCAAAGGCGCCCGTTGCCGGGCGCCTTGCCTTGCCACCGCAGTCCGCAGCCCGCGGCCTCAGGTGTTCAGGGTCTTGATGATCGCCTGCGAGCAGAGCGTCATCAGGCCGCCCGGCAGGATGCCCAGGATCAGCACCAGCGCGCCGTTGAGCGACAGCACGAACCGCACGTCCGCGCCCGCAGACACGGATGTCGCGGTAATGGGCTCGTCGAAATACATCACCTTCACCACCCGCAGATAGTAGAACGAGCCGATCAGCGACATCACCACCGCGAACACCGCCATCCAGATATAGGCCGCCTGGCCGGAAGCGAGCAGCGCCTGAAGCACCGCCAGCTTGGCGTAGAAGCCCACCAGTGGCGGAATGCCCGCCAGCGAGAACAGGCAGACGGCCATCACGCCGGCGTAAAGCGGGCTGCGCTGGTTCAGGCCGGCGAGATCGGAAATTTCCTCGCTCTCGAAACCCTCACGCGCCAGCAGCAGGATGATGCCGAAGGTCGCCAACGTCGTCAGGACGTACGAGATGATGTAGAACATGGCCGCGCTGTAGGAGTTGGCCGCCGACAGCGTGTTGCCATTGACGACGCCCGACATCAGGCCCAGCAGCACGAAACCCATCTGGGCGATGGTCGAATAGGCCAGCATGCGCTTCAGGTTGGTCTGCGCGATGGCGGCAAGGTTGCCCACCAGCAGCGAACCGATGGCCATGATCGCCAGCATCTGCTGCCAGTCGATCGCCAGGGGCAGCAGGCCCTCGACCAGCAGCCGGATCGCGATGGCGAACGCCGCCAGCTCGGGCGCGCTGCCGATCATCACCGTGACGGCGGTGGGCGCGCCCTGGTAGACGTCGGGGATCCACATGTGGAAAGGCACGGCGCCGAGCTTGAAAGCCAGGCCGGAGACGATGAAGACCAGCCCGAACACCAGCACCTGGTGGTTCACCTGCTTGGAGTTGACGACCTTGAACACGGTACCGATGTCCAGCGAACCGGTGGCGCCGTAGAGCATCGACAGGCCATAGAGCAGGAAGCCGCTGGCCATGGCGCCCAGCACGAAGTACTTCATCGCCGCTTCGGTGGAGGTGGCGTGATCGCGGCGCAAGGCGACCAGGGCGTAGCTGCACAGCGTCAGCAGTTCCAGCCCGAGGTAGATGACCAGGAAGTTGCTGCCCGAGATCATCACGAAGATGCCCAGCAGCGAGAACATGGCCAGCGTGAACAGTTCGCCGCCGCGCAACATGTCGCGGTCGGCCGCGTAGGGCCGCCCGTACACCAGGCAGACCATCATCGCCACGGTGGCGAAGCACTTGAGCCAGTTGCCCATGGGGTCGCTGACCACCATGTTGCCGAAGCCGTAGATGGTGTTGTCTCCCGCCGCGTACAAACCCTGCATCACGGCCACCACGCCGAGGGTGAGGAGCGTGAGCACGTAGGTCACGGTGCGGCGCGGGGTGGTGACGAACAGGTCGATCATGGCGATGGCGCACGCCATCACCAGCAGCACCAGTTCGGGGTACACCGTCATCCAGCTGAGTTTGTCGATCATTTTGTTGTCTTCCGACGAGCCGCCTCTAGGGAGGCAAGCGCCCCCTCGGGGGGCAGAGAGCGAATGTGAACGTGCGGGCTCATGGTTCCTGCCCGATCACAGTTTGGGCACGGCGACGTGCTTGAGGAGATCCGCCACGGAGACGTTCATGATGTCGGTGAACGGCTTGGGATACAGGCCCATGCTGAGTACCGCGATCGCCAGCAGCCCGAGCATCAGGAATTCGCGGCTGTTGATGTCCACGAGTTTTCGCACGTGATCATTCGCCACCGGCCCGAGGTACACCCGCTTGAACATCCACAAGGTATACGCCGCGCCCCAGATCAGCGCGGAGGCGGCCGCCAGCCCGAGCCAGAAGTCGGCCTTCACGGCCCCCAGGATCACCATCCACTCGCCGACGAACCCGGCCGTCGCCGGCAGCCCGCAGTTGGCCATCGCGAACAGCATCGCGAAGGCCGTGAAATTGGGCATGGTGTTCACCACCCCGCCGTAGGCCGCGATCTGGCGCGAATGCATGCGGTCGTAGAGCACGCCGATGCACAGGAACATGGCAGCCGAAACGAAGCCGTGCGCGATCATCTGGACGATGCCGCCGGCCATGCCGATGTCGGTGAAGATGAAAAAGCCCAGGGTGACGAAGCCCATGTGCGCCACCGATGAATAGGCCACCAGCTTCTTCATGTCCTGCTGCACCATCGCGACCAGGCCCACGTAGATGACGGCGATCAGCGACAGCCCGATCATCAGCCAGGCCCATTTGTGCGACGCGTCCGGCGTGATCGGCAACGAGAAGCGCAGGAAACCGTAGGCCCCCAGCTTCAGCATGATGGCGGCCAGCACCGCCGAACCGCCCGTGGGCGCCTCGACGTGCACGTCGGGCAGCCAGGTGTGCACCGGCCACATCGGCACCTTCACCGCGAAGGCCGCGAAGAAGGCGAAGAAGAGCAGCGTCTGCGCCGAGATGGTCAGCGGCAGTTTGTGCCAGGTGAGGATGTCGAAACTGCCGCCGGACTTGGTGTACAGGAACAGCAGCGCGATCAGCATCAACAGCGACCCCAGCAGCGTGTACAGGAAGAACTTGAAGGCCGCGTAGATCTTGTTGGGGCCGCCCCAGACGCCGATGATCAGGTACATCGGGATCAGCGTGGCCTCGAAGAAGGTGTAGAAGAGGATGCCGTCGAGCGCGCAGAACACGCCGATCATCAGTCCCGACAGGATCAGGAACGCGGCCATGTACTGGTTGACGCGCTCGGTGATCGATTCCCAGCTGGCGATGATGACCACCACGTTGATGAAGGCGGTGAGCAGCACGAACCAGAACGAGATGCCGTCGATGCCGAGGTGGTAGTTGATCTTGAACTGGGCGATCCAGGGGGCCTTCTCGACGAACTGCATCGCCGAGGTGGTGGTGTCGAAGGCCCCGTACAGAGGCAGCGTCACCGCCAGGCCCGCGAGCGCGCCGATCAACGCGATCCAGCGCACCGTACGCGCCTGGTCGTCGCGTCCCAGGGCCAGCAGCACAACGCCGAAAAAGATCGGCGTCCAGATGGCGAGGCTCAAGAAACCCATTTTGTTCTTCCGTCGTTTCTTTTAGTCGGGCACCGGGCTGACACCGGCTACCCAGTGGAATCTATCTGCTCAACCAAACGAACCACGTCATCAGCACGAACACGCCGACGATCATCGCGAACGCGTAGTGGTAGATGTAGCCGGTCTGGAACCACCGCACTACCCCCGCAATCCAGGCCACACCGCGCGCGCTGCCGTTGACCATCGCGCCATCGATCACCGCCTCGTCCCCGCCATGCCACAGGCTGCGGCCCAGTCCGCGGGCGCCCCGGGCAATGACGTTCTCGTTGAACCAGTCCATGTAGTACTTGTTCTCGAGCAGGGTGTACAGCGGCATGGCCCGGCGCTTGATCGCCGCCGGCAGCGCCGGGTTCACCAGGTACATGTACCAGGCCGAGACCACGCCGGCCAGCGCCAGCCAGAACGGCAGCGCGGTGAAACCGTGCAGCGCCATTTGCACCGCGCCGTGGAATTCTTCCCCCAGGGCGGCCATGGCCTGGTGCTTGTCGTTGTCGACAATGATCGAGTCCTTGAGCAGGTCGCTGAACAGCATCGGACCGATGGTGAGGTAGCCGATCACGACCGAGGGAATGGCCAGCAGCACCAGCGGCACCGTCACCACCCAGGGCGACTCGTGCGGCTTGTGATGGTCGTCGTGATGGGCATGCGGATCGGGTTCCTCGTCGGCGGGATGCGCGTGGTGCGCATCCGGGTTCTGGTCGAATCGCTCCTTGCCGTGGAACACCAGGAAGTACATCCGGAACGAGTAGAAGGCGGTGACGAACACACCGGCCAGCACCGCGAAATGGGCGAATTCCGAACCCGGGATGTGGCTGAAGTGCACCGCCTCGATGATGCTGTCCTTGGAATAGAAGCCGGCGAAGAACGGCGTGCCGATCAGGGCCAGCGACCCCAGCAGCGCGGTGATCCAGGTGATGGGCATGTATTTGCGCAGGCCCCCCATCCAGCGGATGTCCTGGTTGTGATGCACGCCCATGATCACCGAGCCGGCCGCCAGGAACAGCAGGGCCTTGAAGAAGGCGTGCGTCATCAGGTGGAACACGGCCACGGAATACGCCGAGGCACCCAATGCCACGGTCATGTATCCCAATTGCGACAGGGTGGAGTACGCCACCACCCGCTTGATGTCGTTCTGGATGATGCCCAGGAAGCCCATGAACAGGGCCGTGATCGCGCCGATGGTCATGACGAAGGACAGCGCGACGTCGCTCAGCTCGAACAGCGGCGACATGCGCGCCACCATGAAGATGCCGGCCGTCACCATGGTCGCCGCGTGGATCAGCGCGGAGATCGGTGTCGGGCCTTCCATCGAATCGGGCAGCCAGACGTGCAGCGGGAACTGCGCGCTCTTACCCATGGCGCCGATGAACAGGCAGATGCAGATCACGGTGATCAATTGCCAGCTGCTGCCCGGCATGGTGAGCTTGGCCAGCGAGCCGGCGGCGCCGAAGGCATCGGCGTAGCTCAGCGTGCCGGCGTAGGCCACGATCAGGCCGATGCCCAGGATGAAGCCGAAGTCGCCGACCCGGTTGACCATGAAGGCCTTCAGGTTCGCGAAGATCGCCGTCGGGCGGGTGTACCAGAAGCCGATCAGCAGGTACGAGACCAGGCCCACCGCTTCCCAGCCGAAGAACAGCTGCAGGAAGTTGTTGCTCATCACCAGCATCAGCATCGAAAAGGTGAACAGCGAGATGTAGGAGAAGAAGCGGTTGTAGCCCTCGTCCTCTTCCATGTAGCCGATGGTGTAGATGTGCACCATCAGCGACACGAAGGTCACCACGCACATCATCATGGCCGTGAGGCCGTCGATCAGGAAGCCCACTTCCATCTTGAGCGAGCCCACCACCATCCACTGGTAGATGGTCTCGTTGAGCCGCGCGCCGTCCATCGCCACGCTCTTGAGCGTCATGGCCGAGAGCACGAACGCCACCAACACGCCCAGCACGCACAGGGTGTGCGACAGCCGCCGCCCGATCAGGTTGCCGCCGAAGGTGGTGCCGAAGACGCCGACCAGGACCGAAGCCGCCAGCGGGGCCAGCGGGACGATGAGCAGGGTGGTGGTGTTGAGCGTTTGACTCATGTTGTTGTGCTCAGCCCTTGAGGGTGTTGAGTTCGTCGACCAGGAGGTTGGACTTGTTGCGGAACAGCAGCACCAGGATGGCCAGGCCGATAGCCGACTCCGCGGCCGCCACCGTCAGGATGAAGAACACGAAGATCTGGCCGTGCATGTCGCCCAGGTAATAGGAGAACGCGACGAAGTTCATGTTGACGGCCAGCAGCATCAGCTCGATCGCCATCAGCAGCACGATCAGGTTGCGCCGGTTCAGGAAGATGCCGATCACCGAGAGGCTGAACAGCATGGCGCCCAGCGCCAGGAAATGTCCGAGGGTGAGCGTCATGCCTTGGTCTCCGCGGCGCCCGCGCGGGGCGTTGCCACCGTGGTGGGCGGCATCTTGATCAGGTTCTTGCGATCCCGTGCGTGCACGCGCACCTGCTGCGACGGGTCGGTGTACTTGCTGTCCTTGCGCTGGCGCAGCGTCAGCGCGATGGCCGCGATGATGCCCACCAGCAGGATCACCGCCGCCACTTCCAGCGGGTACAGGTACTGGCTGTACAGCAGCTTGCCCAGTTCGCGGGTGTTGGAGAATTGCACGGCACCCTGCGCCGCGACCGGCACCGCGCCGGGCTCCTCGCCCATGCGAAAGCCCCCCATCAGCACCGCCGCCATCTCCAGCGCGATCAGCACGCCGACGCTCGCCGCCAGCGGGAAATGCTTCCAGAAGCCGGCGCGCAGGCTGTCGACGTCGATGTCCAGCATCATCACCACGAACAGGAACAACACCATCACGGCGCCGACGTAGACCAGCACCAGCGTGATTGCCAGGAACTCGGCCCGCAGCAGCAGCCAGATCGCCGCGGCCTGGAAGAAGGCCAGCACCAGGAACAGCGCCGCGAACACGGGGTTGCGCGCGGTGATCACGCGGAAAGATGCAAACAGCAGCAGCGCTGAGAACAGGTAGAAGAAGCCGGTTCTGATATCCATGGTGGTTCCGTTGTTCTGGGCTCGGCGTTTTCTTCAGCGGTACCTGGCGTCCGCGGCCTTGTTGGCGGCGATCTCGGCCTCGTAGCGGTCGCCCACGGCCAGCAGCATGTCCTTGGTGAAATACAGGTCGCCGGGCTTTTCGCCGTGGTATTCCAGGATGTGGGTCTCGACAATCGAGTCGACCGGGCAGCTTTCCTCGCAGAAGCCGCAGAAGATGCACTTGTTCAGGTCGATGTCGTAGCGGGTCGTGCGGCGGGTGCCGTCGGCGCGCTGGTCCGACTCGATGGTGATCGCCAGGGCCGGGCAGACGGCCTCGCACAGCTTGCAGGCGATGCAGCGCTCCTCGCCGTTTTCGTAGCGGCGCAGCGCATGGAGGCCGCGAAATCGCGGCGACAGCGGCGTCTTTTCTTCCGGGAACTGCACCGTGATCTTGCGGCTGAAGGCGTACTTGCCGGTGACGGCCAGTCCCTTGAACAATTCGATCAGCATGAAGCTGGACAAAAAGTCCTTCAGCGAGAACGGCGTGTTCGGGGTGGTGGTGGTATGGGTAGACATGGCGGGGTACTTCTCCGATCTACTTCCAGATGTTGTAGGGGGTCTGCATCCAGGCGCCCACCACGATCAGCCAGACCAGCGTGACCGGGATGAAGATCTTCCAGCCCAACCGCATGATCTGGTCGTAGCGGAACCGCGGGAACGAGGCGCGGACCCAGAGGAACATCGTGACGGCCATGAAGGTCTTGATGCCCAGCCAGATCCAGCCGGGAATGAAGGACAGGAACTCGAACGGCGGCAGCCAGCCGCCCAGGAACAGGGTGACGGCCAGGATCGAGACCAGCCACATGTTGGCGTATTCAGCCAGGAAGAACAGGCCGAAGCTCATGCCCGAGTACTCGATCATGTGGCCCGCGACGATCTCGGATTCGCCCTCGACCACGTCGAACGGATGCCGATTGGTCTCGGCCAGCCCGGAGATGAAGTAGACGACGAAGATCGGCAGCAGCGGCAGCCAGTTCCAGGACAGGAAGTTCATGCCGTTGGACACGCCGATGCCGCGGCCCTGGCTCATGACGATGTCGGTCATGTTCATGCTGCCGGCGACCATCAGTACCACCACCAGGCAGAAACCCATGGCGATCTCGTAGCTCACCATCTGGGCCGAGGCGCGCAGCGCGCCCATCAGGGCGTACTTGGAATTGGACGACCAGCCGGCGATGATCACGCCGTAGACCTCCATCGAGGTGATCGCCATCAGGAACAGCAGCCCGGCGTTGATGTTGGACAACGCGATTTCCGGGCCGAACGGGATCACGACCCAGGCGACCAGCGCCGGCGTGATCGTCATCAGCGGACCGACGTAGAACAGTCCCTTGTTGGCGACCGTCGGCAGGATCAGTTCCTTGGTCATCAACTTGACCGCGTCGGCGATCGGCTGCAGCAGGCCCGAAGGGCCGATGCGGTTGGGACCGATGCGGATCTGCGTGAAGCCGATCGCCTTGCGCTCCCACAGCGTGAGGTAGGCCACGGCGCCCATCAGCGGCGCCACCACGATGACGATCTTGACCAGCGTCCATATCACCGGCCAGCCCATGCCGGTCCACCACGGCGCTGCGATCAGGCCGTTACCCAGGCCCCAGATCTGGTCGATCATGCTGGCGTCTCCTCTCGAACGTTGGCGAGCCGGCCGTCGGCGGTGAGCTGCAGTGACGGTGCCCGGCGCACGATGCCGTCGAGCCGGTAGATCGCAGCCGACACCGGTTGGCCCGCCGTGACGGATCCGTCGATTGCAGCGGAGGTCGCGTTGCTCAATTTCCCGCCCTGCACCAGGCTGGCCTGGGCATCCTGGGCGCCGCGCGCGGCGGTGAGAACTTCCTGGGCCGACTCGAAGCCGAAGCCGGGCAGTCCCAGCAGGTTGGCGATCACGCGGATCACCTTCCAGGCCGGCCGGGCCTCGCCGGCCGCCTTGACCACGGCGTGGAAGCTCTGCACCCGGCCCTCGGCGTTGACGAAGGTGCCGGGGGTTTCGGTCCATGGCGCGATCGGCAGCATCACGTCGGCGATGTCCATGTTGGCCTTGAATGGGCTCAGGCTCACGACCATGTCCGTCTTGGCGAGCCCGGCGACGGCGTTGGGGCCGGCGGCCGAGTCGAACACCGGCTCGTTATTCAGCAGGATGACGGCCTTGAGCGAGCCGGCCAGCATCTGAGCGGCGTTCAGGCCCTTGGGCCCCGGCAGCGCGCCGACCAGCTGCGCGCCAACCGTGTTGGCCGCCTCCGTCAGGTAGCCGACGCTGGCGCCGGTCTGCGCGCCAATCCAGTTGGCCAGGGCCAGCAGCGACGCGGCGCTGGCATGGTGCGCGGCCGCGCTGCCCAGCAGGATGGCCTTGCGTTCGCCGGCGATCAGCGACTGGGCGATCGTCTTGGCGGCATCGGTCGCGTTGCCCTTGGCGGGAGCCGCACTGCCCTTGGCGGCGGCCACCGCGGCGGCCACGTCGGCCAGCGACTGCAGCCAGTTGGCGGCCGGCGCGACCACTGAGGCGGCAACGGGCATGGCCCAGTCGTTGGCCGTATCGTTGATCACGGACACGACGGCGCCCTTGCGTGCCGCGGCGCGGACTCGCATGGCGAACAGCGGGTGGTCCTTGCGCAGGTTGGAGCCCACCACCAGCACGCCCTGCAGGTTCGACAGCGACGCGATCGAGGTGCCCAGCCAGCGGACCCCTTCGGCCTGGGCGAATTGCGCGTTGCGCAGGCGGTAGTCGATGTTCTCGCTGCCCAAGCCGCGCACCAGGGCGCCGGCCAGGTACAGCTCTTCGACGGTGCTGTGGGGGCTGACCAGCGCGCCAATGCTTTGCGCCCCGTGATCGGCCTTGATCTGGCGCAGGCCATTGGCCACGTATTCCAGCGCCGTCTGCCAGTCGACCGGTTTCCATTCTCCGCCGTGCTTGATCATCGGCTGGGTCAGGCGCTCCCCGAAGTTCAGCGCTTCATACGAGAAGCGGTCACGGTCCGCCAACCAGCATTCGTTGACCTCCTCGTTCTCGAACGGCAGGACCCGCATGACCTTGTTGTTCTTGACCTGGACGATCAGGTTGGCACCGGTGGAGTCGTGCGGGCTGACCGACCTGCGGCGCGACAGCTCCCAGTTGCGGGCCTGGTAGCGGAACGGCTTGCTGGTCAGCGCGCCGACCGGACACAGGTCGATCATGTTGCCGGACACCTCGGAGTCGATGGTGTCGCCCAGCACGGTGGTGATCTCGGAATGCTCACCGCGGTGGATCATTCCCAGCTCCATCACCCCGGCCAGCTCCTGGCCGAAGCGCACGCAGCGGGTGCAGTGGATGCAGCGGCTCATTTCTTCCATCGAGATCAGCGGGCCGACGTCCTTGTGCAGCACGACACGCTTTTCCTCTTCATAGCGCGACGCGCCGGCGCCGTAGCCGACGGCCAGATCCTGCAGCTGGCACTCGCCGCCCTGGTCGCAGATCGGGCAGTCCAGCGGGTGATTGATCAGGAGGAACTCCATCACCGACTGCTGGGCCTTCAGGGCCTTGTCGCTCTTGGTGCGGACGATCATGCCCTTGGCGACGGGCGTGGCGCACGCCGGCATCGGCTTGGGCGCTTTCTCGACCTCGACCAGGCACATGCGGCAGTTGGCCGCGATGGACAGCTTCTTGTGATAGCAGAAGTGCGGGATGTAGGTGCCCGCCTTGTCGGCCGCATGCATGATCATGCTGCCCTCGGTGATCTCCACCTTCTGACCGTCGAGTTCAATCTCAATCATAGTTTTGTGTTCCGATCAGCCCCGCGCGCCGGCCGAAACCGGCTGCGCGCCACCCGCGGCAGGGAGGTTCGGGCGCCCGATCTTGGCCTCGAACTCGTGGCGGAAATGCTTGAGCATGGCGCGCACCGGCATCGCCGCCGCGTCGCCGAGCGCGCAGATGGTGCGGCCCATGATGTTGTCGGCCACCGAATCGAGCAGTGCCAGGTCGCTGGGCTTGCCGTGCCCGTTGTCGATCCGGTCGACCACGCGCCAGAGCCAGCCCGTGCCCTCGCGGCACGGCGTGCACTGGCCGCAGGACTCGTGCATGTAGAAGTACGACAGGCGCTTGAGCGATTCGACCATGCTGCGCGTATCGTCCATCACGATCACGGCCCCGGAGCCCAGCATCGAGCCGGCCTTGGCGATGGAGTCGTAGTCCATCGTGCAGCCCATCATGATGTCGGCCGGCAGCACCGGCGAGGACGATCCGCCCGGGATCACGGCCTTGAGCTTGCGGCCCTTGCGCACGCCACCCGCCAGCTCCAGCAGCGTGCCGAACGGCGTGCCCATCGGCACCTCGTAGTTGCCGGGCAGCTCGACGTCGCCGGACACCGAATAGATCTTGGTGCCGCCGTTGTTCGGCTTGCCGCACTCGACATAGGCCTGCGCGCCGTGGTTGATGATCCAGGGCACCGCGGCGAAAGTCTCGGTGTTGTTGATGGTGGTCGGCTTGCCGTACAGGCCGTAGCTGGCCGGGAACGGCGGCTTGTAGCGCGGCTGGCCCTTCTTGCCTTCGACGGATTCGAGCAGCGCGGTTTCCTCGCCGCAGATGTAGGCGCCCCAGCCATGGCAGGCATGAAGCTGGAAATTGAAGCCCGAACCCAGGATGCCGTCGCCGAGCAAGCCGGCCGCCCTCGCCTCTGCCAGCGCTTCCTCGAACCGGTCGTAGGTCTGGAAGATCTCGCCGTGGATGTAGTTGTAGCCGACGGCGATGCCCATCGCGTAGGCCGCGATGATCATGCCCTCGATCACGATGTGCGGATTGAACTGCAGGATGTCGCGGTCCTTGCAGGTGCCCGGCTCGCCCTCGTCCGAGTTGCACACCAGGTACTTGGCCCCGGCGTAGTTCTTCGGCATGAAGCTCCACTTCAGCCCGGTCGGAAAGCCCGCGCCCCCGCGTCCGCGCAACGCCGAATCCTTGACGGTCTGCGTCACCTGTTCCGGTGTCATCGGGTCGCCGCCGCCCGAGCCGCTCGCGGCTCCTTGCGATTTCCCCAGGATCTTGCGCAGCGCCGAATAACCGCCGCGCTGCTCGTAGTCCTTCAGCCGCCAGTTGGTGCCGTCGAGGTCCTTGTAGATCTGCGGATTGATGTGGCGGCCGTGAAAGCAGGTCTGCACGCCGTTGGCCTGGAACTGCGAGAGCACTTGTTGCGCGTTCATAGCTGGCCCGCCTTGGATTCGGAAACACCCGCGGCGCGCAAGCCCTCGATCAACTGATCCAGCTTGTCGTTGCTCATGAAGCTGCACATGGTGCTGTCGTTGACCAGCATCACCGGCGAGTCGGCGCAGGCGCCCAGGCACTCCGCCTGCTGCAGGGTGAACAGGCCGTCCGACGTGGTTTCGCCCATCTTGATGCCCAGCCGGTGCTCGAGGTGGCGCAGCGCGCGGGCGCCGTCACGCAACTGGCACGGCAGGTTGGTGCAGACGTTGAGCTTGTAGCGACCGACCGGCCGCTGGTTGTACATGTTGTAGAAGGTCGTGACCTCGTGCACCGCGATCGGCGGCATGCCGAGGTACTGGGCGACCTGCTCCTCGGTGGCCAGGTTGATGTAGCCGCGCTCGGCCTGCAGGATGCGCAGGCACGCCATCACGGCCGATTGCTTCTGGTCCGCCGGGTACTTGGCGATCTCGCGATCGAAAAGCGCGCGGGTCGCCGCCGACAATGCCGGCGCGGGTTCTCTGTTGGGTTCCGAACTCATCGGTCAATTTCTCCGAACACGATGTCCAAGGTGCCGATCACCGCCACGGCGTCGGCGATCATGTGGCCGCGCGCCATCTCGTCCATGGCGGACAGGTGCACGAACCCCGGCGGCCGGATCTTCATGCGGTAGGGCTTGTTGGCGCCGTCGCTGACGAAATAGATCCCGAACTCGCCCTTGGGATGCTCGACGGCCGCATACGCTTCGCCCTCGGGCACGCGAAAGCCCTCCGAGAAGAGCTTGAAGTGGTGGATCAGTTCCTCCATGTTGGACTTCATGGATTCGCGGCTGGGCGGCGCAACCTTGTGGTTGTCGGTGATGACCGGTCCCGGATTCACCTTCAGCCAGTCCACGCACTGCTTGATGATGCGGTTGGACTGGCGCAGCTCTTCGACCCGCACCAGGTAGCGGTCGTAGCAGTCGCCGGTCTTGCCGATCGGGATGTCGAAATCCATCTGCGCGTACGCGTCGTACGGCTGCTTCTTGCGCAGGTCCCATGCGAAGCCCGAGCCGCGCAGCATCGGACCGGTGAATCCCATGCTCAGGGCCCGCTCCGGCGAGACCACTCCGATGCCCACCATGCGCTGCTTCCAGATGCGGTTCTCGGTGAGCAGGGTCTCGTATTCGTCGATGTAGTGCGGGAAGCGCTTGGTGAAGTCGTCGATGAAATCGAGCAGCGTGCCCTGGCGGTTGTCGTTGAGCTGGCGCACCGCGCGCTCGTTGCGGATCTTGTTGACCTTGTACTGCGGCATGGTGTCGGGCAGGTCGCGGTAGACGCCACCCGGACGGAAATAGGCCGCGTGCATCCGGGCGCCGGACGCCGCCTCATACACGTCGAACAGGTCTTCGCGTTCGCGAAAGCAGTACAGCAGCACGTTCATGGCGCCGCAGTCCAGCCCGGAGGCGCCCAGCCACAGCAAGTGGTTCAGGACGCGCGTGATCTCGGCAAACATCACGCGGATGTACTGGGCGCGGATCGGAACCTCGATGTCCAGCATCTTCTCCACGGCCAGGCAGTAGGCGTGCTCGTTGCACATCATCGACATGTAATCCAGCCGGTCCATGTAGGGCAGCGCCTGGATGTAGGTCTTGGTTTCGGCCAGCTTCTCGGTCGCCCGGTGCAGCATGCCGATGTGCGGGTCGGCGCGCTGGATCACTTCGCCATCGAGCTCGAGCACCAGGCGCAGCACGCCATGCGCGGCCGGGTGCTGCGGGCCGAAGTTCAGGGTGTAGTTCTTGATTTCTGCCATGGTCAAACCTATTGCAGGCCGCCGTAGTTTTCTTCGCGGATGATGCGCGGCGTGATCTCGCGCGGCTCGATCGTCACCGGCTGGTAGATCACGCGCCGGCGCTCGGCGTCGTAGCGCATCTCGACATGGCCTTCCATCGGAAAGTCCTTGCGGAACGGATGGCCGATGAACCCGTAGTCGGTGAGGATGCGTCGCAGGTCCGGATGGCCTTCGAAGATCACGCCATACAGGTCGAACGCCTCGCGCTCGAACCAGTTCGCCGAGCTCCACAGGCTGGTCAGCGAATCCAGCAACGGCATGTCGTCGTCCGGCGCGAACACCTTCAGCCGCACGCGCTGGTTCAGGCTGACCGAGAGCAGGTGCGAGACCGCGCAGTAGCGCGGGCCCTCCCAGCCGCCCATGCCGTATTCGCTGTAGTCGACGCCGCACAGGTCGACCAGTTGCTCGAACTGGCAGCCCGGCGAATCGCGCAACAGCCTGGCGGCTTTCAGGTAATCAGCGGCGCCCACCACCACGGTGAGCTCGCCGAGCTTGAGGTCTATGCTCTTGGCAAATGTCCCGAGCGTGCTGGCCAGCGTTTCCTTCAGGGCTTGCGGGTCGACGGCGAAGAGGGTCATCGTGATTCCTTCAGGCCCGGGCGATGGTCTGCGTGCGGCGGATCTTCTGCTGCAGCTGGATGATCCCGTACAGCAGCGCCTCGGCGGTCGGCGGGCAGCCCGGCACATAGACGTCGACGGGGACGATGCGGTCGCAGCCCCGCACCACCGAGTAGCTGTAGTGGTAGTAACCGCCGCCGTTGGCGCAGGTTCCCATGGAGATGACCCAGCGCGGCTCGGCCATCTGGTCGTACACGCGGCGCAGCGCCGGGGCCATCTTGTTGCACAGCGTGCCCGCGACGATCATCAGGTCGGACTGGCGCGGGCTGGGCCGAAACAGCATGCCGAAGCGGTCGATGTCGTAGCGCGCGGCGCCGGCATGCATCATCTCGACGGCGCAGCAGGCGAGGCCGAACGTCATCGGCCAGAGCGATCCGGTCTTGGCCCAGTTGATGACCAGGTCCACGGTCGTCGTGACCATGCCCTTGTCGAGAAGGCCTCTGCCGGGGGGGTTTACAACGTCTTCGTTTGCCATAACCGCTGATTCCTAGATGTTTCCTTGGGGCAAACGCGTGGGCCGGGACTTCACTCCCAGTCGAGCGCGCCCTTCTTCCATTCGTACACGAAACCCACGACCAGGATCGCCAGGAACACCATCACCGACCAGAAGCCCAGCGGGCCGATGTCCTTGAGCGAGACGGCCCAGGGAAACAGGAAGGCGATCTCCAGGTCGAACAGGATGAACAGGATGGCGACGAGGTAGTAGCGCACGTCGAACTTCATGCGCGCGTCGTCGAACGCATCGAAGCCGCACTCGTAGGGGGAATTCTTGGCCGCATCGGGCCGCTGGAAGCCGAGGATGGAGCTGAACAACCAACCCATCGCCATGGGCGCCACGCCGACGCCGAGGCCAACCAGGAGAAACAGGAGGACAGGGAGATACTGGTCAAGATTCATCTTGAGTCTGCGTCCGCTCTTTTTTGCCGGCCGATCCGTGCCCGGCAGGCTGTTCTTGTTGGTGCCGTCGGCGAGACTCGAACTCGCACAGCTTTCGCCACTACCCCCTCAAGATAGCGTGTCTACCAATTTCACCACGACGGCGGTTTCTGCCCGGACAGACCCGAGGAAAGCCTGTTTTTTTACCGTCCGGTCAGGCTCAGAGTTTACCCTGAAATCAACGCGAAACTTACACGGTCCAGTTGCGCCACATCAATCGCAAAGTGGGAAATAGCCGCCACGAGCAACGCCGCGCGACGGCTCGCGCACGGCGGAGCGATTGAACTTCAGCGGGCCGGTATCTGCGCGGCGCCGGACGCGGCGGGCGCTGGCGGCACGACCGCCGTGGAAGGTGCCGGCGCGGGTGCTGCGGTGGCCGGAATCTGGGCGGCTGCGCCCGAAGCCGCCGGCGCCGGGGCCGTGACCGCGGCGCGTTCGAGCACGCTGCCCGACTCGGGCGCGCGCAGGTTGCCGAAATAGGCCAGCAGCAAGGTGCAGGCGAAGAACACCGCCGCGAGCACAGCGGTGGTGCGCGACAGGAAGTTGGCGCTGCCGCTGGCACCGAACAGGCTGCCCGAGCTGCCACTGCCGAAAGCGGCGCCCATGTCGGCGCCCTTTCCGTGCTGGACCAGGATCAGGCCGATCATCGAAAGCGCCGTCAGCATCTGCACGGCGAGGATCGCGGTAAGGACAAAATTCATGAGAGGTTCAACTCCTGGTGCTTATGGCTGCGTGCATCAGCGCGCCGCGCGGACGATCTGCAGGAAATCGGGGGCCTTGAGCGACGCGCCGCCGATCAGCCCGCCGTCGATGTCGGGTTGGGCCAGCAGCGACGCCGCGTTGGCCGCGTTCATGCTGCCGCCGTAGAGAATGCGGACGCGGTCGGCGTGCGACGTGGCCGCCTTGAGCTGTGCGCGCAGCACGGCGTGTACCTGCTGCACCTCGTCCGGCGATGCGGTCTTGCCGGTCCCGATGGCCCAGACCGGCTCGTAAGCGACCACGATTTCGCTGATGCAGTGGCCGTTGGTGTGGATGACGGCCGCCATCTGCCGTTTGACGATGTCCACCGTCCGGCCGGCGTCCCGCTGGACCAAGGTCTCGCCGACGCAGACGATCGGGGTGATCCCTGCCGCGAGCGCGGCTTTGGTCTTGTCCGCCACGACAGCGTCGGTTTCGCCGTGGTATTGGCGGCGCTCGGAGTGACCGATGATCACGTAGCGCACGCCGAACTCCTTGAGCATGGCGGCCGACACCTCACCGGTGTACGCGCCTTCGGCCTGCTCGGAGACGTCCTGGGCACCGAGCTCCAGCGGCGTGCCCGCACGCAGCGCCTGGACCTGAGCGAGGTAAGGCGCGGGCACGCAGACCGCCACGGTGCAGCCGGCGTTGCCATCCAGTCCGCGGACCAGCTCGCGCACCAGCGCGTCGTTGGCAGCGAGGCTGCCGTTCATCTTCCAGTTGCCGGCGATCAGTTTTTTCATGCGGCCTGCCCCCAGGTCAGCACGATCTTGCCGATGTGCTGGTTCGATTCCATGAGTACATGCGCCTTGGCCGCATCGGCCGCCGGGAAGGTGCTGTGGATCACCGGCTTGATGGCGCCGCTGGCCAGCAGCGGCCAGACCTTGGCGCGCAGGGCCTGGGCGATCGCGGCCTTGAACGCCACCGGCCGCGGCCGCAGCGTCGAGCCGGTGATCATGAGCCGCTTGCGCAGCACCACCCCGGCATTGAATTCGCTCTTCACGCCGCCCTGCACGGCGATGATGACCAGCCGGCCGTCTTCGGCCAGGCACTCCACCTCGCGCGCGGCGTAGGCGCCGGCGACCATGTCCAGGATCACGTTGACCCCGGCGCCACCGGTGAGCTTCTTCGCTTCCTCGGCAAAGTCCTGCGTCTTGTAGTTGATCGCGTGGTCGGCCCCGAGCTGGATGCACGCATTGACCTTTGCGTCGCTGCCGGCCGTGGCGATGACTTTGGATCCCAATGCCTTGGCCAACTGGATCGCGGTGACGCCGATGCCGCTGGTCCCGCCCTGCACCAGCAGGGTCTCGCCCGGCTGCAGCTTGACGCGGTCGAACACGTTGCTCCAGACGGTGAAAAAGGTCTCCGGCAGAGAGGCCGCTTCGATGTCGGTGAGGCCCTGAGGCACCGGCAGGCACTGGCCCACGGGCGCCACGCAAAGCTGCGCGTAACCGCCACCGGCCACCAGGGCGCAAACGCGATCGCCGACCTTCAGGCCGGACTGCGCCATCGCCTGCGCGTCGCCCGAGACGATCTCGCCCGCGACTTCCAGGCCGGGGATGTCCGACGCGCCCGGCGGCACCGGGTAGTTTCCGGTGCGCTGGAGCACGTCCGGCCGGTTCACGCCGCTGGCGGCGACACGAATCAACAGTTCGCCCGGCCCCGCGACGGGGTCGGGCCGCTCGCCCAGACGCAGAACGTCGGGCTTGCCAAAGGCGCTGATTTCAACGGCTTTCATGGTCTTCTCCGGCTGCGGCGCGCCCGCAAAAGGCCGCGCCGCGGTCCAACCGAGAATGCTTCAGACCTGGTCGTCGACCGGGGCTTGCTGCGGGTTCTGCTGCTGCGGTTCGCGCGGCTCACGGGCCTCGCGCGGTTCACGCGGCTCGCGGGGTTCGCGCTGATCGCGGGCCTCGCGCGGCTCGCGGGATTCACGGAAACCGCGGTCGTCACGCGGCGGGCGCGGCGGACGGTCGTCGCGCTGCTCCATGCCGGCGGGGCGATCGAGCAAGGCCTTCATCGACAGCTTGACGCGGCCCTTCTCGTCGGTCTCGAGCACCTTGACGCGCACGATCTGGCCTTCGCTCAGGTAGTCGCTGACCTTCTCGACCCGCTCGTGGGCGATCTGGCTGATGTGCAACAGGCCGTCCTTGCCGGGCAGCAGGTTGACCAGCGCGCCGAAGTCCAGGATCTTGGTGATCGGGCCTTCGTAGACCTTGCCGATCTCCACTTCGGCAGTGATCTGCTCGATGCGCTTCCTGGCCTCCTCGGCCTTGGCCGGATCGGTCGAGGCGATGGTGATGGTGCCGTCTTCCTCGATGTTGATCTGGCAGCCGAACTCGTCGGTGAGCGCACGGATCACCGAGCCACCCTTGCCGATCACGTCGCGGATCTTCTCGGGGTTGATCTTCATCGTGAACAGGCGCGGCGCGAAGGTGCTGACCTCGGTCTTGGCCTGGCCCAGCGCTTCCTGCATCTTGCCCAGGATGTGCATCCGCGCTTCCTTGGCCTGCGCCAGGGCCACCTGCATGATTTCGCGGGTGATGCCCTGGATCTTGATGTCCATCTGCAGCGCGGTGATGCCGTTGGTGGTGCCGGCCACCTTGAAGTCCATGTCGCCGAGGTGGTCCTCGTCGCCCAGGATGTCGGTGAGCACCGCGAAGCGGTTGCCTTCCTTGATCAGGCCCATGGCGATGCCGGCCACGTGCGCCTTCATCGGCACGCCGGCGTCCATCAGCGACAGGCAGCCGCCGCAGACCGAGGCCATCGACGACGAGCCGTTGGACTCGGTGATCTCGGACACGACACGCATGGTATAGGGAAACTCGTCCTTGCTCGGCAGACAGGCCAGCAGCGCCCGCTTGGCCAGCCGCCCGTGGCCGATCTCGCGGCGCTTGGTCGAACCCATGCGGCCCACTTCGCCGGTGGCGAAGGGAGGCATGTTGTAGTGGAACATGAAGCGGTCTTCGTACTCGCCCATCAGCGCGTCGATGCGTTGCGCGTCGCGCTCGGTGCCCAGCGTGGTCACGACCAGCGCCTGGGTTTCGCCGCGGGTGAACAGCGCCGAGCCGTGGGTGCGCGGCAGCGCGCCGGTGCGGATCTCGATCGGGCGCACGGTGCGGGTGTCGCGGCCGTCGATGCGCGGCTCGCCGGACAGGATCTGGCTGCGCACGATCCTGGCTTCGATGTCGAACAGCATGTTCTCCACGGCCACGCTCTCGAACTCGACGCCTTCGGCCTTCAGGCCCATCATCGTCCAGGTGTAGACCTCGCGAGTGGCGTGGGTGCGGGCCTGTTTGCTGCGCATCTGGTAGGCGGCACGCAGCTTTTCTTCAGCCAGCGCCACCACCTTGGCGATCAGCACGTCGTCCTTGGGCGGGGCCTTCCAGTCCCACACCGGTTTGCCGGCGTCGCGCACCAGCTCGTGGATGGCGTTGATCGCGACCTTGGCCTGGTCGTGGCCGAACACCACGGCGCCGAGCATGATTTCCTCGGACAGCTGCTGGGCCTCGGACTCCACCATCAGCACGGCGGACTCGGTGCCGGCGACGATCAGGTCCAGGTCGGACAGCTTGCGCGCGGTCTGCCCGGGATTGAGAACGTACTCGCCGGCGACATAGCCGACGCGGGCGGCGCCGATCGGGCCGGCAAACGGGATGCCGGAGATCGCCAGCGCGGCCGAAGTGCCGATCATGGCCGCGATGTCGGCATCGACCTCGGGATTGAGCGACAGGGTGTGGATGACCACGTGCACTTCATTGAAGAAGCCTTCGGGGAACAGCGGACGGATCGGACGATCGATCAGGCGCGAAGTAAGGGTCTCGTGCTCGCTGGGCTTGGCTTCACGCTTGAAGAAGCTGCCGGGAATCTTGCCGGCGGCATAGGTCTTCTCGATGTAGTCGACCGTGAGCGGGAAGAAGTCCTGGCCGGCCTTGGCGCCCTTGGACGCCACCACGGTGGCCAGCACCACGGTATCGTCGATGTTGACGACGACGGCCCCGCCGGACTGGCGGGCGATCTCGCCGGTTTCCAGGGTGACGGTGTGGGAGCCCCACTGGAAGGTCTTGGTGACTTTGTTGAAAATGCTCATGTTGATCTCTCGTTCTGACTTTGTGGGACGGATCAGGATTGCCCGGCAATCTGCTGTGTCACCAACTGACTAAGAGCGCATCAGGCTGCGCTTTCTGCCCGGAGAGGATGGCGGTGTCGAACACGATGCCATTCCAGCAGCAGCCTTGCCTGAAGGCCCCTGGTGGAATGACACAGCGCGCATTCGTCTTGCCGTCTCCGAAGTACAAAGCGCCTGAGCTAGCGGTGAACTAACTCAGGCGCCCTGGCAATTCCGTCCCGCTTACTTGCGCAGGCCCAGCTTGCCGATCAGCGCCGTGTAGCGCTCGGCATCCTTGTTCTTGAGATACGCCAGCAGGCTCTTGCGGCGGTTCACCATGCGCAGCAGGCCGCGCCGGCCATGGTGGTCCTTGGCGTGGGTCTTGAAGTGGGGAGTGAGTTCGTTGATGCGGGCCGTCAGCAGTGCGACTTGCACTTCCGGGCTGCCCGTGTCGTTCGCGCCGCGCGCGTTGGCCTTTACGACTTCGGCCTTGTTCAAAGCGGTCATTGCAGTTTCCTTGAATGTTTTAACTTGCGTTGGGTGCTGGAAGTGCGGCCCAACGTGCGCCCTGCGGGATGCAAAGCCT
>JAANCK010329654.1_pt1 | contig 32823 bp, 26 predicted proteins | sample 7277841 | NCBI WGS metagenome assembly JAANCK01 (sample SAMN14222788, study PRJNA588281) | permafrost metagenome | isolation source: Arctic cryosol methane SIP | place: Canada:Nunavut | collected 2015-07 | reverse complement strand
GCGCTGGCCACGGTGACCAGCGCAGGCGCCGACACCGCGATCGAAATGAAACCCGCGCCTTCGACAATGCGCGAGGCGAACAGCATGCCGGCGCCGGTCGCGGCCGCGCCGAGCGCTCCTCCCAGCATCAGGGCGGCAAGTCCTGCGGCGCAGCAGCGCAGTGCACCGTAGCGGCTTGCGAGCGCGCCGAAAAACACCGCAGTGCTCACCGCCAGCGTATTGAAGGTCGAGTTGACCCAGCCTGCCGCGACCAGCGACAGGCCGAACTCCTGGCGCAGCAGGGGGATCGCCGGGGGCAGCTTGCCGACGCAGGCAGCTGCAACGATGCCCGTGGCGATGGCAGCCCAGACTGCTGGCCATTGCGTTCGTATCAGAACGATTCTCCGCTTGCACGCGGCGCGCGCGGCAGGCGGCGGTCCTCGATCAGCATGCGGGTGCAGTCCGCAGCCGGCAGCGGCCGGGCGAAGTGGTAGCCCTGAATTTCGTCGCAGCCGTGCGCGCCGAGAAAACGCAGCTGCTCCGCCGACTCGACGCCCTCGCCCACGACCTTGAGCCTGAGGCTGTGCGCCAGGTTGATGATGGTGAGCACGATGGTCGCATCGTCGGGATCGCTGGTGACATCGCGCACGAAGGCGCGGTCGATCTTGAGCGCGTCCAGGGGGAAGCGTTTGAGATAGGCAAGACTGGAGTAGCCGGTGCCGAAGTCGTCCACCGACAGGCGCAGGCCGTAGGCTTTCATCCGCTTCAGGGTGCGCACCGCGTCCTCGGCATCGTTCATCAGCAGCGATTCGGTAAGCTCGAACTCCAGCAGGGAAGGATCGGCGCCGGTGTCCCTGAGGATGTCGCCGATCGAGCTGTCGAGATCCTTCTGCTGGAACTGGCGCGCCGACAGGTTGATTGCGATCGGGCGCGGCGCAACGCCTGCGGCGCGCCAGCTGGCGAGCTGCTCGCATGCCGTTCGCACCACCCATTTGCCGACCGGCACGATCAGCCCGGTGTCTTCGAGAATGGAGATGAATTCGAGCGGCTGCACCAACCCGCGTTCGGGATGGCGCCAGCGCAGCAGCGCCTCGAAGCCGCTGATCGCTCCGCTGCGAAGGTCCGCCTTGGCCTGGTAGTGCAGCAGGAACTCCCCGCGCTCGAGCGCGCCGCGCAGCTGTGCTTCCAGGCGCATGCGCTTTTCCGCGCGCTCGTTCATTTGCGGCAGGTAGAACTGGTAGGCGTTGCGGCCGTGTTCCTTGGCGCGATACATGGCGATGTCGGCGTTTTTCAGCAGTGTATCGGCATCGGTGCCGTCGCCCGGATAGATCGCGACCCCCAGGCTCGCGGTGGCGTAGATCGCGTGCTCGGCCAGATCGAACGGGCGCGCCAGCGCTTCGACCACCTTTTGCGCCACCAGGCTGGCGTCGTCGGCCTTGCCCAGCGACGACAGCGCAATGGCGAATTCGTCCCCGCCCAGGCGGCCGACGCTGTCCCCGGCGCGCACGCTCTCGGTCAGCCGCTGCGCGACCAGGCGCAGCAGGCTGTCGCCGACGCTGTGGCCGTAGGTGTCGTTGACCGCCTTGAAGCGATCAAGGTCGACGAAAACGACGCCCGCGAGCCAGCCGTTGCGCTGCGCCTGCGTCAGCATCTGGGAAAGGCGATCGAGAAACAGGCTGCGGTTCGGCAGTCCGGTGACGCTGTCGAACTGCGCCAGATAGGCGAGTTTGTCCTCGACCGCCTTGCGCTCGACCGCGGTCTGAATGATGTTGGCAACGCTGCGCAGAAAGTCGATGCTGTCACTGCTGAAGCGGCGCGGTTCGCGCGCATACGCCCCCAGGATCCCGATCCGCCCGTCGGCAGCGCCGATCGGGACATCGATGCCGCTGCCGAGGGCGTGCGCGGCGAGCATCGCCGACGCGGCGAAACGGGATTCGCGCGCGAAATCCTCGACCACCACCGGCTCGCCGGCGTCGAGTACGTAGCGGTCCTGGGTGTTTGCATCGACCGCCTCGAACGTCCGCTCGATCCAGCCCGGCTCCCAGCCGCTGCCGGCCTTGAGCACCAGCGTGCGCCGGTCGGGCGTGAGCAGCAGGATCCTGCACCAGCCTGCGTCCACACCTTCGGTGACGACTGCGACCGCGCGCGCCAGCAGGTCGTCGAGGTGAGCGCTGGCCAGCGCCTGCTGGCCGAAGCTCGCAATCAGGCTTTGCTGCGCGCTGCGATGCCGTATGGTCTGCTCCGCGCGTTTGTGCGCGCTGATGTCGCGCACCACGGTGACGATCATCCAGCTGTCGCCCCAGCGCTGGGCGCTGCGCTCCAGCTCGACCCAGGCGTGCGCGCCGTTTTTGCGCGGACGCAGCAGCTCAAAGCGCTGGGTGCCGCTGCCGCTGGCGATGAACTCGTCGTAACTGCGCTCTAATTCCTCGCGCGATAGCGACAGCACCTCGTGCGGGCCGAGGGCGAGCACTTCCTCGCGCGTGCGCCCCTGCATGCGGCATGCCGCTTCGTTGACATCGATGAAGCGCATGCTCGAGCGGTCGACCAGATAAATGCCGTCTGCGGTGGCGTTCATCGCCGCGCGGAAAATGCGCAGCCCCTCGTCGCGGCGCTTGCGCTCGGTAACGTCCTTGCCGATGCCGCGATAACCGGCGAAGCGCCCGCTTTGGTCGAACACGGGTTCGCCGTTCATCTGCACGTAATATTTCGGGCCGCCGAGGTAGCTGCGGCCGATCTCGAAATCGCGGAACGGCCGCCTCGACGCCGTGATCACCTCCAGCGCCGCCAGTTCCATCTCGTCCCAGCGCACGCCCGGCGCACTGCGGCGCGTGTGTCCGAGGAAGATGCTCCCCCCGATATCCTCGTGCCCCAGGGTTTGCCGCGATATGCGCGTGAAACGCAGGTTTTCGTCCTGTTCCCAATACCAGTCGGACGATAGCTCGGTGAGCGCGCGATAGCGCGCTTCGCTGGTGCGCAGCGCCTCTTCCGCCTGCTTGCGCTGCAGGAACTGTCCGACCTGGCTGCCGATGACCTGCGCCGCCGCCAGCAGGCGCGTGTCGGGCTGGCGCACTTCGCGGCTGGCGAAGACCAGCACGCCGATCACCGTTCCATCCGAGAGCACGGGAAAAACGAACATGCCGCGCACGCTGGTCTCCTGCGCCAGCGCCTTTACCAGCACGCGCGGATCATTGACCAGATCCGCGGCCCACAGCGGTTCGGCCGACTGCCATGCCCGGCCCACCAATCCGGCGCCGCGCTTGAACACCATGTCGCGCGAACGCTCGGTGTAGCGCTCGAATTCGGTACCGGGAACGTTCCAGAACTCGCTGAAGCGCAGTACGTCCGCGGCCGTGTCGACGCGCCAGTAGGTGCCGCGCGCCCAGTCCTGCGTTTCGCACACGGTGCGGATCACCGCCTTCAGGCCGGCGCTTGCGCTGTCGGCATCGGCAAGCTGGCGCGCGACCGCATGCTCCAGGCGCAACAGCTGGTCCGCGCGCTTGCGTTCGGTGATGTCGCGCCAGATGCAATACAGCGCCTGGCGGCCGTGCAGGTCGATTGCCGCCAGGGTCACCTCGACCGGAAACGGCGTCCCGTCGCTGCGGCGGTGCACCCATTCGAAGCGGTGCACCCCCTGCCCCTCCGCGGTGCGCATGTGGCGCTCGGCCTTGAGGTAGGAGGACTCGCCGTCGGGCTGCAGTTCGGGCGAAATTTGGGACGGGTGCAGGCGCAGGAATTCGGCCTTGTCGGTATAGCCGATGGCGGCCCGGGCAGCCGCATTGGCTTCGACGAAATGATGGCCGTCGATGATCCAGGCCGGGTCGGGCGATTGTTCGAATACGCTGCGCAGGCCGGAGTCGCCCGTGTAGACGGGCGCTGCCGCGCCGGCGGGCGGCGCACCCGCGCCATGCGCATCGGCCTTGTACGCCGGTTTCTGCCCCGTTTCCTGCGGCCTGCGCTTCATCGCTTTGTTCCGAATACCCGCGTCACCAACGGCGTTGCGTCCCGGGTTGGCACCCGCCCACAGTACCAATGATACACACCGCCGCCGCGCCGGGCTCAAGGCGCCGCATATTGTCTTAGGTCAAATAGCCTGCTTTAGCCCGGGCTTAGACTGCCTGCAGCAGCGCAGCCGCGGCCCGGCTGCGCCCAGTACGCTGGCGCAGCCAACCGGAGGGATCGCCATGGCCATGATGAACGCACAACAGTACCGCGACAGCCTCGCGCGGCGCAAGCCGCTCAAGGTCTATCTGGACGGCAAGCTGCTCGCCAATCCGCTTGAGCATCCGTATATCCGGACCTCGATGAATACCGTGGCCCTGACCTACGAACTGGCGCATGACCCCGAGCACCGTCAGCTGATGACGGCGAAATCCGCGCTGACCGGTGCGACCGTCAACCGTTTCTGCCATCTGCACCAGAGCACTGAGGATCTGATCAACAAGGTGCGCATGCAGCGCCTGCTCGGGCAGCGCTGCGGCACCTGCTTCCAGCGCTGCGTCGGCCTGGATGCGCTGAACGCCGTGTTCGCCACCACCTTCGACATGGACCGCAAACTCGGCACGCAATACCACGCCCGCTTCAGGCAGTTCGCCCTTGCCATGGAGCAGAACGACTGGATCGTCGACGGTGCCATGACCGACGTCAAAGGCGATCGCGCGAAGCGCCCGGCGGAGCAGCAGGACAAGGATATGTACCTGCGCGTGGTCGAGCGGCGCCCGGGCGGCGTCCTCATCCGCGGCGCCAAGGCGCACCAGACCGGTTCGGTGAATTCGCACATGGTGCTGGTGATGCCGACCGTGTCGCTGAAGCCGGACGAGAAGGACTACGCCATCACCTGTGCACTGCCGTCGGACTCCGAAGGCATCACCTACATCTACGGGCGCCAGTCCTGCGACGAGCGCAAGCTCGGCGGCGGCGAAGCCTCCGACATCGATGCCGGCAGCCCGACCTACGGCGGCCAGGAAGCGCTGATGATCTTCGACGACGTGTTCGTGCCCGACGCCATGATCTTCATGAACGGCGAGACCGAGTTTGCCGCGCCGCTGGTGGACGTTTTCGCGAGTTACCACCGCCAGAGCTACGGCGGCTGCAAAGTCGGCAACGGCGACGTGGCCATAGGCGCTGCCGCGTCCATCGCCGAATACAACGGCGTGGCCAGGGCATCGCACATCAAGGATAAAATCGTCGAGATGAACCATCTCAACGAAACGCTGTTTGCCTGCGGCATCGCCTGCTCGGCCAATGGCAGGAAGCTGCCAGCTGGCAATTTCTTCGTCGACGCGCTGCTCGCCAACGTGTGCAAGCAGAACGTGACGCGCCTGCCCTATGAGATCGCGCGCATCCTGCAGGACATTGCCGGCGGCCTGATGGTGACGCTGCCCTCGGCGAAGGACTGGCTCAATCCGCAGACCGCGGGGATATTGAAGAAATACCTCGCCGGCGCGGCCGGCATGAGTACTTACGAGCGCATGCGCCTGCTGCGCCTGATCGAGAACCTCACCATGGGGCGCGGGGCGGTAGCTTATCTCACCGAGTCCATGCACGGCGCCGGCTCGCCGCAGGCGCAGCGCGTGCTCATCAGCCGCCTCGCCAACGTCGAGGAGAAGAAGGTGTACGCGAAGAGCCTCGCGCTCAACAACAGCGTCGAGACGGTGGAAGCCGCCATCCGCAGCGGGCTGGGCAAGCTGCGCGCGCCGAAAGCCGCGGATGCCGCCGCGCCGGTGAAGGCCTGAGCCTTATCCAAGATGCCATTTCAGAATTACTGAAATGGCCTCTGATCTAGGGGAGAATGAGGGGATGCGCCCCGAAGGAAGTCCCCACATGGGATATTCCCTCGTTTTGAAATGAACTCCAACTACAAAACAGGAAACGGACCATGTCAGATTTGAACGATCCGCGGGTGTTCTTTGCGGCCGAGCGCACGCTGCTCGCCTGGAACCGTACCTGCCTGACGCTGATGGCTTTCGGTTTCGCCGTGGAGCGCTTCGGCCTGTTTCTGCATATGATCGCCCCAGGCGGGATCACCCCCAGCGGCAAGCCCATTCCGGAAACGGGGATGTCGTTCTGGATCGGCCTGATATTCATATTGCTCGGCGCATCGCTGTCGGTGGCTGCCGCGCTGCAGTTCAGGACCGTCCTCAAAACGCTGAAGCCGATTGAAATCCCCGCGGGCTACTGGGTGAACATGTCGGTGTTCATGAACCTCACGGTAGCGGGTTTCGGTGCCGCGCTGCTGGCGTACTTGTTCCGGCAGGGGTATTGACGGGCGCAGGGCTGCGATCTTCGCCCTGCACCCGGCCAGCTAGCGCTGCTGCTTCAGATAGGCGAGCAATTCGGAAAGTTTGCGCCCGGCCTCGGCCTTGACCCGCTCGGGATCCTTGCCGCTCCAGTCGTAGAAGCCCTTGCCGGTCTTGATGCCGAGGTGTCCGGCCTCGTACAGGTCCTGCAGCGCGCGCCGCGGCTGGTCGCCGTGGTGCAGCACCGGCACCAGTGCGCGCTGCGCCAGGGCGTGGGTGTCGAGACCGCTGATATCCTTCTGTTCGATCAGCCCGGTGATGCACATGCGCGGCGCCAGCATGTCGCGCGCGCAGCGGTCGATTTCCTCGGCGCTGGCCACGCCTGCGTCGATCAGGTAGTAGGCCTCGTGCAGGATGGCGTGCTGCAGCCGGTTGATCAGCAGGCCGGGCAGCGCGCGCTTCAGCCGCACGTAGTTTCGGCCGGCCGCCTCGAGCAGGCGCACGGCCGTGTCCACCGCCGCGGGATCGCTTGCCCGGATCGGGGCGACCTCGACCATGGTGTTGACGTCCGCCGGCATGAAGTAATGCATGCCGATAAAGCGCCCGGGGTACTTGAGCGGCTGCGCCAGTGCCTCCAGGTCGATGCCCGAGGTGTTGGACGCGAGCACCGGCGCACCGGCGTAGGCGGACTCGATCGCTGCGTAGCACGCGAATTTCGGCGCCAGTTCCTCGGGCACCGATTCGATGATCAAGGTCGGCGCCTGCGGCGGCAGCCGGTCGACTAGCGCGACACGCGCGTCGACGCCGGTGACCTTGGACGCGTTGCGCGAGTATATGGCGCTGGAAATGCCGGCGGCGGCAAAGCTCCTGGCAATGCCGCGGCCCATGACGCCGGAGCCGATCACCAGGATTTCAGGCCGGCTCATTCTTTACAAAGCCCGGTTTGATGAACACCTGGCTGGCAAGCACCAGCGCCAGCAGCGCGAGACCGATGAGATCGGTGATCCAGCCCGGCTTGATCAGCAGGAATGCCGCGGCCACGAGCAGCACCCGCTCCCACCACAGCGTCGCGCGCAGCAAATAGCCGAACAGGCCGGCGGCGAGCAGGATAGTGCCGATGGTGGCGGTGACGAACGAGGAGACGATGGTCTGCCAGTCGCCGATCATCAGCAGCGAAGGCTCGTAGATGAACATGAACGGCACGATGAAGCCGGCGGAGCCGATGCGCACCGCCTCCAGGCCCGCCTTCCACAGATCGGTCTTGGCCAGGCTGGCCGCTGCGAACACCGCAAGCGCCACTGGCGGCGTGATCGCCGAAAGGATGGCGAAGTAGAACGCGAACATGTGCGCGGCCGGGGCGATCGCGCCGAGCTTCACCAGCGCCGGCACCAGCAGCGCGACCATGACGATGTAGGCGGGGGTGGTCGGCATGCCCATGCCGAGCACGATGCCCGCAATTGCGGTGAGCACCAGTGCCAGCAGCAGCATGTTCTGCGCCAGCGCCAGCACCAGCTGGGTGAAGCTGATGCCCATGCCGGTGATGGTGACGCAGCCGATCACGATGCCGGCGCAGGCGCAGGCCATCGCCACAGACAGCGTGTTGCGCGCCCCCTCCTCGAGCGCTTCGAGCACGGATTTCCAGGTGATCGCCTCGCGCGTGAGTTTGCGCATCAAGGCCATCGGCAGGCAGGCGAGAGTGCCGACGAGCGCGCACAGCGGTGCGCTGTAGCCCTCGATCAGGCCGACGAAAACGATGAATATCGGCACGAACAGATGGCCGCGCGCGCGCATCACTGCCCCCAGGCGCGGCAGTTCGGACTTGGGCACGCCCAGCAGGCCGACGCGCTTGGCTTCGAAATGCACGGCGAAGAACACCGCGACGTAGTACAGGAACGCCGGGATCGCCGCCCATAGCGTGACCTGGAAGTAGCTTACCCCCTGGAACTCGGCCATCACGAACGCGGCGGCGCCCATCACCGGCGGCATGATCTGCCCGCCGGTGGAGGCGACCGCCTCGACCGCCGCAGCGAAGGGGGGCCGGAAGCCGGTGCGTTTCATCAGCGGGATGGTCATCGGCCCGTCCACCATCACGTTCGCCACCGCGCTGCCCGATACGGTGCCGAACAGGCTGGAACTGATCACCGAGACCTTGCCCGGTCCGCCGGCGGTGTGGCCGGTGATGGCGAGGGCGAAGTCCATGAACAGCTTGCCGGTGCCGCTTTTTTCCATGAACGCGCCGAACAGCACGAACAGCATCACATAGGAGGCCGATACGCCCAGCGTCGAGCCGAAAATACCCTCGGTGGAGAGATACAGTTGCTCCATCAGCACCGGCAGCTTCACCTGGGTGAGCAGCGCCGCGTAGGCGAGGAATGCAAATGCGGTGATCGGCAGCGCCCAGCCGAGCACGCGCCGCGTCGCCTCGAGGATGATCAGCACGGCGATCACCGCGTCGATCTTGTCGATGACGGTCAGATCGTCGATATAGATGATGCGATTGATGATGTAGTCGTAGTTGAGGAAGATGTGCAGGATGAACGCCCACGAGCCGATCAGCAGGACCGCGTCGAGCGCGCGCCAGCCCGAGCCGCCGCGGGGCTTGAGCGGATACAGCAGGAACACCAGCGTCAGCGCGAACAGCAAATGGGTGCCGCGGAAGATCAACTCTTCCGGCGGGCCGAAGGCGGCGACGTACATGTGGTACAGCGACATCGCCACGGCGATCGTCGACACGGCCCACTTGAGCCACCTGGTTTCGGGCGCGGTTGCGGGGACCTCGTCGGAGATGACAGGCAGTACTTCGGACATGTGAGGGCTCCTCGATGCGCTACCGACTTCGGACGCAAAAGCGGGGCGGCCTCCGCCGCCCCGCCACTATGCTGCGGGATGCAATGCGCGCGAGTTCAGATAGCTCCCACTTCCTTGTAGAACTTGGCCGCGCCCTTGTGCAAAGGCACGCCGACGTCCTCGGCCATGATTTTCGGCGTCAGTCCCGCAATCGCCTTGTTCGAGGCCGACATGTCGGCCACGTTGGCGGCCATCGCCTTCACCATCTTGTAGACCATATCCTCGGGCAGATCGCAGGCGGCGATGATGTGCGTGGCGTAGCCGATCACATCGACGTCCTTGTCCTGCTTCGGATAGGTGCCGGCCTTGATCGTGAGCTTGGAGTACCCCGGGTTGATCTTCTTCATCTCAGCCAGGGTCTTGGCGTCGATGCCGATCAGTTTGATGTCACGCGCGCTGGCCAGGTCCATAACCGATGAAGCGGGTACCGTCGTGCCCAGCGTGAAGATCTGGGCGTGGCCGTCCTTCACCAGCGAAACGGCATCGGTGTAGGAAGCGAGGAAGTTTACTTTCGCCAGCGACTTGTAGCTCATGCCGTTGACCTGCAATATGTGCTCGTTGATGATCTCCGAAGAATTGCCCTTCGGCTGGGTCACCATCACCTTGCTTTTCATGTCGGCGACGCTGTTGATGCCCGCATCGGCCGGCACCACCATTTGGTAATACTGCGGGTACAGGTTCGCCACCTGGCAGACCTTGGTTACCTTCTTCGGGTACGGCGGCCGCCCGGCCAACCCGTCTACCGTCGTGATGGTGTTGCCGAAGCCGATCTGCGCCTTGCCCTCATCCACGCCGCGCACGTTGGCGATGCCGGCGCCGGGCTGCATCTGCACCTGCAGGCCGGGAATCGCCTTCTCCCACATGCCTTTGAGGGAGCCGCCCAGCGGCACCCATACCCCGCCCTGGGGGCCGGTCATCAGGGTCACTTGCTGCGCGGATGCCGCGACAGGGGTGAGCAACGCCGCGGCAAGCGCCATTGCCGGAACGGCGGATTTCAGGATTGATGTTGATTGCATGCTCTGCTCCTTGTTAAGAAACTTAAATTGATGCCGGTCTGGTGCCGGCTGACGGAAAATGATACTACGACACGCGTGTCTGGACCTTGATTATTCCCTCCCGCGGCGGTTCAGATTACCGGCGTCAGCGCCGGCCTGCCGGCGAAATGCGCGCGCAGGTTGTCGATGGCAAGATCGCCCATGGCCTTGCGCGTCTCGTGCGTGGAACTGCCGACGTGCGGCTGCAGCAGCACCTGGTCCATCGCGAACAGTTCCTCGGGTACGCGGGGTTCGCCTTCAAATACATCCAGTCCTGCGGCGCCGAGGCTGCCGTCGGCAAGCGCCTTGACCAGCGCCGCTTGGTCCACCACCGAGCCGCGGGCGACATTGATCAGCGTGCCCTCGGGGCCGAGCGCAGCCAGCACTTCTGCATTGACTATGTGGTGCGTCGCGGGTCCGCCGGGGCAAATTACCATGAGTACATCGCAGTCGCGCGCCATGTCGACCAGTTCAGGGTAGTACTTGTAGCCGGCGTCGGCCTGCGCTTTGCGCCCGTGGTACACGATGTGCATGCCGAAGGCTTCGGCGCGCCTGGCGATGGCCTTGCCTATCCTGCCGTAGCCGAGTATGCCCATGGTCTTGCCGCCCACCTTGTGCCCGAGCGCAAACGCGCCATTGCGCCAGGCGCCGGCGCGAACGAAACGATCGCCCAGACTGATGCGCCGCAGGCTTGCGACGGTCAGGCCCATGGCGAGGTCGGAGACGCATTCGTTGAGTACATCGGGCGTATTGGTGACGATCAGGCCACGTTGCCTGGCCGCGTTCAGGTCGATCGCATCGACGCCAACACCGACGTTGGCGATGATCTCGAGCTTGGGCAGCGTGTCCATCAGCCTGGCGTCCGCGCCGTAGGGGCCGAAGCTCTGGATGCCGCGGATGCGCTCGCAAACCTGGCCGAGCAGCGCCTGTTTGTCCTCCGCCTGCCACAACACATGGACCGTAAATTCGCGCTGCATTGCTTCCAGGGACGCAGGATATATCGGGCCAACGGATAGAATTTCGACTTGTTTCATGACTTGAACTTGGCGCAGAGCTTTTCGGATTCGCGCGCGAGCAGGCCGACGTCGGCGCCGACGGCGACGAACAGGCAGCCCAGCTCGAGGTAGCGGCGCGCATCGGCTTCCACCGGCGCGAGTATGCCCGGCGCCTTGCCCGCCTTGCGGATGCGTTTGATCGCGTCGTCGATCGCCGCCTGCACTTCGGGGTGGGGGATATTGCCCAGATGGCCGAGGCCGGCGGACAAGTCGGCGGGGCCGATGAACACGCCGTCCACGCCCTCCGTTGCGGCGATCGCCTCCAGATTGTCCAGGCCGAGGCGGGTTTCCACCTGCAGCAGCACGCACAACTCCTCGTCCGCGCGCTTGAAGTAATCCTTGACCCGTCCGAAGCGCGTTGCGCGCGTGGTGCCGGCCACGCCGCGCACGCCGCGCGGCGGATAGCGCGTATAGGCCACGGCGGCGGCGGCCTCCTCCGGCGTCTGCACATAGGGGATCAGCAGCGTCTGCACGCCCGCGTCGAGAAAGCGCTTGATCAGCACCATGTCGTTCCACGCCGGGCGCACGATGGTGGTGGTCGGGTAGGCCGATGCCGCCTGCAGCTGGGTCACCACGTTTTCCAGGTCGTTGGGCGAATGCTCGGTGTCGAGCAGCAGCCAGTCGAATCCGGAACCGGCGATGACTTCCACGCTGTAATGCGATGACAGGCTGGACCACAGCCCGATCTGCGGCTTGCCTGCTTTCATGCCGCGCTTGAATTGATTGACTGGCAGTTCCATGCGCTCTCCGGGGGTGACGGTTTCAGGCAGATTGGTTCAGAATTCGCAGCCGTTGCGCCGCAGCAGTTCGTCCACCCAGCGGCGGTCGGCCTTGCCGGCGGCGATGGCTTTGAGGGTGGCGCTTTCCTTGGCCAGCTGCGCCTTTGCCAGCGCCAGGACTTCCGCGGCATGCTCCTGCGGCACGGCGACCACGCCGTCCTCGTCGCCGACGACAATGTCGCCCGGATGCACCACCATGCCGTCGATCGCGATCGGCGCGTTGATCTCGCCCGGCCCGTTCTTGTATGGCCCGCGGTGGGTGACGCCGCAGGCATAGACCGGAAAGCGCCTGGCGCCGATCTCGGCCGAATCGCGGATCGCGCCGTAGATGACGAAGCCGGCGACGCCGCGCTTCTCGGCGAGGCTGGACATGATGTCGCCGATGATGGCCTGCGTCACGACGCCGCCGGCATCGACGACAATGACGTCACCCGGCGCGGCGATGTCGATCGCCTTGTGCACCATGAGGTTGTCGCCGGGCGCGACCTTCACCGTCAGCGCCGGGCCGCAGAGCTTGCCGCCGCGGTGCATGGGCTGCAGCACGGAGCCGCCCGCGACCAGGCGGTTCATGTTGTCCGACAGATGCGCGGTGACCATCTCCCGGAGCGCCTTGATGAGTTTCTTGGACGGACGCGCCGGCATGGGCAGGATGCGAAAGCCGATATTGGGCATGCAATTTCTCCGGTCGAAAATCGAAGGTCAAAAAGGGAAGCCGCGGCGCTGGTTCGCGCCCGCGCTACAGCGGCGAGAACGAAGTCGAGCGCAGGATGCGGTTTTCCATGTGCAGCATGTAGCCTGATTCGGCGTTCAACTTGAGATAGGCCTGCCATTGCGGGTCCTGCTGCAGCGCGTCGCGCTTGGTTTCGCGCTCGGCCTGGTCGGCGTAGGCCCAGAGGTGCACCACCTGGTTCAGCGGGCCGACCTCGGTGGTGGTGAACACCACCGGCTTTCCCAGGTAGCGCCGCTGCAGCGGATAGGCGTGTTGCTCGTACATCGCGAGCCATGCGTTCTGCATGCCGGGCTTGAAGGTGTAGATGCGCAGATCGAAGATCATGGGGTACCTGGGTGCGGGCGATGGAATTCTGGCGTGGCAGATGCGCTGATCCTGCGAAAAATACCGGGGATGTTCCGAGCTGCCACGCATGATACCAGCCATTGAGCGGGCCGGCGCGCGGGCTGCCCGTTCCGCTTCGCCGGCGTCCAATCCGGATAGAATTGCGCTCGAAGCAGTCCGCGATCACACATTCAACCTGAGGAAGCGAAAATCATGTTATCCAAGGCCGACCGCAGCAAGGCAGCGCGAATCCTGCTCGACGCGGAACAGCAGCGCAAGCCCGCGCTGCAGCTGTCCAAAACCTTTCCCGGCATCACCATCGAGGATGCCTACGCGATTCAAAGCGAGGTGACCAGACTCAAAGTCGCCGCCGGACACAGGGTTCGCGGGCACAAAGTCGGACTCACGTCCAAGGCGATGCAGCAGTCCTCGCAGATCGACGAGCCGGACTACGGCCACCTGATGGACTACATGTTCATTGCCGACGGCGCGAAAATTCCGTTCGAGCGTTTCATCGTGCCGCGCGTCGAAATCGAGCTCGCCTTCGTGCTGGGCAAGCCGTTAAAGGGGCCGGGCGTGGGACTGGTGGACGTGCTGCGCGCGACCGAATACGTGGTGCCCGCGATCGAAATCATCGACGCGCGCGTGCAGAATCCGCGCAAGATCTTCGACACCGTCTCCGACAACGGCGCCGCCGCCGGCATCGTCATGGGCGGGCGTCCCGTGGGGCCGATGGACGTGGACCTGCGCTGGGTCGGCGGGCTGTTGTCGCGGAATTCGGAAATCGAGGAAACCGGGGTGGCCGCGGGCGTGCTCGGCCATCCGGCCATGGGCATAGCCTGGCTCGCCAACAAAGTGGGCAGTTTCGGCACCACGCTGGAGCCGGGCCATGTGGTGCTCGCCGGATCGTTCACGCGGCCGGTGTGGGCGGCGAAAGGCGACACCCTGCGCGCCGATTTCGGGCCGCTGGGTTCGATTTCGGTCCAGTTCGTTTAGGCAAACGCCGGCGGGCCCCGCGCAATGATTCAATTCCATAGTTTCCAGAGCCGCATTGCCTTCTTCTTCGTCGGCCTGATATTGCTGGTGCAGGGCCTGGTATTTTTCTCCGTGGACGCAATCAATACGCGTCATGCGCGGGCGCAGATCGAGCAGGCGCTGGCCGCGGGCGCCGGCAATTTCCGCCGCATGATGGACCTGCGCACCGTTCAATTGCTCGAGTCGGTGCGCATCCTTTCGTCTGATTTCGCCTTCAAGACCGCGTTTGCGACGGGAGACGAGGTAACCGTTCGTTCTGCGCTCGCAAACCAGGGTGGCCGCGTTGGCGCGGACATCATGATCCTGGTTTCACTGGACCGCAGCGTGTTGGTCGATACGCATCCGATGCGCGGCGCCTATCCCGCGGGCCTGGGACAACTGGTGCGAGAGGCCGAGCAGCACCACCAGGCCTCCGCAGTGGTCATACTCGATGGCAGACCGCACCAGTTGATCGTTTCTCCAGTGCTCGGTCCCGATCCGATCGCGTGGCTGGTTGCGGGATTCGTGCTGGACGACCGGCTCGCGCAGTCGATGCAACAGCTTCTGAAGCTCGATGTGTCGTTCTACGATGTCGGATCGCACGGACCCGCGCTGGTTGCGTCGTCGCTCCCGCCCGAGGCGCGGACCAGGCTGGCGCAATTCCTCCCCGCAACCATTGAGAAGGAGCGCGTGGTGGCAAGTGATATCGACGGCAGCGAGGTGCTCAATTTTGCGACGCGCATCGGTTCGCAGGGCGGGGACAGCGTGTACGTGTTGCTGCAGCGCTCGGTCGATGAGGAATTGAAACCGTTCCAGGAGGTCCGAAATATCGTCCTGTGGCTGTCTATCGGCGGGCTCGTTCTTTCGCTGATCGGGGCGTTTTTCGTTGCGCGAACCGTGACGCGGCCGGTGCACGCACTGGTCGACGCCGCGCGGGGCGTGGAGCGGGGCGATTACACCCACGCGGTGCAGGTTCGCCAGCAGGACGAGATCGGGGAACTGGCTGCAGCGTTCAATCGCATGCTCAAGGGTCTGGCCGAGCGCGACAAAGTTCGCGATTTGTTCGGCAGGTTTGTTCCGCGGGCTGTGGCCGAGCAGGCGATCGCCGGGAGCGCGGTCCTGGGAGGCGAGGATCGCCAGGTCACCGTGTTGTTTTCCGACCTGCGCAACTTTACCTCCTTTTCCGAGCGCCGATCGCCGCAGGAGGTTGTTTCGCTGCTCAACACCTACTTCACGCGAATGAGCGAGGTGATCGAAGCGAACCACGGGATGGTCGACAAGTTTCTCGGCGACGGGGTGATGGCGATCTTCGGCGCACCGGCGGCAAGCGAGGATGACGCCGGGAACGCGCTGCAGGCGGCGCTGGATATGAGAGCTGCCCTGGAGCAGCTCAATGATGTGTTTGCCGAGCAGGGGCTTCCCCGGCTCGATATCGGCATAGGCATCAACACCGGGGTAATGGTGGCGGGCAACATGGGCAGCCCGAGCCGCTACAACTACACGGTCATTGGCGACGGGGTCAATCTGGCGGCGCGGATCGAAGGCCTGACCAAGCGCAAGGAATATCACGCACGAATTATCGCGACGGACGCAACCGTGCGCACCGCCAAGCGCAGCTTCAACACGCGATCCCTCGGCCTGGTCGAGATTCGCGGGAGGCAGGAGCAGGTCATGCTGCACGCGATCGTCGAGGCTGAATCCGCAAGTGCCGGCGAGGAGCCGGCTGCGGAAAGCGAGTTCCACTCCGGCTAGAACGCCGCGGGACGGATCTCCCTCTCGCGTCGCTTGCGCGGGGCAACGCCGATCAATCGGCTACAATATGGGCGTGTGTTTTTGATCGGCGCTTACCGCCATGCAGCGGGGGCGTCAGGAGTAGCTGCCAAATGTGGCGCAACAGCGGCTTGGCCGCAATACTGCTCGGCCTGTGCGCGAATCTTTGTGCCGCCGAGCTGACTATCCGCCTGAGCAACGCGGCCGGGGCGGCGCTTGCTGACGCGGTGGTATTCGATCCCGGGGCGACGGCCGCCAGGGGCTCCGCTGCCCCCAGGAAGCGCGAAACCATCGTCCAGCGCAACCGGCTCTTCGATCCGTTCGTCACCGTCGTGGAAAAGGGCGCGGCGATTTCCTTTCCGAACGAGGACCCGATGCTGCATCACGTCTACTCGTTCTCGCCGGCCAAGCGCTTCGAGATCAAACTATACAAAGGCACGCCGGCCGCGCCGATCGTGTTCGACAAGGCCGGGGTGGTCGCGCTGGGATGCAATGTTCACGATTGGATGCTGGCGTATATCCTGGTGACTGAAACGCCGGTTTTCGGGAAGAGCGGAACGGACGGTGTCGTGCACCTGTCCTCGCTTGCCGCCGGGACACATGAATTGATGGTGTGGTATCCGGGCATGCGCGAGCCGATGCCGCTGCAAAGCGTCGCACTTGGCGCCAATGAATCCAGGACCATCGATCACCGCCTGCCGGTGGCGATCAGGACGCAGCCGAAGGCGCCGCCGCTGGATCCCATGCGTTATTCGCTGTTCAAGGGACAGGAGTGGCCCGGGGATGCGCAAATCTGCACTGCGGCGGGAACCTAGATTACCCATGAAGCATTCGACCCGCCCGGCGGCGACACAACGCAGACTGGTGGCGGCCTTGGCCGGCGTCGTGATCGGCTCCGGTCCCGGTGTCGGTCTGTGCCAGACGGGCGGCGAATCAACTGTCGTTGCGCCCGCAGCACAAATCGGCGCGTTGGCGGAGCAGGACCAGCCGGCGGGGATGCAGCCCCGGACCGACGGCGGCGCAGGCTTGCCGGGACGCGCGCTCCTTCAGCTGCGTCCGCGCTATTCCTATGTCGATCAATCCAGCAAAGCGGAACCGGCGCGGGCCGTGAACATGCGCATGCTGCTCGGGTACCAGACTGCGCCGATCGGCGACTTCGCATTCGCCGCTCAACTGGTCGACGTCAGCTGGCTGGAGCCGAAGCGGGCCTCGAACACGCCGGGAGATTTTCTCTCCGAGTATCCGCTGGTTGGCGACCCCGACAAGTCCGATGTCAATCTGCTTTACGCCGACTATCTCGGCGTAGGGGATCTGCGGATTCGACTGGGCCGGCAGATGATCAAGCTCGACAACGAGCGCTTTGTCGGCAGCGCGGACGTGCGCCAGATGCCGCAGGTATTCGACGCCATTTCGGCGCGCTACACCGGCATTCCCGACACCGAGATCAACGCGGTGCAGGCGTGGCACGTGCGAACGTATTTCGGGAACCGGTTTCAGACGCGCACGACTTTGCTCAATGCCCGTGTTTTGAGCGGGTTCGGGTTGAGCGCCGGGGTGTATGGATATTTCCAGGACCAGCCGCAAATCAACAACGGCACCGGACTCGCGGACAACTCGAATCGCATCCTGGGCGCGCGCCTGGAAGGAAACACGCCAGCGGCGAACGGATTGAGCTGGTACTACACGGCGGAGGCCGCGCAGCAGCGTCCCTATGCCGGCGGAGATCAGCGTATTCGCGCCTCCTATCAACGCCTGGCCCTGGGGCCGAGCTGGCGCGGCTACAGCACGCAGCTCAATTACGAGCGCCTGGGCAGCAACCAGGGCCTCTATGGGTTCCAGACGCCGCTGTCGTACAACAATTTTCAGGGATGGGCCTACAGCTTCTTCACCACTCCCGCCGTGGGCGTGCGCGACCTCAATGCGTCGCTTGGAGCCGTGTTCGGCCGGCTGGACCTGAAGCTGAAGCATCACCGGTTCAAAGCGGATTTTGGCGGGGCCGCGCTGGGTACCGAGTGGGATTTCGCGCTCGCTTATCGCATCAACGAATCCATGTCGATTGCGGCGGTGTTCGGTCAGTTTCGCTCAGAACCTGCGTCGGTACGTCCCACCGGGCCCCGGGCGGCGTTCGGCCAGATGCCGGCACCTTCCGCAGACCGGTATTATCTCAGCCTGCAGTACGACTACTGAGCGGCCTCAACCAGGCCTGCCGTGCGCACGCGGCCGCGACAGGATGGGCCGGTGGGCGAGGGTGAAGACGCCGGACGCTGCGGATGCGTTCAGCGGCGTTCGCTCAGAACACGCCGGGGATGAATCGGCGCACGCGCCTGGCGTAGGCGGCGTAGCCGGGAAACAGCGCGCGCAAGCCGCGCTCTTCCAGCAGCGCCTTGGCGAGCAGCACCAACGCGAGCGCGACCCAGCAGGCGATTTTCCACAGGTCGCGATAGGCCAGCACCTCGGCGGCCGCGAACAGCAGCACGGCGGAATACATGGGGTTGCGCATATACCGGTACGGACCGCCGGTGACCAGTTGTGCAGAAGCCTTCGGTTCGGGGCGGATATTGAAATTGCCGGGACGGTTGTGGAGGAGCGTCCACAGGCCGAGAACCACCGCGCAGCCGAGCAGCGCGAGCGCCGGCAGCGACCACGCCTGCGGCGTGAACGGCCAGATCAGCCAGCCGATCAGCGCAAACTGCGCAGCGACCAGCAAGCGCCCGGCGAGGGCATATCGATTCATGGCGGATCGCCTCGCACGCGTTGGAACGAAGCACGTAGAATACCGGACTCGAAGCAGTCCATCTCAGTCCCGCAGCGAAAGCACTCATGGCCCAATACGTCTACACCATGCGCCGGGTCGGCAGAGTCGTGCCGCCCAAGCGCTACATCCTCAAGAACATCTCGCTCAATTTCTTCGCCGGCGCCAAGATCGGCGTGCTCGGGCTGAACGGCTCGGGCAAGTCGACCCTGCTCAATATCATGGCGGGCGTGGACAAGGACTACGACGGCGAGGTCGTCGCCAAGCCGAATATGCGCATTGGCTATCTGCCGCAGGAGCCACAGCTCGATCCGGACATGAGCGTGCGCGAGGCGGTGGAACAGGGATTGGGCGAGGTGTTCGGCGCGAAGAAGCGCCTGGACGAGGTGTACGCCGCCTACGCCGAACCGGACGCCGATTTCGACAAGCTTGCGACGGAGCAGGCCGAGCTCGAAGCGGTGATCGCAGCTTCCGCCGGGGACAAGGTCGAGCACCAGCTCGAAATCGCCGCCGACGCGCTGCGCCTGCCGCCCTGGGATGCGAAGATCGGCCCGCTCTCGGGCGGCGAGAAGCGCCGCGTGTCGCTGTGCCGGCTGCTCCTGTCCAAGCCCGACCTGCTGCTGCTCGACGAACCGACCAACCACCTTGATGCCGAGAGCGTCGAGTGGCTGGAACAGTTCCTGCAGAAATTTCCCGGCACGGTGGTCGCGGTGACCCACGACCGCTACTTCCTCGATAACGCCGCGCAGTGGATCCTCGAGCTCGACCGCGGCTACGGCATTCCCTGGGAGGGCAACTACAGTTCGTGGCTGGCGCAAAAGGAAGCGCGCCTTGCGCAGGAAGAATCGACCGAATCCGCGCGCCAGAAGACCATCAAGCGCGAACTGGAATGGGTGCGCCAGAACCCGAAGGCGCGCCAGGCGAAGAGCAAGGCGCGCCTGGCGCGATTCGACGAGCTGTCCTCCTACGACTACCAGAAGCGCAACGAGACGCAGGAGATTTTCATTCCCGTGGCCGACCGCCTGGGCGACGCCGTGATCGAGTTCAAGAACGTGAGCAAGGGCTACGGCGAACGCCTGCTGATCGACGAGCTTTCATTTCAGGTGCCGGCGGGCGCGATCGTCGGCATCATCGGCCCCAACGGCGCCGGCAAGTCGACGCTGTTTCGCATGATCACGGGCCAGGAAAAACCGGACAAGGGCGAAATCGCCGTCGGCCCGACGGTGAAGCTGGCCTACGTCGACCAGTCGCGCGACGCGCTCGAGGGCGAGCGGACGGTGTTCGACTACGTCGCCGGCGGCGCCGACATGCTCAATGTCGGCAAGTTCGAGATGCCCTCGCGCGCCTATCTCGGGCGCTTCAACTTCAAGGGCACCGACCAGGGCAAGAAGGTCGGCAACCTGTCCGGCGGCGAGCGCGGGCGGCTGCACATGGCGAAGACGCTGATCGCCGGCGGCAACGTGCTGCTGCTGGACGAGCCGTCCAACGACCTTGACGTGGAGACCCTGCGCGCGCTGGAGGATGCGCTGCTGGAATTCGCCGGCAGCGTGCTCGTGATTTCCCACGACCGCTGGTTCCTCGACCGCATTGCCACCCACATCCTCGCCTTCGAGGGCGACTCGAAGGCGAGCTTCTTCAGCGGCAATTACCACGAATATGAGGCGGACAAGATCGCCCGGCTGGGCGAGGAAGCGGCCAAGCCCAGGCGTATACGCTATAAGCCGCTGAAATAGGGCGTGCCTGTGCGCGTCAGAGTCTGTTGCATCATGAGGGGATACGCCCCGAAGGAAGTCCCCTTGGGGGACCTCCCCTCATACTCCCCTATATCAGCCGTTGCAAAATTTCATTTCGCAACGGATTCCTAGCCGGCGGTCGGGGTCAGGTGTACCGCGAAGCCGATGATTTTTGCGGAACCGCCGGACAAGGGCCGTCCCAGCACGATTGCGCCCGAACCGCGCAGCAGGGTTTCGTTGCCGACCAGGCGCACGCCCTCGCCGCCGCTGAAATGCACGTAGGTTCCATTGGCGCTGTGGTCCGAGACGAAGAATTTCCCCAGCTGATATTCCACCGTTGCATGCAGGGCGGAGGCCAGGTCGTCCCGCACCACGATGGAGCAGCCTGCGCCGGAGCCGAGGGTCGCCGTGGTATTGCGCTCGCTCAGCGTGACCTGATGATCGCCATGGCGCAGGACGAGCTGCTCCTCCAGGCCCTCGGGCTTGCGGTCGGCCGGGTTGCCGATGCGCGTGTCCGAACCGGCTTCCGCACGCCATGCAATCTGGAACAGATCGAGCTGCGCCTGCCTGCCCTTGATGCTCGCCCTGCGGACATGCTGCGCCCGGTCGCGCAGCTGCGCCGACAGCGCGTCGACCGCGGAGTGCGTCGCGAGAATCTGGCGCGCGCGCGCAACTTCGGTAATCCGCGCCGCCACGTTGACCACGTCGCCGTGCACGTCCTTGCCTTCGCGCAGCACCTCGCCGTAGCTGAATCCGACGCGCACATACGTCGGCGTCTCGCCGCCGGGCCGCCCGCGTTCCACCGCTTCCTGCATATTGCAGGCGGCGCGCAATGCGGCATCCGCGCTGGGAAAGGTGCACATGATCTCGTCGCCTATGGTCTTGATCAGCGTGCCCCGGTGCGCATTGAGGGTGTCGGTCATCAGCGCAAGGCAGCGCACCACCATGTGGCGCGCGCGGCTGTTCCCCAGGGCTTCATACAACCTGGTGCTGCCGCTGATGTCGGCGAACAGTATCGCGAGCGTTGCTGATTGGCGTGACATTTTTCCCAATGGCCGAGCGTTTTTTTGCTGCAGTCGACTCGCCCGTCGATGCTAACATGCGGCGTTCGCGCGACATGGCGCAGCTGGCGCCGCGCGGGAATATACGAGAATAACCGGCATCAGTCCACGCCCGCCGCAGCGCCGCCCGAAGCCGGCGGGGATATTTCCGCCAGCTGTTCCAGGCGCTCAGCAGCCGCCGAGGCGGCGCCCGGAGATGCGGTTGCTCAGCTCGGTTTTTTCGCCGCCGACATTGGCGCTTGCGGAGACGGTGCCGTTCATCGTATCGGCCGAAAACGTCACTTCACCGTGCGAGCGTATGCCGAAGCTGCCCGTGCACTGCATCGTGAAGCGGAAGGTGTTGCCCGAATACGACTTGTCCGAATAGCTGCAGCCGCTGGCGCCCGGATTGCCGAGCCCGCCCAGGAGCGCGCTCGGGTCTTTCGCGTCGGCCGCGGTGAGGCATTGTTTCAGGCGAAACGGTTCAGGTGTGAACCCGGGCTGGTCCGCGACGCGCGTCTCCAGCGTGATTTCCCACAGGCCCGGCGACAGGTCCGCCGCAAGGCCGCAGGCCGGGAATGCGGCGGCGAGCAGCGCCGCGAGGATGCCCCGGCGCGTCGGCATGCCGATTCGCGGCGCCGGCATCAACCGCGCCCCACGAAGGGCATCTTTGTCGCCATGATGGTCATGAACTGCACATTGGCATCCAGCGGCAGATTGGCCATGTAGAGCACGGCGCTGCCGACATGCGCCACATCCATGCGCGGTTCGACCGCGGTCGTGCCGTTGGCCTGGGCCACGCCGTTCTTCATGCGCTCGGTCATCTCGGTGGCGGCATTGCCGATGTCGATCTGGCCGCAGGCGATGTCATACTTGCGGCAATCGAGCGAGATGCATTTGGTGAGGCCGGTGACGGCGTGCTTGGTGGCGGTGTAGGGCGCCGAATTCGGCCGCGGCGCATGCGCCGATATCGAACCGTTGTTGATGATGCGCCCGCCGCGCGGATCCTGGCTCTTCATGATCTTTATCGCCTCCTGCGAGCACAGGAACATGCCGCTGAGGTTGACGTCGACCACCGCCTTCCACTGCTCGAAGCTGAGCTCCTCCATCGGGATCGCCGGCGCGCCCATGCCCGCATTGTTGAACAGCAGGTCCAGCCGGCCCCAGGTTTCGCGCACCTGCGCGAACAGTGCCTTGACGGACTCGGGTTTGCCGATGTCGGCCGGCAGCACCAGCGTATTTGGCGACGCCGGTCCGGCGTCCTGCGCCGTGCGTTCGAGCAATTCCCGGCGCCGGCCGACCAGCCCGACACGATAGCCGTCCTTAAGCAGCGCCAGCGCGGCGCTCTTGCCGATGCCGGTGCCGGCGCCGGTGACGATGGCAACTCTGTTGTGTGAACTCATGTTTCAGTCTCCTTGGAGTCCGTTGCAAAATGAGGGGATACGCCCCAAAGGAAGTCCCCCTGGGGGACCTCCCCTCATACTCCCCTATATTGGGCGTTGCAAAATTTCATTTTTGCAACGGGTTCTCGGCGCGATGCGCGGCAGCGCGGAAGTACGCGGCCGCGGCTCAGGTCTTCAGTCCGCACAGCTCTTCGATGCGCGCCGTCTCTTCCGGCGAGAGATTGAGGAAGCGGCAGCCCGAGCTTTGCACCTGCCTGCCGTCGGCGAGGGTCAGCAGCTGCGAGTAGCGCACTTCCATGTCGACCACCATCGAAGCCTTGCCCGGGCTCTCGATGCGGCAGCCCTTGAGCACCGTGCCGGGCTCGAGGCTGATTTCCGGATCGTACTGCAAAAAGCCGATCCCGCCCTTGCTCACGTTGGCCATGGTGCCGTCGAAGGGCATGACGCCGGCTTCGTCCACGATGCAGCGCAGCTCATGCTGCGGTGGAATCGCGGCGCGCTCGTTTTCCCGCCGTCGGTGGCCGGCGACGATTTCGGGAAAGCGCAGCCTGATTCCCGCGGCGCCCTCATGCGCGCCGGTCGGCCTGGGATTGGCTGCGGCGAACTCCACGCGCCAGCCGCCGGGTTCGGCGTGAAAGGTCGCACGCGGCCGCGACAGCAGCGCCCGGTTGGCTGCCTCATCCGGACCGAGCTCGACGATGACATAGGCCTTCCCCGGATCGACGAAGCGCAGCCGCGAGCGGAACAGCAGCTTGCCCCCGCTGAGGGCGGAAACGATCGGTTCGCCGCGCATCACCAGCGAGTTGAGGACGCGCGCGATTTCCTCGGGCGTGCGCAGCATCTGCCCGACCAGCGAAAAGGTCGGATTCGAATCAGGGGAACTCATGAACGTTTGCTTATTCGATGCGGATGGGCGTGCTTCGGCGATCCTGCCGGAGTATAAACGCAAGCGCCGATCGGCGAGCAGCCGAAATGCACGCTCGGTCCCGGGCGGCGCCAGGGGCCGGTTACAGGGGAAGCAGGCGCGCGCCCTCCAGCAGCAGGCGTATTGCGCCGCTGACCAGCAGCGCCACGCCCACCGACATCGAAACCGAGATCAGCGCTTGCCTGCGGCCTATGGTTTTCAGCATCACGGCGAACGTGGAAATGCAGGGAATGTAAAACGTCAGGAACAGCAGAAAGGTCGTGATCTGTACCCAGTCGAGGCGGCTGTCGACTTCGAACGTGCCGAGCGCCTGGTAGATCATCAGCAGCGACAGTTCTTTGCGCAGGATGCCGAACAGGATGGGGACGCCCAGCACCGCCGGCAGGCCCAGCCACCATGCGGTAACCGGCGTGAACAGCGCGTTGATCGCAGCGTCGGCGCCGACGTGGTGCAGCAGGGCGAGCACCACGCTGCCTCCGATCAGCAGAGGGGTGACGATGGTGAGTATGTCCTCGGTGCGCGCCCAGGTCTCGGTCAGCACGGAGCGCCAGCGCGGCAGCGCATACGGCGGGATTTCCTGCACCTGCCCGGGACCGAAATCGTGGCGGTCGCGCGCGAGCAGACGTCCCATCAGCGCGACCACTGCGATGGTCAGTGCGAACAGGGCGAACACGCCGGTGGCGCCGAGGTATTTTCCGGCCAGCGCGAGGATGATGGCCGAGCGCGCCGAGCACGGCAGGAAGGTGATCAGCACGGAGGCGATCACGCGCTCGCGGCCGCTGGTGACTTTTGCCGCGGCCGAAATGGCCGGGACATTGCAGCCCAGGCCGGTGAGAAAGGGCACGGCGACGCCGCCGTGCAGGCCGATGTGGTGGAAGCCGCGGTCGACGACGAAAGCGATGCGCTGCATTACCCCCGCCTCTTCCAGCGCCACCAGCAGCAGCACCAGCGGCAGCATGTAGGGTATGACGATGCCGACCAGGCCGGCCAGCCCGTCGGCCACGGCGCGACCGATCACGCCGCCGGTGCTGGTGGGCTGCCAGCCGGTGAGCGCGTTGACCAGGCGCGCCGAGGTCACGGAATCGAGCCAGGCGCTGACTTCGAATACCATGAACAGCACGGCGGCAAATACCGCCAGGCTGCCGATCAGCCCCCATCGCGGATGCAGGAACAGTTCGTCGAGCCAGTAGCGCCAGCCGCGGCCCTCGTGCGGCGCGCCCATGCGCGAGCTCGCCTCGAACAGGGTGGCGGCGCGGTGGTGGCGGTCGGCATGCAGCTCGTCCTCCAGCGGCCGCGGCAGGCGCAGTGCAGCCTGTTGGCGCAACTGTTGCAGCTGCGGCAGCAGCTGCGGGAAATGCTGGCACAGCTCGTCGTGGAAGTAGGGGTCGCCCGCCGCCACCTGCGTCAGCAGCAGCGCATGCGGCACGCGAAACGCCGCGTGCAGGTCTTCGCGCTGCAGCGCGCGGCTCAGGGGCTGGAGGCTTTCTCGGATATGCGCGCTCGCCGGCTGCGGCAGCGGGCAGCTGGCGGCGCGCACCGCGGCCACAGCGGTAGTGAACAGTTCCGCGATGCCATGGCCCATCAGCGCCACGGTAGGCACCACCGGCATGCCCAGCAGCCTGGACAGAGCCTTGACGTTGATATGCAGGCCCTTGTTCCAGGCTTCGTCCATCATGTTCAGCGCCATGAGCATGGGCCGGCCCAGCTGCGCGAGCTCCAGCGTCAACTCCAGATGGCTCTCCAGGCGCGTCGCATCGACTACCTGCACGATCAGGTCGGGCGGCGCGAATGGCGCCGGCGGGCCGCCGGGCTCATGCGCCGATATCGGCGGGCGTTCGTCTCCCCACAGGAGAAACTTCAAGGCCGGCAGGTCCTCCGCAGTCAGGTGGTGCAGCGAGGCGATGCTCGGCAGCTCGATCACGCTCGCTTCGTCGAGGCCGATCTGCACCGTGCATTCTTCGTAGGCGCGCTGCGTGCCGGCAAGCCTGCCGCTGTGAGGCGCGGTGCTGGACACGGCATTGAACAGCGTGCTCTTGCCGGCGTTGGGCATGCCGACCAGGGCGATGCGCAGGCGCCGTTCGCCGCGGAACAAGGGCATACGCAAGGGGACGGTGGCGTGTTGCGCCTGGCGTTCGCCGCGGATATTCGCCGTTTTGGGCATGAATCATTATAAGGTAAGGGCACGACGGAGATCGCGGATGGATGCGGCGTTCGCAGCGCGGCCCCGCGCTGCGCCAGATTGCATCCTATGCCTTGCTCACATACAATCCGACGGGACGGCGAAGCCCGGCGAGGCTTCATGTCCATTCGAATATCCTGAGGAGGAGACTATGAAAGGCGCACGCTGGTTAGGGCTGTGCACGCTCGCATTGGGCTTGTGCATGGGAAATGCAGTCGCGCAGGACAAGCACATCGACCTGAAGCTTGCGACCTGGCTCCCGCCGCAGCATCCGCTCAACCCCGCATTGCAGGTGTGGGCCGAGGACATCAAGAAAGCATCGGGCGGATCCCTCGGCTATGCCCTGTTTCCCTCCGAGCAGCTGGGCAAGGCATTCGATCACTATGACATGGCGCGCGACGGGATCGCCGATTTTGCCTACGTCAACCCGGGCTACCAGCCCGGACGTTTCCCGGTGATCGCCGGCGCTTCGCTGCCTTTCCTGTTCTCCAACGGCAAGAGCGGCAGCGCTGCCATCGACGCCTGGTACCGCCAGTACGCGGCCAAGGAAATGAAAGACGTGCATTTCTGCTTCGCCTTCGTGCACGATCCGGGTGCCTTGCATTCGCATAAGAAAATCGTCTCGCCCGACGAGATACGCGGCATGAAGATACGGCCGGCAACGAGTACCATCGGCCAGATGGTGACCTTGCTCGGCGGCACCAACGTGCAGTCATCGGCGCCCGAGGCGCGCGATGTGCTCGAACGCCGCGTCGCCGACGCGATTACCTTCCCCTGGGGCTCGCTGGTGCTGTTCGGCATCGACAAGGTGGTTAAGTTCCACATGGATGTGCCGCTGTACACGACGCCTTTCGTCTGGGTCATGAACAAGGCGAAGTACGACGCCATGTCCGCGGCGCAGAAAAAGGTCATCGACGCCCACTGCAACACCGAGTGGGCGCAGAAGGTGGGCGCGCCCTGGGCCGACTTCGAATTCGCCGGCCGCGCCAAGCTCGCCGCCGAGCCGGGCCACGAGGTCTACAAGCTGACGCCGGAGCAGCTGGCGGCCTGGCACAAGGCGGTCGCCCCGGTCGAGGCTCAGTGGGCAAACGACGTGCGCAAGGAAGGCTACGATCCGAAGTCCGTGCTCGACGGCCTGAAGCAAACCCTGACCAAATATAAAGCGGGCTTCTGAGCCGCATTTTCCGCTTTCAGGCGGGCCCGGCCGAGCATGATGTCGGCCGGGCCCGCTCGTGTTTGAAGCCACCCCTCCTCACCTGACAGCCGGTCAGTACCGATGCCGCGACACGTGAAGCGCAACTTCATGGACCGGGTGATCGACTCGATCGAGCTGCTGGCGGCGGTGTTCGTCGGAATCGTCGCCGCCGACATATTCATCTCGGTCCTGCTGCGCTATTTTTTCAGCGTGTCCATTCCTGATGGCTATGATTTCGGACGACTGCTGCTCGGCATTCTCATATTCTGGGGTATCGCGGCGACGAGTTACCGCGGCACGCACATCACGGTCGATTTGGTGTGGGGGGCGGTCGGCCCCAGGTACAAGCGCCTGATCGACATTTTCGCAACCCTGGTGCTGCTGTTCGTGGTGACGGTGCAGACGGTCATGTTGTTCGACAAAGTCCGCGGCACGTTCGCGGACCACGTGCTGACCTACGATCTCGGCCTGCCGACCTGGCCGTTCTTCGCGGTCGCCTGGGCCGGCGACGTGTCCGCCGTAGTCCTGATTGCGATACGCACTTATCGCCTGATATTTCATCCGGACCTGGTTGCGCCCAGGCACCAGGCAGAAGCCGATGAGTGAGGCCTTCGTGATGGGCACGGACGGAGTCGCCATCACCGGCTTCATCGTCCTGTTCGCGCTGATGCTGTTGCGCGTCCCGGTGGGAATGGCGATGGGCCTGGTCGGCGTAACCGGATACAGCTACCTGGTCGGTGCCGGCCCGGCGCTGAAGCTGGTCGGGCAAACCTCGATGCGTACGGTGACCGATTACACCTTCGGCGTGATCCCGATGTTCATACTGATGGGGGCGTTCGTGTCGAATTCCGGCGTCAGCCGCGAGCTGTTCCGGGCAGCGAATACGCTCGTCGGGCATTTGAAGGGCGGCCTGGGCATCGCCACCGTTGTCGCCTGCGGCGGCTTTGCCGCGATCTGCGGCTCGTCGGTCGCGACCGCGGCCACGTTCGCAAATGTGGCCTATCCGGAAATGCGCCGCTATGGCTATCCGCAGACGTTTTCGACGGGCGTCATCGCGGCCGGCGGAACGCTGGGCGCGATGCTGCCGCCTTCGACCGTGCTGGCCGTCTACGGCATCATCACCCAGCAGGATATCGGGAAACTGTTTGCGGCCGGCATTCTGCCGGGCATGCTCGCTATGTCGATGTACGTGATCACGGTCGCGCTGATCGGCCTGGTGCGGCCGAAGTTCCTTCCGGCCGGCACGCCCAGCACCTGGACCCAGCGTTTCAAGGGGCTGAGCGACGTCTGGGCGCCCCTGGTGTTGTTCGCGTTCGTCATCGGCGGCCTGTACGGCGGCCTGTTCACCCCGACCGAGGCGGGCGGCGTGGGTGCGGGGGGCGCCTTCGTCCTCGGCGTGCTGCGCCGGCGCTTGACGCGCGCGCTGATTCGCAAGTCCCTGCTCGATGCCACGCGCACCTCCGCCGCGGTGTTCACGGTGCTGATCGGCGCGATCCTGTTCGGCTATTTCCTCACGGTCACGCAGACGCCGCAGAAAGTAACCATGTTTCTGACCGGTCTCGGGCTCGGGCGCTACGGCGTGCTGGTGCTGATCATGCTGATGTATCTGGTGCTCGGCTGCCTGATGGATGCGATGGCCATGATCATTCTGACCGTGCCGATCATTTTCCCGGTGATCATGGCTCTTGGCTTCGACCCCATCTGGTTCGGCGTCATCATCGTCATGACGGTCGAACTCGGGCTGATCCATCCGCCGGTGGGCATGAACGTGTTCGTCATCAAGAGCGTGGTGAAGGACGTGAGTTTCACCACCATCTTCCTCGGTGTGCTTCCGTTCGTGGTCACCGACCTGATTCGGCTTGCGATCCTGATCAGCTTCCCCATGATCGCGCTCTACCTGCCGGGGCGCATGGGTTGACGCGTTAGTCCGGGGACGACAGGCGCTCGCGCACCAGCTGGATGTGGCTGCGCAGGGAGTACAGCTGGTCGGCGTAGGACAGGGGCACCGTCACGTTCTGCGCCTTGGCCTCGAGCTTGTCGAGCGCGTCGCGCAGCGCCGCTTTGGACGCCGAACTCTCGCGCAGCGCATCCTCGATCTCGCGCAGCTGGCGGTACCAGCGGAAGATGCGCGAGCGGATGCGGAATTCGTACAGCGGCGGCACCACGCGCGCGAGCGGGATCAGCACCGCAATAATGGACACCAGCACCACCCACATGCGCTCGATCAGGTTGGCCAGCCAGAAGGGCAGGTAGCGCTGCAGCAGCGGCGCGCCGTTGCGGTAGTAGCGCTCGGCTTCCCTGGCCAGCGGCAGCTCGGTATTCTGCGGCGAGGGGAATTCACCGGCGTGCACGAGCCAGCCGGTGCCGCTGTGGATCTTGTGCGCCGCCTGCACGAACAGCTGCAGCAGCGCTGGATGGGTGTCCGCGCGCGCCACCAGCGCGGTGGTCGTGGCGATGAGCGGCAGGTCGTGCGCCGGCAGGTCGCGCGCGAGGCTTACCACGCCGCGTGGCAGCGTCACCGCGCGCAGGTAGGGAAGGCGGCGCGCATACGCCTCCGCCTGCGCGAACTCGAATGGTTTCACGCCGGGCGTCTGCAGCAGCATCTGCACCATCAGCGATTCGGGCGCCGCGGCGAGCACCATCGCGTCGAGCTCGCCGGCGAGCAGGGCCACTACCGCGGGCGTCTGCTCCATGCGGCTCTCGGTGAAGCTGCTGCGCTCGATGCCGTTGGCGTGCAGCAGCTTGCCGAACAGGCCGGTCACGCCGCTGCCGCGCGCGCCCACGTCGACGCGCCAGCCGCGCAGGTCCTCCAGCTGCGTCAGCGTCGCCTGGCGATTCAGCTTCTGCGCCGCTTCGCTGCGGTAGAACAGCCACACGGGTTCGAGGTAGAGGCTGCCCAGGGACACGAGCTGCACGCCGCGCGTGTCTTCGTCCGCGGCGCGCGTGGCATCGCTGGAACCGCCGCGCACGAAACCCAGCTCCACCTCCTGTGTGGCATCGCGCAGCAGGCGCCTGTTCTCCGCGGAACCCTGCGTGGGCCGGAGCACGACCTCGATGCCGTAGCTCCTGAGTTCGTCCGCGTAGCGCTTGCCGAACTCGGCGTAATCGCTTTGCTCAGGCCCGGTTGCGAGCACTACGCGCTTGGGCGGAGCCGGATCGAGCAGGTAATAGGCAGCGGCAAGCAACAGCAGGGCGATCAACACGAACGGCCCGGCCGTCGCGACCAGATCGCGCAGCGAGAGCAGTGTGTTGCGCAGCAGGCGTGGCATGCGCGGAAGCATAGCGGAAATCCGTCCGGATCTGGCGCCGGCGCGCGGGCCAAAGGCGGCAACGGGACAGCGTCGAGGCCGCGTCGCGCGCGATGATGGCGATGGACTTCTGCGCGCGGAGCCGGTAGACTGCCGCCCTTTTCGCACATCTGTGTCCATGGCCGCCGTGACCGAGCATGCATCGCCCCAGGGCGCCGACGCCGGTCGCGCGCCGGCGGAGCGGATCGCACGCGAAATGGCGCGCCGCCGCACCTTCGGCATCATCGCGCACCCCGACGCGGGCAAGACCACCCTGACCGAAAAGTTGCTGCTATTTTCCGGCGCCATCCACCTTGCGGGCACGGTGAAGGCGCGCAAGAGCCGCCGGCACGCAACCTCGGACTGGATGGAAATCGAGAAGCAGCGCGGGATTTCGGTGGCGAGCTCGGTGATGCAGTTCGAATACCGCGACTGCGTGGTCAACCTGCTCGATACCCCGGGACACCAGGATTTCTCCGAGGACACTTACCGCGTGCTCACGGCGGTCGATTCCGCGCTGATGGTGATCGACGCGGCCAAAGGCGTGGAAGAACAGACGATCAAGCTGCTCAACGTGTGCCGCATGCGCAGCACCCCCATCCTGACCTTCATGAACAAGATGGATCGCGAAACCCGGGATCCGGTGGCGCTGGTGGAAGAGGTGGAGGCGGTGCTGAAGATCCAGTGCGCCCCGGTGACATGGCCGATCGGCATGGGCAAGTCCTTTCGCGGGGTCTACCACCTGCTGCGCGATGAGATCCTGCTGTTCACCGCCGGCGAGGAGCGCGCCGACCAGGAATTCGAGACCGTCGCCGGCATCGACAACCCGCGCCTGGCAGAAATGTTTCCGCGCGAGATCGAACAGCTCAAGAGCGAAGTCGCGCTGGTGCGCAGCGCGCTGCATCCGTTCGATCCGGTCGCATTCCTCGATGGCAGGCAGACGCCGGTGTTTTTCGGTTCCGCCGTGAACAATTTCGGCGTACGCGAGATCCTCAGCGCGCTGATCGACTGGGCGCCGGGGCCGCGCGGACGCGATGCCACGACGCGTGTGGTCGCTCCGGACGAACCGCGTTTTTCCGGCTTCGTGTTCAAGATTCAGGCCAATATGGATCCGGCGCACCGCGACCGCATTGCGTTTCTGCGCGTGTGCTCGGGGCGCTTCGAGCGCGGCATGAAGATCAGGCACTTGCGCATCGGGCGCGACATCAAGGTGAACAACGTGGTCACGTTCATGGCCTCGAATCGCGAACAGGTCGAGGAGGCCTATGCCGGCGACATCATCGGACTGCCCAACCACGGTCAAATGCAGATCGGCGACAGTTTTTCCGAGGGTGAGGCGCTGTCGTTCACCGGCATTCCGTATTTCGCCCCGGATTTTTTCCGCTCGGTGCGCATCCGCAATCCGATCAAGGTAAAGCAGCTGCACAAGGGCCTGCAACAGCTCGGCGAGGAAGGCGCGGTGCAGGTGTATAAGCCCGCGCTGGGCGGGGACCTGATCCTGGGCGCGGTGGGCGTGCTGCAGTTCGAAGTGGTGGCGAGCCGGCTGCAGAGCGAATACGGCGTAGACGCGGTATTCGAGGGCACCGCGATCACCTGCGCGCGCTGGGTCACCGGCGAGGACCGGCGCATGCTCGCCGATTTCGAGAAAACGCTCGGGCACAATGTCGCGCGCGATGCCGCCGGCAATCTCGCCTACCTCGCCCCCAACCGCGTCAATCTCCAGCTTACGCAGGAACGCTGGCCCAAGCTCGTGTTCCACGAGACGCGCGAACACGCCGTTGCGCCCGCCTGAGCCGGCGCCGGGAGGAGAGGGCCCAGCACGCGCCGGGACCCAAGCGCAAGCCCCGCATGCGCGCGGACCTAAAGAGAAAACCCCGTTTCTCGCGTGGACCTAGAAAGAAAGCCCCGCTTCTCGCGGGGACCCAAAAGAAAGCCCCGCTTCTCGCGGGGCTTGTGGGCACCCATTTTGGAAGTGCCGCTGCCGTAGTTACGGCGGGGTAAGGGCTTACGCCCCGTTGTGGTGGAATCAAGAATGACTATCCAGTCGATTCGTCTCCTTCTGTGGCCACACTTTATTCATAGACGCCGCCGCGGCGATAGTCAAGCCCGGCGCGCACTCGAGGCGGCAGCCGGCGCGGCATTGCCCGTATTGGTCGCATCAGGTAGATTGCGCAATTGCGAGTGCGGCGCTGCCCCGGGACGTCGAATTTCTCGCGTTCCGTGGAATGCCCGAAATGCGGAGACAGCATGAAAACCCTATTAATCGCGGCGATCGCCTGGTGTGCGGCCTTGGGTGCCGCCGGCAGCGTGCAGGCGCAAAGCGCCTACCCGAACCGGACCATTACCATGGTGGTGGGATTTGCGCCGGGCGGGGGCACCGATGCGGTGGCGCGCATTCTCGCCAAGAGCCTCAGCGAAAGGCTGGGGCAGCAGGTGGTGGTGGAGAACAAGGCGGGCGCGGGCGGCAACATCGCGACCGACGCGGTCGCGCACGCGGCGCCGGACGGCTACACCATCCTGCTCGGCAGCGTGGGCTCGCTC
>JAANCK011211350.1_pt1 | contig 33101 bp, 54 predicted proteins | sample 7277841 | NCBI WGS metagenome assembly JAANCK01 (sample SAMN14222788, study PRJNA588281) | permafrost metagenome | isolation source: Arctic cryosol methane SIP | place: Canada:Nunavut | collected 2015-07 | reverse complement strand
CCCTTGTGGATCTGGCATCCGCAGTGCGAGCACGGTCCAGGCGTGCGCACGTTGACCATCTTGTCCCGCAGCACGCTGTCGCCGGGTTCGCCGAAGTCGCCTTCAAAAGGATCGAAGGCAAGCACGTTGCTTTCAAATTCCGATGCGCTCATGGCGTCTCCTTGGCGGCCCGGTCTGTGATAGCCGCATCCACAGCCTTGGTGAAATGATCTTCCACGCGGCCATCGGTGATGTCGGTGCCTGGGACCGCCTTCAGGTGCGTGACGCTGAACCAAACACCTTGCGTGGTCGAGTAGTGGCCGCCGACGAAGCGCAGCAGTTCGCGCCAGCGCGCGGCATCCAGTGCATCGCCGTGCGCCCAGTCGCTGATGCGATCCTCGAATGACTCCTCACCTGCAGGAGCGCCTGGCGCCGCAGGCAGCGGCATCCAGTGCGTGGGCTTGCCTATGTGCTCCCACTTTCCGTTCAACAAGATGGCGCGCCCCACGTAGCCGAGTGCATTGCAGGCCAGCACGCTCTTGCCTGCTGGAGCCGTCTCAATCGGTTGCCAGTTCATGGTGTGTCCTCAAATTGCATCGGCGCAGTGCTGGAGCGCCTGGGGTTGTTGGGCGAGCGCGGCGCGCAGGGCTTCGGGGGCCAGCGGCGCGGCGGGTGTGAGGCTGGCCACCAGGGCAAGCAGCCGGGCGATCTCGGCCTGCTGCTCGCCGATCAGGTACTCGGCGACGGCCGGGTTCGCCGCGGCGCGGGCGGGGTCAACCTGCATTGCGGGCCTCCTGTTCCAGCGCGGCGGCCACGCCCTCGCTGCAGTGCTCGAGCGCGAAGTCCACCAGCGCGGTGTGCAGCTCGGCGGCGCTGGCCTGGCCCACCATCAGCCGCGAGAACACGCCACGCACGGGCTCGTTGTCGCAGTCCAGGGCGTGCAGCAGCAGCTCGTCGGGCGACCAGCCGCCGCGCGGGCCGGATATGCGGGTCTCAAACCAGTCGGCGGGTTTCGTGAGCCGTAGGCCGGTGCGGATCTCACGATCAGCCTGGACAGCCCAGTAGTCGCTGGCCGCGTCGTCGTCGCTCAGCCGCTGGACATGCGTGTCTGCCGCGAAGGAGACGAAACATGGGGGGCGGGCGTTCATGGCGTGCTCCCGGTGGCCTTGACGATGGCGGCGCGGGCCTTGGCGATTAGCGCGGCAGTGTCATCGCCGCCAAACGTGTTCGCCTCACAGAAGGCCAAAGTCTCCTTTAATGCCGCCATCAGGTCGTCGCGCTGCCCGGCCAGTTGCCGGAACTGCTCGGCGGCAGACGCTGCCGCATTCCAGATCCAGTCGATAGGGCAGTCGCCTTTCAGGTGGTCTGTCCATGGCTCGCACTGTTCGCCCCACTCCGAGGTGTTGTGATACGCCTTTCCGGCCTTGGCCACTGCGTGCAACACCACATCGACGGGGTAGCACTTCGTGATCCCGAAGCTGTAGTAGTAAGCGTCGAACGCGCGATTGTTCTCGTATAGAGAATCGGGCTTTGGGTTGCTCGTCATGAAGCCTCCTTGCGGCCCGCAGGCCAATGAAAAAGGCCCGGAGCGGTGTGCTGCGGTCCGATGAAAAGAGCCGGCGCCATTGCTGGCACGCCTGGGGAGTCAGGGAGGGTTGGAGATAGTCCCCCAGGGCCCGGCTGGAAAGAGAGAGCCGCGTGTTGCGCGCAAATCGCTTGCATCCATCTCCGGTGCGCGCGCGGCTGGAAACCATCACAACTGCAACCGGCAGAGCTGCAGCACTATCCCGAGGGACCCAGTTGCAGATGTGATGGGCCCTGGGCTTGCCAGGGCGGGGGGATCAGTCTTCTTGGCCGCGCCTGTAGGCCTCAGCGCGCTCTTCCGGCGAGAGGTCGAAGAAGTTTTCGACGCCGCCACGGTCTGCGGCATCTCGCATGCGGTCTGCTCGCTCTTCTGGCGGTCTATCCCAAAAGTTCTCGTTGCAGTTCATCTCTCATCTCCTTGGTGTGCCCCGGCTACGAGCCGGGGGAGGGGTTCATTCGGGGACTTTGGCGAACGTCCGCTTTGTCACCGTGACTTGCTCTTCCGTGCAGATCAGGTCGTAGGCGTCCTCCATCCATGGGATAGCGTCGGGTTCGCTGTGCTTGCCGCCGCCGTAGTAGTGCGTCCAGCCGACCCAGGAGCCGTCTGGCATCTGCTTGGCGACTGCCTCGGTCTCGTAGTTGCGCGATCCAGGTGCGCTGAGGCCGGTTTCCTCGCCGGTGCTGCGGAGCTCGCTGCGCGCGTCTTGCAGCATTCCGCCCTCGTCGTGCTCTTCGTAGAGGGCATCCACGTTCTCGGCGGTGATCTCTGCATCAGCGGCCAGGGTGATGTCTTTCCACTTGGCGGCAAGCAGCAGGATTGCGTGCTTCAACTTCTGTTCTGGCGTCATGTCTGCTCCTGTTGAAAAACCAAAGGCGCCGCGAAGGGTCATGGCGCCTTTGGTTCTGCCCCTGTGCGCCAGGGGCGGGCGGTCAGGCGGACGCCTTCGGGGCGATGCTGAACTCCTGGCCATCCAGGTAGTAGTAGGTCTTGTCGTGGCGGTTGTATTCGCACTTCAGTGTGGCAACGTAGACCACATCGCCAACCATGAACTCCTGCTCATAGACATCATTTCCACAGTTGTAGGCGCCTTGGCAGTCATCGAACGCGCGGTTCGCCAGGACATCCTGCAGAGCCTCGGCATCTTCCAAAGATGGGAATACGTTGTTCTCGGCTGCTTGGTCGAACTCGTCGTAGGCCTGCTGTGCAGCCTCCAGGGCCTTCTTGGCGGCGTTGATTTCAGCCTTCAAGGTCTCGCGTGTCTGTGTGCTCATGAGTCACTCCGTGGTGGTTGAAAAAACGAAGCGCACTCGGCTGAATGCGCTTTGGTCTTTCCCCTGAACTGGGTCAGGGGAAGGGGGTGGGTCAGAGCTGCTGCTTTGCCTTGCGCCGCACTTCGGGGTCGGTGTCGAGGCGCTGAGGCTTGCCGATGGCCTGCTGCTGCCGCTCTTTCGGGAACAGCGCATCGAACGCGTCCAGCACGGCCGCCTTGTAGTTGGCGCGCTGGGCCTGCTTTCGCTTGTCGTTGAGCTTGGTGACCGTCATGCGGCCTCCAGCATCTTGGTGAACATGCCCCGGCCATGGTTCTTGCCGCCGCACCGGCATTCGCAAGTGCCGCTGTGTTTGCCATTCAGGCACTTGGCATTGCACTCGTGCAGAGAGGGCCGAGCCTTGTATTCGATGCGGCGCGTGACCGGCATCAGGGCGCCGGACTGCGACCAACCAACCCACATCTGATATCCGTCGTAGCGGAAGCCCTTCACGCCGGGCCAGCGGGCGGCGAATTCCTTGTTTGGCATGCCGGTGATGGCGGACAGCTTTTCAGCTTCGCCCGTGATGTCGCTGAAGTAGTGGAATGCCATGTCTGTGCTCCTTGTGAACAAACCTCAGCCCTGCGCGCAAGACTGAGGTTTGATCCCTGTTGACGTACAAGGTGGACGGCTGGCATCTCCCCGAACTCCAGCGGCCTCAGATTCGAGGACGTTGGCGGGCTCCAGCACGCGTTTTTGATCTAGCCCCAGCTGGGCCCGGCTCGCGAGTGTTGGTTCTCGCGCCACCTGTCTTTTGCTTCTGCCGACAGATCACAGGGGCAGGGCCTTGCGGCCTGTTCATCCTTCCTTGAGAGCTACAGAGAGATGCGGGCTGGTACTGAACTCCAGCATGACCAACTAGCCGTTTAGGGCCGCTTACCAGTCGGTCGGCATCATGCAGAACGAGGGTGCACCACCTGCATGGCCCAACTTATGTTCCCGCGCATCAGCCTGCGCATTCCGCATCTCTCTGTAGCCCTCGGTTTTTAAAGATCCGTCGGCGCAGGCTCTATCGCCTCCCACCCTCCGCAGCCGCCCTGGGGCGTTTGTTGCTGCGATGGGTTTAATGTGCCACATGGCACGGAGCATTGCAAGAACTTTTTGAAAAATATTCTGGCGACGTGGATGTTGCCATGCGCGCAACGTTGCACTACCATCGACTCATGAATACTATCGACATACGCGCCCACCTGGGTGGCATAAACGTCACGGAGTTCTCTCAGCGCCACAAGCTGGCACTGAGGACTCTGATGCGCATCAAAGCTGGCGGTAAGCCCGCATCAGCAACTGCAAAAGTCGTGGCTGACGCGATCAGAAAAGATATGCGGCGCACACGTGCTAAGCAGGCCGTTAGCCCTGGACTGTGATGCCGCTCTCGGCTAAAATCATCTCAGCACGGCCTGGCGGCTGTGCGCTTGCCCTGGCGGGCGAGTTTCCGTCACAAATATGCCTTGTAGGGCGTCCCGCGCTGAATTTGTGCAGCGACCGCCAGATGGTCTTACGGCCATGGGGCGTCCTACAAGGCATGGACTAAAAATGCAATCTAGACCCAGGTCTCAAGACCATCAATCCAACGCCTTCGCCATCCCGGCGCGCTCTGTCGCTCGTGGATTCCGGTTCCAGAGGGCTTGCGAGAAATCCCAAGATCAACGCATCGTCGTAGCCAGCGGGAAAGTCAGCCAAGCTGATGTTGACCGCCGCTCTGCTATGCGCCTTGCGCGCATTTGAGGAGACGGCCATCAACTACTACCCATTCCACATCGGCGACTACATCGCCCATACAGCGCACCTCGATCCCATCGAGGACTGCGCATATCGCCGTCTGCTCGACGCCTACTACCTCAACGAAGGGCCGCTCCCCGCCGACGCTGCTGATGTCGCGCGCAAGATCCGCATGAAGGCCAATGCAGCGGACGTTGAGCGAGTGCTGAACGAGTTCTTCACCCTGACGGATGACGGATGGCTGCACGCTCGTTGCAACGACGAGATCTCCAAGATGAAGGAGAAGCAGTCGAAGGCAAAAGCGTCCGCTGAAGCATCGGTGCGCGCCCGTCAAGCGAAGGCTGGAGCGAACGTTTCCGAGAAGAAGAGCGACGAAGAAGCGAACGGCGAACGAACGCTCAACGAACGCTCAACGGATGCTGAGCTACCAACACCAACACCAACACCAACACCAAATAAAGAAGAATCTGACGATTCTTCGTCGCCTTCGGCTCCTGCCAAGCCTGCCCGTGGCTCCGGCAAGCGATCCGCAGTGTCGTCCATCGACGGTGTGCCGGCCAGCCTCTTCGCGGAATGGCTGCAGGTCCGCAGGGCAAAGAAGGCTGGGCCGGTGAGCCAGACCGTGGTTGACGCGCTGCAGCGCGAGGCCGGCGCGGCGGGCATCACTGTCGAGCAGGCAGTTCGCACCTGCGTTGAGCGCGGATGGCAGGGCTTCAATGCCGAATGGCTCAGGAAGGCCCCTATTGGCCCCGCCATGCGTTCGTTTGACCCTGGTGCACCCGTAGAGACCTTCGCACAGCGCGCGGCCCGCCAGCGCGTCGAGGAGGTCTCGCCGATGGCTGCGAGAAAAGCTCCTGGCGCAGGGTTTGAGGCCGCCCAGCGATTCATGAACGGCGGCGACGTGATCGACGTGACGCCGCGAGCCCAGCCGCAGCTGGAGATCGACGGAGGCTCGTATGGCCGTTGAGACCTTCACCGATGTGATCGAGGCCATCTTCACCAAGATGCAGGTCCGCTATGGAGCGACGTGGCTGCGCCAGTGGGAAGGCGTGGACATGAACCTGGTGAAGAGCGACTGGGGCAACGAGCTTTCCGGCTTCGCGCGCAACTTGGAGCCGCTGCGCTACGCCCTGCGCAACCTGCCCGACCGCTGCCCGAACGTGAGCCAGTTCCGTGCCATTGCCAACTGCTGCCCGCTGCCCGAGTTCAAGCAGTTGGAGGCGCCCCGGGCCAGCGAGAAGGTGGTGGCTGAGCAGATCGCCAAGCAGACCGACCTGAAGGCCGCGATGGCGCCGCGCCACGACCCGAAGGAATGGGCTAGGTCGAAGCTGAAGCGCGCGGAGGCGGGTGAGCGCATCAGGCCAATCGTGTTGCTGTTCGCACGCCAGGCGCTGGGCATGGAGGGCAAGCAGAAATGGCAATGACCCTCATCCAGCACCTGCGCGGCGGCGCGGTCCTGCGCTACCGCCAAGGCTTCGGCTTCTACGTGGTCAAGGACGGCAAATACACCAATGTGACCCAGGCCGAGGGCGAGAGCGCCATCCGCGCCGGCCGCGTTCGCCCCGAGAGCAAAGAGGCCGACAAGTTCGGTGTCTTCCACTTCGCATTGACCAACAAGGAGACGGCATGAACGCACTGCAAAACATCGCGCCCGCGCTGACCATGAGCAGCCGGGAGATCGCTGAACTGGCGAATGAATTCGCGAAGACGAAAGTCCGGCGTATGGCAGAGAAGGGCTTCGTTTACTACGTGGCGCTATCCAGCGGGCTGCTCAAAGTCGGGCACAGCAAGCGCGACCCCAGGACCCGGATCCTTTCCCACGCAAATACCGCGCGTGTCGCCATGGCCGAAGTCAAGGAATCGCGTGTATTCGAGGTTTATGGGCCAAGTGTCCTTGAGGCATTCCTCATCGCTGAACTGTCCAAGTCCTGCAAATCAGTGACGCGTGAATGGTTCTCTGGAGCGACCCCGGAGCAGGTTGAAGCGATTTTGAGCGCCTGGCAGTTCGATGAGGGTCATGAACTGGTGCGTAAAGGTCGCGAAGTCCTTGCAAAGGCTTCTGCATCCATGGATGAGAGGTTCGCATCGCTTGTCGGCCCGGAGAGAGGTAGGCATGGGCACGTGTGGTCTGAATGCCGCTCCTTCGCTTCTGCGTTGGCAAAGCGGGCTGCTCATGACGTGCCCGAGTTCTACACCAAGTTCATGGATGGGGCAGCAATTACGAGATTGGAGTTGGTGGCTTGGATTACCGCCTACGAGTCGTCTGCAGATTCCTGGATTGATCTGGCGCTTGTTGCAGAGGAGTCTCCCGGCGATTTTGTCGCCATTTGCGAGCGAACCGTAAGCGAAATGCTGTTGGGCCTGTCGCCCAGCCAGGAGGCCCCATGACCACCTGCATCACCTGCCAGCACTGGCAGCCCAAGAAAACAGACCCAGGGATGCGCCGGCTCGGCTTTGCGCAATGCATGAAGCGCGCCAAGGGCCACACGTACAGCGCCGCGGCGCCGGCCTGTGACCAGCACAAGGCAGTAACTCAAGAGCAGGCCCAGAAGCGGGCCGAGTGGATCAACAAAGGAGTGGGGCAATGAGCAAGACAAAGACACAGAGCGAGGCGCTGGAACTTGCGGAGTTCTTCGGAAGCATGAAGAAATCCAGCCATCGCTGGTATGACGGCGTGCCAGTTCACGAGAAGGCAGCCGCCGAGCTGCGCCGCCTGGACGCAGAGAACAAGGCCCTGCGCGGCTTGGCAGCCACCTGCTACGCCGGCCTGGGCGCGGAATGCAACCTGCCCGAGAACTGGCTGGATGCGCTGAATGCTGCCGCCAATGGCGAGGCATTTGACACCGAGGGCCTGCTGCCGTTCACGGCCGGCACTGTGGCTGCGCGCGATGCGGCTTTCGAGGCCGTGCGCCAGCGCCTGTGCAAGGTTCCGCGATGGTCATTCCACCTCGACTCTAGGGGAAACATCCGTCGCGTGGATGACGCCAGCGGCAACTGGATCGAGTTCTCGGCCGCGCATCAACTATTCGACCCCGTTGCTGTGGACGCCGCTCTCGCCGCCCAGGCCGCAGCCAAGACAGGAGACGCAGCATGACCGAGCGCGAAATGCTGGAGGCGGCGGCTCGGGCCAGGGGCATGCACGTCCTGGCCGAAGGCGAGCCGTGGCCATCCGAGTGCGAGGGATGGTTTTTCAAGGAAGTGGATGGTCGGGCCTATCTGTGGAATCTCGACGGTCCGGCGAGGCCGTGGAACCCTAGGCACTGCGGCGAGCAGGCGATGGATCTGGCTGCTGCCCTGCGCATCAGCGTGGAGCACAACCACCCGGCAGACAACCACCCATGGGTCAGTGCATCGGTTGATGGATACACGCCAACGCCAGAACGTGCCTGCTTTGGCTTCATGGAAGACGTGCCCGACGAATCCCAGCGCGCGGACCGCATGCGCCTGGCCATCCTGCGCTGTGCTGCGGCTCAAGCGCTCGCCATGGGCGCGGAAACGGCTGAAAACGGGTCGAAAACGGCTGGGAATGGCGTGGATGCTGGGTTTCACCGTGGGCGCGGAGTTGCGCCGAAGGAGCAAGCATGAAGCCCCGCATGCGCAAAGAGCGCGGCGTCTGGCTGTGCTTCTCTCCGGTCTACCAGGGCTTCCTCCTGGCCGGCCGGGTCTACGGCTTCGGCCTGACACCCCAAGCCGCCTACGAGTCGTGGGCGGGGAAGGGGGCGCAGGCATGAAAAACCGCTACAGGATCGTCCGAGACGCATACCTTGGATATGAGGCTCAGGTGAGCTATTGGTGGCTGCCATTCTTCTGGTTCCAGATGGGCTTCGCGAACACCCATTCTTCTGTCGGAGAGGCAGAGCGGTACATCAGGAGAATGAGGCGGGAAGTCGTCAAGGAGGTGCGCCATGACTGACCGCCTCACCCTGAGCCTGTGGGAAGAGGGCCAAGCCCACAAGGCCATCAGCTTCCTCTGGAAGAACGCCAAGGAGGCCGTGCGCGATGGCAAGCGCATGGTTGCGGAACTGAGGCCAGAGAAGCGCAGCGATGCGCAGAACCGCCGCCTGTGGTCGATGCTCGCCGACATCAGCGCCCAGGTGAACTGGCACGGCCACAAGCTGACCAGCGAGGAATGGAAGGACGTGTTCAGCGCCGCGCTCAAGCGCACGAAGGTCGTGCCAGGTCTGGATGGCGGATTCGTCGTCTGCGGCCAGTCCACAAGCCGCATGACCAAGGCTGAGATGTGCGAGCTGCAGACGCTGATGGAGTCCTTCGGCGCGCAACAGAACGTGCAGTTCAAGGCGTGGGAGGGCGAGCAGTGATCAAAACATGCTTCTTCCGCTGGGGGTTCTGGGTGCGCATCTTCGGCTATGGCTTATACGTGAAGCCATCGAGGGGATGCGAGCCGCTTTTCTCGGAGCGCTATGGATTCAGGAAGGCATGGTACTTCGCTGGCCTGCGCTGGGAGATTCTCAAGCCATGATGCGCCGCACACGCTGCCCCCACTGCAAGGGCAAGCTGGAGCCGGGCCAGCACATCCACCCGGCCTGCATCGACGCTTACTCAGAGGCCGAGGGCGCCAAGGCAGAGCGCAAGCGCCAGAAGCAGGTGAGGGCCGCTACCAGAGTAGAGAAGGCTGAAACGCGCCGGCGCAAAGAGGCCATCAAGACCATTCCTGATCTGATCAAGGAGGCTCAAGTTGCATTCAACTCATTCATCAGGGAGCGAGACCGTGCGAGGCCTTGTATTTGCTGCGGCCTACCTTTGGGAGCAGGAGAAGTGGGTGGCGCGTTCGACTGCGGCCATTACCGCTCCACGGGAAGTGCGTCCCATCTCCGATTTGACGAGAGGAATGCTCATGCCCAGCGCAAGGTTTGCAACCGCTGGGGTGCTGGCCGTGCTGTTGACTACCGCATTGGCCTTGTGGCCCGCATTGGGCTGGAGGCTGTGGAAGCACTTGAGTCTGATAACCAGCCGCGCAAATGGACCAGAGAAGAGTTGATCTCTATCCGCGACCACTACCGAGCACTGAACAAGCAAGCAAAGAAGGAGCCCACATGCTGATGAAAGCCTACGTCGACTACAACCTGATCAAAGCCGAGCACGAGGAAATCCACCTGAGGCTGCAGAACTGGGCACGGTGGGCTCGCAACGGGAACAGCGCCTACTCGCATCCCATGTGGCGGTTTTTCAAGGAAAAGGACGCCAGCGAGTCTGTCCCGCTGGATCACATCCCGGTCAACAGCTTGGACGCACACACGCTGGAAAAGCTAGTAGTCGACCTGCCCGAGAAGAACCGCCACGCGGTCCGATGGTGGTACGTCTACGCCAACAACCCAAAGAAGGCGGCAAAGCTCCTGGGAGTCACGATGGATGCGCTCTGCGAACTGGTGCATGACGCCAGAACGATGCTGAAGAATCGCGCAAAGCCTGTTGCAATCCGCAAATGATTCTGGTAACGTGGCAGCCATCGTTAGCAACAGCACTAGAACGTCCCGGTTTGCGCCGGGATGGGTGCGAGCAACATCAAAGCCCTGACCAGAAATGGCCGGGGCTTTTTCATTTCCGCAGGGCGGCACTAACCCCTCAACTGCCCCTCCTTCGAGTGCTTAGCCCTGCACCCAACAAAGACCACCATGGCCCTGACCATCAAGCAGGAGGCCTTTGCCCTTGCCTACGTGGAAACGGGCAACGCCTCTGAAGCGTACCGGCGCTCCTACAACGCCGAGAACATGAAGCCAGCAGTGATTGCGGTGAAGGCCAGTGAGTTACTGGCAAACGGTAATGTCGCGGTAAGGGTGGCTGCGCTCCAGGCTTCGCATGTTGAACGCCACGAAATCACGGTGAGTGACTTGATCCGCGAGCTTGAAGAGGCCCGAGTTGCGGCAAGCACTTCTGAGAAGCCTCAGGCTGCTGCGATGGTGGCCGCAACGATGGGCAAGGCAAAGCTGCTGGGCCTGATCACTGACCGGCAGGAGTTGTCCGGCAAGGATGGCGGCCCAGTCGAGACCGTTACGAGAGTAGAGCTAGTTCCCCTGAAATGACCACTGCGCAGATTGCCATCCCTGAGAAGCTGATTGAGCTGTTCTCGGGGGAGGCGGACGTGCGCGCGTGCTATGGCGGTCGAGGGTCTGGCAAGACACGCAGCTTCGCCAAGATGGCCGCGGTCAAGGGATACCAGTACGGCAAGGCTGGTGTCACCGGCATCTTGCTGTGTGCTCGGCAGTTCATGAACTCGCTTGAGGATAGCTCTCTGGAAGAGTGCAAGCGCGCGATAGAGGATGAGCCCTGGCTTGCTGCCTACTACGACGTTGGTGACAAGTACATCAAGAGCCGTGATGGGCGGATCACATTCGCCTTTGCTGGACTGGACCGCAACATCGCGTCGATCAAGTCCAAGGGCCGTTTGCTGTTGTGCTGGGTGGATGAAGCCGAGCCAGTGACGGATGAGGCCTGGACAACGTTGATCCCCACGCTGCGGGAAGAAGGCACGGACTGGAATGCCGAGCTATGGGTGACGTGGAATCCGAAGCGCAAGAGTGCGCCGGTCGAGAAGCGGTTCAAAGGCTCGAGCGATCCGCGCATGAAGTACGTGCGCTGCAACTGGAAGGACAACCCGAAGTTTCCTGCGCTGCTTGAGCGTGTGCGGCTGCGTGACCTGGCTGAGCGACCTGAGCAGTACGCGCACATCTGGGAAGGCGACTACGCCACGGTAATCGAGGGCGCGTACTTCGCCTCGCACATCGTCAAGGCACGGCAGGACAACAGGATTGGGCGTGTACCGGCTGACCCGCTGATGACGCTGCGAGCATTCGTGGATATTGGCGGCACAGGCGCAAGGGCTGATGCCTTCGCGATGTGGATAGCCCAGTTCGTCGGCAAAGAGATTCGAGTGCTCGACTACTACGAGCAAGTGGGCCAGCCGCTGTCATCGCATCTGAACTGGATGCGTGAGCACGGCTACGACAAAGCTCAGATCTGGCTGCCGCACGATGGCGCCACGCAAGACAAGGTGCATGACGTGTCATACGAGTCCGCGCTACGCCAGGCGGGCTACACGGTCACGGTAGTGCCGAACCAAGGCAAGGGCGCAGCCAAGGCCCGCATTGAGGCTGGCAGGCGCCTGTTCGGGTCGATGTGGTTCAACGAGGCCACGACCCAGCCCGGGCTTGAGGCACTGGGCTGGTATCACGAAAAGCGAGACGAGCAGCGCGGCATCGGCCTAGGCCCTGAGCACGACTGGTCGAGCCACGGCGCCGATGCATTCGGGCTGATGTGCGTAGCCTATGAAGAGCCTCAGGCGCAACGCAAGGCAACGCCGCAAGTAATTTCTTGGATGGGATGACATGAGCGACAAAGATGAACTCACTGATGCGCTTGAGGAGTTCCGGCTGTCTGAAGACGCCGAAGCTACCAACCGCAAGCAGTGGATCGATGACGTCAAGTTCTCCCGCCTGGGGGAGCAATGGCCGGATGGCGTGAAGCGTCAGCGAGAGCTGGATGGGCGACCGTGCCTGACAATCAATCGCCTTCCCGCGATGACCCGCCAGGTGTTGAATGACGCACGCCAAAACAAGCCTGCGATCAAGGTCCACCCAGTGGACTCGGGCGCGACACGCGAGACAGCAGAGATCTTCAATGGTCTGATCCGCAACATCGAGTACACGTCCAACGCCGACATCGCCTACGACACAGCGCTGGACAATGCCGTGACTGGCGGGTTTGGCTATTTCCGCATCACCACTGACTACGCTTGCGACGACCAGTTCGACCAAGACATCTTCATTGAGCGCATCGTCAATCCCTTGACGGTCTACGGTGACGAGAACAGCAACTGCGCTGACTCCAGCGACTGGAACAAGTCGTTCATCACAGAGTTGTTCACAGCCGAAGCGTTCAAGAAGCGCTGGAAGGGCGCGGATAAGGTCAACTGGGAAACTGACTATCAAGACCTCCCCAATGGCTGGCGAGACAACGAGCTTGTCCGGGTGGCTGAGTACTGGACGCGCAAGGAGGTCCCCGCGACGCTCCTGAAGCTCTCTGATGGCATGGTTCTCTACGAGCCAGAGTATCTGAAGATCAAGGACCTGTGCGATGCGCAGGGCTTGCAGATCGTGGAGACGCGGCCAACAAAAACATATAAGGTCACGCAGCGCATCATGAGCGGCGCCGAGATCCTGGAGACGAACGATTGGGCGGGAAAGTACATCCCGATCATTCCGGTGTACGGCGACGAGGTCATTGTTGAAGGGCGTCGCCACTTCATCAGCCTGACGCGCTGGGCCAAAGACCCGCAGCAGATGTTCAACTACTGGCGCACAGCTTCGACCGAGCTGGTTGCACTGGCGCCAAAGACTCCATTCATCGGGCCGAAGGGGGCCTTCAATAGCGACCAAGCGAAGTGGGCCACTGCGAACGTGGTGTCGCACCCATACATTGAATTCGATGGTGCTCAGCCGCCGCAACGCCAGCCATTTGCTGGCCCGCCTGCTGGAGCGCTGCAAGAGGCTCTGAACGCCTCGGACGACATGAAGGCCGTGATGGGCATCTACGACGCTGCTCTGGGTGCGCGGAGCAATGAGACATCGGGCCGAGCCATCCTGCAGCGTCAGCGCGAGTCGGACACTGCGACGTTCAACTACATCGACAACTTGGCCCGTGCCATTCGTCACGCTGGCCGTGTGCTGGTGGACTTGATCCCAAAGGTGTACAGCGCGCCACGCATGATCCGTGTGATCTATGAGGATGGCACGAACGAGTCAGTGCCGATCAACCAGCCGTTCACCCCTGACCCAGCCAAGAGTCAACAAAGCAAGGTGTATGAGGCTGGGAAAGAGCAGGAGACGGTTCAGGGGCTGACCAAGGTGTTTGACGTCACTGCTGGCAAATACGATGTGACCTGTGAAGTTGGTCCTTCGTACAGCACGAAGCGCGAGGAAGCCGCCGCCCAAATGATGGAGCTTGGCAAGATGTTCCCGCCGATGATGCAGGTGGCTGGGGATCTATTGGTCAAGAACCTCGATTGGCCAGGTGCTGATGACATCGCGGCGCGCATGAAGATGATGCTGCCGCCTCAGCTGCAGGGTCAGAACCCACAGGTCCAGCAAATGCAGCAGCAGATGCAGCAAATGGACCAGATGGCCAAGCAGGCTGTCGGCCAGTTGCAGCAACAGATCCAGCAGCTGACACAGCAACTTGAGCAGGAGAAGAGCAAGGATGCGCAAGCCATGCTGAACGCTCAGATTGATGCCAAGAAGCTGGAGATCGATGAGTACAACGCAGTCACAAACCGACTGAAGCTCACGCAGCCTGCGATGAGCCCGCAGGATATACAGATGCTGGTCATGGAGACCGTCAGGCAGGCGATGGAGCCACCTGAACACAGCGAAGAACAACAGCCGCCTCAGGGCGGTTTTTTAATGCCTGGTGAACAGCCCCCACCAGCCATGCCGTAAGGCCTGATTGGGGCAGCGCATCGTTGAGAAACGACCGCAGGAGCAGTAATGGAACAGGAACAACCCTCCGGGGATTCCCTGGCGCAAGAACAGGACGTAGGCGCCGCGTCAAACGGGCAGCAAGATCAGGAACTTGAAGCGGAAGGCCTCGAAAACGAGCAACCGGACGCGGAAGAGGATGAACTTGAAGAGGACCTAGACGGCCTCAAGGTCCGTGGCAAGAAGGGCGACATTGAACGCCTCAAGGCCGAGCGCCTCATGCAAGCGGACTACACCCGCAAAACGCAAGAGGTAGCGGCCCAGCGCAAGGCAATTGAAGCCGAGCGCGAGCGCACAGAGCAAGTGCGCCAATTTGACCAACAGAACTTGGACATCGTGGCGGACATCCGCTCGATTGATCGGGAGTTCGCGCAACTGCAGCAGATCAACCTGCAGCAGCTCCACGAACAGGACCCGCTTCAGGTGCAGAAGGTCATGTTGCGAATGCAGCAGCTGCAATCCATTCGTGGACAGGCTGCAGGAGCACTCGCGCAACGACAGCAACAGTTCAGCCAGTGGCAACAGCAAGAAGCTGCACGGTCACTGGATGAAGGAAAGGCCGTCCTGCAGCGCGAAATCCCTGGCTGGGGCCCGGATCTCGCCGCAAAGCTGGTCGAGTACGGAAAGAGTCGTGGTTACTCCGAGTCGCAACTGGCGAACGTGACCACGCCGAATTTCGTGATCGACCTGTTCCGCTCGTACCAGTTCGACACAGCCAGGAAGCAGGCCACACAGCGCAAAGCTCCGGTCCAGGAAAAGCCAGTCACTCGCGTGAACTCGACGAGCAAGACACGCGGATCGATGGACCCCGACAGCATGTCTGTCGAGGAGTGGACCAAGTGGCGGAACTCGCAAGTCAGGGCGCGCCGATAAGGCCGCTTTTCTTCATTCCTAACGCCGAGAGGCGCCGGAGATACAGATGGCAAACAGCATTCTTACCCCCACCGCAGTGACCCGTGAGGCGCTGCGTATCCTGCACCAGAAGCTCAACTTCGTGGGCAACATCAACCGCACCTACGACGACTCGTTCGCCAAGACGGGTGCCAAGATCGGCGACTCGCTGAAGATCCGGCTGCCGAACGAATACGTCGTTCGTACTGGTCCTACCCTGTCGGCGCAGGACACCACTGAAATCAGCACAACGCTGCAGGTTGCCACCCAGAAGGGTGTCGATCTGAACTTCACCTCGGTGGACCTGACCCTGAGCCTGGACGACTTCTCGAAGCGTGTGCTCGACCCCGCAATGGCCGTGCTGGCTGCGAACATCGAGGCGGATGCGCTGTCGATGATGGCTGACGTGTACAACAACGTGAACAACATCGGCAGTGCGGCCAATTTCCGCGCTCTGATGAACTCGCGGAAGGTGCTGAACGACAGCCTGGCGCCCATGGACAGCAACCGCAGTGTGCTGCTGAACACGCAGGATAACGTCGATCTGGTGGATGCTCTCAAGGGCCTGTTCCAGGACTCCACGGCGATCAAGGAGCAATACCGCGAGGGCTCGATGGGCCGCACTGGTGGCTACGACTTCTACGAGAACACGCTGATCCAGAACAGCCTGACCGGCACAGCCGCCGCGGCCACCGGCTACACGGTCAACGGCGCTGTGACGGCCAACGGCTCCACCCAGGTGGTGCTGGCTACTGGTTCGACCACGTTCAAGAAGGGCGACATCATCACGTTCGTCGGTGCGAACCGTGTGCATCCTGAGTCGAAGGTTGACACCGGCACGCTGCAGCAGTTCGTGGTCACGGCGGACTATGCAGGCGGCGCAGGCACCATCAACATCAGCCCGGCCATCTACACCTCTGGCGGCCGTCAGAACGTGGTGGCTGCTGGCATCGCCAACGGCGTGGCCGTGGCCAAGGTGGGCGGCGCATCAGCGCTTTACAAGCCTTCTCTGGCGTTCCACAAGGACGCGTTCGCTTTTGCGACCGCTGACCTGGTAATGCCGCAGGGCGTGGACTTCGCGTCTCGTCAAGTCATGGACGGCATCTCGATGCGCATCGTCCGACAGTACGACATCAACAACGACAAGTTCCCTTGCCGCCTCGATGTGCTGTACGGCTACAAGACCATCCGTGCGCAGCTGGCCTGCCGGATCCTGAGCAACTGACCATGAGGCCCCGCTTCGGCGGGTCTTCTTCGTGGAGGAAGCATGTTCCAAGAATTCCCCAAAGGTCTATGCAAGGGCGGTGTCGAGGGCGAGTGGCGCATCGTCCTGAATGACGATGAAGAGGCTGACGCTCGCACAGCAGGGTTTTCTGCGCTTGGCGAAGACGTGCAAGAGCCGAAGAAGCGTGGCCGCCCCAGGAAGGCCGAGCAATGAGCATCGCGACATACAGCGAGTTGCAGTCGGCTGTCGCTGCATGGCTCAAGCGATCTGATCTGGCAGCCCGTGTCCCTGACTTCATCAGCTTGGCTGAGACCCGCATCAAGAGCCTGGTGGACATCATCAACCTTGAAGTGACCGTCCCTCTGGCAACCACGCCAAACAGCGACATCGTCCCTCTGCCGGCAGACTTCAAGAGTCCTATCAAGCTCTGGCTCGCTGACATCAACCCGATTGAGGCACTGGACCAGTTCCTGCCGGAATCACTTCCATACAACAACGTCCCGAACCGGCCGCTGTATTGGGCTGTGGATGGTCCAAACATAAGGTTCCATTGCCCGGCAAACCAAATCTATCCAATCCAGTTCCGCTATCACCAGCTGTTTGATCTGTCGGACGGCAACCCCACCAACACCATCCTCACGAACTACCCGGATGTGTATCTGTTCGGCGCGCTTTGCGAGGCTGGCGACTTCATGTTCGATGACCAAAACGTTGTGAAGTGGGACGCCAAGTTCCGAGACGCAATCCAGCGCTGCAGCAATCAAGAGGCGAGCAACAACAAGCTTGTTCCGCTGGCCACCGAATTCGGCCAGATCCAAAAGCGCCGCTTCAACATCTTCAGGGGGTACTGATGTCTGTAGAAACCGCCCTCTATCCTTCGCAGTTGAACACTGCGTGGCCCCTGGCCTCCGACATGGTGTCGGAAGGGGATGACCACATCCGTGTGACCAAGACGGTCATCAAGACAACGCTCCCCAACGTGGCTGGCGCAATCAATGCCACAGACGTGCAGATCAACTATCTGGTCGGCGTTAACGGGCCAATCCAAAGCCAGATCGACAGCAAAGGCTCGATCACTGGACAAAACTGGAGTGGCCCCCATGTCTTCGGCGTTTCCGTTGCTGTCCCGACGCTAGCCCAGGCTACCAGCACCACAGGAGCGGCATCGACGGCGTTTGTGCAAAACGAGTGGGCCACGCGTCTGCCGAACTACACAGGCCCGATCACTGCGTCCACAACTGAGCTGAACCGCATGGTTGGCGTTACCTCTGGTGTTCAGGCTCAGATCAACGCCAAGGGAGCCATTGGCGGCCAAGTGTGGACCGGGACTCATGCCTTCCCGAACACGACAACAATCGGCCCGCTGACGCCAACGATTCAGGGCTACCTTGCAACGGCGACGAGCGACATTCAGGCCCAGATCAATGCCAAGGCTTCCAAGTCTGGCGAAATCTACACGGGTACGCACAACTTCACAGGGGCGACCGTCAACGTTGCGACAGCTGCAACAGGTTCAGCCGGAAGCGCTGCAGCAAGCCTAGATTTCGTGAACGCTACAGCCTTGTCCTCGGCTCTCCCCGGCCAGGCCGGCAACGCTGGCAAGGTCATCACGACGAACGGCACGAATGCGTCATGGTCCAACGTGCTGACTTCGTATCTGTCGGGTCCTGCGGGGGCCACAGGGGAACAGTTTCCGCAAGCGCAGGAAGTAGTCCCGCGTGCGGTGGCTTATTACAGCACTGCGACGCCCATGTCTGCATCCCCGCAAGGGACCGTTGGCTTCTTTGAGTCCACTACCGGGGGCGGCACGGATTGGCCTATGCAAGGTAGCTTGACCGTGCATGGGTGGATAGTGGAGACGTGGGATCGAGGTGGAGTCCGTACTGTGCAGACTGCGACGTTCGCCATGGCGTCGGGGTCTCTTGCTCAGGGCACACAATTCCGTAGATACCAAGTTGACGGTGTGTGGCATCCGTGGGCAAGAGCCGTTTCGGATCTTGATTTTCGTGAAAAAGTCTATGCAACAAACACCGGAGTTGGACCAGGTGATGCGAAGGTTTACTACCTTGACCCATCAAAGGGCTCAATTCATCAGCTGACAGTGCAGTACAACACGTACTTTACGGGAGCTCTTCGTGGTCTGGGTGATCAGATAACACTGCGTTTGAAATTCTCGGGAGGGGCGTGGCCCATAAGTTTCAACACTAATTTCAGGTTTCCTGCAGGCGCCGGATTTCCAACATACGCATCTGAACAAACACTTACGATGACCTTCTTCAACACCGAAGGTTCGTACATAGACGGATTTATTGCAGGAGTGCACAACCCATGACAGCGCGCTGGATAATGGCTTCTGGTGGGCAAGGTGTAATACTTAACTTTTCAGGGTTAAGCATTAATCCCGATCTTCTAGCACTTGCTAGGGCTCAGGGATGGCTAGGCTACGGGAAAATAACAATTAACGTCCTCTCCGGTGGAGATGTCGGCGCTCTAGTGATTCCTAATGATTTCCCGGACGAATCTGTCATTATCATAAATAATGGAAGAATTGGTGGATACGGCGGTAGTCGAAACTCCCGTGGAGGTACGGGCATATACACGCGCCGCAAGATCACGGTCACGAATAACGGCACCATATTCGGTGGTGGCGGCGGCGGTGGTGACGGCGGTGATGTGCAAATTTGCGCATACTCTGCGTGTAGTAACGGCTCGGGCGGATCAGGTGGGGCTGGGGGTGGGTATGTATATAACGGGACAGCTTACGAATATCGAGCGTCAGGAGGCTCTGGCAGCCAGGGAACTACTGGATCTATATCAGGCGTCAACTCTGCGACTGGTGGTCGTGGCGGCAATGGAGGCGCAGTCGGCGCGGCTGGAGTTTCTGGAGATACTGGCACAGCTAGTGGCACTGCTGAGCCTTCTGGCCCATCAAATCCCAGCTACTCTACGCCGTCATCTGGTGGGCCTGCAGGCTATTACGTTGACGGAAATTCATATGTAACTTGGCTGGTCACAGGTACTCGGCTCGGTGATGTGATTTAAGGTGCGAATATGTACTTGAATAAAGAAACTGGTGAATATCCGCTGAATATTTCTCAGATACAGGAAAGGCATCCATTGACGATGATGGCTCACAACCTGGAGTGCTATGCGCTCGTAGAGCCATCGGACATGCCTGCACACAACGCTGACACGCACAAGCCTGTCGAGATCGAGCCTGTCGAGATCGATGACGTGTGGCGGCAGCAGTGGTCCGTTGTGCCGTTGTCCGCTGAGGAGTTGCAGGCCGTGGCCGCTGCCAAGGCTCGGTCAGAGCAAGAAGCCAGGGACGCAGCGCGTGTGCGTGTCACAAAACGCCAAGCCCTGCTTGCGTTGTTTGACCTCAAAGGAATCAAGGAAGACGCGATCCTGGCCGCTATCGATGCTATCCCTGATCACGACGCCAGATACCGCGCACTTGTGGATTGGCGCGCTGAATCCATTGAGAACGACAGCCAGACAGTGCTGCAACTGGCCGATGCGCTCGGCATTTCCGCTGATCTGCCGGGGCTGTTCGCATACGCCAAGACGCTATGAGCATCCAAACTTTCACGGATCTCGGGAAGCTGGGCATCAACAAGGATGTGCAGTCCCAGGAGTTGCCAACTAACGCATGGTCTGACGGCATCAACACGCGATTTCGTGATGGCGGCGTCGAGCGCATGAAGGGCGAGCTGCAGGTCTTCACAACGCCGACGACGATCCCGTATTGGCTGCAGCCGTACTACCAAGGCGGCAAACGCTACTGGATCCACGCTGGCTTGGGTGCTGTCTATGCCGATGACGGCACGACACGCACAACGATCACCCCATCTCCGGCTCCCAGCGGGGCGATTGATGATCGCTGGACTGGTGGTGTGCTCAATGGCGTCCTTGTAGCAAACAACAGCAAGGACGTGCCGTGGTATTGGGCTGGTACTGGCGTGATGCTGGCTCTCCCGGGTTGGGACAGCACGTGGCGCGCTGCTTCGGTGCGGCCTTTCAAGAACTTCCTGGTCGCATTGGATATCACGAAGGGAGCCAGCCGGTTCAGGCACATGGTCAAGTGGTCGGATGCTGCTGCGCCAGGCGCCGTCCCAGCCACATGGGATGTGACCAATAAGGCAAAACTTGCAGGCGAATTGGAGATCGCAGAAGAGCCGTCTTTGCTCGTTGATCAGCTCCCTCTTGGAGACATGAACATTGTCTACAAGGAAAACAGCATGTATTCGATGCGGGCCACGGGAGGCGCCGACATCTTCCAGTTGCAGCGCCTGCCGGGTGCTGTTGGTGCACTGGCCCGTGGTTGCATTGCACAGACACCAGTTGGACATGTGGTGCTGACCCATGGTGACGTGATCATCCATTCTGGACAAGGTCCGCAGTCGATCATCAGTGGTCGGCTGCGCAAGTGGCTGTTCGCACAGATTGACTCGGTGAATCGCACGCGCGCTTTCGTGGTTGCGAACCCTCCGACGAAGGAGGTATGGGTGTGCTTCCCTGAGCTCGGCAAAACCGCTTGCACCTTGGCGGCCTGCTGGAACTGGGAAGAGAACACATGGAGCATCCGCAGCCTGCGCAATGTGACGTGCGGCGCCATCGGTCAGCTGGACTCGGGCACGACGAACACCTGGGCGTCGCAGAACTACGCTTGGCAGGATGCTGCTCAGGCGTGGAATGAGGATCCACTGTCTCCGGCCCAGGAGCGACTGTTGATTGGCGCATCGGCTCCGATCATCAACGCCGTGGAAATCACGGGGACGATCAACGGATCGAGCTATACGAGCCTTGTGGAACGGACCGGCATTGTCTTGGGCAGCCCTGACACTGTAAAGACTGTTCGTGGCATCCGGTTCCGTGCTCAGGGTGCGCAGGGGACGAAGGTGCAGATTCAGGTAGGTGGTCAGATGTCGATGGAATCGCCCATCGCATGGTCAGCTCCAGTGATTCACACCATCGGAGCAAGTGCATACGGCCAGATTGACACGTTCGCCAATGGCCGTTTCATCGGACTGCGCATCCAGTCCCTGGACAACCAGCCCTGGCGGTTCCAGTCGCTTGACATTGACTACGTCGTCACAGGGAGGTACTGATGTACGCTCCAAGAAACGTTCCCCCGAGCCCGGCTGACATCCCGGGTTGGCTCCAGCAGGAGCTACTGAACATCCAAGCGGCCCAACTCGGGCCGTTTCCTTTTTTGCAGCTCCAAGAGATTCATGTTGAACCGAACAAGACGTTCGTTGGCATGACGGTGTTGGCTGACGGCGTGGATTGGAACCCTGGCTCTGGCCCGGGGGTGTACTGCTATCGCGGCGGATCGTGGAAATTTCTAGGCTAGGAGAAACAGATGGCGACTACTCAAGACATGTTGGGGATCCTGGGCTACAACCCGAATGCCCCGGTTGCACCGACTCCTGATTTCAGTGGGCTTGACTCGTTCTTCAACTCGGCGACGAAGAGGCTCTATGACAGCGGCCAAGTTGTCGGACCTGCGTCGTGGGGCGCGGGCGGCGGTGGCGGGGCACCAGCCGGTGGCGGGTCGTTCAGTGTCGGCACTGGCAACAACATGGCGCCTGGCACTGGTAGCCAAGCCGCGGGGGGTGCAGGCGTTGCGGGTGGCAATACGGCATTCAGCGGCTCGATGGGCAACAACCAGCCCTATTACTCGCAAGGCACGAACCCCTATCTCTCCCAGATGGGAGATGCGTTGTCCAAGAACATGACGGACAACTTCAACAACCGCGTGCTGCCGGGGATCGGCTCCTCGGCTATTGCAGCGGGTGGGTATGGCGGCTCGCGCCAGGGCGTCATTGAAGCCAACGCTCAGAACGACATGCAGGCCCAACTCGGGTCGGCCCTGACCAACCTGTACGGCAACGGCTACAACACCGGCCTGCAGTACGACCTGGGCCGGCGCAATAACGACCTGGGCTACTACAACGCGGCCAACAGCTACAACCTTGGGCAGGGCAACCTGGGGTTGGGCTATGCCAACCTCGACCGAGGCATCAACAACGACAACAACCAGTGGGCACTGCAGGGTGCAAACCTCGCAAACAACACCTGGAACCAGCTCAACAACAACCAGACGGGCATCAATGCTGGCACCAACATCCAGAACAACCCGCTCAACTACCTGAACCAGTTCAGCAACCTGTTCAACGGGATAGGGTCTGGTTTTGGCACGTCTACAGGCACCTCCAATGTGAACGGGAATCCCTTGCTGGGTGCTCTGGGTGGCGCGCAACTCGGCGGCCAGATCGGCAATCTGTGGGGCTCTGGCAGTGGTGGCGGAGGCGTCAGTAGTGGCGGGTCCGGCCTGGGGTTGAAGGGCCCTAGCACCGGTTTCTGGAGCACACCGTAATGCACTTCATTCCGAGCACCGTGCCTGACGAAGCTGCGGTCGCCCTGGAACCTGCATTCCGCCGCACACATACGGACACCGCGGAGATGTGGTTGGAACGTTGCCGCGCGGACCTTGCCCAGCTATGGGAGCACCAGGGCTATTGGGCCATCAGCGAAGTCATCGGCGGCAAGACATGCCGTGTCCTGCACCTGGTGGCTAGCGCGGGCGTATTCAACAACGAGTTGGTGGACGAGATGGAGGCCTGGGGCCGGTCCATTGGGTGCAAGAAAGTGGTGGCCGAAGTGCGTCGTGGGATGACCCGCCGCCGTCCCGGCTACCGGATCAAATCAGTTTCAGTAGAAAAGGACCTCTGACATGCCAAGTGCAATCGGACAAATTGGCGGCGCCTTGGTTGGCGGCCTGTTCAGTGACAGCGGCGGCGGTCAGTCTCAAAGCCAGACGCGCGAACCGTGGGGCCCAGCCCAGCAAGGCCTGAAGGACGTGCTTGGCGACGCGACGAAGCTGCGCGAGTACTACAAGCAGAACCCACTGAACCAGCTGCAGCAGACCGGCTACCAGAACCTCTACGGCGACCTCGACAACTACCGGCAGAGCATTGCGCCCGGCATGATGGCCCTGTCCAACAGGCTCATGAACAGCAACTACCAGCGCGCGCCTGCTGGTTCTGAGCTGGGCGGTTTCCTGCAGCCAGAGCGCGGCATGGGCGCGGGCATGGCGCCTGGCATGGGTGGTATGGGGCAGGCTGCAGGCGGTGGTCAGGGTGGCGCGTTGGCTGGTCTGTTGGGTCAGGCGGGTCAAGGCTATTCGCCGCTGACAAACGGTGGCCTTCTGGGGGGCATCTCTGGTGCGCTGGGTAGTGCTGGAGGCCTGATGAGCGGCGGAGGCCAGGACATGACTCAGGGCACAGGCCAGGGGATGCAGTCCAGCGGCCTGCGCCCGACTGACATGATCCCGACGATGAGGACGAACCCTGGAGAGGCCTATGGGCAGATCGATTTCAAGGCGCTGAATCCATGGACCAGCGGTGCGATCCCTGAGCCCAAGGCGCCAGAGAGCAATACAGGCAATCTGAGCGATGACGAGCTGGAGTACCTGCGCCGACAGTACGCGCAGGACAAATTCAGGCGTGATCAATACGGTGACTTCGGTGGCGGAGGTGCGTGATGGCTGGACTTCTCGATTTCCTGAGCAGCCCCGAGTCTCAGTTGGGTTTGGGTCTGCTGGCTGCAGCTGGCTCTGGGCAGCGCTTCGGACCGGGCTTGCTGAGCGCTGTGCAGTACTCAAACGAGGCGCGGCGCGCTGCGGATGATCAGTCGTTCCAAAAGCGTCAGCGCGACCAGCAGACCAAGGCCTGGGACCTGCAGGACCAGGAGAGCGCGCTTGCGCCTCAGTTCCTGCGCTCTGGTGGCGGCGGATCGCTGAGCAGCTTTGACATGCAGGGCTATGCCAACGCCGTCATGGGCGTCAATCCGCTGCGTGGCATGCAGCTCTTGCAGTCTCTGCAAAAAGAGATTCCTGTGGACAAGATCGACCCGACGAAGTTCACGCCTGAGTCTCTTGCGAAATTCGCCCAGAGCCGAAATTATGGGGATCTTATGCCCCGTGACAAGCTGGAGTTTGTGGAAGGCGTGGGTGTCAACCCGTTTGACCCAAACAACGCGAACCGAGCTATCCCCAATCCCAACAAGCCGTTCCAGATGGATGCCCAAGGCAACATCTTGACCAACAAGGCGTACCAGAACTACGAGATCAGCAAGGCCTCGGCCGGCGCCGCGCGCACAAGCAACAACATCAGCGTCAACACTGAAAAGTCGTTCCTGAATGAGATCGCCAAGGGCGCAGGGAGCCAGCTGGATGCATCGCTGGCCGGCGCGAAAGGGGCGCAATCTACGATTGGCACCTTGAACAACCTGGATGCAGCGATCAACAGCGGGAAGGTGATGGCCGGCCCTCTGACGGCCCCAGCTCAGGTTTTGATGCAGGTTGGTACTCAACTGGGATTGAACGGGAAAAGCTCCAAGGAAACCCTGGAGAAGACCCGCGCAGCCATGCAAGCGATGGCGCAGTTGGAGTTGGACGCAGCAAGCCAAATGAAGGGCCAAGGCCAGATCACCGAGAGCGAGCGAGCGATTCTGCGGAAGGCGGCTTCTGGAGACATCAGCATGTCCATCGGAGAGATCCAGACGCTCTCCAAAGTGGCGCGCAAAACCGCAGAGAACCGCATCCGCCAGCACAACCAGAATGTGCAGCCCCTCCTGAGCAACCCCAATGCAGGAGCCCTGGCGCCGTTCCTCACCGTCCCACAGCCCGAGGCCGCGCAAGCGCCTGCAGGCGGTGGTGTCGTAGACTTTTCGAGCCTCAAATAATGGATGTACGTCTGCCGGATGGCACCATCATCAGCAATGTCCCGGATGGCACGACAAAGGCCGACCTGGTCACGAAACTGCAGAAAAACGGAATGGCCGTGCCTGCCGACTGGCTGCAGCAAAGCGCGCCTGCTGCGCCTGCGCAGCCAGTGCAGGAGGCGGGCCAAGCGGTCAACCGAGGCATCTCTGGCATCCCGCGCCAAATTGGTTTGACGGGGCGCTATGGCCTGGAAGGCGCGGCCAATGCTCTGCAGGTTTTCACCGAGCCTGTGGCTGGCCTCATGCGTGCTGCTGGCATCAACACCGCTCCATTGGGCCAGGTGGCAACAAGCTTCTCTGACTTCGTTGGACTGCCAAAGCCACGCGATGAACTGGAGCGCGTGGTTGGCGACGCAACCCGCCTTGTCGCGGGCGCAGGCGCTGGCCTGGGTGGCGCGCAGCAACTGGCAAAGCTTCCCGGCTTGGCTGGCTCCGTGGGGAGCGCACTGTCCACAGCGCCTACAGCTCAATTGACGTCTGCAGCAGGCGGCGGCGGTCTGTCTGGCCTGTCGCGTGAGGGTGGCGGGGATGAGTTGCAGCAAGCTGCTGCTGGCCTTATTGGCGGCGTAGCTGGCGGCTTTGCCCCTGGCCTGGTACAAGGTGCCGCAGCCGGCGTGAAGCGCGCTCTGACGCCGAAGATGACGCCCCAGCAGTTGGATGCACAGATCAATGTGATCTTCGAGCGCTCCGGTGGAGACTATTCGCAAATCCCGGAACGTGCGCGCCAGGCGCTTCGCACTGAGTTGCGTGATGCCTTGCAAGCAGGCCGCGAGGTCAATGCCGATGCTGTGCGTCGTTTTGCTGATTTCCAGGCGTCTGGACTTGTCCCAACGCGCGGCATGGTTACGCAAGACCCTGTGCAGATCACGCGCGAGATGAACCTCGCCAAGATGGGCGCCAACTCTGCAGACGACCAACTGCAGGGCATGGCACGTATCCAGAACCAGAACAACACGCGCCTCATCCAGTCGCTCAATGAGCAAGGTGCTGGTCGTGGCGATGCGCTGCGTGCTGGTGAACAGATCGCGTCTACTGTCCTGGGGAAGCAGGCGAACCTGCGTGCTGCTGAGCAGTCCGCATGGGATGCCGCCAAGTCCTCGCCAGGGTATCGTCAGCCGATCTCGCCCAAGGTGATCAGCGACATCAACCAAACGTTAGGTGAAGAGGGGTTGATGCCCTTCATGAACCCCACAATTTCCCAATACATGGGAGCGTTCCAGCAAGGAAAGCAGCCATTCACCCCGCAGGACTACCGCAACCTGCAGTCCATGCTGTCGCGCGAAATTGCAAAGGGCGGCAACGAGGGTGCTGCTGCCAGCGCGGCCGCGCGTGTTCTCAGTCGATCCGAGGTGCAGCCGATCACCAACCCGGGCGGCATAGACTTCGGGAACTCAGTGCTTACTGGCGATATGGCGCAGCGATTGCGCTCGATGGATGCGGCGCCAGGATCGGCCATTGATGCAGTGAATCGCGCCAGAGGTGCGACACGCGCTGCCTACGCCTATGAGGATTCATCGCCACTGGTTCGCAGTGTGCTGTCCAAGAGCGAGACTTCGGACCCGCTGAAGATTGCTCAGAAGTATGTGATTGGTGGCACCCCGAACCAAGCACAGATGTTGGCCCAGGAGGTTGGCCCACAAGGCGTCCCGGTGATACGCGATGCCATCGTGGCGCACCTGAAGGACAAGGCTCTGGGGGGTGCTGCTGACGAAGTTGGCAAGTTCAGCCAGTCGGCGTACAACAAGGCGCTGAGCCAGATCGGCGACAAGAAGCTGGCCCTGTTTTTCCAGCCTGACGAGATCGAGACCTTAAAGCGCGTCGGGCGCGTAGCCAGCTACACCCAGGTGCAGCCCGTAGGCTCTGCTGTGAACAACAGCAACTCAGGGGCGCTGTTGCTGGGCCGAGGCTTGGACATGCTGCGCAACGTCCCAGTTGTCGGCCCGATGGTCAACCCGGCTGTGCAGAACGTGCGCGCGACGATCCAGCAGCGAGCAGCAGAGAACGTGACGCCCGGACTGCTCGGACCGGTGCAGCGAGAACCCGTAATGCGCGGCCTGCTCAACCCAGCCATTGCATACACCGGGGGCCTACTTGCGCCCCCTCCATGAGTCGTACAAAGCAAGCACGATCAGCGCGCCAATCCACCCGATGAAGCCCGGGCTGAAGTTGCTGTTCCTGATCATCTGATTGATGGTCTCACGCAAATTTTCCATAGTCCTATGCCCGCCTTGAGCGGGCTTTTTGTTGAGAAAACATGGCTGGTGAATACGACCCCATAAGCGGCATGAGCCCGCTCGAATTGCTCCTTGCTGGCATCGGACAGGGTATGAACAACACGAAGTCTGGGATACAGCAGTCACTGGGTCAACTGTCGAAGCAGGACATTCGGGATCTGCGCGAACTCGACTCGCCGCTGCTGTCCACCGGCATGGGGCGCGCGGGCTCAGTCCTGGGGAGCACGTTGAGCATGGTGCCCGTCGCATTTGCACCTGGCGCAAACACATTGGCCGGTGCAGGCCTCCTGGGCGCTGGCATGGGCTTCCTGCAGCCCAGCGGGTCCACTGATGAGACGTTGCGCAACGCGGCGATGTTCGGGCTGCTTGGCCCTGCTAGCCAGCTCTCCGGGCGTGCGCTTGGCGGCCTTCTTTCGATGCCGAACAAAGCCGCCGCTTACTAGCTTGGCGATCAACAACAGTCCGAGCGCTGCGAATTGCACGAGGAAATAGGACAGATAGGACAACACAGATGAGAACCTCCCTAGAGCCGTCTGGGCCGGCGCAGCGAATCATTGAGCTGAAGCTCCCGCTTCCTTACTTGCTTTCTGTGCTGGGCACGATCTCAATGCTGATCGTGACGATGTACTTCAAGGGCGAGAAAGCAGCGGAAGAGATCGTGGCCCTGCGCGGCGACATCCGGGAGTTGCGTGCCGAGTTGAAGGTGAAGGACAACACACAGAACGGCCTTTCAGGGGCGCTGACGCTCCTGCAGTTCCGGCTTGACACAGCAGAGTCCGACATCCGTGTGCTTAAGCAGAGTGAAGCCCCGAGGAAGACCAAATGAGCGATTTCCTACCAGCATTTGAATCCATGATCGTGAACGAGGGTGGCTACAAGCTGACCAACGTTGCCGGCGACAAGGGCGGCATGACCTATGCCGGGATCGCGCGCAACCGATGGCCGAACTGGAGCGGCTGGGATGCAATTGACGCTGGCGGGAGGCCAGCGGCTGACGCAGTGCGCGCCTTCTACAAGCAGAACTTCTGGGATGTGATGCGGCTGGATGACGTGTCGTCCCAGGCGATCGCGCGGCACCTGTTTGACTTCGGGGTGAATGCTGGCCCTGGCACGGCGGTCAAGATCGCCCAGGTTGTTGCTGGAGTCACGCCGGATGGCGCAGTTGGCCCGCTCACCCTGGCGGCACTCAACATGTCCGACCCTGAGCTTTTCAGCGCGCGGTACACCATCGCCAAGATGGCCCGCTACCGAGACATCGTGACGCGCGACAGGAGCCAGAGCAAGTTCCTGCTGGGCTGGCTCAACCGTACCCTCAAGGAGGCCGCATGAATCCGTTGATCCTGGGGGGCATCGTGGATGCCATCGGCAAGATCGCTGACGACCTGTTCACGTCCGACAAAGAGCGGCTGGATGCACAGATTGAACTGCAGAAGGTCAGCCTTGAGGCGGCCAAGATCGACGCCAGCCTGGCAACTGGCCAGATGGAGGTCAACAAGGCCGAGGCTGCAAACGCCAGCCTGTTCGTGGCTGGGTGGCGGCCCGCCATTGGCTGGGTGGGCGCGGCCTCGCTCTTCTATCAGTACCTGGTCTACCCGTTTCTGGTGTGGGCCTGGGCTCTAATGCAAGCCAAGGGCTGGGTGCCCATGACCATGAATGCGCCCCCGATGTTGGAGGCCGAAGCTCTCTGGGTGATCCTGTCTGGCATGCTTGGCATCGCCAGCCTGCGCACGGTCGAGAAGGTCAAGTCTGCGGGCGCTTCGAAGGGCTGAAAGTGGTGGGGGAATTTTTGACACAGACCCCGCACAGGCTTCACAGAATGCGGCTGCCGCACTCGCCCAAGGCCATGTAGATCAACAACTTGCGGCATCTGCAAGGACTGCGTACAAAACTCGAAATCAGGCGTATGTGCGAACGTACCGAGGGTTCGAATCCCTCCCTCTCCGCCAGAATGCAAGCCGCTTGGCTGCTATCGTATAGATAGCGTCAAGCGGCTTTTTTGCGCTCTGTGGTGGGGGATTTTTGCCCTATCTTTTTGATGGCCAAATCGAGGGACCGTGTGGCCAGGTGGGAATACCTCGCAGTGCTCCGCTGATCTTTGTGTCCTAGCACTGCCCCCACGGTGTACAGGTCAATGTCGTTGTTGATCATCTCCGACGCCGCCGAGTGCCGCAGATCGTGAAAGTGCAGATCCTTCCGTTGCCGAGATCGGGCCAGTTGATGTCCTGAACTTCCTTGCCCCATAGCTTTGGCCAGTCGCGCTTGTCGCCGCGCTCGCGGGCTCGCTTGCTCATGGCATGACCTTCCCAATCTCTGCCGCCGCACGTACACGCGCCAGGCGCACTGCTCCATCCATGCTGCCCGCTTCGCTGATCCTGGCCCAGACGCGGACATCCACGCCTGATCCGATTCGCCACACAAAAGCCCCAGCCGCCTCCGGCCTGATCTCGGTGATCAGTTGCAGATATTCCTCGAGCGTGCGCGATGCATCGTCATCGCTAATCGGGTCCCATTGCGCAATTTCACTGGATGGGATTTCGCATGCCTTCGCGGCAAACATGAGCGTGTCAGCATCAATCATTTGGACTCCTGTTGCCTGGATTTTCATGGCTGCCCCTTCCTGGCCAGGATGTCCCGCGCACAGTTCATCAGCGCCCAGGCTGTGGCGCTGTTTTCGTCGCGTGTGGCGCTGTAGCCTTTCTTCTCGGTATACACGTATTCGAACTTCATCTTGCAGGCCTTGTCCATGCAGACCTTGGCAGCCTCCTCCAGCGCGCACTGCCTGGCCCACTCGACCTTCTCCTGCTCGCTGAGTTCGGGCCAATGGTTCATGTGGTCAGCCTGTGCGTTCCAGGCTTCGATGATCTGGTCGTAGGTCATGACGATCCTCCGGTGATGCCGTGGGCGCGCTCAGCGTGGCGAAGGCCGTTGATGAAGTCCGCGCGGCTCTCGGCGGACGCCCCCAAGTAGCCGGCCTCGGCCATCAGCTCATCCACGCGCGCGGGCGGCAGCGGCTTGCGCGCCTCCAGCTCTGCCAATTGCTGGGTGGCCTGTGCATGCATCTGGGCCTGCATGCGGTGTTGCTGGGCCAGTTGGTCGGCTCGCAGCTTCTGCTCAGCAGCGGCGCGGGCTTCGGCCACGAGCTGCTCCTGCAGTTCGGCGATGCGGTCCAGCAGTGCCAGCACGGCGCCAGGGTTCGCCGCGGCGTAGAACTGGGCCAGTTTGAGCGATTCGCCATCTGTGCCGTAGTTGTCGGCCTCGATCTGGGCGACAGGGTAATGCTCGCCGTCCATGATGCCGCCGACCACGGCCACGTAGATATCCTCTGGGTCCGGCCATGCCTCGTTGCAGGAGGCCCAGTCTTTGGCGGCCTCGGCCAGGGCGCGCAGGTCGGGTGTTGGTGCTGTGGTCACGGGGTCTGTCCTTTCTCGGCTGCCGGCGCTAGTTCATCGGGCACGTCCACGCTGTCGCCCAGCTTGCTTGCGACGTAGCAGCGCATGGCCGCAGTCAGTGGCTCGGTTTCGTGCCACGCGATGGAGCGGCGGCCATTGGCGCCTGCATGCCATGTGGTAGCGGTCCAGATGCCGGAAGGGCCCCAGCCTGGGCTGTTTCCGCCGTTGCGATGGACGCGCGATCCCGGCGGGCTGATGCCGATCTGCTCACGGAAAATGATCGGCCCGGCTTGGGCCCAGTTTTGGCTGGGCTCGTAGCGCACAGCGTGAGCGCCATCGGCGCCGAATCGGTTTTGCTGCAGCAGCCGGTCCTTGAAATTGCCGCGCGGCAGGTTGAAGAAAATGCAGATGGTTTTGCCATCTTCCGCGTCGATGCCGACAGGCATGCCGCCAATGACCTTGAACATAATTCCTTCGCACTTCTCGGCTGTTTGCGCCACAGCCCAATCAAGTGCGGGGCCAGTGAGTTCGCTGGTGCTGATGATGGTCACGATGCAGGTCCTTTCTGCTGCGCCTGGGCGCGCTCATCAAACAGGGGCTCCCAAAGTGACATGAGGTGTTCCAAGCGAGGTCTCAGAAACTCGATCACTGCAGGCTCATCCGCCCGACACACATCCACTACAGACCAGCGATACAGCCCCTTGCGCTGCCCCATCCAGAACAGTTTCAGCTTTCCATTTCGGTAGTACACGTCGCCATTGAACGTCGGCTCGCCTTCCTCTGTTTCTTCCTTCCAGTCCCAACGGAACAGCAGGTTGTAGTCCATATCGCTGTTGCCCTCGGCCTCCAAGAAGGCCGCGAAGGAGCGGTATTGGGACTCGCAAGATTCCCGGGCGAAGTAGTTGCTCTCATTGCAGTAATAGCGGTGACCCGCTTCCCATAAATGCTTCATGTGCTCTCCTTGTGCGCTGCGGGGCGCGAGTACTGCCGAAGGAACATGCTCTGTTCAAGGGAGATGCCTTCTTCTTTGCAGAAGCGGATGACATTGATCAGGTAGCTGTCGATGTTGTTGCCGCTGGCGGCCAGCATGGCCAGCATGCGCATGGCGAGGCCGGCTCTGTCGGGCAGCATGCGGGTTGTGCCGCGCGCCTCCTTGTCGTACTCAACTACGGCCACCATGGCCAGGCCGTGCTGTTCACACAGCTTCCCTGCCTGCATCAGCAGAGGCGCGATCTGCTCGTCGTAGATGGCTTCAGTCATCGTGCTCCCCCTTGGCTGCTGCCTGGGCTGCGATGGCTGCGTCGACCGCGGAATCCAGCCCGCGCTTTTTGCCCGGAGGCAGGTTGATGGACTCAGGATCGTCTCCGATATGCTCGTCTCGCAGGTATCGATACCGAGCGCCGTCCGCATCCACTGCATCCACTGCAGGCGCAGCAGGTGCTGCCTTGGCCGCGCGCATGCCGGCGTTGAAGGCTGCTTCGTACTGCTCGCGGTCCTCGTTGCTCAGGTCCATCCAGTCATCGCCCGGCAGGCGATTGCGCGCGGTGCCGCGCTCCCTATCCCACCACTCCGCAAAGGCTTGCGCATCGGCAGGCGCAGCAGGTGCCTGGGGCGCTACTGCCTCTCGCTTCATGCGTCCGACCATGGCGTCCAGTTGACGTACCTGGTCCCGCAACAGCCCGTTCTCCTGCACCGTGCCTGCTGGGTCTGCGTTTGCCAGCACGTCGTGAACAAGTGTGTCGTGGTCTGTTGCTAGAATAAATTCACGAAACTGGTCCATGCCGTCAATGTTGCAGTCGAGCATGTACCGCTTGATCGGGCCTGCAGAGTTGTAGGCCGAAGGCGCTTCCAGGGCGGGCGCGGCCGGGGCGGTGGGAGCGGCAGCTGTCGAGTGGAATGCAAAGGCGCCATCAAGGAATGCCCCTGCAAACTTGCGCGCCATGTTTTGGCATTCGACCTCGCGGCCGACATAGAGCTGCTGCGTGCCGTCTCCGGCTACGACCGCGTGGCTCCAAAGCATGCTGGCGTTAGAGGGCACAACTTTGTAGCGATCGAGCGCCATGGCATCCATTTGCTCATGCGGGTACTCGCCCTGAGGCGCCACAGCGGGAGGCGCTTCCAGGGCGGGCGCTTTGTGGGCGCGGATCAACTCGCCCATTTCGGCACGCCGCTCCTGCCACCGCACATATGCGGCTGTCCCGGCTGGGCCGTCATCACTGTTGGACTTTGCGAGCGCGCCATATGCCTGTGTGCCCAGCTCGACCAGCTTGTTGAGCATGGCCAGCTCTGCCAAGTCGTCGGCCGGCCCTGCCACAGCGGCAGGAGCTGCCCCGGCGAGTCCTGCGGCGAACACGTCCCGGCCGTAGGCCAGCAGTGCTGCGCGATCGGCACCGGTCACGAAATTCAGGGAGTGGGGCGCCATCAGCGACGTCAGGTGCAGGTCGTCGCCGGGCTGGATCTTTGTTGCTGTCATGAGGCTTCCTTGGGG